>Ga0310125_10000103_pt1 | contig 34086 bp, 31 predicted proteins | sample CB11b_Tmax_Bot8__FD_203508 | JGI IMG/M metagenome (GOLD analysis project Ga0310125, IMG submission 203508) | Marine microbial communities from Western Arctic Ocean, Canada - CB11b_Tmax_Bot8 | ecosystem: Environmental > Aquatic > Marine > Oceanic | place: Canada: Western Arctic Ocean | collected... | reverse complement strand
AAGGTGAAGTAAGGTGCTCAAAAGATCAAAACAATTGCTACATGGGCTTTTTGTTGTGTCAGCGACATTATTCGTGGGGTGTGTTGTTGGCACTGGTTTAGATTCGACGCCGATGGCACTCAATCTGGCTGGTGAACGGATCGATCCCCTGCAGGGATCTCCTGTAGCAACGACGGTTCTGGTGTTTGTGAGAACCGATTGCCCCATATCCAATCGGTATGTTCCACAGATTAAGCGGCTTGGCAAGAAGTTTTCTGATCATGCTGTAAAGTTCTATCTTGTTTATCCAAATCCAGATGTGACGGTTGGTCAAATTAAGGATCATCAGGACGAATATGGACTTCAGTACGCGGTCCTCCGCGATCCCCAGCATGTTTGGGTTGATATGACCGGGGTTACTGTCACTCCAGAGGTTGTAATTTTTGATGTCAAACGGCAGATGGTCTATCGGGGTCGGATTGATAATCGGCATGTCGATTTCGGTGTGACTCGTGCGTCCGCCACACAGCATGATCTAGAGCGGGCACTGGAGACTATCGTGGCGGGCAAGAAGCCAAAGCCCGCTACAACCAAGGCAGTGGGATGCTTTATCTTGGATCTCAAGTCATGACCACAAGATGTCAGTGGCCTGTAGCGGTATGTTTCATCTTTTCAACAGTGGTTGGGGGTTTCCCTGTTGCTGTTAGCCTTGGGACAGATCAACCCGGCCGGACACAACCGGTTGATGAGATTCCCACATTTAACCGGGATATCGCACCTATTCTGTTTGAGAACTGCGCATCGTGCCATCGCCCCGGTGAGGTTGCGCCATTTAGTTTGCTCAGTTACAAAAACGCTAAACGTCGTGCCAGTCAAATTGTTGATGTCACTTCAAAACGTTTTATGCCGCCATGGCTACCGGAGCCGGGATACGGGGATTTTGTCAGCCAGCGACGCCTTGCAGATTACCAGATCAAGACAATACGTCGTTGGGTTGACCATGGGGCAGTTGAAGGTGATCCGAATGATCTGCCACCTGCACCAAAGTTTACATCGGGGTGGCAACTCGGTGAGCCTGACCTGGTCTTAACCTTGTCCAAGCCCTACACACTGGGGCCTGATGGGACAGATGTATTTCGGAATTTTGTAATCCCCAATCCTGAAAGACTGCCTCGCTATGTTCGCGCTATCGAGGTCCGTCCGGGAAATGCCCGCATTGTGCACCATGCCAACATTCGCGTGGATCCCACGCACTCTTGCCGTGCACTCGACATGGCTGATCCGAATCCTGGTTTTGGCGGCATGTTGCCGGGGAAGGCGCAGTTTCCCCCCGGTGCCGTATTGATATGGACCCCTGGTCGGTTGCCGATCATGGAGCAGGAGGGTTTTGGATGGGTTTTAGAACCTGGTGTTGACTTGGTATTGCAACTGCATCTTCAGCCAACGGGCAAGCCAGAGATAATTCTACCTAGCATTGGGTTCTTCTTTGGTCAAATACCACCTACGCCACTATTGCTGGCAATTCAACTTGAATCACACAGCCTCGATATACCGGCGGGTGCAAAAGATCACCAAGTCAAATCGTCATTTAAGCTGCCTGTTGCGGTTCAGGCACTGGGGATCTATCCGCATGCGCATTACCTTGGCAAACAAATGCGGGCGATTGCTAAACTGCCCGATGGATCACAGAAATGGTTGCTGCGAATCAATGATTGGGATTTTAACTGGCAGGACGAGTATCGGTTCAGTGAACCGGTACTTCTACCCAAAGGTACTGTGATTTCAATGGATTATCTCTACGATAATTCAAAGGATAATGTCAGAAACATCAATCACCCCCCCATCCGTGTTCGATATGGTCCACGATCCAGTGATGAAATGGGTGGCTTGTCCATGCAAGTACTTGTCCAGAACAAGGAAGATCTGGAAGTTATTTCTCGTGATCTTTGGCAATATGGTTTGGGGGTTGAGATCGAGGGTTTTCAAGCAAGGTTAAAAGTTGAACCAAAGGATTATCAGGCCCACAATGGTTTGGCCCTGGCCTTCCTGCAGACGCAAAATTTCCGTGGGGCTTTTGAACACATGGAGCAGGCAGTAAACATCAACCCTGATTTTACGGGTGGTCACTACAACTTGGGCACCATGTATCTGCGTGCCGGCCAGTTTAAACGAGCCATCATGCAGTTTGAGCGTGTGATTGAACTCAATCCTGACTTGGCTGAAGCATACAACAATCTTGGTATCGCTTACGCGCAAAGGAACGAAGTTGAAAAGTCAATCACTGAATTTGAACGGGCGCTTGTGGTCAATCCAGACTATACAGAAGCCAGAAACAACCTGGGTCGGATGCGTGCAATACTAGGACAGCGCAAGAACCAGCCTTGATTGTGGGCAGGCGTACTGACTGGAACGCTGAAATTGCCCATGTGAGTCCAATGATCACGGATCTCGTCGGAGACTATAGTAACGATTATTCCTTGACTTCGTATTCGGCATCAATAACATCATCACTATCTTTCTTGTCTGCACCTGAGGTATTGCCGCCATCGGTTCCATCCTCCCCAGTTGGCCCTGTAGGTTGTTCGTCCCCCATCTTTTCATAAACCGCTTTGCCTAATTCCTGGGTTGCGGCCTGAAGGGCTTCAAGGCTGCGCTCGATTGCAGTTGCATCATCGCCTTTTATCTTGGTTTCGACATCGTTGATAGCCGATTCAATCTGGCCACGTATTTCGCTCGACACCTTGTCGCCATGTTCCTGTAGCTGCTTTCGAACCTCGTGAACCCCATGTTCTGCCTGGTTGCGGGCATCAACCAGTTTACGGGTTTGGCTATCCGCGGCTTCATGTGCTTCTGCGTCCTGCTTCATTTTCTCGATTTCTTCTTCTGACAATCCGGATGAGCCTTTGATCTCAATGTGTTGGCTTTTTGAAGTCGCCTTGTCGGTTGCTGAGACGTCGAGAATTCCGTTGGCGTCAATTGCGAATTCAACTTCAATTTGCGGCATTCCGCGTGGTGCTGTGGGGATATCAGCCAGATTAAAACGCCCAAGTGTCCGGTTGTCCTTGGCAAACTCGCGTTCACCTTGGAGGACATGGATCGTTACCTCGGTTTGATTATCCGCAGCTGTTGAGAACACCTCCTTCTTACTGGTTGGGATCGTGGTGTTCTTTTCGATCAAACGGGTTAAAACACCGCCCAGTGTTTCAAGACCCAATGAAAGTGGTGTGACGTCAAGGAGTAGAACGTCTTTGACATCGCCCTCCAGCACACCCGCTTGAATTGCTGCGCCCAAGGCAACAACCTCATCGGGGTTGATGCTTTTGTTCGGCTCCTTTCCGAATATTTCCTTGGCCATTTCCTGGACTTTGGGAATACGGGTCGATCCGCCGACAAGCACGGCTTCATCGATATCGTCAGCAGTCATCTTGGCATCCTGTAGTGCCGTTGTGCATGGGGTGCGTAGGCGTTCGAAGAGTGATGAGCAAATCTGCTCGAACTTTGCACGGGTAATGGAGATCTGCAGGTGTTTGGGACCTTCTTGTGTGGCGGTGATGAATGGGAGATTGACAACTGTTTCAAGGGCTGTCGACAATTCGCACTTGGCCTTCTCCGCTGCTTCTTTAAGACGTTGCAGAGCCATTGGATCAGAGCGTAGATCGATGCCCTCCTGCTTCTTGAATTCATCTGCCAGGAAGTCGATCAGCAGCTGGTCCCAATCATCGCCACCAAGGTGGGTGTCACCATTGGTTGAGAGGACTTCGAAGACACCATCACCGATATCCAGAATCGAGATGTCAAATGTCCCACCACCAAGATCAAACACCACGATCTTCTCGTTGCGTTTCTTATCCAGACCGTAGGCCAAGGCTGCTGCGGTCGGTTCATTGATGATACGTTCAACCTCGAGACCGGCAATTTGTCCGGCTTCTTTGGTAGCCTGCCTTTGTGCGTCATTGAAATAAGCCGGAGTCGTAATGACTGCTTTTTCGACTTTCTCGCCCAGATAGTCCTCTGCGGTCTTCTTTAGGTCGCCCAGGACCATGGCACTGATTTCCTGTGGCGTGTATTCCTTATCCCGGATCTTGACTTGGACCAATTCGTCCTCGCCGCCAACAACTTCATGGGGGACGATCTTTTCTTCATCATGGACCTCATTATGCCTTCGGCCCATGAATCGTTTGATCGAAAAAATAGTGTTCTTAGGGTTGGTTACCTGCTGATGCTTGGCGGGTTGGCCAACGAGCCGTTCTCCCTTGTCAGTAAAGGCAACAAGAGAAGGGGTGATACGGTTGCCGGAACTGTTGATCAGCACTTTTGGATCGCCAGCTTCCATGACCGCGACCACAGAATTGGTGGTTCCAAGATCGATTCCTATGGTTTTCGCCATGGCTGTTTACCTCAATAAATGGTCCCTGATCGCAATTTGCCAGCCGGAAGACCGATGCTGAACCCAGTATTAGGGGTAGTTTTTCGGAATCCGGCAAACCAACGTTAACTGTCCTGATGCAATGTTAATGCCAGAAATAAGCCTGATTTAGGCATTCTGGGCCGGACATTGGCCACAGGATCCTGCCATCAAGCCCAACTTGTCCAAGTGGGCTGCCAATATGGCAAATGATCGTTGTCTGGTGGTGGGGTGGTCGGCGGCGTATGGGTTAATCTGATGCGGATAACATCTTGCCCGGCCGTCTTAGGACAGTGTCATCCACTGAGCCAACTAGCGGGACGAATCATGAGTCGATGGAAAAAAACAGTAAAGAAACCCTAGTTTCATGCAACATGCTGCAAGAATTTCGGTATGATCCGCTCGTCACGGATTGATTATTCACGTTTTAAATCGCAAGGAGAGCTCGACGATGGCAAAACGAAAAAGCGCCCGGGCGAAGAAGTCTGCGGCTAAAAAGGCTCCGACGAAGAGTGAGGTCTTTGGGCATATCTCGGAAAAAACAGATCTAAGTAAGAAGGATGTTGCTGCAGTATTTGATGAACTGTCAGTTGTAATCAAGAAGAACCTTGGTGGTCGGGGCCCAGGTGCGTTTACGCTGCCAGGTTTATGCAAGATGATAGTCAAGAAAAAGCCTGCAACCAAAGCACGTCCAGGACGAAATCCCTTTACCGGTGAAGAAATCATGATCAAGGCGAAGCCGGCATCCAAGGTCGTGCGCATTCGCCCGCTTAAAGCACTAAAAGAAATGATCAACTAAAAAATTCAGTGGTGTGGAGACAACGTGTTGACGTTGTGCAATCCGCACATTTTTATTTTTCTCATCTGCTCCGTGACGAACAATAACCCTCGGCCCCTGAAAGGGCCGGGGTTTTTTATTTAGTGTTTTTTAATGCAAAGCTTTTAGTGATGAGGCATTTTTCAGATCTCGCCAGCCCAATGCCAGGACGCATGTCATGAGCAGTGCAAACAAGATGGCAATTTCAGCACGTACTGCTTCAATGTCTAGGTGCAGTGATGTGGGTGCAAGCAAGAAAAATATCGTGTAGGCGATGACTGGTAATAGAAGCGTTACGCCCGGACTCCAGTGGTTGACGCCGCCCAATCCGATCATAGGTGGTAGTAATAATCCGACTGCCAGTCCGATTTGAAGCCCAGATGTCAAGGTGATGATTATGCATGCGATAAGCCACGCAATGATTAACATGCTGAACTTTGGAATCATGCGCATTGTGTTACCACGCAAATTTCTGATTGATTGATAGACAAGCCATCTTTGCAACACGGCAATCATTATTGCTAGATTAGGAACAATAAACATCGGGTTGGAATCTGGAGGCTGTCCAAAAGACGGCGAACTGATCCATGGTGCTGCAAATGCGGTAAAGCAGGAGTGCAAGAAACCGGTGGCGAATATCGTCATGGTGAACAGGTCAGCCGTAACGCGTAGATGGATAAGCGACAGCATGCCTTGCCAGAGGATCGGCCAGCCGGCGGCTAGACCCAACCATCCCACCAAGAGAAACTCAATCATCCATGGAAAGATCATGGATCGCCAATCGCCCGTCCCACCTGCCAAGAATGGGCCCCAGTAATGCAGCACAATGGCGGGAAGTCCAAACACCAAGGCGGTTGCGAATCGAGACTTGTATTCGTAACACAGGTGGTCCTGTAAGGCATTGAGGTTATTGTCGGCGCAGAAAACCTTACCAATGCGATCTCGTATTTCTAGGCCGAATAGTTGTGCAATATTTGCGGCCCGTGTTGCATTTTCTTCATCGAGGGACTGGTGTTTGCTCTGGGTGGATGGGGTGATCCATGCGAATTGGCCAGCGACGTCAACGCTGTTAGGCAGGCCAGCGTCCATCCATCTCCTTGAAAGCGCCTGGCCCCATTGGGGTTCCTGAAGGCCATCGAGTATTACATAGGTACGTGTTTTGTTTTTGCTCATGGTACAAAGCGATTCATCATGGCTGGCCGGTCCGGTTTATTTAGAGGTACTTTTTGAAGGTGCTTCGCCTCAGATGTCGTTTTAGATAATCTATTAGCGTATCCATATACCGCAACATAGGTGACAGAGCATTGAACAAACCCCATGCAGAGACATCTGACCAGATTATTCAACGTCATGATGCGTATCTCATCAACTGTTATCCACGATATCCGGCTACAATGGTGCGTGGTGAGGGTTGTTATCTGTACGACAATCAAGGTGCACGTTACCTCGATTTGTTCGCTGGTTTTGGTGCCGGGCTGCTCGGCCACTGTCATCCAGATGTGGTCGCCGCAATCACAGCACAAGCGCAAACCTTGCTGCATCCGGGAAACCTGTTTCACACGGAACCTCAGACCCTGGTTGCCGAGGCTATTGCGAGGCATGGTTTTTCGGGACGGTCATTTTTCTGCCATAGCGGCGCAGATGCAAATGAAGCAGCATTGAAACTGGCCCGGCTGTACGGTAAAGCCAAGCCGGGATCACAGGATCCAGCCAGCGGCGGTCGCTTCAAGGTGATTTGCACATACCAAAGCTTTCATGGCCGCACCTTTGGAACGATGCCCGCGACTGGGCAATCTACAGTGGCCCGGAGATTTGAACCGCACCTGCCTGGCTTTGTGCATGTACCTTACAATGATGCGGAGGCGGTGGCAGACCGCATTGACGATCAGACTGTGGCGGTAATGGTCGAACCGCTGCAAGGCGAGGGAGGCGTGATTGTGCCGGATGACGCTTATTTGCCTGCATTACGTAGTCTGTGCGATCGTCATGATCTGCTCCTGATCTGTGATGAAGTTTGGACTGGTTGTGGACGTACTGGGCAATGGTTCGGGCACCAGCATTGGAATATTGAGCCGGACATCATGACATTGGCAAAGGGTGTTGGAGGTGGCTTGCCCGTTGGAGTGATGTGTGCTCGGGGGCAATTGGCAGATTATTTTGATTGTGCATTGCAAGATGGTGTCGTGCATGCATCAACACTTGGTGGCAACTGTGCCTCGATGGCTGCCAGTGCCGCCGTGTTGGCTGTTATCGAACGCGATGGTCTAATCGATCATGCTCGAAAGATGGGGCAATACGCCCGTGATCGGATGGCAAAGGCTTTGCTGGATTGCAAGAACATCAAGTCGATTCGGGGGTTGGGATTATTTATTGGGATTGAACTGAATCAGCCGGCCAAACCGGTCGTTGAGCAGTGTATGGCTGCGGGCATTTTGGTTAATGCGGCCCAGAAATCAATTATTCGACTCGCCCCGCCTTTGGTGGTTAATAAAAACCAGCTTGATGCCGGCCTCGATGTACTTGAGACTCTGATTAACAAATTATGACATTACAGAACTGTGGGGTTGGGGTTCTTGGGATCATACTGATCACTTTTGTGACTATAGCGTGTGTACCAAAGGGCAAGGTCATTGGTACCGAGGGCAGACCAACACTCAAATCATTAAAACCACGTTTCTTCGGGCCGGGCGATCCATATGGCGGTTCGATGGAACCCATCATCCGTGCCCAATTTGTTCAACTGACGATACCATTGCGAGCAAATCTGGATCAGGCTTGGGAACTCGTACACGCTGATCGGTTGTCAGAATCAATGGTTGCCCTCTACCAGGCCAACGGGATTCGCTTGGGTATTTTGGAAGCTTCACAACTGAGTAGGTGGACAAGGGCCATTGGTCCGGTGGTTGCCAGCCGAATAAGCCAGATGGTTGGTTTAAACCAATATGCCCCCGTGCCGCCAGTCGCGCCAACGGGCCAATTTCAAGTCAAGTGGGAGCCGCAACCGGGGCAGTCTAGATCGTTGGTGGTTAACAGGGGCCGCCTGCAGTTCTTGGCAAAACTCAGTGGCGCTGATCAGGATGAGGCAGCCTTACTGGAACTGGTGCCATACCATTCCTTTGGAAGGCGGCCGACGGTTATTCCAGACTCCCAGTTACAAGCCAATCTGAATGGTCGGAGGTTAGGCGCTTTGACCTTGTCGATACAGTTGAAGCCACAGGAATTTCTTGTTATAGGCCTTGAACGGCTCGTTGCCGTTGATCAGGGGATGATGATTGAGTCCTCGACCGACATGCTATCTGAACCATCGTCGAAAACTGCTGCTGAGGATCTATCACCAGAAGTTGTGGTAGATAAACCAATGACCGATCGATCCACCGATGGCGATCAACATCCAATGTCCGCAGGTCCTCGGTTAGAGGTAATCCCGATGCATCTGGGTAGGGTGTTCTTTACCGCATCCCATCGGGGGCATTTGCGTGTTCAACGTTTGGTCCTTGTGGCAGTGATACGTGACCACCAGGTTTACCAGAGCCCTGATGACCAGTGGCGGCAGATGATGGAATTACAGCGGCGTTAACCGGGGTAGACCCTCGATTATTAACCGCGACCTTGACAACCAGGTAAAGGCACATCAAGCGCCGTGAGCATGCCTGGTTGAGCTTGATGTGCAATTCGGGCGGTGTTTAAGAGGGCGGCGACGGTTGCAGAGTCGCCGGGTACGGAACCTGGGACCACTAGTTGAAGCGGTACCGGCCCATCGAGTTCAATACGGTCGTGAGGATCGGCGGTCCCCACCGCCATGGTGAGATCTAAACTTATTTTTAGTCCATCACCTGCCCATTGGCCTACGTTGTGAATACCGCAAACCCTGCCCGGTTCGATCAATCCCAAGGCTGACTGGGTGGGCTGTTCGGCCAGGATAGGGTCGAGAGTTTCATGGACGGATTCTGGCTCAACACGGCGACCCAAGCCTGCGGCAAGAAGAGCGATTGATTCAGCCAGTCCTTTGTGTCCTATTTTTTCTTGATTTGCAAGTTGTTTGAACTGTTCAGCACTCATGGTCGCGCCAACCTTGGCTTGTAGTGGTTGCCTGCGGGTCGCAGCATCAACACGTCGAACACAATGGACACCGGTCACCTGCAATACCATGGAAGATAGCATGACCGCCAAGGTATCCATGACAAAGCCGGGGTTGACCCCGCTACCTAGGACTGTGCGGCCAGCACATTTGGCGGCTGAATTGACCTGGTCGGCCAAGTCGCGATGTCGATACCATGGCCAGATCATCTGTTCGCAGCTACTAACTACGGCAATCTTTCTGTCGAGCAACTCCATGACCGTGGGAACGATTGCATCGAAATAGGAGGTTGTGGCAACAATGGCCACATCGGCCTCATTGCCAGTTGCGTCGGCGATACTGTCCGTCACCACAATACCGCTGGTGTTTTCACCTCCAGTGGTTGTCAACTGATTCAGTGATTGGCCTTGTTTGGTACGATCGACATCTACCAGGCCAACCAACTGCATATCCTTTTCTGTATCAACCGCTGAAGCGCTTGCCAGTCCAATTGGCCCCAAGCCAACGACAACGATTTTCATTGCACTCATATTGTTAAATCCATTACTCTTGAATTTATCCAACCGTGGGTCCATTCATCCACATGCGGGAAAGCGGGTAGGTAAGGGTTTAGCAGAGATTAATCATAATTGCCACAGGAGTGAACTACCGGGGTGTTTTGCTGGTTTCCAGGTGGCTTTTGCAGTGTTAGTGTTTGGAATATGTGGGCAGCGATACATGTTGCATGAGGGTTGCCAACGCTTTTGTAAAGGTTCTAAGGGTGTGTTTGAGTGTAATAAGCTGCGCGGACTGCTGCTCGCTTTTGCAGGATGCTAGCGGCTAATTACGGACATGCAAGCGTTTTGATATTTTCAAGTTAGTTTCGTGGCCCTTTGATGGAGGCCGGGCGGTGACGCTCAAGCAACTTGATATGGGTAAATCCAAAAGCTTTTGGGACTACCCGGCATCGGGGTTGCTCTGCTGTTGCGGTTCTTGTTCTTGGCGGGCCTTCTGTTCAGCTAGTTCTCGTCGGTTAATTTCGACATGACGTGGAAAGTCAAAGGATAGGCGGACCTTATCACCGTGAATATCGACAATACGAATCACCCCCGTGGGGTTCTTGGGATCGCCGATTACAACTTCTTCACCAATTCTTCGGGTCAGAGCGAGCATCGCGAGCACTCCTTGGTCGCGGCAGCCACACTGCGGAGTCGAGCCAATGCGGTCAAGACCATTGGCATCCGGATAACCTAGGCCATATGCCCGCCTTATGGTCATCGGCTCTTATAGGCTTATTATTTCGTAATCGAAGATAATAAAGGTTATTGAACCTGCTCGACGGCACTGACTTCCGGAACCGATTGTCGAATATTTTCCTCAATACCGGCCCGCAGCGTGATAGAACTTGATGGACACCCGACACAATCGCCGTGGAAACGGATTCTCACTACACCGCTGTCAGTAATTTCGACAATTTCGACATCACCATCATCGGCCTGAATCGCAGGCCTAATACGGTCAATAACCTGTTGGACGCGATGACGAAGGCCCACAGGAGGGCTGTCCTGGGCTATATTGTTGATATCGCGGCTCGTCATAATGCCTCCACCTTGTGGGCCCTGGAGGGCATCCTGGTGAGTATGGGAACCTTTAGGGAAAGACACCGAACTATAACCATTCCCGGACCATTTCGCCAACTTGCAGAGAGGCTCCATAAAACATAAGTATATGTCATAACATATGATGCGATTTATATCTTTGTCGGCATAACACCCTGCTTGTGATAGATCCGTCAACAATCCTGTTGGGGGTAGATCTTGATCTTCACCGTCTTAAACGGGGTGTATTATTAATCCGACGGGGAAAATGCTCGAAAGATAAGCAGATCCCGGTATCTTGTCATGGGCTGGCCAATGATTACAGTGAGGCTCTCTGTCCCCGGTTGCATGGTTGTGGACCGAGGCGATAGCGCCACCCTAGCTCAGTTGGTAGAGCACACCCTTGGTAAGGGTGAGGTCGTGGGTTCAAGTCCCATGGGTGGCTATTTCGGGACCGATGGGCAGTGCGTTTGATTTGCGTTGCTAGATGGCGATATGATACTGCCTAGTCGATAGCCAAGTCAGGGGGCTGGTTATCTTTAGTTTAGAGTGTGTCAATTAACTATAGGGGCTCGGCTCTGTCGGCTTGGCCCGCAACAACAACTGAGTGATCAGTGGAGGTTGACGACCAATGGCAAAGGCTGTGTTCAAGCGGACCAAACCGCATGTGAATGTTGGAACAATCGGCCACGTGGATCATGGCAAGACCACCTTGACCGCGGCGATTACGGCTGTGCAGGCGGCGAAAGGGATGGCCAATTTCAAGTCTTATGATGAGGTGGCCAAAGCCTCAGAGTCGGATGGTCGACGCGACCCAACTAAGATTCTGACCATTGCCACCTCGCATGTGGAATATGAATCAGATAACCGTCACTACGCCCACGTGGACTGTCCTGGCCACGCGGACTATGTCAAAAACATGATTACCGGTGCCGCCCAGATGGATGGGGCAATTCTGGTGGTTTCGGCGGCTGATGGCCCCATGCCCCAGACTCGCGAGCACGTGCTGCTTGCACGGCAGGTGAACGTACCGAAGTTAGTGGTTTTCTTAAACAAAGTCGATTTGGTTGACGATCCTGAGTTGCTTGAACTGGTGGAACTTGAAGTCCAAGAACTGCTCGCCAAATATGACTTTGAAGATGATACTCCAATTGTTAAGGGTGCTGCCTTCCCGGCGCTGCAAGCACCGGAGGATGCTGATAAGTCAAGTTGCATTCAGGAACTGATGGATGCAATCGATACATGGATTCCGGAGCCGGCACGGGAAGTCGACCGGGACTTCTTGATGGCTGTTGAAGACGTGTTCTCGATCAAGGGTCGTGGAACGGTTGGTACGGGTCGAATCGAGCGTGGTGTGGTGAAGACCGGCGACGAGATTGAAATTATCGGACTCACCGAGACACGCAAGACAACCGTGACCGGCGTTGAGATGTTTAACAAGATTCTTGACGAGGGGCAAGCAGGCGATAATGTTGGTTGCTTGCTGCGTGGTATCGAGAAATCTGACTTGGAGCGTGGTCAAGTATTTGCCAAGCCCGGATCCATTACACCACATACCAAAATGGAAGCAGAGATTTATGTGTTGACCAAGGAAGAAGGTGGCCGACATACGCCATTTTTTAATGGTTATAAGCCACAGTTCTATTTCCGTACAACCGATGTCACGGGCCAGATCAATCTGCTTGGCGGTGCCGAGATGTGTATGCCCGGTGATAACGTTACCATGGAAATCCAACTGGGTAAGGCAATCGCGATGGAAGAACAGTCGCGATTTGCAGTACGTGAGGGTGGTCGAACGGTAGGGTCGGGCGTAGTGACGAAGATCGTCGAATAGCACTCACCCGTTTGGTACTGCAAAAGGATATTAAGTCGTGGCCAAGAGAAAAGCTGACGCCGTTGAATACGTGTGGCTCGTGTGCAGCGAATGCAATGACCAGAACTATCGTACGCCGGTCAACGTTAAAGGGGGCATGCCGGATAAACTTAAAGGGGGCTTAAAGAAATACAGTCCCCGTCTGCGAAAGCATACGTTGCATAAAATTAAGCGAAAGTGAGATTGGCGGTATCGCAACAACTGTGCAAGAGGTCATACAATCCTCTGGCGTCAGGGCATGGAAACACCTTAACAGTGCCGGACTCTACGCCAGTAGCTCAATTTGGTAGAGCAGCGGTCTCCAAAACCGCAGGTTGGGGGTTCGAGTCCCTCCTGGCGTGTTATACGTTTCACCTTGCCGTTCAACCGGCAGAACAGTGAATGAGTGGCTTTAGATCAGTTGGTAACTTGGATTCGCATCCGGTTTTCTCGTGGGACTCAGACCGAGCGTAAGCAAAATGGCAATGGCACTCTATAAACCTGGTCAAGGGTATTGGACGCGTATGCTAAGCGCAATAGGTGCTAGTACGCTTGTTTTGGCCGGAATGGGTTGGATCTATGGTGAACTTGGTGGAATTGCGGACCACATGACACGGAATGTGACCCGCGCTTCGATTGTTGTGGGGACCATTGTTGTTTTTGGTGGGCTGGGCTGGTATCTGCTGAATAAGCCGCGTATCGTTGATTTTATGATTGCCACAGAAGCAGAAATGCGTAAAGTCAATTGGCCCAGTCGCAATCAGATTATTGGTTCGACCTGTGTTGTGATCTGCGGGACGGCCATGATGGCGATCCTGCTGTGGGTGGTGGACATTTTTTTCTTATGGCTCTTTCGGACCATTAACGTGGTCGCCGGTTAGTTACTTATATTCACATGGCTCGGCCCCGTATTGTGCCGCCGGGCCCTTACATCGGGAAACCGTTTCTCATGGTTGAGGAAGAACAACAGGCTAATTCTGGTGAAACTGAAGATGTGGTAGCAACCACGGATCAGGCCTCCCAGGTTGAAACACAAACATCTGATACTTCAGCAGCGCCTGCGGAAACCGAGGATCAGATTGATGAGGATGAGCCACTGGTCATGCCGGGGATGAACTGGTTTGTCCTGCGGGTGGCTTCCAACAAGGAAGATACTGTTCGTCAGACGCTACTGCGTAAGATCAAAATCGAAGGGTTTGAAAATTTGGTGAATCGGATTCTGGTGCCTACAGAAAAGGTCAAGATTATCAAAGGGGGAAAGCAAAGGGTGCAGATGAAGAAACTGTATCCAGGCTACGTTTTTGTCGAAATGCAGTTGGAACACGATGGGAGAATTCCTCAGGATGTGTTTTTCCTGATCAAAGAGACGACGGGGGTTGGCGATTTTATCGGGACCGCAGGTCGGCCAAGTCCGATGAGTATCCCCGAGATCGAAAAAATGCTGGCGGCCTCCAAAGCGCCTGAAGAAGAACCGACGGTCAAGATGGAATTTCAAAAGGGCGACCATATCAAGATCAATGACGGTCCTTTTGAGAACATGGAGGGTACAGTTGATGAAATGTTGCCCGACCAAGGTAAGGTGCGTGTGATAGTCACTATTTTTGGTCGTTCCACACCAGTTGAACTTGAGTACTGGCTGGTTGAAAAGATCGAAGAATAGCAACTGGTCTAGTTTCCTTTAGCTCCACAACGTATAACCAAGGATCTTGCCGATTATGGGGGAAACCCTTGGCGCGGCGGTTACAGCAGCACACCATGTATGTTTTTAAGTGCCTTTTTTTTAATATGTTATAATCACCACCTAAAGCTTGTTGGTGATCGGTTCGATAGTTATTGTGGCATTGATTTCTCTAGACAAGGAGACCGGGCATGAGTGTATCGGGTGCTGGCACTGCCGCGGGCGTGGCCCAGTCTGCACATCAGTCGGAGCAGGTGGCACGTCGCCGTGACAAGCAATCAGCAACCCGGTCGAAGGATGCCGAGCGGTTACGCGATCTCATTGATCTAAATTTACATGCGGTGGAGCAGGGAAATGAGCCCAAGGTGCCATCTCCACTACGTGTTAATGATGAATTGTCGCAAGATCAGTTCTGGCATGGGCAGGAGGAACCGGGACAAGGGGACACAAGCGGCCAGAAGCCGATCGTGGAGGATCCGGCCCAAGTTCCGAAGGAGTCAGCCTGTCGACATCTGGACATTCGAGCATAAGCCACATGCGACTGTGGCGCGACAGGCTTTTATATCACATTTCGTTTACCAACCACTTCCCAGATCAGCCCGCGGTACAGTGCCGCCATGTTGTGGTGAATTCTTTTTATCTGTGCGGCGGTTGCCTTGGTTGGTTGTCTTGTCGCCTGCATGTGGCTTATCGTATCGCGTAGGGAGATCAAGATAGACTGCAAAAAGTTGGGCAGAACGCGATGCGACACTTGAAGATTGTCGCGATTCTATTCATTAACCTGATACCGAACTTGCCAGGTTTACAGGGTTGGATGATCGATTCTCGGCGCATAAAGGACCTCCACAACCGAAATCAGGGGCATTGGCACCGGTGCGTCAACAATCTGGGCGTCTATTCTCAGAGTTTGGTCTCGACTCTGCAAGGATCGCTCGGACCCCAGTCGGCCGGGTTGGCGTCGTACCCATGATCTCCACCTGTCCGGCGCGGTTGGGAAGACGCGATCTCCCATATGGGCCAGGATCTGCAGATGGGAGGGTTGCCTGGGAGGTGCGCGACGCCACGGCAGAGAGACGTCCTGGCATTCGACTTCGCACGCCATGTTTTTGCCTGGCCGGGGCACTTGCCGTTGTGGCGTGCTCGGTTCCCTGGTGTGGGAAGAGGTTGATCAATGGAACTGTCTGATGTCCTTCTGATTGTCGTTCTCGTTGCCGCGATGTCGGCTGATTGGGTTGCTGGTGGTGGTATTGGGGCGGCTCAAGTCGGGGGCGGTGGAGAAGGCGCTGCGTGATGAGTTGCGCGAAGGGCGGCGCGAGTCGCAGCAGGCCTCGCGTGATCTGCGCGAAGAGTTGAGCGGCGGCTTGAAGGCGGGCAACGAGACGCTCTCCAAGATGCTGGCCGATTTTAGCCAGGTGCAGAACAAGCGGCTCGACGAGTTCGCCAAGAAGCTCGGCGAGCTTTCCGAATCCAACCAGAAGGCGATCGATTGGGTGCGCAAGAGCCTCGACGAGCACGTAAAATAATTGCGCGACGGCAACCAGAAGAAAAGCTCGAGGAGATGCGCAAGACCGTCGACGAGAAGCTGCAGGGCACGTTGAAAAAGCGTCTCGGGGAAATCCTTCAAGCTCGTCAGCGAGCGGTTGGGAAACGTCCAGAAGGGCCTGGGCGAGATGAAGAACCTGGCCTCGGGCGTTGGCGACTTGAAACGTGTGCTGGCCAACGTGAAGGCGTGGGGCACCTAGGCGGAGGTGCAACTCGGGGCCATTCTCGATCAGACGCTCACCCCGAGCAATACGTCAAGAACGTCCAGACCAAAGAGAACACGTCCGAGCGCGTGGAGTTCGCGGTGAAGCTTCCGGGCTCGAAAGATGACCTGGGCGATAGCTTGCTCCTTCTCCCATCGACTCTTAATTTCCCACCGAAGACTACCAGCGCCTGCAGGATGCCGCCGACCGGGCGGATCAAGAGGCGGCCGAGAAGAGTCTCAACGCCTTACTGCGCACGGTGCGAAAATCTGCCAAGGAGATTCAGTCGAAGTACATCAACCCGCCAACCACGACCGACTTTGCGGTGATGTTTCTCGCTACCGAAGGGATGTACGCCGAGGTGCTCCGACCGCCCGGTCTTCTGGAGGAGATCCAGCACGATCACCGCATCGTGATCACCGGGCCTACGACCATCACCGCCATCCTTACCAGTCTGCGCATGGGTTTCCCGGACGCTGGCGATCGAAAAGCAGGCCAGCGAGGTCTGGCAGGTTCTGGCCGCCGTAAAGACGGAGTTTGGCAAGTTCGGAGACGTCCTCGACAAGGTGAAGAAGCAGTTGAATACCGCATCCAAATCCATCGAAGAGACCGGCACGCGTATCCGGGCTATGGAGCGGAAACTGAGTTCAGTGGAGCGTCTCCCGGGAAAAGACTCGGCGCAGGTTCTGGGCCTGGCGGACCTGGAGCCCTCCCCGAATGTCTTGCAAATCGAAGAGGATCTGTCAGGAGACGACGAAAGCTGAGGATCATCGCCACCCCTTCGAAGCGTTCCGGGGCGGCCGGTTCGGAGTATTTCAAGTTCGGGCGTGTAGGGGGAACACGATGGCGATCTGGAAAAGTTGGTTCGTGGCGTCATTGGAATCACGTTTTGTGGTAACAGCGCGTAAGTTTAGAGATTTGGGTGCTGATTCGAGCAAGGAGTTGCCGGCGGAGTGTCAGATGGGTTCGGTGGAAGTCCGGCCGCGTTCAGTCAAGGAATTCACCGAGCTGGATACGATCTGGCCGTCACGGCAAATACTGATCTCGGCCAGATCAAACCATGGACGGCAATTCCTCATCAACTTGCGGGAAATACCGCCGGATTAGCGAACAGTCAAATTTGGCTTGAATGTCGCCGACCGGTTCCTGCTGGAGCAAGAACTCGAATGCTGCTTTAACGACACATTCAGGTGCAACACGGCCACGACACCACAGATCATAGTCAGACCAGTTCAGCGTCACGTCGAATTGATGGGTTCCGCCATCATCTTTGACGCATACCGCATACGTCCACTGGTTCTTGCCCTCAGTCTCAGTAACAATTTGGATTGTGGCCATCGCGCCCCATTATCCTGGTATCTTCTTTAAATATTCAAACTAACAACATGCATCGACTATTACTTGCACGGTAATAAGAAAAAGACCATTTGCTGGATGAGCAAGTGGTCTTTTTTTTGCTTAGCTTGATCCACACTTTTGAGGTTAAGGTTTCCTGGCAGCACCAGGCTCTGATTCGCCGAGTAGTTGAGCGGCCAGACGCGACTCGCCAATGGTTGTTTCAATTTCTGTCGGCAACTCGGCACCGGCAGCTTCTGCCATTGCTGAGGCATCTTCAATCTGCTCTTCACGAGTCGGTTCTTCCATGACCGGTGGTTCAGCAAGATGCTCAACCCGCATGGCGGTATAGTCTCGGAAGCCAGTGCCGACGGGGATAAGGTGGCCGAGCAGGACGTTTTCCTTCAGCCCAACCAACGTGTCGACGCGACCAGCCAGCGCTGCTTCGGTGAGGACCTTGGTGGTTTCCTGGAATGAGGCGCCGGAAAGGAAGCTTTCCGATTGGAGGCTGGCCTTGGTGATGCCGAGTAGCAGTGTGGTTGCCGTTGCCGGTTTGGATTTGTTAGCCTTTGCTGGTTCTTTACCATCGGCTTCGGCTTTAGCATTGATGTCGCGTAGTTCAGACTTTTCGACCATTGCGCCGATTGCCAACCCGGTATCACCCGGTTCCTTGATCAGGCCGACTTGGGTAATTTGCTCGTTGGCGATCCGGAAGCGGAACTTGTCCACAACCTCATTGGGCAACAGCTTAGTTTGTCCAGGGTTCTCAATACGCACCTTACGCAGCATCTGATTGAGGATGACCTCAATATGCTTGTCGTTGATGGTTACGCCCTGTGCACGGTATACATTTTGGACCTCGTCGAGCAGATAGTTAAATAATGCTTCTTCACCTTTAATTCTCAGGATGTCATGCGGGATAAGTGAGCCATCGATTAGTGGATCACCAGCAGTGACATAGTCACCCGTGTGTACCAACAGGTGCCGGTCTTGTTGCACATGATGTTCTACTTCAAGTCCCGAGTTACTCTTGACGGTAATTGTCATCTTGCCGCGTCGTTTATCACTTCGCAACTCGACCTGTCCCGAGATTTCGGCGAGAACTGCAGGATCGCGAGGCTTGCGGGCTTCAAAGATTTCGGTCACACGGGGTAAGCCGCCGACGATGTCGGCTGACCCAATTGCCTCTCGCGGTTGACGGGCAAGCATGATACCGGCTTCGATTTCCTGCCCTTCTTGGACCTCGATGCGTGCTTTGGCAGGAAGGTAATGGAAGTCCAGAATCTTGCCATCGTTATCTTCAATTACGATTCGCGGATGCATTTCGCCCTTATGCTCAATCACGACCAACGCCTCGCCTTTGGCTTGGCTTTTGACTCCTCTGAGCCGTGCGCCCGCTGTCTCGGCCTCGGTTCGAACGGTTTCCCCCAGTACGATATCTTCGAATCGCACCTTTCCGGCTTTGCCGGCCAAGATTGGGACACGGTGAGGATCCCATTTGACCAAGATCGCTCCTTTCTTCACGGTATCACCATTTTTGACTTTGATGTAAGAGCCGTATTGGATCTTGAACTTCTCCAGTTCACGTCCTTTGGCGTCGAGAATATCAAGTTCGCCATTACGTTTGAGCGAGATCAGGACATCGTTGCCATCTTCATCCTTTGTGGGGACCTCGTCGGCATCCGTGATTTGTATGGTTCCACTGTGGTTGGCGCGGAATTCAGTATCAACCAATGAGGTTGATGCGACACCACCGGTATGGAATGTTCTCATGGTTAGTTGGGTCCCCGGCTCACCGATTGACTGTGCCGCAATGATTCCAACGGCAAGGCCATTTTCGACCAGTTTTCCGGATGACATGTCCTCACCGTAACACTTGGCACAGATCCCCTGTCGGGAGTCACATGTCAGCGGGCTGCGAACAACCACGCTGTCAATGCCCAGATTTTCGATTGCGACGGCAGCATCGGTGCTAATAAGGGAGTTTTCCGCAACAAGAAGTTCGTCGGTAATGGGGTTGCGGATTGTTTCGCGTGCGGCCCGGCCTACGATCTGTGCACGCAGTGGCACATCGATTTCGTCGCCCTTATAGATCGCTCGTTTAGTCACGCCTTGTTTGGTGTTGCAGTTTTCGCGGGCGATGAATACATTTTGGGCAACATCAGCAAGCTTTCGGGTTAGGTAGCCAGAGTCTGCCGTTTTGAGGGCAGTGTCGGCCAAACCCTTTCGGGCACCATGTGTGGAACTGAAATATTCCAGTACGCTCATTCCTTCACGTGCATTTGCCTTAATGGGTGTTTCAATAATCTCGCCTGAAGGTTTGCTCATCAGGCCACGCATGCCAGCCAGTTGCTGAAGCTGACCGACTGATCCGCGGGCGCCAGATTCGACTTCGAGATAGGCCGGGTTCAGATATCGCTTTCCTTCCGTTGAGTCGATCGGCAGTGGGATATCACGGTCATCCCGCCGATCGTGCTTGAGTTCTTTGAGTAATTCTTTGGTTACTTCTTCACGGCAGTGTGTCCATAGGTCGAGCAACTGGTTGTAACGCTCGCGGTCTGTGATGGCCCCGGCATGGAATGCCTTTTCGACCCGATCGACCTTCTTCTGCGTGGCATCGATGATGGCGTGTTTGGCTGCGGGGATCCGAAGATCTGCAATAGAAAATGACAGCCCTGCCATAGTCGACCGCTTGAACCCAACTTCCTTGAGGCGATCAAGCAGGGAAATTGTTGCTGGTCGGCCGCGATGGGCATACGTGTCATCAATGACGCGACTGCAGCCCTTTTTGCGGAGTACGCAATTGTAGAAGGGCATGTCCTTTTCAAGAATGTCATTGAACAGGATGCGGCCTACGGTGGTGATAACTCGCGAGTGCTCGGCCAAGGGCTTGGCCGCCGCGGTTTCATCTTCAATGACACCACGGTAATGATTACGGGGCAGACGAACACAGATTGGATCGTGGATCTTGATCTTCTTTAAGTCGTAGGCCAGCATAGCTTCGGGCGGATCTTTGAAGGTGGGGCACTTTGCAGGATCTGGCGATGTTTCGGGCATCGTTGTGATGTAAAAAACGCCCAGCACAATTTCTTGTGACGGACTGATGACCGGTTCGCCGTTTGCGGGGCTGAAGATGTTATGGGTCGACAGCATCAGGATGTGTGCTTCGGCCTGAGCTTCAATCGAAAGTGGTAGGTGAACGGCCATCTGGTCGCCGTCAAAGTCAGCATTGAAGCCGTTGCAGACCAGTGGATGCACCCTGATGGCATTGCCTTCCACAAGGATTGGTTCAAATGCCTGAATACCCATTCGGTGAAGCGTTGGCGCTCGGTTGAGCATCACTGGGTGCTGGTCAATGACCTCTTCTAAGATATCCCATACCTCTGGGTCGCGCCGCTCAAGCATCTTCTTGGCGCTTTTGATCGTGTCGGCTAATCCATGCTCTTTGAGCTTTCGAATGATAAATGGTTGGAATAACTCCAACGCAATTTTCTTAGGTAGGCCACACTGATGTAGTTTCAGTTCCGGTCCAACAACGATGACGGACCGAGCCGAATAGTCAACCCGTTTGCCCAACAGGTTCTCGCGGAAACGACCCTGTTTGCCCTTGATCATGTCTGTGAGTGATTTAAGCGGACGGTTCGATGAACCCAGTACCGGTCGTCGGCACCGACCGTTATCGAAAAGCGAGTCCACTGATTGCTGCAGCATACGCTTCTCGTTTCGGATAATGACCTCAGGTGCATTGAGATCCATCAGTTTTTTAAGGCGATTATTGCGGTTGATGATACGTCGGTAGAGATCGTTTAGATCCGATGTGGCAAAATTACCACTTTCGAGAAGAACCAGCGGGCGTAGTTCCGGCGGAATCACAGGGATGACGTCCATCACCATCCATTCGGGTTTGTTGGGTGAGTGACGAAGTTGCTCGACAATCTTGAGACGCTTGGACAGATCTTTGGTCTTTTGTTTACTTCGGGTTGCGCCCAATGCTTCGCGTATTTCATTGTTTAATGCGTCCAGATCAGTACGCACCAGCAGTTCTTTCATGGCCTCGGCCCCCATGTTGGCAGAAAAGCTAGAGCCGTGTTGTTCGACCGCCTGCCGGTACTCGTCTTCAGTGAGCAATTGCCGTTCGGTCAGTTCAGTATCGCCCGGGTCGATTACTGTATAGTCCTGGAAATAAATAATTTTTTCCAAGTTGGATGTCTTCATTCCAAGAAGATTTCCCAAGTGACTGGGAACCGCCTTGAAAAACCAAATATGCACAATCGGCGCAGCCAGATTGATATGTCCCATGCGCTTTCGTCGTACACGGCTGTGAGTCACCTTTACGCCGCACCGATCACAGATGATGCCCTTGAACTTGGTGCCCTTGTACTTGCCGCAGGCACACTCGTAGTCTCGCTCAGGCCCAAAGATACGTTCGCAGAACAGTCCGTCCTTTTCCGGGCGGTAGGTGCGGTAGTTGATGGTCTCGGGTTTCTTGACCTCACCGAAGCTCCAACTCCTGACGTCGTTGGGTGAGGCCACTGCGATTCTGACCGAGCCATAGTCGTTTACACGATCGTAGATAGTTTCAGCCATGGATTGAAGGCTCCCGCATCATGGGGGCACCGGGCAAGTGGCCGCGAAAGTGCCTTGTTTGCGTTCATAGGGATTACAGTATTGAACCGGCTTCAAGCTCGGACTTTTCAAGCGTGATGTTCAGGCCGAGGCCCTTGATCTCATTGCACAGCACATCAAAGGCCACGGGCATACCAGCTTCTAGTGAATTGGTGCCTTTAACCATCGCTTCGTAAATCTTTGTACGGCCCTCGACATCATCACTTTTGACGGTCAGCAGTTCTTGCAAAATGTAGGCGGCGCCATAGCCTTCTAGGGCCCAGACCTCCATCTCGCCAAAACGTTGACCGCCGGTCCGGGCCTTGCCCCCCAGAGGCTGCTGAGTGATCAGGCTGTAGGGGCCGGTGGCTCGGGCATGGATCTTGTCGTCGACCAAATGGTGTAGTTTCAACAGGTACATGTAGCCAACGGCGGATTTTTGATCGAATGGTTCTCCGGTACGCCCATCGTAGAGTTGTACTTTGCCGCCAGTCGACATCTTGACCAGCAGTTCGTGGGCGCCAGGTGCTTGGTTAGCCTGGGCCAACGTTTGGACGCGATTCTCAACATATTCGTTGGCTTCATCGATCGTTTCGTCGATCTCCTGCTCGGTGGCCCCGTCGAAGACTGGTGTTACGCCCTGCAGGCCAAGCACGCCACAGGCCCAACCAAGATATGTCTCAAGGATTTGCCCGACGTTCATGCGCTTGCCAACACCCAATGGGTTGAGCAGGACATCGACCGGTGTACCGTCGTCAAGAAATGGCATGTCTTCCGTGGGCACGATCCTTGAAATCACCCCCTTGTTTCCATGTCGGCCTGCCATCTTGTCGCCTACGGAGAGTTGGCGTTTGGTCGCCAGGTATATTTTTACCATCTCAAGGACGCCAGAAGGCAGTTCATCGCCCCGTTTTATATGGGCCAGCTTGCGGTCTTTTTCCTTTTGAACAGCTCTAATCCGTGGCCAGAACTGGTTGTAGATTTTTTCGCCGTGAGCTTTGGTTTCTTTGTTGCCCTTAATCCACTTGAATGAGAATGACTCGATCTGCTCAAGCAACACTTCCGTGATATCACTGGCGCCAACTTTTTGGCGTGTGCTTGGGTCGATCATGTCAGTCCCAGCCATTTCGTTGATTTGTTCAATCATCTGGCGGAACAGGTCGGCAGTCCGCCCGTCCATCTCTACCTCATAGGCACGCATTTTGATTTTCAACTCGCGCTTCTGTTCGTCGGTGAGATGCATGCGGCGGCTAAAACGTTTGGCGCCTATGACAATCCCCTCGGTTCCTGCAGGCACCTCCAGGGAGTCGTTCTTTACATCCTCGCCTGCACGGCCAAAGATTGCATGCAGTAGTTTTTCTTCCGGCGTCAATTCACTTTTGCTCTTGGGACTGACCTTGCCCACCAAGATGTCACCGGGGTGCACATAAGTACCGATTGACACAATGCCATGCTCATCAAGCCGGCCGAGCTGTCTTTCACTGACGTTGGGAATATCACAGGTGAATTCTTCACGGCCGAGTTTGGTTTCCCGGATTTCAACGTCGAATTCTTCTAGATGAATCGAGGTGAAGACATCGTCCTTGACCAGGCGTTCGGAGATCACAATTGCATCTTCGAAGTTGTACCCATCAAAGGTATTGAAGGCGACCAAGACATTCTTGCCGAGGGCCAATTCGCCTTGCTCAGTACCCGCCCCATCGGCAATGATCTGGTCTTTACGAACCGTATCACCCAGATTGACGATTGGACGTTGGTTCAGGCAGGTTCTGTCATTGAGTCCAACGTATTTACGCAGATCGTACTCGTCAGCATTATCAATCACGATTCGTAACGCATCGACGTATGTGACAGTGCCGGCGTTATTGGCTCGTATGACCATACCGGAGTATTTTGGTACTTCCTTCTCCATGCCAGTGGCCACGCAGGGCGGTTCGCTAATGATCAACGGCACCGCCTGGCGCTGCATGTTTGAGCCCATGAGGGCCCGGTTGGCGTCATCGTGTTCAAGAAATGGAATCAACGCCGCTGACACGCCGACAATTTGCTTGGGGCTGATGTCGACGTAGTCCACGTCCTGGCTGTCTACCTGCGCTAGATCACCATCAACGCGGGCCAGCACATTGCCTTTGGCGATCTTGCCTGCGGTATCAATCACATTGGTGGGTGCCAGCGTGACCTTCATTTCTTCATCAGCACGAAGGTACTGCGATTCGCCGGTGCCGGTGGTGCCATCCGTGACCTTGCGATAGGGCGTCTGTAGAAATCCATATTTGTCGATTTTGGAGTAGATGCCGAGCGATGCAATTAATCCGATGTTGGTGCCTTCCGGTGTCTCGATTGGGCAGATTCGTCCATAGTGGGAAATATGTACGTCCCGGACTTCGAAACCGGCCCGTTTTCGGTTCAAGCCGCCAGGACCCAATGCCGAAAGCCGCCGTTCATGGGTTAGCTGTGATAGGGGATTTGTCTGGTCAACAACCTGTGACAACTCGCTACGCCCAAAGAACTGTTCGATAGCCGAGGAAATAGATTTCGAATTGATCAAATCAGCAATCTTGGATAGTTCATCGGGATCCTTTACGCTCATACGTTCTTGAACTGTACGACGTAGCTTAAGAAAACCTTTGCGCATCTCCTCGACTGCCAACTCATCCAGGGTTCGCAGGCGGCGGTTACCCAGGTGGTCAATGTCATCAACGCGGGCCTTATTGCGGTTTGAACGCAGGTCGAGGATGTACTTGATGACGTGTAGGAAATCATCAGGTCGAAGCGCCATTTCTGCTTCCGGTACGGAAAGATCAAATTTGCGGTTGATTCGGAATCGACCAACTTTGCCTAGGCGATATCGATTTACATCGAAGAACTTTTCAATAAACAACTGGCGAGCTTTGTCTACTTGCGGTGGATTGCCCGGACGAAGTCTGGCATAAAGTTGCAGTAGGGCACTTTCATGCTCCGTGACCGTTATTCCAAGGTCGGTCTGGGCTTCCTCGGCGAGTGTATTGAGAATCAGTTCGTCAGTGACTCCGGTGACTACGTCCACCTTCTTAAGGTTCGAGCCAAGAATCTGTTCGATGGCTTCGCCGATCACACGGCCGACGCCGACAATCTGCTCGCCTGTTTCTTCATCATAAATCGGTGCTGCAGCGAAATACTCGGGGCGCAGGTCCGTGACCTTGACGGTCTGCACGTCGTAAAAGATTTTCAGCAGCGTTTCTGTCGTGGAGAACTTTTCATCAATGGCGCGGAGGAAAAGGGTGGCAGGGATCTTGGTTGACTGATCGATCCGCATCGTCAGCACATCTTTTTTGGTCACTTCCAGTTCGATCCATGAGCCTCTTTCTGGAATGATTCGTGCCGAGTGAAGCGGCCGGTCAGCCTCCGCACTGGCTATTGAAAAATCGACACCGGGCGAACGGTGCAACTGATTCACAATAACACGTTCAGCACCATTGATAACGAATTCACCACCACCCATGAGAATGGGGATCTCGCCGAGATAGATTTCTTCTTCAGGGATCTCGGCCACATCTTGGCGGACGAGTCGTACGGCGACGCGGAACGGGATTCCGTAAGTTAATCGCAGTTGGCGGCATTCATCGGGCGTATAACGAGCTGGATCAAGCTTGTAGTACAGGTACTCCAGCTGCATTGTGCCGTCGTAACTACTGATGGGGAAAATCTCGCGCAGCAATGACTCGATGCCAAGTGAATGGTCACGGTGGTCAAACTCCTTGTCCAACTGGACAAACCGCTTGTAGGCGGCCTGCTGGACTTCGACCAGGTTTGGAATGGACATCGCGTCGCCACGTTTGGAATAGTCGCGCACTTTTCGTGTGAGCATCGATCACCTCGACCATGCTTTGTTTATAAATGTATTGTTCACAATAACTTGGGCGGCCCACTAAACCCCGGATCCACATCGGAATCGCGCCAGTATAAGCAATGCGTTTTAAGGTGACAAGTTGGAATTAAACAAATCTTCATATTTTTAATATTGGTGGGAAAAAAGCCTGTGCGGCGGGTCGCAGATTAGGGCTTATTGGGTGGTATGCAGCGGTGAATGAACTGCCGGATCGTGTGAAGGTACGGTTGGCCGCCAACCCATTGCGTATCGTTGTGGCCAGCGCCATGGATGGTATAAAACTGCTTGGGTTCAGGGGATGCGGTAAAGAGGCGTTGGCCGTGATGGTAGGGAATCAGGTCATCATCTTTACTATGGACAAAGAGTTTGGGTGCCTTTAGGCCGCCGATCTTATCAATGGAATTCATTTGTGTGTGGATAAGAAATCGGGGCACGATAGGTATCATCTCGGTGGCTATGTCGGGTATGGATGTGAAACTCGACTCAATGATCATTCCTGCCGGGGTGATTTCGTCATGGCTGGCCAGTTCGATTGACACCGCACCGCCGAGGGACCGCCCGAGCAGGACAATGCGTGCCGGGTCAATATCTCGATCGCGAACGAGAAAGTTCCAGGCGGTCAGGGCATCGTGATAGATGCCGGCTTCTGAAGGTTTTCCTTCGCTGCGACCGTAGCCGCGGTAGTCAAAGATGAATACGCTGGCCGGTATACGAACCAGTTCCAAAATCATTTCGAATCGATGTGTGATATTGCCGGCATTCCCATGACTCCATAGGACTACCGCTCGGCTGTCAATCGGTGTTTGATTTCTGTGATCCCAAGGTTGGCAGAACCAGCCGTGGATTCTGACCCCATTTGAAGTAGTCAAGAAAATGTCTTCGACCCGCGGTTGTATTGGCAAGCCATCGTGATGGGTATGCCATGGCTGCCAGTTACCCTCGGGAAATTTTGATGGAAAATAGATGAAGTGATTTTCAAAAAACATGCAGCCACCATAAAAGATGATGAGGATCACCAAAAGGTTCCGGCAGATTTTCCACCAGTGCCTCTTATATAAACGCCGCGGTAAATCCTGATTCACCTTGCTAGCCTTTTGACGGTTGCTTGGTCCTTTGGTCATTTTGAGTCATGCTGAATGACCAATTAATTTCGTGAATCGATCGAGTTGGGCGTCAAAGCGGTCAGGCTCCTTGGGCTTAAGGGTTTCAATGGCGAAAGAGCTGCGGACAATATGTCTTGCTTGCTGTAGGTTGGCCACATGTCCGGCGCCGATTGCCTGCGTCAGTGCATTGCCAATTGCCGTGGCTTCATACGGGCCGATCACCACGGGCCTGCCGATTGCATCGCAGGTTAATTGGTTCAGCAATTGGTTTTGTCCGCCACCACCCAGAATGTGCAGGACGTCAAACCTACGATCGAGGATGGTTTCAAGGTTATCCATCGTCTGCCGGTAGCACAGGGCAAGGCTTTCAAGGCAGCAACGAATAAACTGCCCGGGTGTCAACGGTTCTGGTTGGTTAGTGGTTCGGGCGAACGTGCAGATCTTGGCCCGGATATCACCCGGTTCAGAAAATGGCTGAGAATTGGGGTCAACGAGTGTGCGAAACGGTTCGGTTTCCTGGGCAAGCTGTGTGAGTTGCGTGTAGTCATATTTCTCCCCGGTTCGGGCCAGATCTCTGCGACACTGTTGGACAAGCCAGAGTCCCGTGATGTTCTTGAGGAATCTAATCTTGTTGTCCACCCCACGCTCGTTAGTGAAGCCAAGTGATCGTGCTTTATTGCTGATGACGGGTTCGTCCAGTTCGGCGCCCATTAACGACCAGGTTCCACTGGAAAGGTAAGTCCAAGTTCCACGGGCAAAGGTCTCGTCATCCACGGGTACAGCAGCAACTGCGCTGGCTGTATCATGTGTGCCGGGCAGAATCACAGGGAGTTGCTCACAGCCTGCTTCCTCCGCCACTTGTTTACGCAGGGGGCCAAGTACGGTGCCGGGCGGGACGATTTCGCCTAGCAGGTGAGTGGGTAAGCCAAGTTGCTCAAGTAAAGAAAAGGCCCACGTGCCGCTGCAAGGATCAACCATTTGCGTGGTCGATGCACAGGTTGCTTCATTGACGGATTCGCCGGTTGCTAGAAAATGCATCAGGTCACCCATCATCAGCAGTCGCTCGGCGTGGTCGAGAATTTCGGGCTCCGATTGTTGCTGGGCTACAAGCTGATAGAGCGAATTCATAGCCATTAATTGAATGCCGGTAGCATCGTAGATCACTTTTTCACCTAGAGTGTTTAACGCCTTTTCATAGGCCGGACCGCATCGGGCATCCCGATAGGTAAATGGCAGGCCCAATAATTGCCCACTACGACTAAGCAAGGCAAAGTCGACGCCCCATGTGTCGACACCAATGCTCTCAATGGCTACGTTCTGTTTTTTGGCTGCTGCCGTGCAATGACCCAAGCCCTCGACAACATTGGCCCATAATGATTGCACGTTCCAGTGATACCCGGACGGTAGCCGCTGCGGACGATTGGGGAATCGATGTATAGCCTGTAGATCCAGCAGGTTGTTATCGAGTACACCGAGCATGGCGCGGCCAGATTCAGCGCCAAGGTCGAATGCTGCATACGCCTGCTTGATCATCTTTGCTTGGCCTTCATCATCATTGGCGCATCGCGACGACTGCACTTTTGATATAGGGCAATCCACTGATAAACGTCACCGCGACAGTGGCATACACGAGGGTGTCGCGAATGACGCCCATCCATTGGTACCCATCTTGCACCGGATCGAGGGCGACCAATCCAATGATCACGGGGATGGCGACCATTTGTAACGCTGCCTTGGATTTGCCCCAAAGATTGGCCCCGAACTTTGTCCCTTTGTTTTCATGGGCCATACGCAGGTCCGTGACCAACAGTTCACGTGCCAGCATCAGGGCGATCATCCATGGATAGACTCCACTGATCATCGTAAAGTAGTTGCCCGCTTCGACCCAGTCAGGGTTTACAAATCGCGGCCCCGCCAAATAGATGAACGCGCCGAGTGTTAGGACCTTGTCGCAAAATGGATCCATGATTCGGCCAAAGGTTGTTTCAACCTGCCAGCGGCGAGCCAGGTATCCGTCCAACAGGTCGGTGATCCCGGCAAGAGTAAAGATCACGAGAGAGGACCAGAGGATAGATGCGTTTCCTGGGTATCTGTACTGGTTGATCGATATAAAAAAAATGGCGGCCAGTGCTAAACGAAGGATGGTGAGTAGGTTTGGCAGGTGGCGGCGCATGGGTTGAGTGAAATTCAGTTGTAAATAATAGTTCTATCGGATTTTAGTCGGTTTGCTCTGCCAGAAGGTTAGCCGACATTGGGCAGGATCGCTAAATTTTGAGGTTACCCAGACCCGTCCCCATGCCGCCATGTTCGCCCATACCACCCTTTAGGTTGTGGTCACGCTTTTTGGGTTTCTGCTTGGGTTTAAATGATTTCTGAGAGTCAGTGGAGTTGGGACCATCAATGCTGCCATAATCTCCGCCACTTTGTAGCGGTTCGGTCAGAGCTCTGATGGACAGGCTAATCTTACGATCCTGTGGTTCGATACCAATGATGCGAAACTGCCTGGTCTCACCGACTTTTACAACTGCTTCGACACTTTCGACCCGACTGTTGGCCAGTTGCGATATGTGTGCGAGTGCCTCGATGCCCGTTTCGAGTTCAACAAATGCTCCGAATGCCGTTGTTTGCACGACTTTTCCCTCAACGACCTGATTGACTGCGAATTTCTGCCCGGCGTCTTGCCACGGGTTGCCATGGACCTGTTTAAGGCTCAATGAAAGGCGTCTTTTCTCAATGTCGATCTGTAGAACCGACACTTTTAATACTTCACCCTCCTTGCAGATTTGATTGGGATGGCCGATCCGTTTCCAACTCATCTCACTGACGGGTAGCAGTCCGTCCACGCCGGGTTCGATTTCAACGAATGCTCCAAAGTTTGCCAGCCGTACGACGCGCCCTGTCACTTGATCCCCCACATGCAGTCGAGCGTCGAGGCTTTGCCATGGATCCGGTGCAGTCTGCTTTAGGCCAAGCCGGATACGTTTGCCTTCCTCTTCGACTGTGAGCACCTTGATTGTGATTTGCTGGCCGGACTTGACAATATCCTGTGGTTTTTCAGTTCGACTGTAGCTCATGTCGCTGATGTGGAGTAATCCATCGAGCCCACCTAAGTCAACAAATGCGCCGAAATCCGTGATCCGCATAACCGTTCCTTGCCGTGTCTGGCCGACTGTCAGATCCTTGAGTAATTCATCTCGTTTGCGATTACGTTGAACTTCGAGATAGCGTCGACGGCTCAGGATGACGCGTTTACCCCGTCGGTCGATTTCCCTAACGGTCGCATGGACTTTTTGGCTGATGAACTGTTCAAGATCCTCCACGTGATGCAGATCGATTTGGCTGGCGGGCATGAAGGCACGAATGCCGCCAGCCATTTCCAACTCGAGTCCACCCTTGTTGGTTGATACGACCCGAGCTTCGATATTGCTGCCTCGTGCCAACTGTTGCCATGCAATGGCGCCGACTGCGCCTTCTCGCGACAAATGGACCAGGCCCTCTTTCTCATCAAGTCGCTCGACCACGAAGTCCATGATGCTGCCAATTCGAGGTGGGCGTTTAAATTGTTTGAGTGGTACCAAGCCTTGTAATTTGCTAGCGACTCCGGTGAGCGTGACAAACACATCATCATCAGTGATCTTCGAAATCCGACCACGTCGAGTCTCGAAATCAACCTGTGCGGGCGGTTGTGAGTCTTTGGCCTGCTCTGCGTCAGCATCGGTCGGATCGACGGATACTGCTTCGGTCTCATCCATGATCTGCTGCATGGATAGGTCACCTATGGTATTGGCAACTTCTTGCTCGACGTCGGGATCATCAAGCGGTGGGATTGATTCGGTCTTTGGGGGTGTCGTGTCGCTCATGTCTTACATTTTCAGGTGTTCTGCAGAGCTACATTTGCCAGCTTATCGGTACTATCGCTAATGGCAACCGGTGGGCTTATGTGCCCATAGAAGGTGCTTTGTGCCCGTTTCACTATGAGTTACATCGTGCAGATTGCTATTTCTGTTAACATTCTTACCCATCTTGTTGGTGGCAATCAAAGTGAAATTCAGCATGTTTGTGCGGTAGGAGATCAGCGACGACCCAATTAACGGACCAGATTGATCGTCTCCACGGCGTGGTGCGTTTGGCTCCCCAACTTGTGCCGCGATTCTATGCAGATGGCAATCGTCTAGGCCAGCGTTTATCAGGGGCAAGGCGCCCCAAGTACTACAGGCCGGAGCGGTGGATTGGGTCTTCCATGCTGGCGGTCAATCCGTCGCCCATGTCTTCAGGGGGGCTAAGCAAGTGTCCGGAGGTTTCCGAGTCGGGACGAGTTTCACTTAGGAGAATTTTGGCGGATCGGCAAGTAGGGCCCCGACTGCTTGGTCCTGGACGTTATGAGCAACATGGTGGTGAGTTTCGTGTACTGATCAAACTGCTCGATGCAAGGAATCCGATCCCTGTCCATGTGCATGCCAATGATGTTTTTGTGGCAGAAAACCCTGCAATTTATCCGGACCAACGCTTTGGCAAGGAAGAGGCATATCACTTTCTTGATCTTCCCAAAGGGGACTGTCCCTACACGCACTTGGGGTTTTATGAAGGTGTGATGCCAGAGCACCTGCTTGGGGCGATGCGGCAGGGTGATGACCATGTTCTTGAGCTTTGCCCTGGTACTCTGCAGTCCGTTGGTGAGGGTTTCTACGCAGATGCAGGTCTGATTCATCGACCAGGGACTGCCGTCACACTGGAAATCCAGCAGCCGAGTGATGTGTATACCTTCTTTGCCAGCCAATTCGATGGTATGCCAATGGATGCAGCCACGATTCGACCGGGTTTTAACTCGATCCAGGAGGCGGCAGCATCCGTGATTGACTGGGAAGCCAACCAGAGTCCGGATTTACTGAATGCATCGCACTTGTGTCCTGTTATTGAACCGGCTTATAGCCAAGCAGGGGCACGAGTTGAATGGATTTACCCACCGGATCTGACGGACAAGTTTAGTGGTATGCGTCTAACCATTGATACGCGCATGACGTTCAAGGCCATGGAGCCCGGCGTGTTATTCGTTTGGCGGGGTCAGGGCCGACTCGACAGCCGTCCTGTCGACGGTGGTGGCGGTATTCCCGGTGAAGCTGACGAATTTTTTATCGGCTTTGAGGCGGCAAGGCGGGGCATTGAACTTGAGAATACAGGTGACGAGTTGTTGGTTGCATTTGTTCTTTTCGCCGCGGTGGCCTGATTGAATCGGCCCGAGGGATGTGCGGTGTTTTATTTGTGGCTGATATATGTGCTGTCTTTTATCCAGAACCGCAAAGGTTTATGGGTCCATTCCGCTGCATAGGTAATGCCGATGCGTGGTCCGGTGGCAATCTGTTGGGACTGCAGTGGGGCGGTACGAATTCGTTCTATGAAGAGCGCCTTGCTCTTGACCAGATCGATGCGGTCTAGCTGGCGGTCAATCTGAAGTGCCTTGGCCAGCTTGGCTGGACCGGAGCACAGGTCGGCGTCACATTTGGCGGCTGGGCGGCGGTGGTACATTGCTCGCATCCCATCGACCGGCTCCAATGCTCGAAGTAATACCGCCACAGGCTCATCCTCAATGCCAGCGACGACATTCACACAGTGGTGCATGCCGTAGGTGAAGTACACATAGGTGTGACCTCCGTCTCGCCACATGGATTCGTTACGTGCTGTTCGTCGTCCGTTACAGGTGTGCGCTGCTTTGTCAGGTATACCCAGATATGCTTCAGTTTCGACGATGAGTCCAGATACACGTTGCTTGCCATTGACGCGGACAAGCAACTGCCCTAGCAACTCGCGAGCCACTGTTACCGCGTCACGGCGATAAAACGATCGGGTTAGATGAGTAGGCATATTTCTGCAGTTGGGTTGGTTGCAGTCTCTTTAGAGATAGGCAGTGGCGGCTGTTATTTTGGTGAACCGCTATTGAGCTGTTGCCGAATCTGGGGGCTGGTCGTGGCGCGAAAACTTCGCCAGCAGCCCAGTGGGAGGCAGCCTATGGCCATGATGAGCAGTTGACTGATCATGAAAAAAGCAAGCCAGAATATGGCAGATTCGATAAATCCATAAGCATGCAGGCCTACCCCAAGCATGTTGGTGCCTTTCCACGACCAACTGGTCACGATATTGCCAAATACCGCGAGAATGGCCATCCCTCTTTGTCTTACAATTCCTCCCCAGCGGGCATGCAGTACCAGAGCGTTCCAGAGAACAATCAACACCGCTCCATTTTCTTTTGGATCCCATCCCCAGAACCGGCCCCACGATTGATCGGCCCAAATGCCGCCCAGTACGGTTCCTACGAAGCTGAACAGTAACGCAAAACAGAGAATGCCATAGAGCATCTGCCCCATCTTTTTGCTTTCACCAGCGGATAGTGATGAGGTCAATACGCCACGTAAAATGAAGACAAGCCCGATCAGTCCGGCCAGATAGGTAGCTGAATAGCCCAAAACGATGACGACGACATGTGTGGCCAACCAGAAGTTGGTGTCAAGGACAGCCACCAACACCGCCATGGTATCTCCATCGCCAGTTAATGCCCACGCTACCAGTAAAGTCAAAAAGCCGCTGGTTGCTGCTAGCAATGTGGGGATACCATTGCGGTAGAGGTATTCCAGAACCAGGCACATCAGGATGCACCCCCAGCCTATAAAGATTGCCGATGAATAGAGGTTGGTGACCGGTGGCCGTCCAGAAAGATAAATACGGGTAGCGATTCCTCCTGTGTGCACCATAAAGGTTAGTAGGAGGATGCTCATGGCGGCGGTCTGTAGCGGTTTGGTGAAAGCGATCCAGGAGAGAAAAATAAGAATCGTAATGAATACGTATAGCACGCGGCATTGTGCAAACGGTGCATAATGGTTAAAAAGCGTTTCATGGCGTGCCTGGCGTGTCGCTATAGGTTCATTTTCCTGATAGATGTCAGCCAGGTTCTTAACAAATTGGTTGAAATCATCGGCTTGTTGTTTGTTATAGGCCTCCAGAACCTTCCCCCATGCCCGCATGCCGGGCAGGGGTTGCCCCGAGGTCTCGGTG
>Ga0310125_10000101_pt1 | contig 34165 bp, 52 predicted proteins | sample CB11b_Tmax_Bot8__FD_203508 | JGI IMG/M metagenome (GOLD analysis project Ga0310125, IMG submission 203508) | Marine microbial communities from Western Arctic Ocean, Canada - CB11b_Tmax_Bot8 | ecosystem: Environmental > Aquatic > Marine > Oceanic | place: Canada: Western Arctic Ocean | collected... | reverse complement strand
GTGGCCGGGCAGGGCCAGGCAAGGCAAGGTTTTATGAAGAGACAAAAACGAACTACGGCGGGGCGGGGCGAGGCGGGGCCCGGCAAGGCAGGGCAAGGCAAGGCAAGGTTTTATGAAGAGACAAAAACGAACTACGGCGAGGCGGGGCGTGGCGCGGCGCGGCCGGGCTCGGCAAGGCAAGGCAAGGTTTTACACTTAAACACTGGAAAGGATATACCATGAGGAAGATGAAGGCAGCGGAGTTGATTCTAGATTTTGATCTGTACCCTCGAAACAATGTTGACTCGCACAACGTCCGCGCATTGTCTGATGTTATTGCTGAAGGGGGCGAGCTGCCTCCTGTCATTGCTGACAAGAAAAGCAAGCGGGTCGTCGATGGTGTCCATCGCGTCAAAGCAACGATCAAGGTATTTGGTGCTGACGCTGAAATCGCTGTCATAGAAAAGGTATACCAGACAGAGGCTGATATGTTCTTAGATGCAATAAAATTCAACGCAAGTCACGGCGCAAAGCTAGACACCTGCGATAGGACACACTGCCTCATTGTGGCTGAGCGGCTGGGGATACCCGCCGATTCAGTGGCTGGTGTGTTGCGTATACCAATAGAAAAGGCAACGAGGCTTCTGTCAGGACGCACTGCAAAAATGGGCAATTTGACTATACCGCTCAAGAGAACCATACAGCACAAGGCGGGCATGAAATTAACGAAGCGACAACAAAAAGCCAATGAGAACCTGTCTGGTATGCGCCAAGTGTTTTATGTCAATCAATTGATTGAGCTTATTGAGTCTGAGCTGATAGACCTCTCTGATGAGCGGTTGGTTGAACGGCTGATAAAGTTACGCGAGCTTCTTGATGGTGTGCCTTCTGTTGTTTAGTCGCGTGGCGGGGTATCAAAACAGGAGGAAGGACATGGCAAAAGCACCACCCAGCTTTCAATTTTACCCAGCTGATTGGCTGGTAGGCACGGCTGGCCTTTCCCACTCTAGCAAAGCTACCTTTTTGCTTCTGCTTTGCTATGAGTGGACGCAAGCCGAGCTACCTTTTGAGCCAGAAAAGTTGGCCAGAATGATCGGGATTCCCGACGAACAATTCGCCGAAGACTGGCATGAAATCTCTTGTAAATTTGAAATTGTCGACGGAGTACTTCGCAACAGTCGGCTCGAAAACATTAGAAAACAAGTGCGAGATAGGTCGACTAGGATGGCGGCAGCAGGACGCAAAGGCGGACTTAGCAAAGCTAGAGCAAAGCTAGAGCTAGAAGCTAGCTTGTCTGCTGAAGACAGAAGACTGAAGACTGAAGACAGAAGACAGAAGAGACAAGAGAGACAAGAGGCGGCATCAGGTTTCGATGCGTTCTGGCTCGCTGTAGATTCAAAGCAGGGAAAAGCAGGGTGCCGGAAACGATACGAGCAAGCTGTCGATTCCGTTGGCGATGCAATCGCTGGCGATCCGCACGAATATCTACTTGCTCGGCTTTGCGAGTATCAGGCTTCTGCAAAGGGCCGGTCGAAATATGCATGGGGGATTCTGAGGTGGTTGCGTGACGGTCACTATGACGATGACCCAGCCACGTGGGACGCCAGCGAAAGCAACGGTATAGCAGACCCACTCGGCACGTTCGCTGCGGCCAAGGAGTATCTAACGAATGGCGAGTAAGGAATCAATCACGGCTTGCGTTGCTATGCTGTGCGAGTCGTACAGGACGAAGCCGACCAAGGCGACATTCATGGCATTCGGTGAGGTGTTCCGCGACATGGATGACTCATCGATCCGGAAAGCGACATATGAGGTCATGCGTTCCGACAGGGTGTTCATGCCCGCGCCTGGTGAGCTGCTCCGATTGGCCACCGACATAGAACAACGCAGCAGGCGAGCGGCTATAACTGCTTGGGAACACTTAAAAAACTTCGGCCGCGCAGATGAACTCTCGGCGCGATTAGCCGACTCGCTGCCATACGAAAGGAACACGATTGAGTGGTATACTCTAGGACGCTCAGAGTTTCTGGAATCATACGTGCAAGCCGTCCGAGACACGAAACTGTTATCGAGCAAACCCGATGCAAGGAGGCTCAAAATTGAAAACTGACAACGCAAGCAACGACCTTACCCAGGCCGAGATAGAAATGATCGACCTACTTTGGCGAGGTTACAACTGCAAGCAGATTGCAGGCTTCTTCAGCGTCAGCACGAAGACAATTGATAGCAGACGGAAAGCTATAAGGGAGAAGCTAGGGGCCTCTAATATGTTCACTTTCGGCTGGGCGGCCAGGGAGGCCCTCGGTGAACGTTAGCTTTCGACTTCCGTGGCCGCCGACTATTAACAGCTACTGGATACGGTCAAGGCATGGGATTTACTTGTCGGAGCGAGGCAAGCAGTTCAGAGCAGACTCGGTAGCAATTATCAAGGGCCTCAGAATGGCGCAGAGCCTAGACAGGCTGGCGATCTATATCGGGCTGTCACCACCTTGCCGTCGGAAGAGAGACGTTGATAACCACTTGAAGGCAATCCTTGACGCAATCGAACACGCCGGAATCATAGGGGACGATGAACAGTTCGACGACTTGCGTGTCAGGAGGTTGGCTAGGGTTGCTGGGGGGCACGCCGACGTTACTATCTCGCCGCTAAAGGCACAGTATGCGAAGTCAAACGTTTGACAGATTTTGTCGTAACGAGCGCGGGCAGAGTGCGGGCAGGACGCGGGTATTTTATGCCCGCTGACAAAACTTGTCCTAAAATCTGAGACTCCAATCATGGACGAAAAACCAAATCCCACCGACCAGGATTCTGCCATTGACTCGGCTTGCAGATCGCTGGTACGCTTGGCAATGGATGCAAATCGCCAAAAAAAGTACGGGAAAACCGGCATCATGCTGTCCATCACTCGCGGCGAAATCACCCTAATCGTCGAGGTTACGAAATTCTCAGAGCTGGCTAAATAATCGTACCACGGGCAAACCGGGCCGAGCAGTTCTCCTAGCGAGCGATTGCCCGGCCTCTTGCATTCATCGACATCGGCGGGGCTGAAGGATTCTGCCTACTGAGCAGGAAGCTCACGCCGATCAGGAGCCACCAATGACGGCTGTCAAGGTAATCAAAGTTCTGCTTCGCGTAATTCGCCAAATCGCATCAAGGCGAGAAGACAACGAGACCGCCAAGATAATTTGCGAAGCGCTAGAGATCATCCTGCACGCGCTTGACAGCGAATTTCTAGTTGGGTCAACCCCAACGATTCTGAGCGATGATGACAAACGAGACGTTGACGGCGCCATAAAAGAGATTTCTGGCGATGGTGTTTGAAACTTACCAAGACGCTCAAGACCTGCACCGATGGCGTCTGATCGCAGGCAATGGCGAAACGATAGCGGACAGCGGTCAAGGCTACCAGACGAAAGAGGAAATGAAATCAGCCATGAATCTAATGCGGTCAAACGCAAAGTATGCGAATGATGTTGCAGCACAAGGAAGTTAAAACATGCCTGCGTGGCTTTCGGCTACTATAGTTTTGTTTTTACTGTCAATCCTGATAACTATAGGCGGCGGATTGATTTACATAATTTCTGCCATTCGAGACTTAGACGGCCAAAGTCCGACACCGACGCCGAGCAACAATTACCGCGAAATGGCAGTCAAGGCAGTAGCAGGCGACCAGACTGGGTTAGCGGACGAATACGCTGGAGGCGCTTTCGCGGCAGCATCAGAAAAGATACTGACAGACGCAGGCAAAAAGATAAAAACAAGGAAGCAATTCAGCGAATTTGTCCGTGACCTCGGATCGATGTTGAAGGCTAACGAACCATACAACGCCAACCTAGCGCCGATAATCCAAACTGCGTTTTCGTGGATTGACAAACCTGCCAAGTTTTCAGACTCGGACAGGGTTAGAGCTGCCGGGGAAATGAAGAAAATAGCATTGGCATTCCAGGAACTATGAAGTCGATAGGCCAACAAAATACGACCGTGAGACCGCCTGGAGTCGTTACCTTGCCAACGAGCTTGGAGGAATACCCGAGTCGAGATTGCCTGACGGTTCCAGGGTCGACATCGAGACAGTCGAGACTGCATGGGAAGTCGAGTGGTGCTGCAAGAAATGGCCGCAAGCAATAGGGCAAGCGATATTTTACCGACTATCTACAGGCAAGAACGGTGGAGTGATATTACTGATGGGCAGGGGGAATTTGAAATCTGAAATCATATACTACTTGCGATGCTTGGCCGCTTGTGCGCACTGCGGACTGGAACTGAAAGTAGAAAGGGTAGACAAGGGCTGACATTCGACCCGACTAAAATACCTGAGTTTTGCGGTTACCTGCCGCACGTTGAGGATACCGAAAGATTCGTTTCTTCGCTGTCTGTGCCAAGATTTGGCGAGGCTGGCGAAGTAATGCACACTGACCGAATAGATGTAGACCTCTGGCGACCGCTGATAGAAGCAAAGCCTAATTGGAAGCGAGGTTCACAAGGTATAGGCGACTGTGTTTCGTGGGGGGCGGAATTGTGCGTGACAATTCTGCTGGCGATCCAAGCGAAGAACGGCCAGAGTGAATGGACGGAAGAAGCGGCGACAGAGCCAATCTATGGTGGCGCGAGAGTTGAAGCGAATGGCGGCAAACTTGGTGGATATCAGGACGGCTCGTGGGGAAGCGCGGCAGCCAAATGGCTCCAAGATTCCGGTGGGGTCGTGCTTCGTAAAGATTACTCAGCGGCGACTGATGTCGACGAACATGACCTTAGAGCATACGACAAGAACCGCGCCAAAGAATGGGGAAACTTCGGTTGCGGTGGCGTCAGTGACGCAGGGCGTGCTGATGGTTTACTTGACAAGATAGCGCAGGAACACCCATGCAAAACAGTCACGTCGGTGAAAACTACCGAGGAATTAGCATCAGCGTTGCAAAACGGATACCCAGTAAGCGTTGCCTCTATGGTCGGTTTTGGGCGAATGCAAAGAAACAAAAATGGGGTTTGCCTCGCGTCTGGACAGTGGGCGCATCAAATGGCATTCGCAGGAATCAGATGGGTTAAGAATGAACCGCAATTTCGACAATTTCAGTCATGGGGAAAAAGTTGCAGCGGGCCAGATCCCGGCACCGAGTGTGAGGCGGTATCGGACTGTTCTTGGTGGACTACCAGCGAGGATGCAGGGCGGCAACTTCGGGCTAATGATTCGTTCGCTTTCTCGTCAGTTGAAGGCTTTCCTCCACAGAAGATTACTTGGTCTGAGGTCGCTAATACTTGGGATTGGAGTTCTGGTGATCCTTAGCGGTTGCGTCCCAGAAACACCAGGATTCACCGACGAAGGCGGCGCGGTGGTTATTGGCCGGTCTCACGCAGCGGTTGCACTAAGCTACGCATCGTTTGAGGAAGACCACGAAGAACCCACGCCAAGCGACGACTGTGAAAACTGCGGTGGAGATGGCGAGCTAGGAGATGGAACGATAATAATACCTTGCCCGGTTTGCGTGGGTGCAGGGAATCCTGTAGACGAGCGGCGTAGAATCCAAAACATATCACAAGCCCTTTACGATTTTGGCCTGCGGTGTGACAAGCAGTTAACATCTCTAGAGAAACGGCTAGAAAACATTGAGCGACGTTTGCAAACTGTCGCAACCAAGGCGGCGGCACAACGAATTCCGTCTAGAATATCGTGGCTTATCGAACCGCCAGCAAAGCCAGTCAAGCCAGTCCTTACTTTCTACACCGCTTCATGGTGTAAACCGTGCCAAGCATTCAAGCGAGACGTTTTGAAAAGTCCTGAAGTGGTTTCGATTGTCGAAGGATACTTTCACGCTGTTTGGGTAGATGTTTCAAACGGTGGGGCACCAAGAAACATTCGCAAGCTACCAGCCGTAACTGTATCTCACGGCGGAATCGTCAAGATATACGACATGAATTCAAAGACTCCCAAAGGTATTACTTCCTGGCTCAACGAGAGCCGCAACAGAAGAAAGTGAGATAATTATGGTTAAAAGATTGTTTGTAGCTTGCGTAATAATCCTAAGCAGCTCAGCGACATACGCAGGAGAAAATGCGGATTGTGAAGCATGCAAGACAGAGCAGACGAAAGTTGAAAGAGTTTGCTGTGTGGGAGTCGGTCCACGTTTATTCGCAAGGGCGAGACTTCCAAGGATATACAGGAGACCTGGCCAGGTTCTCGGATACGTTCAATCGCAACCAATCACGAATGCCGTAAGGTTCTCCGTGAATGCGGTGTTCCCACCATACCCAGTTGCTAGGGTTGCTATCGGTTTGCCGGTTCGCCCTTCGGTTTTTTTCTTGAGAAATTGCGCTTGCGATTAATAGCGACGGCCATTCAATGGAAGAGGCAAAGATAAATCGCTGTCTACATTGGGTAGCAATTAATGACCTGAACTATCCCAGGGGCGAAATACCGAAGAAGCGGTATCGTGTCGCCCGTAGAATTGTCGCCAGGCATTCGGTCAAGTTGCTGTCGACTGGAACCCCAGCTGATAGGGTATTTTTCTTAGCCCGTAATGAATCCATAAGGAACGCAGGATTTAATTTAGCGCTGATATTCATGATTATCAATATATCATTCCGCATAGTGCAGCTCGTGATCTTGTGGTGGAACGAGTACGGCAAGTGATTAAATGGCATGTGGGGAAAACAATATATGTACTGGGAATGGTTTTGGCGGTGAACTCAGCAAACGAATTAGCTTTGCCGTGGTCGTGGAGAAGCGCTTCAATTGCGGTCCTTCTGGGATTGGTTGGCGGTGGTTTCATGCAATTAGTTAGGGCCGACCGTGGGACGCTCGATTGGCCACAAGCATTAGGGGAGTGGGGTTTGTGCGCTGTTGGAGCGTTCCTAGCCTTTGCAGCAGCAGTGCATATGGAGTCTTCGGTTCCGAAAGTCTGGGGATCAAGCGTGATAGGCGGTTGCGCTGGCAGCGAGTTTGTCGTCAGGGTCATAAGGACTAGGAAAAATGGGAATCGGTGAAAGAGTCAATCTGTTCATAAGCAAGCCGGTTCCAACCTGGCTTTTTAGGTTTCTTCTACTTTGTATTACTGTTGCCGCTGCTGTATCTCTACCGACAGGGACACGTGCAATACTCGGAAGAGGTAACGAGTTAGCTGAGGAACTCTTTGAAGTGCTGCTAGAAGATAAAGTTGCGACTGGTGTGACTGATAGCGATGGGAGGTTTCTGCAAATAAACACGCCGTTGGCTTGCCTGTTTTCTGGCAAAGAAGAACCGTGTGAATACGAGAATGTGCTTGGGTCGAACCTATGTAGTTTTGTTTCAAATGAAGACTCAAACAGACTCAGTAAAGTAATAAACGAAGCAAGTGCGGGCCATGACCCTGTCGATACGGTTTTGGAATGTTCGCTTCTTCATGGTGGCGAAACTACTCCTGTTAGAATTCACATAATGAGCCAAGAACTAGTCGACAGGCTATATGTTGTTGAAATTGAGAAACGATAGGCGAGGCACCCGATGCTCAATACGTCACCTATAGACAGCCAACCGCTGACAGTGTTTCGTAATGCAGACTTCCAAAAAACCATAACAGTCAAGAAGGATGGAGTCGCCGTAGACATTACAGGGTATACGGTCGAGTGTAAGATCCGCGATGCTTCAGGAAGTTCGTTCGTGCCTGGCAATGTCATAACGGCTACAGGTGCGATTCTGGTTGCTGCTAGCGGAACCCTCACGATCAGCCTGACCGATGTCCAGACCGCAACGCTCACTAGCACCGATTCCGACTGGTTCTCGCCAAGTGATCTTCCTTCCTACGACGTGGTATTGATCGACGGCTCCGACTTAAGGGCTGTTGTCGCAGGCGGTCCAGTGACGATTGAAGAGGCGATCACGTATTGATGCCGACTGAACTAGCAATCACATCAGACGACAGGGTAACGGTCAACGGACGTGACCGAACCACCGGCTCTGATTACCGAATCGAGGGATTCGGCGGCAAGGCTGACGACCCGGCACACGACAATTGCGAACCGCTGCTGGCTGCGCTGGAGGAAAACAGAGATGTTACATTCGGGCGAGGTGTCTACTACTTCGCCTCTCCAATCGATGCCGCTCGGCTCAAGTCGCTGTACAGCTTTTCGATCACAGGAATTAGACCAGAAGTCAGCCACCAACACTATGAAAACCCAGCCGGATTCGCAGAGGCTGGGACAGTCCTCAGATTCGACAACCCGAATGAAACAGACTGGTGTTTCGATATCGACACGAAAACAGCCAAAGGAAATCGACTTGGTCCGGTTGTCTTCCGTGATCTAGTAATACAAAACAACGGTGCTGGCAGTTCGCTGAGAATATCGGACGAGTCTGACACCTCCCGAGGAGGAAAGAACAGCGTCGGCGTTTTCATAAGCAACGTAATTCTGACCAAGCCAAACGAACTGTACAGCTCCGAGGTTGCTTCCCACAAGTTCCCATTCCTCGACCCAGAAAGTCCTGCGGACGATAAGAGAATCGCAAAGACAAGCCCGGTCACGACCGGCCTACGACTAACAAAAGCCTACGACTGTGTTCTACAGAATGTTAAGGTTCGTGGTCACCGGGTAGGCGTCGACATACTTGGCAGTGATTCGATCCAAGCGTCAGGAATTCGCACATCTTTTTGCGCGTGGGGAGTTCGGCACTACAGAGCAAGTGGTCCGTCCGTCCCTGGCAGGTGGCACGGGATATATTGCGAGGGGTCGAGCGCGTGTCAATCGTATTTAGACACCGGATCAGTATTCGGAATCCGGTGTGAGAACAGCACAGCACAAGCCGATCTTGGCGAGTGGAATACCACCGGCCTTACCTGGACGTGGAAAGAAGGCAGTGAATATATCTACGTCTCTGGATTCGGTGACGGTTACGATGTTGGCGACTATTTCGAGCCGTTGCTGCCAGCCACGTTCACATCGAGTGATGGCAATTCCTACACTGTCGGGATCAGCGAAATCAATGCGGCGGATAACAGCCTGAAGATAATGAATTCCTCCGGCTACTGCTACAACAACCGCGATCTGTCTGGCAATTCGATACGTCGGTACTTCGGGATTCCGTTTATTTTCGGCTCTGGCGAAGTGTCATTGATCGCACCCGAGCTAACGCTAAATCGTGACTACGAAAACTTACCACTTTGGGCCGTCTATCCGTCGTCTGGCCCGGCATTGTTAAGTGGTGCTAGGTCAACATTTAACGCGCTCGACCAGGCGGACAATAAAGGAATTATATGCGGATGGACACCCGGCGAAACAAGCCCACCAGGCCCGGCGATTCTCATCGAAGGCGGCAACCGCCTCCACCGTCCTGACCACCCTTTGGCGGTCTACCACGGGATGGGCTATTACGACAAGAGTGTGTCACCATATTACGAATCACCAGCCAGTTCGATTCCCGGCAGAAGATGGGCCGGTACTTGTTCGCAAGGGATGCGCGACACGAAGAACGCGGAAGTTCGCAAGCTAGAAATGCGTCAGAAAGACGGCAGGTGGGGAGTCACGCTGAAATACGTTTCGTGGAAAGGTCGGGAATGGGTACTGAACGGACTGCGTCCCAAAGCCTCGGTGACGATAAAATGGAAAGTGGACATGGTGGCAGAGTCCAACTCTGGTGGTGTGCATCTGATGCGTCTATCGACACATAACGAAACAGAAAACAAATACACCGACCATAGAATTGCCATTCATGTTACAGAGGACTGGCAAACATTCGGCGGCGAGCTGACCACAAGCGATTTCACATCGGGTCAAGAGAATTATGATTTCCGCTTGGCGGTGCGATCCAATTCCGGCGAGGCTAATATCCCCGTCCTAGTTGGCGAATTTATATTCACTACAGAAGTTGTAAACAGTTACTTGGTAGATAGAAGGGGGATGATATAACATGACCTGGATACACTGTTCAATTGTAAACGGATCTACCGTCGCCCTCAGTCAGGACGACGGATTTCACACTGACAGCGGCCCAGATGACGAGGGTCGGTTACCGGTGAGTGAGACGATGCTGCAAAGGAATTTTCACGTCCACGTGGACGAACCGCTCTCAGACTTATTGCCTCTGATCGGTCCAGTTCTCGACGACTCTGAAAACATCGTACATAAATTTCGGGGCGTGATTGATATCGATTCGGCTTTCACATCAGAGGCCGCCAGGGCGGCAGTGCGAAACTCTAGCCAATCAGTAGATCCTGTCGAGGAAACGCAAACGCGGTCAGAACTAATAAAAGAGCGTCAAGCGGTAGGCGATCCAATTCCATCAACCGCACCGTAAGGGGCAGATAAAAATGGCATTCACGGAATCTACTGTTGGCACTCTCGGGTCCGGCGCGGATTATGCAGCGAGTGTGGGAGCACTCCAAGATTGGGAGAATAACTACGACTCGGACGGTGGAGAACAGCGAGCCATTTTGATTACAGACATAGAAGACAATGTGTCGTTCATCAACTGGGCCGATGATGAAGACAACATAATAGAAATCGTCAGCAGCGAGGAGGGCGCACAAAGAAAAATCTCCTCATCCAGTGGCGCTCAATATGTTCTTGAATTCGATGACACCAACATTACTAACGTAACGATTAATGACATCTGGACCGATGGCACGCTGCAAACGTCTTATCGGATCGGCATTTACTATAAATCTGGTGGTGGCACCCTATTGCTAAATCGCGTGCGAGTTAGCAATAGTCCCTCTAGCGGATTAAAATTAAGTTCGGCATCAGACTTGACCACGGTCACACTTAATAACTGCATCGCAGACAATAACGCCGCTCATGGCTTTCATCCCCAGGCTACCTCATGCACGCTGACTTACTCAAATTGCGGGTGTTTCAGCAATGGGGCGGACGGGTTCGGTACAGAAGATGACGCAACCCAGATTAACATTTTCCAAAATTGCCTATCTATGGGCAACAGTAATGATTTTCGAGACCAACCAAACGGAGTGACTCGCCTATATAATTGCGTTTCGGGGGATGCGACAGCCAACTACGGAAACCATAACGTGAAGGATTCTGTCGCATCCAGCCAATCATCAACCGGAGTATTCCTTGACTTTGCGGGCGGTAATTTCTCGCGCACAAAATCAGATACCGATGCGTTCTCGATCACTGGATCTGCGAGCCTGACCCCAGCGACAGATTATCATTTTGCCACCCGTAAGAACGACACTATCGGGCCTTTCGACTATATCCTAGGCCGACAGACGCATCGCATATCGAAACAATTCAATGGCACGGATGGATTCATCGACGTTGGAGATGTATCTGCTTCAATTAAGGGCATATCATTCTGGATTAAGGCCTCCGTCGTGGTATCCCATACCGACGCGATTCTTGATCTGAACGGCACTGACACGATCACCCTTGTGGACGACCAAGTTACCGCGACAGGCTTCTCCGGTGCAACGCTAACGCGGTACGTGGACGGTGTTGCCGGAAGCACACTCGCCGCCAACGTATGGCACCATGTTTTTGTGGATTCCGATACTGGTTTCAGCGCGAGTAACGTACATATTGGTCGTGCTGGTTCGGTTTATTTCGGCGGATATTTGCGCGACGTTCGGCTATACACAGGAACTGTATCAGCCGGCGACATCGCTGACATTGCTGACATAGATAAAACTTGCAGCACGGCACTCGAAACGGCTGGACATTGGAAACTAGAAAGCTCACACCCTATCCTCGCCTTCGACTCTAGCGGAAACGAAAATCATGGAGGCATGGCTGCTGCCGACGTAACAAATGACCTTGAATCGCCAGTCCCGTTTTCGTTTGCAAACGAGGTTGGGTACTCGTCGAGTTTATTTTTCGACGGAGTAGCCGACTATTTGACTTTCCCAGACACTATTAAAGATTCGTTTCTATCCTCCGGCGACTGGTCTTTCTATTTCGATTACGTGCAGGGGGCTACTACTGGTGTTCTTTTCGGCACGCGCTCAGAAAACAATTCAGGATCTGCATTTGGAATATCAGAGATAAAACGTGTAACACATGACGATTTTGAAGACGACGCGAGTTCCATAACGAACTACAACCCGCCTGCACCGCACCCAACTTCTGGCGATAGAGTGCGTTGGGTGGCAACGTGGGAAAATAGCACCAGAAGTTTTGCGATCTATAGAAATGGATCACTAGGGTTGGTGCCTGGAGCAAACAACGCAATCGTGACCGCGAGCGCAGGCGTCTGGGCGATGACGTGGACGGGAGGTGCTTATTTTACCTCCGGCGAACTCATACAGATCAAGGTATGGAGGACGAACATTTCCGACGCCGATGCCGACACGCTAAGTACAGATGGCACACTTCCTAGCGAAACACCCTATGCCGATTTCGCGCTTACTGACGGAGTCGGATCGGTAATATCCGACTCGGTCGGAAGCTCTCACGGATCTTCATACTCTTCACCAATTTGGGTCGTCGTTCCGCGCGACGAAAGCGACCCAACAAAAGACGTGCGCGGTGACGAATTGTCGTTCTCTACCGCAACGGGACCACCGAACCAACGAAGTTTATCAATGCAACTAAACATGGGATTCTAGAATGGCTGTCAATAAAGACGTACACTCTGCGACTAAGTGGAGCTTTCACGCGACTATCTCAGGAGATACCACACTAGACACCGAGTGCAAGCAAATCATCATCGGCGGCGCTGGCACCCTGTATGCGTTTGAAGCAGGCGGTGCAGCAGAGAAGCAAGTAGGAAACTTTGCTGCCGGCGCAGTGGTCACGATGCAAACGCTGAAGATAGGCACAAGCACGAGTGCTACTGACATAACGGTCCTGTACAACTGATGGCAGCAATACATAAAAAAAGTCTAAGTGCTGCGCGTCGGGGATACGGTCGAGCCTGGCAGAAAGCTAGATTGGTTTTCTTGACTGACCATAGATTCTGTGAGTCGCATAAGTCTTGGGGAGTGATGGAACCTGCCACCGTCGTCGATCACATCGAGCCGCATCGTGGTGATTACGATCTATTTTGGGACACTGGAAACTGGCAGGCGCTTTGCGCTAAGTGCCACAACAGAAAGACGGGCAGGGAGACGAAATTAGGGGGGGGGCGTGAAGCCTAAAAAAGGCCGTTAGGTAGACCGTAGCCCCCCACTTCCGCATTTTCCCGCACATTTTGACATAGGGCTTAGGGCAGGATGACGATTAAAAACCGAATCACCGAGCTGAGGCAAGTCAAGGCTGGAGACCTGCTAGAGAACCCTAGTAACTGGCGGACGCACCCAGAGGCGGTGATGTAATGGGACGACGTGGCCAAAAAACCCAACCGACTCAACTTAAGATCCTGCGAGGGAATCCTGGCAAACGTGCGTTGCCAAAGAACGAACCGCAGCCGGCGCATGGATTCGGAGAATGCCCAGACCATTTGACGGACATGGCAAAGAAGGCGTGGGAAATGTTTGGCGCTGAACTAGAGAGTGCTGGGGTTGGGACAGCGTTGGATGCTACAGCATTAGAACTTCTCTGCACATCATACGCATTGTACCGAGACGCTGCCGAGCAAGTCGCAAAGTATGGCCCATGCTGGGTAAAGACAAACGGCGACGGTCTCCCAAGCATAAAATTCTCGCCACACTCTGGGATTCTAGAGCGCGAACGAAAGACGATCAGGGCGCTGCTTGCAGAATTCGGCATGACCCCAAGTAGCAGAACTGGGCTATCGATGGACAGGCAAAAAGAGGGCGTGAGAAGGTGGCAGGGATGATTACCACGGCGACACCCGACAAGATAACCAAGCGTTGGATGCGCGACGCCTCTGATGAACTGGCAGTATCGAACGGCTGCTGGTTTGACGAACGGCGAGGCGAATGGGTTGTAGACTGGTTGAGGGACTACCTGCGGCTCTACGAAGGCGAGTCGGCAGGTCAGCGGTTCGAGTGCCTAGATTGGCAACTAGACGCAACGATGAGGCTTTTCGGCTGGGTTCGAGACAGTGAAGACTGGGGGAAAAACGTGAGGCGATTCCGTCGCGCGTCAATTTGGACTGGAAAGAAAAACAAAAAGAGCCCGACTCTGGCAGCCTGGTGCGTTTATATGTTCGCTGGTGACAACGTTCACGGCCAGAAGTGTTTCCCAACTGCAAAGAATGGGACGCAAGTTCGACAGAACGTAGGCCGGCACATCCACGAAATGATCCGCCAGAGTGAAGCACTGATGCAGGAATGTCGAATCAATCGCGTGGACGGATCAGTGCTCCACGAGCCTACTAGGTCGTTGATCTTGCCGCTGTCGTCGGAAAACGTACAGACGCAGAAAGCCGCCGAGGGTCTGAATGGTTCTATCTTCGTGGACGAGACGCACGTTGTCGATAAGCAGCACATGCGTCGAGTGAGTCGGGCAGGGATATCAAGACCGCAGCCTCTGCAAGTAGAAGTCTCGACGGCTGGAGACGAGCCAGAGAGTTACGGCATGGGCCGTTTTAAATATGCAGAATCAGTAATAGCGGGAAACCAGAAAGACGACCAAACGCTATGTATGATTTTTGCGGCTCCGCAAGATATCAAAGATGAGGTTATACACGCAGACCCAGAAAAGTACGGCAAACTTGCTAACCCGTCATGGGGACACACTGTCAAGCCTGGTGAGTTTTTGCATGACTACGAAATGAGCAAGACACGACTTGCCGACTTCGCGGATTTCAAAAAGTACCGCTTGAACATCTGGCAGCAAAGCACTAGTCAGTGGCTATCTATACACGACTGGCACGCATGTAAAAGTACAGACGCTCACCTTGATCCAGACCTGGAAACTTTCGCAGGTCTAGATTTATCTCGGACTACAGACTTCACAGCTTGGGTTTTGTATCAGCCAGAGATAAAGAAATGTTGGGGGCACTACTGGGTTCCAAGAGAAAGGGCCGAGCAACTGAGCGGGCAGTACGAGATACCTATAATGGACTGGGCGGCGCAAGGCTGGGTGACGGTCACGGACGCTTCACCTATACCACGCAGGAAAGTTCACGAGCGATTCGCAGAAGACTGCGAGAAGTTCCGGCACTTGGAGTACATAGGCTTTGACCGTGCTTTGATGAGCGACAGTATAGAATTTTTGCGAGACGAACTGGGACGAACACCAAAGGAACTAGCGCAAGGAGTCATGACCCTAAACTCGCCGTCAGTTGCGCTAGAGGAGTTGGTTTGCGCCGGGGATCTAGACCACAGCAACGACCCGGTCCTTGAGTGGATGCTTGCGAATACTGCGGTTAAGCCTGACAGTAACGGCAACATAAAACCACTTAAGACCGACGGCGGTGTACGTAAACACGTTGACGGAATTGTGGCTTTAGTCATGGCTATTTGTGTCTCCATTGAAAACGAATCGAGCGAGTTGAGCGTTTACGAAACGCCAGGAATGCTAACGTTATGAATACAAACGAATACACGACTCAAGTTGACGCAGTTGCTGGCATGGATTTGATTGAGGTTTCATCCCACCAAGCTCTGACGCTACAGAACCCAGAGGAATGGATCAGGTGGGGAGTACTGGCCAATCCTGCCGACAGTGGCGAAGTCGTAAATCCGGCCACCTCTATGAGTCACGGTCCAGTTTGGCAAGCGATAAACATATTGGCCGGCGATATAGGTCAGCTTGATTTCGGCGTACATCGTCGAGAAGGAGGATCATTCACACGTGACGCAACCCACCCGGTCGACTGGGCGATCAGTCAACAGCCAAACGATTTTCAGACTATCGACGTGTGGCTGGAAACCATGATTGGATGGTCTCTCGGCTGGGGGAATGCCATATCTGCAATACGCAGGCGGGGCAACGAAATAGAACTTCTCCCGCTCTTGCCTGAGCGGACAAAGTACGAAAAGGTCGGACAGAATGAATTTGTCATCCTATCCCGCCTTGGAGACGGGCAGGAGTTCACTGCTTTTGATCCGTCTGACACAATTCACCTTAGAGGTCTTAGCGCAAATGGTTTCTGGGGAATGAGCGCAGTTGAGACTTGCAAAAACGTTATAGGTCACGGTCTGGCCTTAATGCGTCACGGCAATTCTGTTTTCCGCAACTCAGCGAGGCCGGGAGGAGTCATCAAAGCACCGCAGGGCGTGAAGGTCTCGAAAGAGGCCAGAGACAACTTAAGAGAGGAGTGGAACCAACAGCACCAGGGAGCAGGGAACACTGGGAACGTTGCTGTTCTGTGGCAGGGACTTGAGTGGCAGCAAACCACGATGAGTAACGAAGATGCTCAATGGTTAGCGGCGGTAGAACTAGACCCAGTTCAGGTTGCGCGTCTGTTTATGTTGCCACCTTACAAACTCGGTTACATGAAAGACTCATCAGTAAAAGCGAACCTTGAGGCGCAACAGCGCGAATACTTCAACACATCGCTATCGAGACACGCCAGCCGAATCAAACACGAGATAGAACGAAAGCTGTTTAGAGAGTCGGACAGACGCGGGAGGAAGTATGTGGTTAAGGTCGACCCGTCTGTACTAACGCAAGGCACACGTAAGGAACGGGTGGACCTTCTTTCGGTGGCGATATCTTCCCGGCTAATGACAAGAAATGAAGGTCGTGAGGAACTTGGTTTAAACCCTGTTGAGGGCGGCGACGTTTTCGAGAATCCAGCAATTGACCCAGTGGGCAGTCAAGCCGACAGCGAAGCAAGCAACCGCGCAACCGTCAACGCGTTGACCGCTAGAGGGGTTGGCCCACTGCTGAAATGGGAACGCGGTAGATTGATTCAAGGCGCGAAAGATAGACCTAGCTTCGTCGAGTGGGTCGTTAGCTTCTACGATTCTTACTGCGAGTACGCCCAGTCATTCTTGGAACCTATAATGGTTTTGGCTAACGTGGAAGGTTGGACAGACGCACTATCAGACCACGCCTGCGACATGCGTGAGCGAGTACTGCTAATGACCGATTCCACTAAGCCGGAAGATTTAATTGAAGCGGTGTGCCTGATTTCTGAGGAGATGTTAACCGACCCTTCCTCGCTAGTTCGTAAATTACTTGGAGAGCAGAACAATGGAAAATGAACTTTGGATCTACGACGTGATCGGGCAAGGGTGGGAAGAAAGCGGAATAACGGCAGAATCCGTCCGCGATCACTTGAGCGAAATTGAAGGCGACTTGACCGTGCGGCTAAACAGTCCAGGCGGGGACGTTTTCGAGGCGGTAGCGATCAAGTCCCTACTCGACAGATACGAGGGGACGGTGAAGGCGATTGTCGACGGTTTGTCTGCTTCGGCCAGCACTATAATTCAAATGGCCGCCGACACTGTGGAGATGGCAGACGGTGCTATGATTATGATTCATGAGCCCTGGGGAGCCACTGTTGGAGACGAAAAAGACCACATCGCACAAGCGTCGGCACTTGGGGGAATCGGCAGGAATCTTGCCGAGATGTACGCCTCGCGTGGGCAAGAAACGCCAGACCATTTCAGGGCTCTGATGCGTGCCGAGACTTGGTTGACGGCTGAGGAATCGCTAGCGCTTGGATTGGCCGACACAGTTTCTGCATCAGAAGCCAAAGACTACAAGGTTCCTAGAGAGTTCGGATATAAAAACGTACCCGCAAAATACGCTAAGCACTTAGGATTGAGAAACCCGGTAGGCAAATGGACTAGAAACGGTTTATCTTCGCGTGCGATGCAACGGAAAATAGACTTGACGCGACGCGCGGCAAGGCTCTAATGAAGATATACAAACTCAATCTCTTCTGCGGTGCTGGCCCATAGACTCAGGTCGCGGAAAAGACAGGGAACTTCAGCCGCCCACACTGACCGGCACAGTTTTCTAGCGCTAAAATAGCGCCGACAACTGTGCCGTTTTCGTTTCTCGGCACACGGCATCGGCCTGACTAACAGGAGAATAACCGTGACAATCAATACGAAGTGGCGTCCTTCTAGTGAAATTCGCGCAGAATTGGCCGAATTGGTTCATGAGGGCGAGGCGATCAATGCTATTGGTGAAGAGAGTGAAACCGGGCTTGACGAACTTCAGCAATCCAGGTGGGACGAACTCATGTCGGACGAAGGTCTAGTTGCCGACAAGCAAGCAGAGCTAGATTCTGCTGATAGGGTAGAGGACAAGAAGAAAGAACTGGCACTAGCCAAAGCGCTGAGCAACCCGCGTGACCCGTTCGAAAATGACAGGCATCAAAACGGGCAAACGCAAGCGCGAGTAATCCCGAACCACGGATCGCTAAAGGCATTCAAGGACCCTCAGGACGCTTACGATGCGGGGATGTGGTTCCGTGCCATGCTCACCAGAGCTAAGGGTAGTACAGATCCACAGGCTGAGGCAGTTATCGCAAGGCGCGGTTGGGGATTCCAAGCAGCCACTGAAGGGACCAATACCGACGGAGGATTCACGGTTCCCGATATCGTGAGTTCCACCTTTGTGGAATTTAGAAATGCCGCTTCGGTTATTCGTCCACTTTGCACCGTTATGCAAATGTCATCCGACACGTTGAACGTGCCAAAGATGACCAGCGGTCCGACTGTGCAGTACCCTGGAGAAGCGACGGCAGCCACTGCTACAGATCAGGTATGGGCGCAAATCTCGTTAGTGGCTGTTGAGAGAGCTATTCTGACAAAAGTCAGCAACCCGCTGGCGGCAGACAGCTTGATAAATTTTGTTGATAACGTGATATCTCGTATGGGTTATTCTTTCGCGTACCAAGAAGATAATGAGGCTATAAATGGCGATTCAAGCGGCACTTACGGAGGAGAGACAGGTTTACTGTCTGCGCTTGGCGCTGCGGGGAAGAATACGGCTGCTACTGGAACCGACACTTGGCCGGAACTAGACCTTCAGGACTTCCACGACACGATGGCAATCTTGCCGTCGCAGCATGGTTCTAATCCTACTTGGGTTTGCAGCAATGCGTTTTATCACACTGTGATACTTCGCCTGTTGGCCGCTGGTGGCGGGAACACCATAGCAGCTCTGGAGGGCGGCGGTTCTGGCCCTTCGTTCATGGGATACCCAGTTGCACTGACAGACAACATGCCGACAGCAACGGCAGTTTCTACAACTTCATGTCTGTTTGGGACGTTTTCTGATGGAGTGATAATTGGTGACCGAGAGTCGCTGTCTGTCATGACTTCGGAGCATAGGTATTTCGAGGAACGCAATCTCGGGATTCTTGGCGCTTCTAGATATGACATCAACGTCCACGCGGGCGGAGATGGTTCTGACGCAGGCGCTTACGTCGGTCTTGTTACTGCTGCGAGTTAGTCTCGCTGACTAAACACGACGCCCAAGAGCGGAGAATCTCCGCTCTTGGGTTTTCTTTACCCAGAGAATGCCCAATGCCAAATACGATAGAAGTTCAATTCAAGAAAGCCTGGCGCGGTTATGCAGCAGGCGACAAAGCACAGTTGACCGAGCAACGAGTCGGTGAGCTAGAGAAGACTGGCCACGTGTCAACAGGATCGGTCAGTAATAAATCTGGCGAACCGAAAATAGAAAAGCCCAAGAGAACATACAGGAAACGAAGAACATTGGACCAAGCAGAGAAGGACGGTTAGAGTGGTATCCTCCAGCACTACGACAGTCACCGATTCGAGCTACGACACGATTTCCCTGGCTCAGGTCAAGAGCCATTTGAGGCTCTCACACAACGACCTAGACACAGAGCTTACGCGGTTAATTAAAACTTGTACTGTCTGGTGCGAGCGTGCTTCAGACCGCGTATTACGTGGACTGGTAACCAAAGAGACTGCATACCCTAGTTGGTCGGTAGTTAAGTCCGTCCTACCCTGGCAGCCAGTCGCCGGTATTACTTCGATCAAGTATCAAGACTCGTCTGACGCAGAGCAAACGTTGTCGTCGAGCGAGTATAGGTTGATAGTTGGCGAAGAGGGACCATCGCGGATAGAGTTTGATTCATCCTTTACTTGGCCAGCAACCAAGGTCAGGTCGGATGCAATTAAGATCCGCTACACAGCGGGCTATGCAACTGTTGATGATGTTCCAGAACTCGCAAGGGACGCAATTCTATCGAGGATCACAGTTCAATTCGGTGACCTTTCTCCCTTGGAAATGGATCGCTGGTCGCAAATTGCGAGTGATTTGACCTCAAGTATGCGGTGGGGATCGTACCCATGAACCCGCGAAGAAATAGGAGTTTACTTTCGGTTGAGAAGCTCACGGTAGTAGATGATGGCTTTGGCGATGGTCCGCTAGATCAGTGGGACGAAATGGACCCGCCGAAAAGGTGGTTCGCTATCAGCACCCGAGGTGGCCGCGAGTACGAAAGAGCCGGACAAATGGAAGCCGAAATAACACACTTAGCGCACTGTGAATTCTTTGAAGGTGCAGACTCTAGCTTGAGATTGAGAAACGGAACCAGGATTTTCAACGTGAAGAGTGTGGTGAATAAGGACGAACAGAACCGCTGGTTGGTTTGGCAACTAGTAGAGGGCGGTGCGTAATGCCAATAAAGGCAGGCACAGGCGTTGTTGTCACGGGCTTTGCAGATATTGATCGGCGCTTGAAAAAACTAGAGACGAAGGTTCAAAACAAAGTAGCCAAGTCATCGATGAGAAAGGCCACCAAGGAAATTATCCTACCAGAGGCTAAGAACCGAGTACCAGTAGATTCCGGACAGCTTGAAGACTCGATAGTTGTCAGGGCGATGCGATCAAAGAATAGAATCGGAGCGGTAGTTATGACGCGTGACGGTTACTACAAGGGTGATGAATTCTACGGATCATTTATCGAGCTGGGCACAAAAACAATGAAAGCTGACCCGTTCCTTCGACCGGCTGGTTACGGCAATGAAGGGAAGATACGAAAGCTGGTAGAAAAAGACATCCTAGATACGCTTGCCGAGATGGCGGTGAAGTAATGATTGAACGTGACCTTCGTTCGTACTTGTCAGGCTTCACAGCGGTGCGTGACGCCTCGCCAGGTGGCATCTGGCCAGGCAAGAGCCCACGCAACCACAAGGGCGCGAGGATCATTCTGCGCGAAATAAGCACGACACGCACTTATTCGATAGGGAACGAATCAGGACTTTCAGAAAAAATAGTCCAAGTAGACAGCTACGCCGAGACACCAGCGAAGGCAGAGGAAATGTTTCAAGCCGTGAGAAATGTCCTGTCAGGCTATTCGGGCCTGGCCGGTGACTCTGAGATTCAGGGCACGCGAATAGTAAGCGAAGGGACGATGGATGAACCGCCAGAAAATGAATCCGACGTATGGACTCATAGGTACCGGGCCGACTTCGCTTTGTATTACCCGCAAGCTGTACCTACGCAGTAACTTAACGACACTCAGGAGGACAACATGGCGATTCAATCAGGACACAGCTCTACGTTTACTTTCGGTGTAACCACAACTTTCTTGCCGGCGATTACTACCATTGGCGGATTTGAAGCCACGCGAGAGAGTCTAGACACTTCTGGGCTGGCAACAACTGGCGCGAGGACAAAGATAGGCGGCGACCTGTATGAAATAGGTCCAAATACGCATTCGTACCTGCTTGACCCCGACACCTTAAACACTGGAGAAGCAAACTCGATTGACGATTTACTGTTCGATTCCAATGCGGCTTCAGCTTCAGAGGCAATGACTATACTACTAGACAACGCAGGGGCTTCTACGATCTCTGGCGACGGGCATGTCACCGGCTGGTCTCTAGAAGACCTAACCACCGACGCAATAATTGCTTGCACGTTGACAACACAGTGGGACGCCTGGCCGACCATCACGGAATAGATGCACGGTATAACATTCTCGATAGAGCATATGGCTGGCATGTGTAAGGGCGTTTGGCAAACGGTCCCTATAGACTTCATCTTTGCCGAGCGAAACGGCAAGCGAGAAAAGATTGGTCTGGTGGGGCGACAGGACGGAGCCAGAGTTTTACTGCGCAAACACTTGAAAAAGGATCTGCGCGAGCCACTGCGAAAAGAGATAGAGCGGTTGCGGCTAAAGTCTGGAGGATGCTCGATTGACACGAAAGGTATATCAGTACTTCCAGACCCCCGACTGATAGAAGCCTACCTCAAGGGCGAGCTGAAGAGAAATAAGTCTGTCGTTCTGATGGCAGATGGTGAGTTTTTCGATAGCCCAGAACCACCACCTACGGAGAGTGTGTTTAATGTCTAGTGAAGGTAATGGATATGTGACGAGGGACGAGCTATTTAGCAGCCCGCCAAAAAGGCGATACACGGATGTAACGATATCCGGCCAGAGCTTTCGTCTACGGACCCTGAATGACAAGGAGGCATCCAGGCACGACTCACAAAAACTAAACTTACAAGGCGAGCTGAACCGGGGCGTTATCGAAACGGCCAACGTGAGAATTATCATGTTAGTTGTGGTCGATGGCGAGGGAGATCCACTGTTTTCTGGCGAGGATTTCTACGCTCTACAACAAATGGATTCCGGTTTCATAAGCGCACTAGCGGCGGAATGTCTAGGGCACTGCAAGATAGACGAGGAACCAGAAAAAAACCTGCCGGAAACCCTGGCCGACGATTCGCCTACAGAGTAGCGGAGCGGCTAGGGTTTTATAATGTCGATGCGATGCTAGAGAGTGCGCCAGCCGGTCAGCTTCGAGGCTGGCAACGCTACTACGAAGCCGAGCCATTTGGGGAAAGCTGGCGTCAAACTAGTGCGGCTATCGCGGCAATTTGCAACGAGATCCGAGCAGTGTCGGCAGGGTTCGCCAAGGGCGGCGGTGAGGTAGAGTTTTACGAGATCGACGACTTTATACCCGGCGCAAAAGATAAGCAGGACACGGAAGAGTTAGACGCCAAATTGGCAGCGGCGGCAAGGATAGAAGGGTTCGGTGTGTGATGGCTAAGAAAAACATAGGAATGATTTCGTTTGGTGTGCAGGTCGGCACCAAAAAACTACGCAAGGGGCTCAAGAAAGCCAGAGCCATGATAGCCAATTTCGTTAAGTCGCTAAAAAGAGTGACTATAGCTGCGGCTGGCCTCGGGGTAGCACTAAGCGCAGTAGCACTCACCACCTTCACCAAGAGCGCATTCACGGCTATCGACTCGTTAGCCAAGACGGCGGATAAACTTGGCATAACGACAGAAGCACTCGCCGGGCTGCGCCTTGCGGCCACCGAGACGGGTGTGGCTGCTAACACACTTGACATGGCTTTGCAGCGAATGGTGCGCAGGGTTGCTGAGGCCGCTCAGGGTACGGGGGAAGCTAAGTCGGCGCTTAAGGAATTGGGCCTGAGCGCAACGGCACTCAATAGGCTATCGCCCGATCAGCAATTTCATGCCATTGCTAAGGCGATGGGAAAAGTAAAAAACCAGAGCGACAGGGTACGCCTGTCCATGAAACTTTTCGACTCCGAGGGGGTGGCTCTAGTCAACACTCTCAAGCTAGGTAAGTCTGGACTAGATGAAACCGCGCAAGCCGCTAGGGACTTGGGACTTGCTGTCAGCAGGGAGTCAGCTAGGGGCGTTGAGCGCGCAATCGATGCGTGGGGACGTTTCAAGTCCGCACTTCAAGGGATATTTACTTCTATTGCGATTGAGATTGCTCCCATCATCGAGGCGATGAGTGTCAATCTAACCAAGCTACTTTCTCAGGGTGGCGCTGCCGGAAGTATTGGAAAGGGTATCGGGGAAGCTATTGTCAAGATGGCTAAGTTCGTTGTTGATACGATGCAGCTCATGCGTATCGGTTTCCTCAAGTTGATACTGGATATTAAGACGCTGATGTTCCAATTCAGGAACAGCACGGCAGGAAGCGCGTTAGGTTTTGGTTTTGCTAATGAATCACAACGCCTGTCCTCTTTCTCTTCAACTGTTGACTCTCGTGCAGCCTTTGAAAAAGCTGCCCTAGCGCCAAATCTTTCTAGTATGTTTGATCCCTATCTAAAAAGACAAGAGAAAGAAATGACAGGTCCATCATTATTTGCACGGCTAAGAGAGTCGGTGACAGGCGCAGCGGGTGCGGCTACTGACAGGGTTGCTGGTGGAGTTCGTGCTGGCGTAGGCGCTATAGCCAATGATCCCGTGAACCAGCTCTTAATGCAGTCTCTTCTTGGCCAGTTTAGGTCTGGCGGTAAGCTACCAGGAAAGGCGCAGGCTGTTTCAGGACTATCATTCGCAGAGGCAGGAACCGCTGAGGGGCACCGCCAGAGCGCCAGGATACGACGCCAGAACGACGCCAACAAAAAACGCGATGGCTTGCTAACGGAGATACGCGACAAGATACCAGCGAACCCGGTCACATTAGCAGGGGCGAATCTGTAATGGCGACACCTTCTTGCGTATTGGTTCCCGAGCGGATAAGTGCGAACCTGACTGACAATTATCAGGACACAGTCACAGAAGTTTATCGATGTATTTACGACTCAGTTCAAAGCAATATATATGCAGCGCTTATGACTGCGCAGCAGACTGGGCCAAATCCAGTTCCTCCTCGGTCCGCTCTTTATACGGGTGCATCGAACATATTCGCAAGGACGATCAGCCCGACGTTTGAAAGTGCGTCCAGAGAGGCAATACTTTGGGCGGTCACGTATTCACCGCCAGACAAAGGCGAGGACGAACAACAGCAAAGCGAGAACCCACTGCTACGACCTGCCAAGTACAACGTCGAATACATAGACACCGAGCGCAAAATAGAGAAAGCCAGAAACGTACAGGCGCTATCACACGCTGGAGCTGATGGCGCAAACCGTCCAGCCGACACGGAAGGCAAAATACTGAACGCGGCAGGGGTTCCACCAGACGAGCCGCGAATGCACACAACAAGGCACCCGGTTTTAGTGGTCGAGCGGAACTACTCACGGCTAAAAAATATCGTAGACCAGAATGAGAGCTACCTAGAATCAACCAATAGCGATGCGATTCTAGACTTCGGTGTCAGAACTCTGAAATTCCTGGTAACTGAGTCGCAGGGAAAACAGGTAGAGAACGAAATAGAATTTTGGCCGGGCGTCACCAGAGTGGAAGTCATGAAAACAACAGACTTGGTCTTAAACAACGTTGGTATGCAGTACTGGGACACTGACAAAACCAAGCTAGAACCGATTCCTGTCGGTGAAAAGAACGACCCGACGACTGAGCCGCTGAACTTGACTCTAGCGGGCGGCAAAGGCGGCGACGAGTCGACTACGATAACTTGGCGATACCTTGAAGAAAAATCTTACGCAACTTTACTGGGGTGACGAATGGCGGATTTGTCGATAACTGCTGCGAATGTTGGGGTTTCTGGTTCCACCGCAAAAGTGCGAATCGTGCAAGTCGGTGAAGCCGTGGAGCAAGGAGAGGTAGGGTACCTAGACACGGCTACATCAAAATACAAGCTAGCAGACGCCAGCGCTGAGGCCACTGCTGTTGTCGCTGGTGTTTTCCTTACGCCTGCCGCAGCCGATGGGTATGCGGTGATGGCAACTAGCGGCGGCATCGATCTTGGCGTGACCTTGACTGTTGCTGCTACTCTTGTGCTTTCCGATACGGCTGGAAAAATAATGCCCATAGCTGACCTAACGAGCGGCGAATACAGTTCTACGCTTGGGATTTGCACCGCCGCAGATACGCTCGAACTGAAAATCGACAACTCTGGCGTGGTGGTTCCAACGTAATGGCTGACGGCTACTACCTTTCGCCAGGCGACAAGCAGACTCTCGAATCAGTCGTCAGATGGTGGAGAGGCGGCGGACCCGGCAAAACTGCTAGGCCAGTACCGTTTCGTCGTCCACCTGGGAAAAGTCCTCGCACTACGGTGATACAAGGGCAGACGACAGCAGCCGTTACTGGTGATGATTTCCTCATTGATAACGTGCAAGTTATCACAGGTTCTGACCCGCGAGATGACGACACAAGCACGACCGAAACAGTAAGCGTGGAAAATGCACAAGGGTTCGAGTCTGAAGAAAACGAATTGGTCACTTGTATTCGGCACGATGACCCTGACGCTGATCCCCCGTTCTTGTGTTTGCAAACCGCAGTAGACCCTACCCAGCACATTTACCGCTTCCGGCTTACCGCAGACCTTACGTTAGCAGCAACATCGGGGGATGCTGAAGTGGTTGACGATGCAGGGGCTGCTGTTTCCCCTCAACAACTAATCAAGGTCGTTGATACCGAAGCAATGTGGAGAGGATATGCCACATACACTCAAGCTACCGGAGGAACGGTTGACGGCTTCAACGGGTACGCTCTCAAGTTTACTGATGACTACGCAGACTCAGGTAAATCTGGAGCGCATATTATTTGGATGGAGCAGTTGGCCGAAGTACTTATTGTCAAGATTATTGAAGACGTGCTGGGATTGGGCTATAAGGCAGACATCACTCCAGCGTCAATGGTCCTGGGTAATGCTCACGGATCACGACAACCTAAGCAAGCGTCAGGTGCCTACAACCTCGATATCCACAAGAATGCGGGAGTTGATGCGTTTGAAGATGAAATCTGGGAGGTAGGTTACGACCTAGTAAACGATAGGTACGAACTCAAAGCACCCGTTTTGATCCATGACCGTATCAGAGGGGATATTGTTGGAGATGTTACAGGATCCGATGCGACCCATACGGTGGACGGAATAACAGAAGTTAAAGGATTGGTTCCAACAACTTCACCATTAACTTTTACTTGCACTCCTCGACTCGACGCGGTAGATAATCAAAACATAGAACTTGATTTCAATCGCAATGACGGTCTCTGGTATCCAGTCAGTGAATACAATAGCGTGTGGGTTTTGCGTGGTTTACCTAACTTCGACAGTGTAGAAAACAACCTCCTAGGCTGGAAGGTTTCTGGAGGAGAAGCTAAACCTGAATGGGATACGATTGTCGGATGGCTGAAACTTCTTGACGGCTGGGGAGCTTCAAACGACCAGTCTATTGGCCACGATACTAGTGGTGATCCAGAATGGCAAGACGATACAGACTGCCCATAAATGTCTAGACTGCGACACACAGACGGTAAGAGGATTCGTAATGCTGGCGAGCGGGTGAGGTGTGCAGATACGTCAGGCTGTTGCGGCGTAGAGATCATGTGCGGCGATACATCAGTAGTACATCCGAGCGACGTTGAGGTCACTGTCTCGGCCTTTGTAAATGACTCCTGCGGGGCGTGTACTGAGTTCAACACGTCTTTCGTACTGTCCTACGCATCTTCTACCACCATTTGCCTGAACCAAGATGAGGGCGCGACGGATTGTTGGTGGCACGGCCTTTTCACCCTTGCAGCCAGTTGCAGTTGGCCTTACTCATCGTCGGTTGAGTTCGCGATATGGGATAACGGCATGACCTACTTTGCGGAATGTTCCGTCGCTGACGGAATAAGCGATGGTGGGACGATCTATTGGCGCAAAAGCCAGGTAACACCCTTTACACAACCAATTGAATTCACGTCGTCGGATTTATACACGGGTAACGCTTGCTCTGGTGATGGGATAACCAGTATAGGAGACTGCGATGCATCGTCTGCAGTGGCGTCAGTAAGCTATGCCTGAATGTGATTGGAAGAGAATCGGCAAGCGGTTGGTGTGCGAAAATTGCGACCGGACTATCACATACCGTGGAAGGTTTCCAAGGGCAGTCTGTCGAGTTATCTGCGAGCACTTGGGCGCAGCGGTCGAAAGAGACGGCGTTGCGATTATGGTTGCGTGTCGTTGCACTGGCGAGACGAAAGAACGCAAGCACGCGTCCCGAGTTTGCGAGATTCATGGGCGCTGTCTGCCAACCCTGCGTCCGGTTGGCGAACAGCGCGCCGAGTGGCTAGCGCGCAAGCCAGAGTCTGACCTCTACCATCTCTGCGATGGTTGCGAGGACTTCACCACTTCCGACTAGCTGGACAGTCTGCACAGAAACTCATCTTTCGCATCGGCGCAATCCTGCGCTCTGATCCAGGCCCAGATCACGCAGCCAGACGGCAAGCGAGAGGTCGCCACGGATCTCGTCCAGCGATCGCTTCTCCGCGGCGTTTAGGCGCACCTTGATTTCTATGACTCGCCTGGCCTCTGGCTCAAGCGGCGGTCTACCTTTTTTCTTCGTGGCTGCTACCATCACCACATGATAGCAGTAGGGGCCGAAAAAAACAAGAAAAACACAAATGCATCAGTTATTAGGCTTTACGCGGGGCCGATAAAGTCTATAATGTGGGCATGGCAACAGACACCAACCACCCGAGAATCGAAAGGCTAACACGATGAACAACGACGACATCCAGGCAGCACTACTCACAATCGCCAGAAAAAACATGGAGATTGAGACCCTGGAAGAGCGGGGGATGGACGCCTTGGATTTCCATGAAGTGGGCATCTGGGGCGTCAGGGACGCGCTGGAAGCCGCCTACCGTTTGGGACGGTTGGCGGTGCTTAGTGAATCTTTGACTGGCGGTCTGTTGAACCCACACCGCCCTGCCGCATGACCTCCCTGGCTGGGCGGCGGGGCAGGCTTTAAAAAAAGGAAAAAAAGATGTACATGGACAGATTGCAGTCATTTTACGACTCCCAGGAACCGCCGGAACCAAAAAACCAGAGCGCAGTAGAAGAGGTCGAGTTTAAATTAGCTTGGCTAGGTCACGCAGTCACGACTCTCGTCAAGCATTTCCCGGCGGACGAAAACGACTACTCTGAGATAGCTTGCGAGCTAGAGTCTATAGCCGATGACCTGCGCGGAATATAACCATCCAGGAATCTACGAAGGCAAGGAGCCACGCGCATGATCGGCAAACAAATCTCCCCTGAGTCTCTGGCGTTTTTCTTTGCGATTGGATTTATCACTTGGGCAACAATCTTTTTTTTACTCGGAGGATGAAATAACCGATGTCGCATCAATTGTCAGAAACGCAAGCCGTCGAACCGACACCGATGACTCTCATCCAGGCCGCGCTAGAAAGTGGCTGCGACACCGAGCGACTAGAAAAGCTAATGGAACTTCAGGAGAGGTGGAACGCTGGCGAAGAGCGCAAAGAATCGAGGGCCGCAGAGCTTTCATACAACAAGGCGATGAGTGAGTGCCAGTCTGCCATCCAGCCCGTGGTAGCCAAGCTACGCAACACGCAGACCAATAGCCTGTACGCTGATCTTGTGGCAGTTGATGAGGCGATCCGACCGCACTACACCCATTACGGTTTTTCTCTTTCGGCAGGGACCGAGAAGTCGTCCAAAGAAAATAACGTCCACGTCTACATCGACGTTCTTCACAAGGCCGGTCACTGCCGTCGCTACGGCGATGACTTCCCGCTGGACGACGCTGGGATCAAGGGCACGGTCAACAAGACGCAGATCCAGGCGCACGCCAGTACCACTTCTTACGCGCGACGATACATCGAGATGGGAATCTTCAACGTCACCGTCACCAGGTTGGACCAAGACGGCAACGTCCCAGTCCGCTGCATCAACGAGAGTCAGGTGGCGAAATTAAACACCATCATGGAAACGATCCACCCTGACGATGACGCGATGGGTGCGCTGCTGCGGTGGGCGGGGATCGACTCCTTGGATAAGCTCCCCGCTGATCGGTTTCGTACCGCCAAGCAGACCTTGGAAGCAAAGGCGGCGAAATACCAATGAAAATCTTCGACTTCCAACAGTACACTGCGGAGTGGTGGGAGGCCCGTAGGGGTGTGCCAACAGCCTCAGAGTTTCACCGGATCATCTCGCCTAAAAAGTGGGAGTATGCAGCGGGCGCGAAGGGCTACATCCACGACCTGATCGCTGAGGTCTATGATCCAATGTACGGCAGGCACGATCAGTACGCCTCTAGAGCAATGGCGGTTGGGACTCACCTTGAGCCAGAGGCCAGACGCTTCTATGAATTCAGCCAGTCGTGCGAGGTACAACAGGTTGGTTTTTGCCTGACCGACGATGGTCGTTTCGGATGCAGCCCCGACGCCCTGGTTGGTGAGGAGGGTGGGCTTGAGCTGAAGGGTCCGGCCTACAAAACCCAGGTGAAATGGCTGCTGGATGGGGGTGTTCCACCGGAGCATCTCGCCCAGTGCCACGGCTTTCTTGTGGTGACAGGTAGACCCTGGATCGACTTTCTGAGCTACTGCCCACCCCTGCCTAGCCTCTTATTGCGGGTGGAGAGAGACGATCGCACGGAAGCCTTAGAGACGGCGCTTCGAAAGTTCTGTGGAGAATTCTGCGGTGCAAGGGATGTCATTAAGAAACTCTACACCCCACCGCCCACCCAGACAAAAAGCTACGGTGAGACAGTGGTTGAGCTGTCTGTCCACGAAGAGTCGCCATTCTGAATCGGAGCTATCGTGACTCACGGTGAAATAATCAAGAAGCTGCTAATCGGCACGAACTGGAACGCGGCTGGGATCGCACACGTCCTATCGTGCGAAGAGAAGGACGTTTGGTCAGTCGCTGAGAGGACTGAAGACCGGCGACTACGCGAGTGCGCCGTGGTGTATGAGCGTTTCGTAGAGTGGCGGCGAATGCTAGCCAGGGGGGATGTTGACAGGTGAAGTTTCAACAGCACAGTGCGACAAGTCGAGCGGCTGCCGTGAAGATCCTCGCAACAGCAGACACGTTGCGCGGGGATGTGTACAGATTCATTGTGCAGTTTGGCGACTGGGGCGCGACAGATGAAGAGATTCAGATAGGGCTACGCCTGAATCCATCGACCCAAAGGCCCAGGAGGGTGGAGCTGGTTGAGGTGGGTGTTATCGAAGACTCTCAGAAGAAGCGCCGCACAACAAGCGGTAGGTGGGCGGTTGTCTGGTCCGTCACGAAACCGAAACGGCAGGAGCAGAAAGAGTTGTTTTGATTGGCCACAATTAACTTGAAAGGGTGAAGCGATGAGCAACTTGAAAGTAGCAGTACATAAAAAAAAGCTACCGCAGCTAGAAAAAGAGATTGAGCAATTCGACAGCGACCTGTTTCAGCAATTCATGATGGGCGACGACAGGTGGCGAGTTGAGAACGTGGATTGCATTACGCACATGGCGAGCATTCCCGAGGACTCGTTAGACTTCTCGGTATTCAGCCCGCCATTCCCAAGCCTCTACGCTTACACGAATGAGGCCGCTGACTTAGGAAACAGCGAAGGGTTACAGACTGAGGGCAAACTGCATCTTTCGTTTTTCTATCGGCAGTTGGCTCGTGTCATCAAACCGGGCCGGGCCATCTGCGTGCATGTCGCACAGATACCACGAATGAAGCGATCCGGCGAAGTGGGCCTGCACGACTTCCGAGGTCTCAATATCCGAATAGGAGAACGAGCTGGTCTTGTATTCGAGTACGACTGGGCAATCCGGAAGAATCCGCAATCGCAAGCCATTCGTACACGATCGAGAGAATTGCAATTCAACGGACTCGAATCCGACCGAGCGAAGCAACGCGGGACGCTGCTGGATTATGTCATTAAGTTTCGGGTGCCGGGCGACAATCAAACAGCGATCAACACCAAAGGCGAGGTATCGCGCAACGAGTGGATTGACTGGGCAGAGGGGTGCTGGACGGACATCAAAGAGACGGACACGCTCAATACCAAAGAAGCAAAAGGCAAAGACGATACAAAGCACATCTGCCCGCTACAGCTCGGGCTGATCCGACGACTCGTAAAGCTGTTTTCCGATCCAGACGAAATTGTATTCTCGCCATTTACCGGGATCGGCTCGGAAGGATATGAGGCTATCAAAGCCGGTCGCAGATTCTATGGCTGCGAACTGAAGCTGGAATACTTCGAGACGGCAAAACGCAACCTGCGGAAAGCTGAGAAGATGTGCAGCGAACAAATGAGCCTATTCGCGGAGGTGGTCTGATGCAAGTTACGCTCGACACGCTCGACATGAAGGACTACGAAACATTCCTGGCGATCAAGCGACTGCCAACGTATCGGATTCGGGGGCACGTTGCACACTTCCCAGACGAGTACGCCGACCAGTTAGGACTAAAGAAAAAGCGGGCTAGAAAAAACAACTGGACGATAAGCGATTGGCTATTCGATTACCAAAAGGCAATCACAGAAATAGCTATAAAAAAACGGAAGTTCGCTATCTTCGCTGACTGTGGACTCGGCAAGACGCCGATGCTCTTGGAGTTTGCGCAGGCGGCAAACAAGGACGGTAGGCACACCCTTATTGTATCGCCGTTGATGGTAGTAAAGCAGACGGTTGATGAGTGCGAACGATTCTACGGATTCAAGCCAGATGTGCTAACGTCGAAAAACCTCAACGAATGGATGCAGAAAAAAGGCCGGATCGGCATCGTTAATTACGATGCACTGAATGACGAGACGATAAAAGGCAATCTCGGCGCATTGGTTCTCGATGAAAGTTCGATGCTGAAAAGCCATTATGGGAAATGGGGCCAGGTGGTGTTGCGATTGGGGGAAGGGCTGGATTGGAAGCTATGCTGCACCGGCACGCCAGCTCCCAATGATCGGATCGAGTACGCAAATCATGCCGTGTTCCTCGACCACTTCCAGAACGTCAACGCCTTCCTATCGACCTACTTTGTGAACAAGGGCCAGACGCAAGAGCGATGGGTGCTGAAACCCCATGCCCTATCGTCGTTCTATCGGGCTCTTTCCCATTGGGCTTTCTTCCTGACGAACCCAGCAACCTACGGCTGGAAAGACAACTCAACAACTATCCCACCGATTCACGTAAATATCCATGACGTTGACCTGACGCAACAGCAGACGGACATTATCGGAATCGAAACCGGCGAATTATTTGCAACGAAGATGGGAGGCATTACGTCGCGTTCCGTCATGGGCCAGATTGCAAAAGGCAACTATCGCGGCAAGGACATTCACAGCAACAAACCGAGGTTCATTCGTGAGCTGTGTGAATCATGGCCGAAAGAATCAACGCTCATCTGGTGCATTTATAATCGAGAACAAGAGCTACTCGAAAAAGAGATGCAGGACGCGGCAAGCATCACAGGATCGACACCGTATGAGAAGCGGCAAGAATTGGTTGATGCGTTCAAGGCTGGCGAGATTAAAGTTCTAATCAGCAAACCAAAGATACTAGGCTTTGGTCTTAATTTGCAAATTGCAACCCGCCAGATATTTAGCGGCTTGCAGGATTCATACGAGAGCTACTATCAGGCCGTCAAACGATCTAACCGGATCGGCTCGAAGCATCCATTGAACGTCCATATTCCCGTTACAGATGTCGAATACCCTATGATCGAATCGGTACTGAGGAAAGCAAAGCGGGTTCAAGCTGACACTGAGGAGCAGGAGCGGCTATTCAAGAAAACATGGGCATGACAGACGAGCAGCAGAAAGAGTTGTTTTAGCGTGGCGCGGCGGGGCCGGGCAAGGCGGGGCATGGCCGGGCCGGGCAGGGCATGGCAAGGTTTTACACTTTATTTCAGGAGAACATTATGAAATTAACGGAAACCAATCGAATCGCTGACGCATTATCGCTTAACGCGCCGGCAACAATGAAACCGGAGATATTTACTTTCCGCGTAGTTGGGATGACCCCGCTGTTGCATAACAACCCGACCAACTTCATCGGAGTCGATCAAGAGGCCGATCTGAGTAGCGGCAAGAAAAAATACGACGACGAGGAGGAGGCGCGATTGAGACTCTACAGGGATGATGAGGGGAACTTCTATCATCCTACCGAAGGTTTTCTGAAATCGATGGTCAGGGCTGTAACGGGAAAGAAGTTTGGGAAACTTACCGCTACCACGGCTACCAAGGGTTCTGTATTTATGACTGAGCCGTACTCGATTCTAGTGGACTCGAAAGGAAAGCCTCTAACCAAGTACACGATAGATAAGCGTCCTGTGGTTGTCGGCAAGGCCAGGGTTCTAAGGTGTCGCCCAAAGTTTGAAGACTGGCACGTCAATCTTTCATTGGAAATCGACACGTCGATACTAAATGAATCCCACGTGCGAGACGCCTTGGGACTTGCTGGCAGGATAGTTGGTATTGGCGATTACCGTCCTCAATGTGGAGGCGGGTTTGGCCGCTACCGCGTGGCGTGAATGATGTCTTGTCGTGGCCGGGCGAGGCTTGGCGCGGCTTGGCGAGGCGTGGCGATGCGAGGCAAGGCAAGGTTTTTTCAAGATACAAAAACGAACTGCGGCGTGGCGTGGCGGGGCGGGGCCGGGCTCGGCTGGGCAAGGCAAGGTTTTTTCAAGACACAAAAACGAACTGCGGCTGGGCGCGGCGTGGCCGGGCAGGGCCAGGCAAGGCAAGGTTTTATGAAGAGACAAAAACGAACTACGGCGGGGCGGGGCGAGGCGGGGCCCGGCAAGGCAGGGCAAGGCAAGGCAAGGTTTTATGAAGAGACAAAATCGAACTTCGGCGAGGCGGGG
>Ga0310125_10000099_pt1 | contig 35075 bp, 41 predicted proteins | sample CB11b_Tmax_Bot8__FD_203508 | JGI IMG/M metagenome (GOLD analysis project Ga0310125, IMG submission 203508) | Marine microbial communities from Western Arctic Ocean, Canada - CB11b_Tmax_Bot8 | ecosystem: Environmental > Aquatic > Marine > Oceanic | place: Canada: Western Arctic Ocean | collected... | reverse complement strand
ACGAAGCCAACGACTTGGACTCATCTGAGGCGATCAGGCAAGGATTCATATCTGAGACACCGATGGTGCCTCTCTGCCGGCAAGACTGTGCCGGGATCTGTCCGGAATGCGGCACATACCGGAATAGCAAGCCATGCGAGTGCGACACAAGGGTTATCGATCCCCGTCTCGCAGGGCTACTGAACCTGAATATCTAGTAAAAACTTGTAAAAAGGCCGTAACACACCAATTTCGCAACGCACGTACCTTGCGTATCGGAATGGGTGAGACGAGACTCCCATCTCGGATCGGTCCACATGGAGAATCTGAAACATGGCCCCGCTTCCAAAGAAAAAACATTCCCGTGCCCGGAAGGGTGGACGCGCCGCGCATCACTTCCTGTCCAAGGGAGCACTCTCCGTCTGCCAGCAGTGCAGGTCGGTCAAGTTGCCGCACCGGGTTTGCCCGACGTGTGGTTACTACAAGGGCCGCTCCGTTGTGGACGTTCAGGACCCGGGTGTTCAGGTTGCAGAAATTGACGAACATGCAGGACACAACCACTAGGTCCGCACGACCCCCTGATCAGCATTAGCAGGAGCAGCTAAAACCCGATGTCACCAGCTTCCCAGACCGCGAAGGTCGCCTATCTTTTCCCCGGCCAGGGTTCACAAACCGTCGGGATGGGCAAAGACCTGTATGACGGCTCGGAAGCTGCAAAAGCGGTCTTTGATGAGATAGATGACAGTCTCGGACGATCGCTCACCTCGATCATGTTTGAAGGCCCCCAGGAAGAACTGACCAAGACAGAGAACGCCCAGCCCGCCATCACTGCCGTCTCACTGGCGGCCTACAAGGCGCTGGAAGAGGCAATGGGCAGCGCACCAACCGTCTCTATGGTCGCCGGCCACAGTCTTGGTGAGTACAGCTCACTCCACGTCGCAGGCGCACTGAGCGTCGCAGACACCGCCCGGCTCGTTGTTGAGCGCGGCCGCTTGATGCAGCACGCATGCGACGAGCGACCCGGCGGAATGGCTGCCCTTCTCGGCATCGACGAACTCTCCGTCGAAGAGATCTGCCGTGAGACCGGCACATACATCTCAAATATCAACACCGATGAGCAGATCATCGTTTCCGGTGACCACATGTCCCTCGCCAAGGCGATCGACCTTGCGGCCGCCCGTGGCGCACGCAAATGCGTCCCGCTTCCTGTTGGTGGTGCGTTCCACTCCGGCCTCATGGAGCCGGCCCGCTCCGGCCTCATGGAAGTGATCGACTCGCTTGACTGGCACGACCCCACCGTCCCGGTGATCGCAAACTGCGACGCCCGCTCCATCACGACCGCTGCGGAGATTAAACAAGAACTAGGCATGCAGATCATGTCCTGCGTTCGCTGGTCTGACTCCATCCGATTCATGCTCGCCGATGGCGTGCGTGATTTCGTTGAGGTCGGCCAGGGCAAGGTTCTCGCCAGCATGATGAGGCGTATCGACCGTGAGGCCACCATGTCAAACATATCGGACATGGAGTCCGTGGTAGCACTCGCTAGCTAAAAGTTGGCCGGAAGCGGCGATTTCAAGCATCGAGTAACGAGGTTGCCTTGGCCGGCGCGTCCCAGCAGAACCCCAGAAGATCACAGAACCCTGTACCCCAGGGAAACTTTGCCGCGGACTCGGATGAAGTCGCACCGCAGTACGACTCACGCGGCGACGATATTCCACAGCCGGAGCCGCCGCCCGAGATACTTTCTCCGCAGACGCCCGGCCTCATCCACATAGAGCCAGACTCCGAGACGGAGTCGCCCGCGCCGTCAGGACGCCGTGCTGCACGTGCAGCGGCCACACAGGCCTTGTACGAGGCGGACAGTATCGGGCACCCTGCTGATCTGGCGTTACGTCAGATAGTGGAACGTGACGGTCTCGCGGATGATCTTCTGGAATTTGCGAGGACGCTGGTCGAATCGGTGGAGGCCAATCGCCTGACCCTGGATGAGCGTATCGCAGTACTCGCTCCGGCCCGTCCCGTCGCCCGTATAGACCGGGTAGATCGCATAATTCTGCGCCTCGCGCTGGCAGAATTGTCGTTTGAAGGGGATCATCAAGCGCCGCCTGCGGTGATCGCCAACGAGGCCGTGGAGATCGCAAAACTCTACGGTTCAGAGACTTCACCACGGTTTATTAACGGTGTGCTCGGGACGGTGCTACGATAATTCGCCGTCGGATCAAGGCGATAAATACTTGACCGCACGCTGGTGCTCGCCAATAGTGTGTGCCCAGCAATCAGAGAACAGAACCGATCACACAGCAAATATCTACAACGAACTACTGTTACGGAGGTCGCGAATGGCGACGGTTTTCGAGCGGGTGCGAGATATCGCAGCCGACAAACTCAGCGTGGAGCCCGATGACATCCAACTCGAGTCGTCCTTCACCGAAGACCTCGAAGCTGACTCGCTTGACGTGGTCGAGCTGATCATGGCTCTCGAAGAAGAGTTCGGTGGCGATGACACGCCGCTGGAAATATCTGACGAAGATGCCGAGGGCTTGAACACCGTAAACGATGTCGTCGAATACCTCGAAGGCAAGGGCGTAAGCAACTAGCTCGCACGCTCAACCTCCGTTTAACCGGCGCTTACGCGACGCCGATATGTCTCGGTATACGGAGGAGTAAAGGCCCCGACCGAAAAGTATGGCGAGGCCGAGGCTCAGCATGACTGAACCGCCAAACGGTCCAGATATCGCAGCCGGGGATGCTAAATCCATGGGTGGCGACAAGTACATCGGTGAGTTGTCTTCAATCGAGGAGATCGCTGCCGCAGTACGAGGCTGCACACGGTGCGGTCTGGCGGGAACCCGGATAAACGCCGTGCCCGGTGAAGGTTCAGACTCTCCATCGATACTGTTTATTGGCGAAGGTCCGGGGGCCAATGAAGACGAGCAGGGCCGCCCATTTGTAGGGCGTGCCGGCAAGTTGCTGGATGAGCTCCTTGGCGTCGTACCATTACTTCGTTCGGACGTGTATATCACCAACGTCGTTAAATGCAGGCCGCCGGGCAACCGCGATCCGCTTCCTGAAGAAGTCCGCGCCTGCTGGCCCTATCTGGAAGCCCAGATCAGCCTTCTAAAACCGCACGTCATCGCCACACTCGGACGGCATGCGATGAACCGATTCCTGCCGAACACACGCATCTCAGACCAGCATGGCCGCGCCACTGTGTGGCGGGATATCGTCATTTTCCCGCTTTACCATCCGGCGGCGGCGCTGCGATCCACCAGGTTGCGCCAGACCCTTGAGAACGACATCCGCCGACTTCCCGCGGCCGTGCTCCAATCGCTCAAGATGAGTGCGACCCGTAGTAAGGCATCTTCAGGGACAGATGTTTCTGTCCCTGCGGACACCACCTCACCGGCTTCCAAAGAGTCTTCCGTCGAGGGCGAAACCAACCAGAATCGGTTCTTCTAGCGAGACCATCGTCAGGGCAGACGCTCCTGAATGCCCCGAATCTGGAACTAACAGGTCATATCGGGGATACGCATAGCCTCGCATAAGGGCCCGTATCCCGCACAATAGACGTACTACTGACCGCCAATTCAATCCCATTAGAAATAAACGCCGGCCCGCCGTCGTGAACATAGACACGGTGACCGCCGGGCGCGTACCCCTCAATAACTAGGAGATACATGGCCAACGAAGCGCTGAAAGTTCTCCCGCTAGGCGGGTTGGGCGAAGTCGGCAAAAACATGATGGTCCTCGAAACAGAACAGGACATCGTTGTCATTGACGCCGGGGTCCTGTTCCCGGAAGACGACATGCCGGGCATCGACATCGTTATTCCAAACATCGACTACCTCGTCGAGAACCTTGACCGCGTCCGGGCGATCCTCGTCACCCACGGACACGAAGATCACATCGGCGCGCTGCCGCACATCATGGAAGCGCTGCCGGTACCGATCTACGCGCCTGGAATGGCGATGGCGCTGATCCGCAACAAACTGCGTGAGCGCAGGATCCTGCGCGAGGCAGACCTGAACCTGGTGAAGTCGGGAGAGGTGTTTAAATTTGGGACCACGTTCGAGGCCGAGTGGTTCGACGTGTGCCACTCCATCCCGGACGCCATGGGCATCGCGCTGCGGACCCCGCTCGGCACCGTCATACACACCGGAGACTTCCGGCTGGACAACGACCCGACCATCGGCGAACCGACCGATTTCGGACGCATGGCGGAGATCGCCGCAGATGGCGTGTTCCTGCTCATGGCTGACTCCACGTACGCCGAGAACGAGGGCTACTCCGGCTCAGACCGTGAAGTCGCACAGACATTGCATGACGTTATCGGGAACGCAGAGGGCCGAGTGTTGGTCGCGAGCTTCGCGTCCCAGATCGCCCGTATACAGATGGTCGCGGATGCAGCGGAGGCTCATGGCCGCAGACTCGCCATCGTCGGCCGTAGCATGGTCAACAATCTCAAGATTTCGCGCGATCTCGGCCACTTGAAAATCAAGGACGACACCCTCATCAGCGCCCGGGACGCCCTTGGGCTGCCCGACCACCGGGTTATCTACATGAACACCGGTGCACAGGGAGAGCCTCAGTCCGCGCTCGCCCGCATGGCCTCTGGGACGCATAACGATGTGGATATCCGTGAGGGCGACACCGTTATCATCTCGGCCACGCCAATCCCCGGCAATGAGACCTCCGTCAGCAACCTGATAAACGATCTCGTCGAGCAGGGCGCTCACGTGGTTACGCACAACACACGGAATGTTCACGTTCACGGGCACGCGGCCCGCGAAGAGCTGCGGGTGGTCCACAACCTGCTGCAACCCCGGCACTTTGTGCCCATCCACGGCGAGTACCGGATGCTGCGGGCACATGTGGACCTGGCCATAGAACACGGCGTCCACCAGAATGATGCATTCCTGCTGCAGGACGGCGATGTGCTGCGCCTGACGGAAGACACCGCCGAGGTGGTGGAGAAGATCCCCGCCGGGCACGTCTTCATCCACGGGCATGGTGTCTGGGACGAGGGCGGTAACGTGATCGTTGAACGTCGTCTCCTGGCCCGTGACGGCTTCGTGACAGTAATCCTGGGTCGTGACTCAAACGGCAAGGTCGTCGGTCGGCCGAAGATAGTTTCCAGCGGATTCGTTCACTTCTCGGAAGCCGACACACTATTCAAAGATGCAATAGATGAGTTGACAGCCGTTCTTGACCAGGAATCCGGTAAATCTCTACAGTGGAACGAGGTCGAGGCCACAGTTAAGAAGACCGTCGCCCGGTTCTTCAGCCAGCGCACACGACGTCGGCCGACCATCATCCCGGTGGCGTTTGATGTGTGAGATGAAATCTTGCCGAACCGTCGGACGCACAGCGAGGACCGAACGCGACTGATCACCGCATCACCGTTCCGGGGATATCGCTAAAAATGGCGACCCCCAGGCTATTTTCTTGAGGAGGCGCAATGTTAGGCGGAGCTATCCAAACAGTTGGATCGCTGACGCGTCGTCTCACAGTGGGCGGTTATTCGTACAGCGCTATCGGCGTCACCGCTACCTTAAAAAACGCGTACTCGCGATCAACAGTGATTGTCATAGCGTCCTTGGCCGTCCTCGCAGCACTGTTTTTCGACGACCTGAAATTCCACCTCGGTTGGTCGGCTATCCCGCTGCTCCTGTGGGCTGCGGCAGCGATAACCATCCTGAACGTCGCCCCTCAGCTGCTCAAGACCCAGTGGCGTTACGCCTTCTCCGCCACCTTTATCGGCCTGGCGATCGTTGGCGTACTGGGCTCATTGCAAGTACCCAACTATTTTTCAAGCAGTAGTCAGATAGCGATCAACCAGTCGTACGGCGGATCGTTCGGCAACTACCTCGCCAGATGGCCGATGGACTGGTCAGACTCCGGTGGAACATCCAGCCAGTTAGCGCTGGCATTCTCACGCGTAGGCGTGCTTGTTCTTATCGCCGCCGCTGGGTCACTACCCCGCCACGCCTTGATCACCGTCCATGGAATATGGATCGGTCTGGTCGCCTTCAACGTGCTACTGATCGCCGCCGGCGCCGGGATCGTTTCACGCATCTTGGCGTGGCGGGCCAACCGTGGTGTAACGGGACCAACGGCCGAAGAACCGATGAACGAAGCAGCCGTGGGCACAGAGGCTGATCAGATTGAGCATCCGTCGTTCACCACGGACAAACCTGAACCGCCCCTCACCGGGAACGTCCTGCCCGATCTTCTTGTAACTCAAGGGGACCCGGCCGCCGAGAAGATTGTTGATCCCACGGCACGCACGATCACGGCGGATATAGAGACACTCATAGACGATGAGGAAGATTCACTTGGTCTGGATGATGAGATGGTTGAGGATGGGACGCTCGCCGGTGTTCCGGGCCTTCTGGGCCCTATCCTGCCCGGGTTCCTCCATGTGCCACCCTTCGCCTGGCCGTTACCGGACATCGGCATCCTAAAAACCGCTCCGGCGGGAGGGGTCCCGGAGTCCGAGATAGAGGCCACATCTGAATTGATCGTCGAGACCCTCGCCGACCATGGCATCGAAGTGTCCGTGGGCGATGTCAGGGAGGGTCCACGAGTGACGATGTACGGCATCGTGCCCGGGTGGGGCCGTGGTCGCGGTTCAGAGAAACTCGTGGCAGAACAGGCCCCCGGGAACGAACGAAGTTCCGGCCGGCAGCGCGTCCGCGTGGACAACATCCTGGCGCGCGAGAAAGACCTTGCGCTCTCGTTAGCGTCGCCAAGCCTGCGCTTTGAGGCGCCGGTGCCGGGGGCATCCCTGGTTGGCATCGAGGTTCCGAACTCCCGGCCCACGCCAGTCACGCTGCGCACCGTGATCGAATCGGTCGCATACGAAGAGTTCATCGCTGAAGCACCGCTTCCCATACCGCTTGGCGTTGGCAGTGGTGGCGAGAACGTGGTCATAGACCTGACACGCATGCCGCACCTGCTGATTGCGGGCGCGACAGGTTCCGGCAAGAGCGTGTGTATGAACACCATCGCCACCGGCTTGCTTATGAGCAGGACACCGGAGGAGGTGCGGATCGTGATGATCGACCCCAAACGGGTCGAGCTAACGCCGTACACCGGCGTGCCCCATCTCTACGCAGCCCCGGTCGTGGAAGCCGACGTAGCGGTCGGCATCTTGAAAGCACTTGTCGAGGAGATGACTGACCGCTTCAAGGTGCTGGAGAGTGCAGGCGTCCGCAACATCATTGCCTATAACGATCAGGCGACGACCAAGATGCCTTACCTGGTCCTCATGGTGGACGAGCTTGCCGACCTGATGTTGACCTCCGCATCAGAGGTTGAACGTCTCTTATGCAGGCTGGCTCAACTTGGCCGCGCCACCGGCATACACCTGGTCGTCGCCACCCAGCGGCCGTCTGTGGACGTTGTAACGGGCCTCATTAAGGCCAACTTCCCGAGCCGTATCTCCTTCGGCGTCACGTCGCAGATCGACTCCCGGACAATCATCGACGGACCGGGCGCCGAGAAGCTGCTGGGCAAGGGAGACATGTTGTTCTTGCCGATCGACAAGCCAAAGCCAATGCGTATCCAGGGTGCCTTCCTCGGCGATCCCGAGGTCACGGCCGTTGTCGACTTCTGGAAAGGGGTTAAGGGCCCAAAGATGCCGAGTATCGAACCGGTGACAATGTCTGCCGACACGGGCGACTTTGGCGACGGCGGTTACGACGGCGACTCACTTTTCGGCAAGGCGACCGAGATGTCGACGGCGCACAAGACGCTCTCGGTCTCACTATTACAACGCCGATTGCGAATTGGCTACCCACGAGCAGCCCGGCTAATGGATGAGCTTGAAGAGGCAGGGATCGTTGGGATCGGCGAGCCGGGCAAACCAAGGCCGGTCCTTTAGCGTTTCACCTATAGACCCTCCGAATTTTCCCCGGCAAAGCGCCTTGAACGCGTCCGCAACGGAGACAGCGGGCGATGCCGTTTTTGGGCAAGCGCGGTAAACTGGAGGTACGAGGCTGCGCGTGACCAATATCACCCCACTCTTCCCCGGTCAGGATCTTCCTGACAGTACTGATCAATCCGAACTCGACCTGGAAGGCGTTCGGGAGACCTGCCTCGCCTGTGGCGGGAGCCTTGTTGACAGCCCTACTTACGACCGTTATCTGGTCTGCCCGCGCTGTCGGTTCCACTACACCATGTCGGCCCGCAGGCGCGTGGAAATGCTGGCTGACGGGGGCACCTTCCGAGAGACATCTCGCTGGATAAGATCGCTCGACCCGCTCTCATTCTCGGCGCGGGTTTCGTACCGAGACAGGCTGTTGAAAGACCAAAACCGGACGGGCCTGACCGAGGCTGTCATAACCGGCGTCTGCACTATTGGTGGCACTCCGACGGTACTGATTGTTCTGGACTTCGGCTTCCTCGGCGGAAGCATGGGCCTCGTTGTTGGCGAGAAAGTGGCGCTCGCGCTACAGCTTGCGGCGCGCAAACGCTTTCCGGCCATCGCCGTCATCAACAGCGGCGGAGCGCGCATCCAGGAAGGCGTCCTCTCGCTCATGCAGATGGCGAAGACGACCGTCGCCGCGAACGAGATGCATCGACGCGGCGTGCCACTGGTCTCCGTCCTCGGCGACCCGGCGACGGGGCAGGTGTACGCATCCTTTGGGACGCAGGCTGACCTGATATTTGCCGAGCCTGGAGCGCACGTCGGCTTCGCCCCGTTCAGGGCCATAAAAGAAGAGATGGGCGGAACCGCAGCTACCGGACAGCACACCGCAGAGATCCATTTCCGGCACGGCATGCTGGACGGAGTGGTCGACCGGGAACGAATCAAGCACGTCGTTTCCACCGTACTTGAGCTTTTGAGGCCGGAGTTCGGTCTCGCAAAGCGACGGCGCGGGCGTCCGCCACGGACACGCCCGAGGCGCATGGAGGCGTGGGAGATGGTGCAACTCGCCCGTCACCCGAAACGCCCGACGGCGCGCCACTTTATCGACCAGGTGTTCGCCAACCTCGTAGAGCTTCATGGCGACCGCCAGTACGCCGACGCCCCCGAGGTGATAACGGGCATCGCACGGTTGGCCGGCCAGTCCGTCGTCGTGATCGGACAAGAAAAGACGCCGCCAAGCGGCATGATCTCGTCGTCCGATGACGAGACGCCGGAAGGACTTTCCGCAAGTGGTTCGATCACGCCGGAAGGCTTCGGCAAAGCCCGACGCGCTGTCCGATTTGCGGCCCGGTTCAATTTGCCGATCGTGACTCTCGTGGACACGCCGGGTTCGGCGCTTGATCTGGAGGCGTGGGAACGAGGCCAGGCGCACGCAATTTCGCAGACGATATCGACCCTGCTGGACGTCGAGGTCCCGACAATCTCCGTGCTGATCGGGGAGGGCGGAAGTGAAGCGGCACTTGCGTTTGCAGTGACCGATCGGGTGTTGATGCTCCAGAACGCGATCTATACGCCGATATCTCCTGAGCGGGCGGCGGTGGCGGAACTGCGCGATTCGGCGGCGGCGGAGCAGGTTGTTGGGGCCCTCAGACTCACGTCTATCGACAGTCGTCGGATGGGGATCATAGACGAGATCGTCCGAGAGCCCGATGGCGGCGCACACACTGATCCCCTGGAGGCCTCACGCCTGTTAAAAAGGGCGCTCATGATCGAGATCACGGACGTTGTTGAACGGCACGGTCGCACGCTGGTGAGACGCCGTCAGCGCAAGTACCGGAACATCGGCGAGTCCGGCCGGCCGTTCCGTTCAGCTCTCAGGCGTGAGCTGAACGTGTGGAGAAGGGCGCTAAGCGCCAGCGTCCGAGCGCTGAGATCGGGCAGTGATCCGGGTGCTGAGGTCGCTGCGGAATCAGACGAAGGCCGACCCCACGACTAAGCCAGACAACCTGAATTTGGCGACCCCTTCTTCCTGTGGGAGAAAGCTGGGATGAGGGAGAAGGCCTACACTTCCCAACATTGAGACACATCAAATCGCTCGCCAAACGGCCCCCAATAAAAGCCACACTGGGGCCTAAAATAACCGCCCTGTTGGGGCAATAAACCGCTCTATCGCCTCCACCACCCCGTCCTCGTACACATCCCCCACCGTCTCGGCGGCGGCCGCCCGCACCTCATCGCTGGCGCTTCCCATAGCGACCGGAAGCCCGGCCACATCAAACGCCTCGACATCATTGAGCGAGTCGCCAACGAAGACCAGGCCGTCCAGCGACACACCCGTGCGACGCGCCCAACTTCGCAGCGCTGTGCCTTTATCGACGCCCTTTCGAGTGTAGTTCACGTACCAGCGCTTTCCGTCGGCCCCAACCGATAGGATCGCCGCTACCTGTTCCGAGGCGAGATCCACTGCGGCCCGCACCGTCGCTTCCTGAAAGTCCTTCGGCGCGTCCCGGTCATAAGTAGATGCGGCGATAACTGTTATCTGCCACGTCTCGATATCGGCGACGCTGCGTGCAAGATGCCAGTCATCGACGGCGAAGAACCGCATCCCACGGGGACCAAGCGCTGCAACGATGGACCGTGCGTCGGCCTCATCCAACAGGTGAGCCTCGATGGTCGAGTTGTCGACCGGGTTCAGGATACGGGCGCCGTTATCAGATATCTGCGGTGTCGTCAGCCCCAGCTCACGGGCGTAGCGGGCCACATCGGCCGGCTCCCTGCCTGAAGCGATCGCCACCGGCACATGTTTAGAGGCACGACCCACCGCCTCGATCACTCGCGGGGACAGCGTGTCCTGCGCATTGATCAGCGTTCCGTCCAGGTCCAGGACAAGAGCACTGGCCTTCCACTCGCTGTTGCGATGCGCGCCCTTTATGTCAGCACCTCGAACTGGCCCTCCGGCTCCGTTCCCGACATCACCCGGCGTGCGTTCTGGTACGAGAACACCAGGGCCCGCTCCACGCGCTCCTCGCTGGAACCGGCGAGATGCGGCGTGACCACCACGTTGTCCATCGATAGCAAGGGATTGTCGACCGGCGTCGGCTCCACCTCGAACACGTCCAGCCCTGCGGCACGAATCTGCCCATCGTTAAGGGCGTCGATCAAATCCGCCTCGTTTTGCACCGGGCCGCGGCATGTGTTGATGAAGATGGCCGACTCCTTCATCAGGGTGAATGCGTCCGAGTTCATCATTCCAAGCGTCTCGGAGAACAGAGGCACATGGACAGTCACGATGTCGGAAGTCGAAAGTAACTCCTCAAAGCCGACGCGTCGCACCCCCAGCTCCGCCTCGACCTCGGCTGGGATGTTCGCCGTGTCGTGATAGATCACCTCGGCCGGACCAAACCCTCGGACCATCGTCGCAACGAGTCTGCCGATGTTGCCGAGTCCTATTATCCCGATGGTCTTGCCGCCGATCTCGTACACGCCGGACCTTACCGGGTTGCGCCACGAGCCGTCTCGTACGCCCTCCAACCCGGGCACGAACTTGTGCTGCACCGTCAGCATGAGTCCAAGGGCGTGCTCAGCGACGGAACGCGCGATCTGTGGTGAGTTGTTGGAAACGAAGATGCCCTGTTCTCGCACCGCCGGCACGTCGATCTGGTCATACCCGGCGCTCATGAGCTGGAGCATCTTTAGCTTGGGAAGCTGGATCAGCTCCTCATACGGCATCGCCAACCCGCCGAGGATCAACACCTCGGTATCGGCCAGGAGCTCTTTCCGCTCATCCCAGGGAAGCTCGGGATCGATCACCGAAACATCGAGATCATCTGGCGCCAGATCTTCAGCAAGCCGCACGCGGTCATTAGGTTCCGAGTAAAAAACGACACGACTCATCAGGCAGCTCCAGATAATACGGGCCAGTAGGTCAAGATAGGGGTAGGGGCGGACAGAATACCATCGGGTCAAAAATCAGGGTCGTTCGGGAACGAGATCGGGGACCCGTTTGCGCAAGAAGCGCATTTGACCATCCGCTCCAACGGATTTACGCTTGCGTTAACAAAACGAGTGGCGCGGATTTCGCATCTGCGCTCGGGGAGCTTGGGGAGCCAGGCTGAGAGGGTGGCCGGAACCGCCACCGACCCTGAACCTGATCTGGTTAATGCCAGCGTAGGGAATCTCATCCATGGCTCCTAATCCTGGATGTTCGCGCATCCAAAATACTGTCCGCAGTGCGGGTCACGGGAGCGATTAGATGAGCGACCAGCTAACGATCGGTGGCGAGACTTTCTCGCCGCGCCTGATGCCGGGTACCGGTAAGCACAGGTCTCCTGGAGACCTCATTGCCTCTGTCGAGGCGTCCGACACGGAGATCATCACCATCGCCATTGGACGCCTCAACCTGGACGATCCCGACGAGAAGACGATTGGGACAAATATCAAATCCTTCCGAACACCGCCGGTTCTACGACCCCGGACGAGGCCGTGTTCACCGCCCACCTTGCTCGTGAAGTTACGGGATCTGACTGGTTCAAGGTCGAAGTGAAATACCTGCTCCCGGACCTGATAGGCATGCTAGAGGCCTCCGAGCGCCTGGTAAAAGACGGCTTCACGGTGCTGCCATACATCGGTGCAGACCCTGTACTGGCCCGACCACTGGAAGACGTGGGTTGCGCAACAGTCATGCCCATAGGCTCACCAATCGGCTCTGGCCGCGGTGTTCTGACCCTTGACGGGATCCAGATCATCATCGAGCAGGCCGGAAACCCCGTCGTCGTAGACGCCGGACTCGGAATGCCGTCTGAAGCAGCATCCGTGATGGAGGTCGGCACCGACGCCGTGCTGGTCAGTACGGCGATCGCCATGGCGGGCCGTATCCCGGCTAAGGCTTACGTCTGCGCCTTGACACATGAGGGTGTGCCAGAGGCCGCCCCGGCAGACTGATACATGCCTCCATTGCCGCTGCCTAAGCGAGTGCTTTGCCTTGTGACGGCGCTTGACCCGGGTGAGGACTCGGCAATCTTGCTCAGCTCCATCAGCGCCGCAGTACGCGGGGGCGTCAACATGATCCAGGTTCGGGCGCCGGAGTTGGAGCGAACGGACTTCTTCAATCTGGCGGCCGCGGTGATTGAGACGATAGGAGATGATGCGCTCGTCGTGATCGACAACCGTGTCGATGTGGCGCTCGCCGTCGATGCCGGTGGCGTACAACTGGGGGAGCGTGGTCCGGCCGTGAAGGCGGCACGCCGCGTTGGCGGGGACGACTGGCTGATAGGCCGGTCGGTGCATTCACTGGACGGCGCAACAAAGGCGGAAATGGATCTCGCCGACTATCTATTGCTCGGGACGATTTATGAAACGACGTCGCACCCGGGCCAATTGGGTGTGGGGATCGATCTGCTCAACGAAGTCGCTGCCTCAGTGCAGTTACCGATCATCGGAATAGGCGGCATCAATCCCGAACGAGCGGCTGCGGTTGTGTCTGCAGGTGCGAGGGGAGTCGCCGTGATCGGCGCTATTCTTGGCTCGGACGACCCCGAACGAGCGGCGGCCAATCTCAGAACGGCGATCGAAAAAGCGGTATCAGACCAGGTCCCCCCAATATCCGATGGCAATCAGAGGACGAAGTCATGATTTCGGTGACGATTAACGGGGACGAGACCGAGCTGGACGGGCCGACAGACCTGAACGCTTACCTCGAATCCAGGGATTTCGCAGAACGAAAGGTCGCGATTGCAGTTGACGGTGTGATAGTCCGACAGCCCGAATACGATTCGATCGTAATCCAGGAGGGAGATCGGCTGGAGAGAGTCCGTCCAGTCGGCGGCGGCTTTTATGCCGTGCCCGACGGTGATTGCGTGCAGCGCCTCGTCTAATCGCGCACTGAGCTCTAGTACAAGAAGGCCGTAAAAATAGCCGCCCGGCAGGGCCTAGAGGTCGTTTAGTACTGCTGCTGCTATCACCGCCCACAACATTACGACCGAGATCATAAATACCGGGGATACAACCCGTTTAAGAGCGCGGTCAGATTCATGTTGCTGCAACTGGTGATCCCTCTGTGCGTATTGACTGACTGAGTCGGGTGAGTGTTGGAAATGGAGAGTTATCGCGTTCGATGTCGGCGAGTCCACAACAGCACCACCACCGACGCTCCGGGTGTTCCGTATGCCGTTCCGATACTCAAAGGGATGCGGGACGGCCCGATTCCCCTGATTGCGACCGAGTGCCATATGTGCCGCGTGAAGATACCCGTCGACTCCCCCGTACATCCGTAGTTACCTTCTGTGGTTTCAGCGTCGAAGCCAGTGCAGAGACCGGCGTTACACTACCGGGCCTGTATCCACATGAACGAGGGCTTGCCTCGAACCAGACCCTGGCGGAGCGAAATTTGGCACGACACACTCGACTTGAAGTCCTGAACAACGTGCATGAGGCCGGCGTCGTGCCGATCTTCTACAATGCCGATTTTGATGTTGCGAGATCGATAGTCGTCGCCTGCCGGGAGGGCGGTATGCGGGCCATCGAGTTCACCAACCGAGGCGACCACGCCTGCGAGGTATTCTCGGAGTTGAACCGGTGGGCCACCTCCGATGCGCCGGACGTGATACTGGGCGTCGGGTCCGTGATGGACGCACCGACTGCGGCGCTCTACCTAGCGAACGGCGCAAACTTCATCGTTAGCCCGGCGACCGACGACGATACGGCGAGGCTGTGCAACCGACGCAAGATCGCGTACATGCCAGGCTGTGGCACGGTCAGCGAGATCGCACACGCCGAAGAACTTGGTTGCGAGATAGTGAAGCTGTTCCCGGGCGACTCTGTCGGTGGCCCAGCGTTTGTTAAAGCAACGCGCGCACCAATGCCATGGTCATCGATAATGCCGACCGGCGGCGTGGATGGTTCAAGGGATTCTTTGAAAGCCTGGTTCGATGCCGGCGTCCCAGCGGTCGGCATGGGCTCTGCCCTCGTTTCTTCAGACATCGTCACGGAGAAAGCGTGGGACACACTTTCGGAGCGCTGTCGTGGGGTGCTTGGAACCATCAAAGAACTACGCGGGCGATAGTGGCCAACGTCGGGCCAAGACAAAAAGGAGCTCCTCATGGCACTGGACCCGAAGGTCATCGAATTTGTATCCGAGAACCACAAGGCCGTCTTGAGCACGTTTAGGCGTGATGGCGCCAGCCAGATGAGCATCGTCACGACCGGCCCATATAAAGACGGCGTGGCGTTCTCCACCACAGAGGACCGCGCAAAGTTGCGCAATCTGGAACGAGATCCTCGTTGCTCGCTTCTCGTGTCCAAAGACAACTGGTGGGGCTACGTGGTGCTGGAGGGGCGGGCGCAGATTATCTCTTCAAAGACCGCCACTCCGGACGAACTCCGTGATGCGATGCGAGACGTGTATCGCGCCGCAGCAGGCAAAGAACATCCGGACTGGGATGAGTACGACGATGCGATGGTCAAGGAAAACCGGGCCACCATCGTAGTGATCCCTGACGAGGTGTACGGCACGGCCCTCTAGAACTGGCGAAGCCAATCAATTTACCGGTCATCGATGCGACGTGGCCGTATTCAATGGAGACGATGCATCGGCATGGCCCATAGTTTTGTGACGATCGGCGAAGTTCTTCTCCGCCTGACTACCCCGAGGAGTGAACGACTGACGCAGGCCCGCCAGTTTGACGCCATTTACGGCGGCACCGAGTGCAACGTGGCGGTCGCCCTAGAACAGTTCGGGGTAGAGCCGTCGCTAATCTCCAGAATCCCGGACAACGACATCGGGCAGGCGTGCGTGAACTACATCAGGCAGTACGGTGTGGACACCTCGCTAGTAGTTCGGAGCGGCGACCGTCTTGGCCTTTACTACCTTGAGATCGGGGCATCGGTACGACCGTCGGCCGTGGTGTACGACCGGGCGCTGTCGGCGATGTCAGAGATCGAGCCCGGGATGGTGGACTGGCCCGCTGCGCTCGCCGGACGCGACTGGTTCCACTTCTCCGGCATTACCTGTGCCATCTCCGAGAAGTCGACCGCCACGGTGGCAGCCGGCTGCGAAGCGGCTAAAGCTGCGGGCATGACTGTTAGCACTGATTTCAACTACCGCAGCGCACTGTGGAGCCCGGAGGAGGGGGCGAAGCGGTTGGGCCCGTTGATGCAGTACGTGGATGTTGCTATCGGGAGCGCGCGTGACCCCATCCTAGGTATCATGCTGGGAATGGCAGGCAACATAGAGCCCGATGACCGGAGCGCAGACGCGTACCGTCCGTTCGTTGAGAAGGCCGTCTCCAAATACGGGTTCGACAAGGTGGCCCTGACCGTTCGAGATATTCACTCAAGCGATCACAACTCGTGGCAAGGCGTGTACTTCGATGGTTCTGAGATCGCCCTGAGCCGCCGGCACGAGCTTGAGATTGTGGATCGCGTGGGTGGTGGAGACGGGTTCGCCGCTGGAGCGATCTGGGGCGTCATGAACGGCTGGAATCCGCAACAGGTCGCAGACTTTGCGACGGCGTCCGGGGCGATCGCCCACACCATTCACGGCGACTTCAACCTGGCGTCAGAGGCCGAGGTGCTAGCGGCAGCCTCAGGAAGCTCAGACGTCAGGCGTTAATCGCCCGTACCTGGATAAACCCTCAGTCCTTCACAGGCGGTTCGAGGGGAACCGCTGGCCTCACCCGAGGTGATCACCGATCTTAATTCCGGCCGTGGATGCGAATTCTGCGGCCGGTTCTTTTTTTGCGCCGCGCCGCTGCACACGTTTGACCATCACAGTGCCGTCGCCGGTGGCGACCTCAAACCCCTGCTCTCCTAACAAGATGACGGTGCCGGGCGCGGCATTCGTATCAACGGACTCACAGAGGCCGGAATCGAATATCCGCAGCCTCTCATCGTCATAAGTCGTGCTTGCGCCGGGCTGGGGATTGCAGCCGCGTATCAGGTTGTATATCTGCTGGGCGGGCAGGGACCAGTCGATCCGCCCGTCTTTCGCTTTTGCCCAGCTCTCGTAAGTCGATTTCGACTCGTCCTGGACTATCTTCGGAGCGTTCCCGTCACGGACAAGGTCTATTGATTCGATCATCGCCTCTACGCCCATCGGGTACAGGTGGTTGAAGTAGACGGACCCGAGCGTGTCGTCTGGCCCGATCTCGATCTCTTTCTGGAGAAGCACCGGTCCCGTGTCCAGGCCCTCGTCCGGCCAGAAGATCGTCAGGCCGGTCCGCTCCTCGCCCATGATGATCGGCCAGTTGATGGAGCTCGGCCCGCGGTGCAGCGGGAGCAGCGAGGGGTGGTACTGGATGGTGCCGTGGGTCGGGCCGTTGATCATCTCCATCGGCACGATGTCCGTCACGTACGCCATAACGCATAGATCAGGCGACAACCCGTTGAACTGTTCGATGGCCTCATCGCTGCGGAATCGACCGGGCTGGAACACCGGGATGTCGTGCTCAACGGCGCCGGCCTTGAGCGGGTCTTCCCGCCGGCCTTCCTGGTCTGGAGAGCAGAAAACCCCAACGACCTCGTCCTTGCCCGCTTCGAGAATAGTGTTCAGTACCGATTGACCGAACGCTTGCTGACCGATTAGCACGATACGCATCTGATGAAATTCTCCGGCGATTCTTGCGGCTTTGAGAAACGGTGCGAATTCCGGCCGGGCCGTTGTGTTGCGCTGACGCCGACAAGAATGAGGCGATTCTAGCGCGCGGAAGCGTCGCGCACCGACATCGAATACTCAGGCGCATCGATACCCCTCTCATCATCACCGGGACACCTGACCCCTTGTCGCTTCCGTCTTCCACTGCCATAACTTACGTGGAAAGCACGTTATGTGATCTCTCGTTCGTCGTAAAGTGATTGCGTGAATCTACAACCGAGCGATCAAAACATCGAACCAGCTCAAGATACCGAACCGGCCCCGGACGATTTTCTGGGCTGGTTCCAACGCGGCCTGAAGTACGCGCAGCTTGGCTTCCCGGATCGAGCCGCGGAGTCGTTTGAGGCGGCTGAACAGATCGAACCGGAAGACGCGACACTTCAGTTCAACCTGGGCACTGCCTATCTGTCCCTGGGCAACTTCGTGCAAGCCGTGACGAATCTGGACAGGTCGATAAAGTTGGACCCATCCAACTCTGACGCGTACGGCAATCGCGCCGTGGCGCACGCAGCGTTAGGCCAGGAAGACCTCGTGGCCGCTGACGTGGAGACTGCGGTCTCGCTCGGAGCTCCACCCGATGGTATTGAAACCATACTCACCTACGTCCGGGAGCGCGTAAACCCGAACCAGGACTAGGCCTGAACGAGCGGTTATTTTTGGGTCTCGGAGATAAAGGGACTAGGCACGGCAGAATCAACTGGAGGTACCGATGACAAGCCGATCACGACTTACAGACGATCAGGTCTCGGAGCGACTTGGCGTTGTCCCGGGATGGGCGCGGGTTGACGATAGCATTTCTAAGACGTTTGAGGCGCCGTCGTTCCTAGAAGGCATCGCCTTCGTTCAAAGCGTCGCCGAGATCGCCGAATCAAGGGATCATCATCCGGATATCGACATCCGATACACCCGGGTGACGCTTACGCTATCGACCCACGATATGGGCGGACTGACGGGCCTGGATTTTGAGGTCGCGGAAGCGATAAACGCCCTCTAACGAGGGGGCTGGTCCCAGTCTGGATACGCGGTCTCAAGCTCTCGCAGCCTCATGTAGTCACGCAACGTAGCGAACGCGGCGCGTGCCGCCGTCGCTTTTCGCTGGGACGGCTCGAACTGCATTGCTTCTGCCAGGTGTTCCGCCAGGAAGTGCGCCTCGGCGCGCGACACCGGCTGAAACTCATCATGCCGCAGAATCGTCTCGATTTCGACACCCTCGTTCAGTAGACGGGCGGCGGCCCGACCGGCTGCGAGATCGGCGCGATCAAACACCAGTCCGGACTCGTCTCCTCCCGGGCGAAGAATATCGGCCTCGATCAATCGTGCGAGCACATCCCGGGCTAGCCCCGTCTGTTCGAGGTAGTCCGCCAGGCCGACTGGTCCGCGTACCGTTCGTGTGGGCGTGCTGGACAAACCGAGTTCAGCGGCGGGGTTGGGACTGTCAAGAATCCGGGCGATAACGGCGAGCGGAAGGCCGCGATCCTGGAAGTCCTTGATCCGGGCGATCCGTTCGACCATCTGTGGTGGGTACAAGGCGCGTGTACGTGCCGTCTTGACCGGACGTGGAAGAAGACCCCGATTTACGTAGAAATTTATGGTCGCGGGGCTGACCCCGGTTTTCCGTGATAGTTCACCGACGGATATGCCTTTTGCGTTCTCCATGTTGTCAAGCGCTCACTTATCAACTGGTTTGTACAATAGACTAGCCACTAGAGAACGTAACGTCCATCATCGACGAAGACGAATCTGGGACTACCGGGGTTATTCATGTGAGTAGTGCGAAGGGATGTGATTACCGCCGTCTTGCCAGGATCAAGAGGAATCCAGGCCAGGTAGTGACCAGTAGACATTTTTAGAAGCGAGCCGACCGGGTTGGTACCGTGCACCGATTCGGGGGCTTGCTTCTCTGCTGTGCGGCCCGCTGATCTGGACGTGATAGACAACCAAAATCCCTGCTCAGGCAACCTGAACTTGATTCAGGATCCGCTCATCTCACTCTCACGCCAGATCTCGCCATTCCCTTCTCCCGGGCGGGAGAAGTTGGGGAGCCTGTTCCTGAGCCAGACGAAGGACTGAGGCCCTCCCCCCGGGAAGGACAGCGCGTCACGCGCGTTCCCGAGTTCACCCTCTGATCGCAAATATGGATGTTCTGGATTCCCGACTCCGTGAGAATGACGGGTAGAAACGCCTGTCCTCACACGCACATAGTAGGGGTCGATTGGTATCGACCCGAGGGCATATCGCGTATCGCCATAGGCCCCTTCAACCCATTCACGACACCCCGTACCCAAGCCCCCGCTGGAGGCTACTCCCAGCGGAACAACCGGGTGGCGGCTGCAAACACAATCGCGCTCCACGCCGCCAGGCCTGCCAGTTCACTCCAGATATCCGTGATCCCGGCTCCGTCCGTCACAACGGCCCGGATTGCGTCCGCAAGGAACGTGAGTGGCAGGAACTGCGTCACCACCGTCACCACTCCCGGCAGGGCGTCCAGCGGGAAGAACACACCGGATAGAAACATCATCGGCATCGAGACCAGGTTCGTGACCGGCGCCGCCACCTCCTCGGTACGGGCCACACCTGAGATCGCAAGACCCATCGTGACGAACAGGATGCCGCCGAACACCGCCAGAGCTATGACAAGCAGCCAGGAAACGACGTCGCCGTCGCCCACCGCGAGATCGAACAGAATCATCCCCGCTAGCAGAAGGATCAGCGTCTGAAACACGGATATGGACAATCGAGTCGATATCTGTGCGAACAGGAACTGCGCCGGGTTTACCGGTGCGGCCTTTAGTCGACGTAGTACACCCTGCTGCCGATACTGCACCAACGCGAATACGACACCGAATATGCCGAGCTGCATGATCGACATCGCTACGATCCCAGGAACCAGGAACGCGGTGTAGCTCCGGTCATCACCCTCGAGCGTCGATAGGAATATAGTGCCGAATTTCGGGGCCCCGTCTGCGACGCTGGAATCGGTGACCTCGGGCGTGGAGGCCGCCTGTCTTTCGAGTTCCCCGAGGATCTGGCCCAGCAGCGCCACGGCGAGTGCAGCACGCTGCGGCGATCGCTCATCGGTGGTCGCGGACACCGTTACAGGTCCGCCCAGCTCGGCGAAGCCCGCTGGAATCACGAACATGGCGTCGATCTCGCCGTCCGTGAGCCGCTCCGTTTCTTTGCCCAGGCTGCCAAGTTCAACGTCCACCAGCTCGTCTGGACGATCGGTCAACTGAAGGATCAGCACCGCCGAAGCTTCGTTCTGGGCCTGGTCGACGATTCCGACATCGGCCCCGCTGAATCGATCAAAATCCAGCAGCCCGAATATCACCATGATCAAAAAAGGAATGAAAAGCGAGAAGAAGATCGCCTGCCGGTTCCTGAAATACATTTTCAGGGAGGCAACCGTGAGACTCAGGGTGATCCTCATGCGGAGGCCCGTTTGTGCGCGGGGTTACTCGGATTACTCATCTCGCAAAGCCCGGCCTGTAATGCTTATAAAAACATCCTCAAGCGTGGCCTCACGTGTGGGCCTCTCATTCCGGAAACCGGTCTCAAGCAACCCGTCCACAAGCGCCAACGGCGTGTCTAGCGCGACGATCCTGCCGCTGTCCACGATGGCCACACGGTCGCACAACTCCTCCGCCTCTTCCATGTAGTGCGTCGTGAGCATCACCGTGGTTCCGTCAGCTTGTAAGCCCCTGATCAGTTCCCACATGTTCCGGCGGGCCTGCGGGTCGAGTCCGGTAGAAGGTTCATCAAGGAACATCAGGACGGGCTTGTTAACCAGTGCGGCGGCGATAGAGAAGCGTTGCTTCTGGCCGCCGGAAAGAGTCTTGAATTGCGACTTGCCGCGGTCTCCCAGATCGACGCGGTCCAGCAGATCCTGTGGTGAGACGCTGTGTCCGTAAAGCGTGCCGAACAGCTTCAGCAACTCGGACAACGTCAGGCGGTCAAAGAACGCGTTGGCCTGAAGTTGCACGCCGATGATCTTCTTCACGCGCATCGGCTCACGTGTGACATCGATCCCGTTGATCAGTGCCACACCGGAGTCCGGATCCCGCATCCCTTCCAGGATCTCAACGGTGGTCGTTTTGCCCGCTCCGTTTGGCCCGAGCATGCCGAAAACCTCACCCGGGGACACCTCGAAAGACACGCCATCTACGGCCTGGATATCGTCGTAACGCTTGCGCAAATCTTTGGCGACGATCACCGGGCCGCCTGATGTCCCGGCTTTGTTCATGGCTTTCGAATGAACACCTTGATCGTTCCGTCCTGGCTCATATAAAAATTCCCTCGACCACGGCTGGGGATACATGTGCACGTAGAGAGCTAATCACACAGTGTCAGTCTTGCATACCGAGCACGTGACTTCACATTAGCTCCGGCGAATCTTTGATAATGCTGTGAAGGTAAAAATCATGAGTAAATTTCAAACTGCCGATTGATCGCCCATGAATGGCACTCGCTAGCCGCCAGCGACCGAGAAGACCATAATCTGGTCGATATCGTGACTAATTTACTCACAGCACCGGTCACGCGATTACTTCCGCAGTCGTGAGAGGGAGTGATGTTCACTATTTGGAAACGCTTACCGTGAGATTGCCGGGTTCCTAATCAACAATCGGACTGGTTCCCCGATTAGTGGACATAGTCGGGTATAGGTAGAACTCACCGCGACCGCTTCCATATGGGGTGACGTGAGTCCTTTTGGATTCGAAACGACGAACTGTGGATTAACGGCATTGATGTCTGAGTTTGACAAGTAATTAGGCTGGATATCGAAGTTAGCCGACCATGTACTTCTGATCGTTCCCTCCATGCCGTCTACGTAGTGCTGAATGTCATTCTCGAAGCAGGCGATTCCCCCTAGTCGACTCGACAGCATTTCGAAATTTGGGGGATTTCCCAAAACAGCATGGTTCATACGACGCATGAATTGGAGCAGTGAGGTCGATCTCAGAGTCTGGCGTCACTCATGTGAGTGGAGAGACCGTTAGTCCATCAGCAGATCGTTGCCCAATTTCACGACGCCACGGAACGAATCGCGGGCCTCTCTTCGAACCTAAACATCTAGTGTGTGTACTCGTCCCGAGCAATAATCCGCCTCCGATACTTTCGTTCGCTTTTCAGTCCAACGGTCCGGGTGGGGTCATCGGACGCAGAGCAACGGAAGCGTCACTGGCGGACACGGTGATTTCTCCCCGCTGTACGACCATTTTTAGTTTCTCAAATGCGGATCTAAGCCCGTTCAGAGGATTAGATCCCAACAGCAATAAATCTGCTGTCATCCCTGGGGCCACAATCCCAATACCTTCGAGCCCACAGATATCAGCGGCCGTCCCGGTAGCGCCCTGAATTACGGACTGGACAGGCATTCCATAGTCGACCAAGGTTTCCATCTCCTCGATCATCGTGAAACGAGAATCTGTTCCCACCCCGATTTTCACACCCAGTTCGGACGCTTCCAAGATGCGTTGGGCGTGATTGGCTTCAGATAAAAGGCTCGCCAACTCGGGAGATGCGGTGCGAGCCGTACGCCAGGACACCCGGGCGGTTGGAACGAAGGCGATGTCACTATCTGCCATAAGCTTGATGCCATCTGCACTCGCTAAGAATGCGTGCTCGATCGTATCGATTCCTGCCTGGATCGCACGAGACACGGCACGATCTGACATTGCATGGGTAGCAATGAGCTTTCCAAATCGGTGTGTTTCAGTTGCTGCCGCAGTCAGCTCATCCACCGTGTACTGATCTATGTCTGGCCGTTCGTGAGGATAATTGGATAGACCACCTGTACTCATCACTTTGATACAGTCCGCACCGCCTTTAATTTGCTCTCGCACCGCTTTACGGACCTCCTCAACACCGTCTGCCTCCCTCACGCCGAACCACGGCGTTCCGTGCCCCCCGGTCATCGCAATCATCAATCGACTTGCCAAAATCTTTGGTCCAGGCATTCCGGGCCCGATCGCATCACGCATGTGTACGTTCGTGAACATTTCGGCCCCGGCGGCGATTCCGGCACTTCCAAGATCCCGTATCGTCGTGACCCCTTGCCTCACTGTCCACGCTGCGTACTTGGCGGATTCCAACGCCCGGGGACCAGGTTCAGTATGTAGCCGACTAACATTCCCGGAGTGGTACTCGTCCTGTGTAGCCCAGCGGATCCATTTATGCGATAAGTGATCATGGCAGTTGATGAGGCCCGGCATGAGCCAGTGATCAGTACCATCGATTACCCGGGCATCAGTTGGGGGTGAATAATCTGTGCCACCAATGGCGGTAATCCTGTCTCCTTCAACCACAACCGTGGTATCAGATTTCACACCACCACACCCGTCGATCACGCCAACATGGTCAAATACGATGGATGTCACTAGCCTAATATCCTCCTGTTATACGGGGCTATGGAATTTCTCGAATCCCCTCTGCGTCTGGGAGAGGGTGCAGGGAACAGGCGTGGATTTCAATCCACACCTGGGGGCAAGTGCGACCATTATCCCGGCAAGGTTTAATAACCGCTGATGGAGTAACACCGGCGGCAATTTACAGCGGATCAAGGAACAACAATGAAATTCGACACCATCATCTCCGGCGGCACCGTGATCGACGGAACCGGCACGCCCGGCGTACGGGTTGACATCGGTATCTCGGGTAAAGAGATCGCAGCCACAGGTGATCTGTCGGAATCCACTGCCGACAACATGATCGACGCCACCGGCTTGACCGTCACGCCCGGGTTCATCGACGTCCACGCCCACTCCGACGGCGCACTCCTGCTCGATGGTCAACATGCGAGCGGCATCCGCCAGGGCGTCACGACGGAGATACTGTGCCCTGACGGACTCTCGTACGCTCCGCTTTCTCACGATGACTACCTGATGTACCGGAAGTACCTGTCCGGCATTCTGGGATTCCCGCCTGAAGACCTGGATATGTCGTCGATAGACGCGTTCCTCAGCAACTACCACCTCAAGACTTCATGCAACGTCGCCACCTTCATCGGCCACGGACCCGTCCGCATATCCGCCGTTGGCATGAACGACGTTCCCTTAAGAGGGGCCGACATGGACCGAGCGAAGGGCATGCTTCGGGAAGGACTTGAGCAGGGGGCTCGTGGTTTTTCAACCGGAATGTCCTACTACCCGAACGCGTACAGCGACACCGACGAGCTGGTGGAACTTTGTGAGGTGGCCGCCGGGTTCGGGTTGCCGTACAGCACGCATCTGCGCAATCACAACCCTGAACGCGGGTACGCGGGCGGGGGCGTCCTTGAAGCACTTGAGATCGGGCGTCGCTCGGGTGTCCCGGTCCACCTTGAACACTACCGCACCGCACCGCCTCACATCGGCGATATCGCGTCGATCATGGATCCGGTGGACGCCGCCAAGGCAGAGGGTGTGGACGTTTCGCTTGAGTGCTATGTCTACCCGGTAGGCTCAAGTTTCCCCCACACTTTCATCCCGGGTTGGGTACATGAAGGTGGATCGGACGCCATGATGGAGCGGTTGCGAGATCTGGAGACCCGCAAGGACCTGATCAAGTTCTTCCAAGAGACGCCAATAACTCCCATGGGCGGCAACATGTTCACAGCCATAGCGGAAGGCCCTAACGATGATCTGGTGGGCATGACATTTGAGGACGCGGCGGAAGCGAAGGGCACCTCTGTGGAGGAACTCGTGATGGAACTCATGGTGGAAGAGGAGATGGGCATCGGGTTTCGGGGAATCCCGCCGACAAGCGTACGGATCTGGCGTCAGCACGAAGAAGACGTGATGAACCTGCTGGACCGGCCGGACTACATGATCGGCAGCGACTCCATCCCGATAGCTCCGCCGCTTGTCGGCATCGTCCACCCAAGGGCTTTCGGCTGCTTCGCTCGCTTCATAGGCCGACTCCGTCGCCGCTTCGACCGGCCGCTCGAACAGGTGATCCAGCGCGTTACCCAGAACCCGGCACAGCGCTTCAAGATCGACAAACGCGGCGTGATCGCTGACGGCAACTTTGCGGATCTGGTTTTGTTCAATGCGGACACCGTGAATGACCAGTCCTCGTTCGAAGACCCGGCGGTCCATCCGTCTGGCATCCCGTACGTCTTCGTGAACGGCAAGCTGGCTGTAGAGAACGAGAAGGTGACCGGCGTACTTGCGGGAGAGGCCGTGCGCTGAAAGCACCGCCTCTTCTGTAATCGTGTAGGAAGTACGGGCCTACGAGGCGTCGATTGTAGGCCCCGCAGAAATGCCTCAGAAAGTTGCAGCAAGATCCTCGCTGCTTACATCCCCCAGCCAATCCAACAATTCGGAGACCACAATCAAATGACCAGAATAGCGATTCTCGACGATTATCTTCACCTTGCCGAGGGGGCGGCCGATTGGGCTTCGTTGCCGGTCGAATCGATCGATATCTTCGACGACACGATCCTCGACCAGGATGTCCTCGTGGATAGGCTCGCGCCGTTCGAAATACTGGTCACAACGCGCGAACGTACGCGATTCCCGGCGGAAGTACTGGAACGGCTGCCCAACTTGAAGTTGATCGCCGGAACCGGCGCACGGCAGGCAAACATCGATATGGACGCCGCCAACAGGTTGGGAATCACGGTTTGCATCACTACGAGCTTGCCCTCACGTGGCAACAGCACCTCAGAACTCACTTGGGCCTTGATCATGGCCGTGACGCGCCACATAGCGATAGAAGACAGGCAGATGCGAGAAGGGCAGTGGCAGACGAAAGTCGCCGAGGGCATCGGGGGCAAGACGCTCGGCATCCTCGGCATGGGCCGCCTTGGCACCCTTGTCGCCGGTTACGGCAACGCCTTCGATATGGACGTGATCGCATGGGGCCCGACGCTTGACGCCGAGCGCGCCGCCGCGAATAACGCGGCGTACGTCTCGTGGGACGAGCTGTTCTCTCGGTCCGACATTCTGTCGATCCACGTCCCGCTCACCGATCTAAGCCAGGGCTGGGTAACTGCCCGCGAATTCGAGCTTATGAAGCCCACGTCCTACCTGATCAACACGTCCCGGGGTCCGATCGTTGAAGAGACAGCGCTTCTGGATGCGCTCAGGAACGACGTGATCGCAGGGGCCGCGCTGGACGTTTACGATATCGAGCCATTGCCCGGCGATCACCCGTTGCTCGGGCTGGACAACGTCCTGTTGGCGCCGCACCTTGGCTACGCAACGGGAGATACGATCCGTTACTTCATGGCTGCTTCGCTCGAAAACGTACAGGCATGGCTGAACGGATCGCCCGTTAACGTCTTCAACCCTTGAACAATCCCGTACATGCTGGGCGCGTAAACGGGCGGTCAGGTTAAGACCGCCCATTTGATGATCTGCTTTATCCGGTTTATCCGGCAAAAAGCCCGGTAGGGCACTTCTAGCCCCGAACTTCGCTCGAGAAGCCCGCCTTGTTGTGTGTGCCGTCACAGAACGGCTTATTGGTTGACTGACCACAGCGGCACAGAGCCACAGCGGTTCCGGTCCATGACAACTTCTTACCCTCAACGTCCACGATGGTCACATCGCCGGAAATTACGTAGGGACCGTTGTCGTTTATTTTTACTGAGACGTCAGCCATGTGCCTCTCCTCAATTAATTGTGCAATTGGGGCACCATCAGTCATCCCCAACCACCTGTATACCACATACCTCGCGAGAGGACTGATTCTCCGGTTGCTTTGACGCGATCTGGGTCAGAGGAGTAATTGTCACCACTAACCTCAATCGTTGCACGTTCTAATGTTCATAGATGCCGGGTGGCTACCGGTTCCAGGAGGGTATTCAGAGGCATATTTATGTTTCAGCATAAATCCAATGCGCAGCAGTCTAACGAGACGCCGGTCATTCACGTTGACTGGCCGATGGCCCGATGTTGCGGGCGCCGCCGCCGTCGGCTGGTTAGCGGCCAACCGGCGCCTGCGGCGAACGGTCAGGGCTGGTCCCTGGTGGCCGCGATCTTTGCGCCCCGGGTCCCTTGTACGAGGGACCCGGGTTTTTTTGTGGCTGGAACTCGGCAGTTTCCGTCATAGGAAACGTGTAGCTGGGTCTACTTGCTAGAATGGCCGTCTCTACGGTAATCAGGCCCGAGTCCGGGCACCCTCCCGGACTCGGGCCTGATGAACTGGCGTCTCCCCTTAACTCCCCGGACATATCCCAAGTACACCCAGGAATTACCACTTGACCACCATTCCCAATCGCCAGGAAAGCGATTCGACAGCGGCCACCGACAGGGACCGTTACGAGCCCTCCGCTATCGAGACGAAATGGCAGGAGCGATGGGAGCGTGAAGGCGTTTACCGGGTGCCGGATGATGTTCCCGGCAAGGACAACTGGTACGCGCTAGTTATGTTCCCGTATCCGTCCGGGGATGTGCACATCGGCCACTGGTTCCAGTACTCCGGCGCCGACGCCCACGCCCGCCTCAAGCGCATGCAGGGCTACAACGTCATGCACCCGATGGGGTTCGACTCTTTTGGACTGCCGGCCGAAAACGCAGCGATCGCTTCAAACATTCACCCGCGCGTCTATACCGAGAAAAACATCGTCAACATGCAGCGGCAATTCCGGGCGATGGGAACCAGCTACGACTGGGATCGGGAGTTGGCGACACACACGCCGGACTACTATCGCTGGAACCAGTACCTGTTCCTGAAACTATACGAGGCCGGGCTGGCCTACCAGTCACGTGGATTCGCCAACTGGTGCCCGAGCTGCCAGACCACGGTCGCCAACGAACAGGTGCTCGATGGCGCCTGTGAGCGTTGCGGCACAGTCATCACGCGCCGAGAGATGGACCAGTGGTTCTTCCGTATCACCGCATACGCAGAAGAACTCCTTCAAATGGATGACATCGACTGGCCAAACAAAATAAAGGTGATGCAGACCAACTGGATCGGCCGATCAGAAGGCGTCGACTTCCAGTTTGATATTTCTGAGTACGGCCTGTCAAAGACCATCCTGACCACCTACACCACACGCATAGATACCGTCTACGGCGTGACGTTTGTCGTGCTCGCTCCGGAGCATCCACTGGTCGAGGAACTGACGCAGGCTGAACAACAAGAGTCGGTTTCTGAATATATCGCCCAGGCGGCCCGTACTCCTGAGATAGATCGCACCTCAACGGAGCGCGAGAAAACCGGCGTGCCCACGGGCGCTTATGCGACGAACCCGCTGAACGGGGAACGCGTGCCGATCTTGATCGGTGATTACGTCCTCGCAACCTACGGAAGCGGCGCGGTCATGGGCGTGCCGGCCCACGACGATCGTGATTTCGTATTTGCGAAGAAATACGACTTGCCGATAAGGGTCGTGATCGCCCCGGATAACTGGGATGGATCAGGTCTGGACGAGGCGTATTTGGCGCCCGGGACTCAGATCAACTCCGCGGAGTTCGACGGCCTCTCCAACAAAGAGGGTCTGGAGAAGATCGCAGACAAGATCGAGGCCGATGACATGGGCCAACGCCGTGTTACGTACCGAATGCGTGACTGGCAATGGTCCAGACAGCGCTACTGGGGCACCCCTATACCGATCATCCACTGCGAGAGTTGCGGGATTGTGCCCGTGCCGATCAGTGAACTTCCGGTACGCCTGCCGGACGAGGCAGACTTCAAGCCAACAGGCCGTTCCCCGCTGGCGGATGACGCCGAATTTATCAACACGACTTGCCCCAAATGCGGCGAGTCGGCAAAGCGAGAAACGGACACGATGGACACGTTCGTCGATTCGTCCTGGTATCACCTCCGATTTGCCAGTCCAAAATCGTCCGAAGTGGCGTTTGAGCCGAATGCCGTGAAGTCATGGCTGCCGGTACATCAGTACATGGGCGGGGCGGAGCATGCCGTGATGCACCTGCTGTACGCACGGTTCTTCACGAAGGCGCTACGCGATCTCAAGATGATCGACTTTGATGAACCTTACTCAAGGCTGTTCAACCAGGGTCTCTTGATCAAGGACCATAAGAAGATATCCAAGCGCTCCAACCCGCTTCCGCCTGACCCTCTGGTTGATCGTTACGGCGCAGACACAATTCGCTGCTTTCTGATGTTCCTTGGCCCATGGGATCAGGGAGGGGACTGGAGTGACGATGGGTTGGCAGGCATCACCCGGTGGTTGAACCGGTTATGGGACCTGGCAAACCGGGATACTTCAGAGCTCTCTTCTGCGGAACTAGGGGACACGGAAGCCGATCGCGAACTTCTCAGGGCATCGCACAAGACGACACGCCGCGCGATCCAGGAACTTGAGCGATTTAAGTTCAACACCACGATCGCGGCGCTCATGGAACTCGTGAGCGAGATGAATCGTGGATGGGACAGCGGAGCGATATCCGCTGCGGCATGGTCTGACACCGTGGAACGCATGTTGTTGCTGACGGCGCCGCTCGCCCCCCACATTGCGGAGGAACTCTGGGAACGGACCGGTCACTCGTTCAGCATCCACAACGAGCCTCTTCCCGTATGGGATCAAGAGCTCGCCGCTGACGAAGTGATTACGATCGTCGTACAGATCAACGGTAAGGTCCGAGAAAAACTGAACCTTGCGGCAGACGTCACAGAAGAACAGGCGTTTGAGGCCGCGTTCGCGTCTGATCGTGTAAAGGCGTACACGGACGACACCGAGATCGTTCGCCGCATCTACGTCCCGGGGAAACTCGTTAACCTGGTTGTTAGATAAGGTTGTCCGATAGGCCGGTTCGTTAAAACGGGCCAAGGCTGAAATTTAGAGATCGATGGAACGGTTAAATAGCCGGGGGACTCCGATGATCCGGAACCTGTTGCCTTATGTGGCGCTCACCGTTGCCGGAGTTGTCCTTGCGACGATCCAACTGGGCGATGGCTTAATCGTTCAGCGCCCGGAGGCGCGACTGCCTTTGTTCCTTGGCGGGTCCATCATCGCGATCGCCGGGCTGTTGAAATCCATCGCCGTCGCTACCGACCCGGCACTGCGTAAAGCTGGCAAAAAGGCCTCCGGAGATTGACGGCGTAATCGGTTCCCTTATCTTCCAATTAAAGAACCGATTCCAAAGTCATCTGTACAACCAGTAGTGGCGCTATTGCGTTTATAACTCTTAACGGCCTTCGGTATTAGAGTAGGCCGCGAAAATATCCGACGCGATGCAATTCATCGGTTTCTCCGGACCGCAGAATCCTCTAAACGACATTTCGGAATTAGCCAAAATTGAAATAGATAAGTCAAGTTCAGCTGAATAAAGCATTAAGGAGGCATAACCACCACCACCACCGGGATGCCCATAGGCCGTTATGATTGTAGAATCAGGCAATATGAATGTTCGCTTGGATGCCAAATATCCATATGATTCATTCGTTACTCCCCAAGGTGGAACACGCGTCTCCGAAAACGAATTAAGGAGCTGATCTCGGGCGGATTCTGAAATTGCGGATCCATTCCGCCCGTACAGTTCATATGCCCAGCGAGCCACGTCTTCAGGGATTGAAATAATTCCGCAACACCCGTAACGCAGTCTCCCTACCGCACCCAGGTAATAACCAAATCCAAAAGGGGCTGTTTGAATCATGTTCCCGAATCCAAGTCCACCCCAGGGCGACACGTCTGTATATGGCATAGCCATTCTCGGTGACGTGAAATCATCAGCTTGATCGTTAAACAATTGCGTATGCCAGGCAATACCCTCTTCGGGCAATATGACAGCAGTCATCTTTAATGGATTTGTAAAAGCCTCCCTATACAGGTTTGCAAGTGATTCCTCACCATAAAATTCCGCAACGATTCCTAGGAGAACGACATTGGTGTCGTTGTACTTGAAGTTACCAGGAACTGAATATGGGGATGGAATGAGGTCAACCGTGTCCGAGGGAGTCCACACAGGTTGCTTGTAAGATGCGCTCTTCCCTTCCATGTTGTAACTAAAGTCAGCCATTCCAGAAGACATCGTCAACATGTCCTCAATGGTAACTTCCGGATTGACTTCATCGGGAGGGAATGACGAAAAGTCAGGATGGTTTGCCAATACAGTGCCAAGGGAGTCTGTAAGTTCGTATAGACCCTTTTCAATCTGGGCCAAAATGAGCGCCGACAAGAAAGTTTTTGAAGTACTGCTGATTAGCAGGGGAGTTTCGACTGTCATATTGACGTCTTCATCGGCTTCACCCACCGCGTATGTCCAAAGTGTTTCATTAGTGTAGACGGCAACCGAGATTCCAGCCTTTTCTTCAAGAGCCGAGAATTCGTTGTCCACGGCAGCTTGAAATTGGGTACGCATACCCACGTCAAACTCCCCATAATCCTTCGATGAAACAAACTCCGTTGGTTGTGCGATTTGGGTAAGGCCAGGAGATTGCGTGGGTGTTGCCGTCGGTTCCGCCGCCTTATCAGGCTCTGCACTAGCTACTTGCACTGAGGACTCGATGTCGGTCTGGGCAGGTCCGTCTATCGCACTGGTGCACGCTGCGGTCAATCCAATCACGGCCAACAAAATCCATTTTGTGGAGATCACGTCAGGCTTAACGTGCCGGCGCGTGCAGGCAGGACTTCCCATTGCCGCAATACAATTCTTCCCCCGGCCTGATCCAAAACCCGGGCAACTTGTCTCTGTACCCCGTCGCTCGACATGAGCGGAGTATATCTAGATATGAAAGTCCCAGAGAAATCCGTGCCCTAGTAGGCCTCTACGAACTTCTGTCGGCGATGTGTGAGGCAAGCCGATGTCATATTCGAGGCGTATTAAACGGGCCTGTTAGTCGGCACTGAACTGTTGGCCCATGCTCAGGTCCGAGTGAATCGATGGTCACTCGATGAATGTGACAGATTTAAACCCAACGACAACTCCGTCATCCAGGCACGGCCTCAAATACGCCGATTGACGCCGGGCGTCGCTATATTTCGGCGAGCAACAATTCGCCGAAACGGGTTCCATCCGGCGACCGTGGAATTGAGCGTTTACTTCAGTTCGATCAACACGTTCTTGTAACGTTTGTCCGTGTTGTTCATGACCCTGTGAACCAGGTGTGAGTCGTGATATGTGAAATCGCCGACAGAGTTACCGCTTTCGCTGACTGTGCCATCGCCGAACTGGGCCTCAAGCGCGCCGTTGCTTTCGACGATCACGGTGACGTAGTCACGGCCGTGCAGGTGCCAGTCGCTGGCCTCGCCCGGCTCAACTATGAGGTTCCAAATTTTGACCCGGTCGTTTTCAAACAGAACGACGCTTGCGATCTCGCCTAGGTTTTTACCGTCTGGTCCCATGGTTGTTCCTTTCGCTGGAAATTTCCGTAGACGGATTATATTTCGCTCATGATGATGCAGGACACTACGAAATCATGCATTGATAAATGATTATCGATGGGAATCGTCGATGTATGACCTTGCCAATCGTGATTCACGACCGAATACGGGAGTAATTTCAGCGAGGGGCACTAATGTCGACTATCGGACGACCCAGACTAGCTGTCGCCTACGTCTCGGTCACATTCCTCGTGGCGGCAGTCGTTTTTGCTCAAGGATTCCTGTTTGGCGCGTTCTACTCCGGGCGCTGCTCGGAAGACATCGACATCCCCGAACTTCTGGCGACGGAGTGTGAGGGAGGTGGATGTCATGTTTGAGGAGTATTTGGCGGACCTGTCAGTCGCCCCACTCCCAGGTCTGAGTAGATCGCTGGCCAGTGGACGAGTGTGACAGACTAAAACCCAACGGCAAGGTTCGCAGGTTCGTTGCCGTGGTTGTTGGTACCTTGAGTTCCGGACCGGAACAGCAGCATAAAGGAGATCTATGACTGACGAATCTAAAGGCCCGGCTCCCGGCGAAGACATTGTCCGATGGGTCTATTCGTCTACCAGCCCTGCGCAACTGGCGGCGCGGTATGACTTCTGGGCGTCGAATTACGAGTTGGATACCGAACGAGACTACGGTCGTAATGACCCACAGATGACGGTCCCGTTGGTCCAGAAGTACGTGCCCCAAGGCGCTCGCATTCTGGATGCAGGAGTCGGTACGGGTCTGGTTGGCCAGTTGATGGCGGACGCGGGTTATGACGACCTGACCGGCATCGACATATCGGCCGAAATGATGGCGGAGGCCCGACAGAAGGGTGTTTACGTAGATCTCCGAAGGATGGTGCTGGGCGAGACGCTGGATTTTGAGACCGATTCGTTTGACGCTGTCACATGTGTGGGTGTTCTGACATTCGGCCACGCTCCCGCCTCTTCCCTACACGAGTTCGTTCGCGTCACAAAGCCAAGCGGTCACGTTATCTATACCGTCCGACCGGACGTGCGTGAGACCGGTGGGTTCATAGAGATCGAGGACGAGCTTACGAAGGCCGGTTTATGGAAGCTCGTGGAGAAGACTGACGAGTTTCCGTCGCTACCGAAGGGGCTTCCGGAATCGATGTTGCGGGTATGGGTATTTGAAGTGACGGGGTAGCAAGAATTACTGATGCCGTAGGGGCGGAGGTCGCTCCGTCCGGGTTTGCCAATTTGAATGAGTTGTCGGCCAATGTCAGGTATCGCGCGGCATCAGAATTGTCTGGGTCGAGGTAGTGAGCAATATTGGGATACGAGGCAGGGAACGGTTGTCTGGCGACTACCGGACAGACATGATCTAGCGGTGCTGTGGCAGGTGACGGACTATCTGATTTGAGGCAATGATGCGCGCAGAGGTCTCAAAACAGTGGTCTCATAGGGCGATTCCAACAAGTGAGGAGATGCCGATTTCGCGAGTCATTGTGACCATTACGCGAAAAGAGGCACCCATTTCTGAGTGCCCCTCTTACGTTTGATTTACGAATGGAGCCAACGACAGGATTTGAACCTGTGACCTGCTGTTTACGAAACAGCTGCTCTACCCCTGAGCTACGCTGGCAGACTTCGTCCTAATAATTGAATCGCAGATGGCGCGCAGGGTCAACTGGAGATTATGCTTATAGAGGCCCGATCATAAAAGAACCCGGGCCAATCAGTGGGGCTGTAGCTCAGTGGGAGAGCACCTGGTTTGCAACCAGGGGGTCGCGAGTTCGATCCTCGCCAGCTCCACCAGAAAAACGATCGTAAAACCGACCTCGGTGGCGTAACTGCTACCGGGGTCGATTCGCGTTTGACAGCAGATTTGACAGCAACCCGGACGCAGGCCCTCTCAACTCCGGTAGTCCGTCACCTGCCACAGCACCGCTAGTTCGCGTGTGTCCGGTAGCCGTGAGAAGTTCGCACAGGCTTACTTCCTCGTTGACCCTATGACATGGACCTCACTGGTAAGACCTCTACTGGACCCATTGCGAGGTGACTCTCAAAAAGTTTGGTTACTTCCTCGAATGAATCAGACTCGATTACAGCAAAAACTTTATGCTCGACGGGATATCCCCATACGCCTACTACCTTTACGTGTTCGTTCCCGTCCATCCACGGCATCGGCTTCCCAGGTTTCCGGGGCAGCACTTTGCCATTTTGAACTCTGCCACATGTCGTATGGTCGTGTTGGGCAACAACGTGGAACAGCATAAAAAGTTCTCCTTAGCGTGCTTCTTCAGGGTTGGCCCGGTCATTTAACCATCGACGGAACCCGGGCGCACTTCCGACTCAGCTCCGGTAGTCCGT
>Ga0310125_10000098_pt1 | contig 35114 bp, 55 predicted proteins | sample CB11b_Tmax_Bot8__FD_203508 | JGI IMG/M metagenome (GOLD analysis project Ga0310125, IMG submission 203508) | Marine microbial communities from Western Arctic Ocean, Canada - CB11b_Tmax_Bot8 | ecosystem: Environmental > Aquatic > Marine > Oceanic | place: Canada: Western Arctic Ocean | collected... | reverse complement strand
CATAATCCATGACATTACTAGCATCCCCTCCTGCGAATACTCCTCAAGATCCACCTCCTGTATCTGCTTCAGCAAGAAATCCACCAGTTCCTCTTTCTACCCATTCTGGTGTTGAACCACCAGCGTATGTATATAGATATGTGGAAAATTCTTTTGTAGTAGTATTTTCATATACACTTCCTACTTCGGTCATGCACTTAATCCTCCTAATCCTTTTCTTGCCACAGTTAAGTCACCAAAATCAGCAGCATTACCTGTAGTAGCTATCGTGATATAGTCAATTTCATTTGAAGCATCACTAACATTATTATATCTTCCACCACCAAATAATCCTCTAACTCCACTCGAACACCCAGCTAAATCATAATTAATAGCAGACAAGTCACCAAAATCTGTACCATTACCAGTTGTGGCTATAGTGATATATTCCATGACATTTATTAAACCTGAAGAAATCTCACCACCAGCATATATTCCTCTACCACCTGTAAAACTTGAACAACCAGCTCCACCACCAGCATTAGAAGTTTGATCCCCAAAGTCTGTTGCGTTACCTGCTGTGGCTATAGTAATATAATCAATAACATTTGAAAGTGAACCATCATGACCTCCTGCGAATACTCCTCTTGTACCATTAGTCATGTTACCAGCGTGAAATCTTCTTGCTACTGTCAAATCTCCAAAGTCAGTCGCATTACCAATAGTTGCTATTGTGACATAATCCATAGTGGTATCATCTGCACTAGATCTACCACCAGCCCATACTCCTCTTGTTCTATTATCAGTTGTTGAATATTCTCGTCTTGCCACTGTCAAATCTCCGAAATCAATAGCATTTCCTGCAGTAGCAACTGTAACATAATCTATTACATTTGTATTTGCACCATCATGACCACCACCCATAACTCCTCTTGTTGTACTAGCAAAGCCTTTTACACCATTTCCACGAGCTACGGATAAATCTCCAAAGTCTGTGGCATTACCTGTTGAAGCTATAGTGACATAATCCATAGTGTTTAGTTTAGCAGCATTAGTAAAACCACCAAAAAATAATCCTCTAGTAAATGTTCCCATATATGCTAAATCTGTAGTTGATCCTTGTAATCTTCCACCAGATAAATAACTTATAGCCATGTGAGTTCCCTCACGCTATTTGAACTTCTGTACTTGCTCCATTTTTCCAGAGCATAATGTAAAGTCCATCATTATTTGCGTCAATTCTTCTGGAGAACATATATGCTATCCCATCAGCAGTTGTTCCTGTACCTGTATGTGTTGTATAAACATCAAATCCTTGTTCTGTATGATTTCCACCACCAGAAGCAGCCCACGTTAATCCACCAGTATTACCTGATTGTGCAGTTAACATATAACCATTTGTTGGAGAGTTACTAACTTTAAGATTTGCTTCGTCAACTATATTATCTGTGATTGTTGCTGCACCTGTAGCATTTCCTGCACCAGTAAAAGAACCTGTTGTCATTGTTACTTCACCTGTTGCTGATATTGTTCTACCTGTTGCTAATGCAGTTGCTGTATCTGCATTACCAGTTACAGCTCCAGTCAATGCTCCTGCAAAAGATGTTGCTGTTAATGCTCCTGTATCAGAATTAAATGCTAAATTACTTCCTGATTTTGGTGCCAAGTCACCTGTTGCTGCTGTTACGAATAATGGGAAACAAGTCGTATCGCTTGATTCATCTGCTACTGTGATATCTGTTGGGGTTGATGCTCCACCACCACCATATCCATACCAATAAGTTCCCTTTCTAATTAGTATTGTTGGTATCGTGGTTGATAATGTTTCATTAGCACCACTTACTGTGAATACATGACCACTTGCTGATGGACTTGAAGTATGAGTAAGTGTTATTGTATGTCCTGTATTAGCAAAAAGATAAATTAAATCATATTCATTAGTATTTGTTACAGCTAGTTTATCTAATGTGTCTGATGTTGATGATTCAGATGTTACTATTGTGATTGAGTCTGTTACTGTGGCTACCCCACTTGCTATTGTTATTGTAGAAGTTGTTGGAGTATTTCCAATCATTCCCTGTGGTGCTGGATCTTCATTCCATTCAGTAGAACCTACTGGGGATGTTCCATCATCTGGGTGTGTATTAACATTTACCTGTGTTGCGTGTTTATAAATTGCTTTTCTAGCCAAGCTTTACCACCACATCTTCTGTCATTCTAACCTTGTCATTCAAACCAGCCTGTGGTTTATGTGCAATTTTCTCTAATAAATCAAATATACCCTTCATTGTTATGGGTTTACCCATTGTAATTCTAGACTCCGTTGAAGGTATGATTCACGAAAATCTTTAAAGTGTCACTTGCTGTTTTATTGAAAGATGTAATACTAAAATGAGTAAGTAATTTTGTTGCACCTGATGTTGTAGCTCCAGAGTTTCCTCCACCAACATGAATACACCCACCGATAATAGCTGTAGCGTTAAAGTCACTGGTTGTCCAACTCGTTCTCCAAGTTGCAATATCTGTACCTGCTCCTGTATTATCTGAATCACCATCATTAACTTTTGGGTATGTACTATCTATTTCCTGTATTGAAGTTGGTATAGGTGTGGTTACTTGTGTGAAAACATCACCTTTTGCTGGGGTTGCTGAACCAGTTCGTAATTCCATTCTGCCGTTAGAACCACTGAAATCACTTGTTGGTGAAGTTTCGGTAGCTCGTTGTGCATAGTATAAATCTCCATCATTAGTTACAATATTATGAGCGTAAAGCCAAGTTTTTTGTCCTGTGGTTGTGTTTTCTTTTACGATACACACATTCAAATCTGGGTTTATTTGAATACCGACAGGCTTTTCACTTTCGTATAATGTAATCATTATACCATCACTTTCACTACTTTACTTATAAAGATTACTCTAGGCAGTTCCATCTAATTCTATTCCTGTATCTGAGTTACTTATGCTTAAATGACCATGAGATAATACTACTTCTGCGTCTGTTTGCTTTTGAACCTTTATTTCTGCACTCGCTAATACCAAAGACGACCCACTAACACCATATATTCTTAAGTATCTCGCATTTATAACGTTAAATCTTATATAATTATAGACACCTGATACTAAATTTGATGTTAATATAGTTCTTTCATCTGTCCAGCTTGAAGCGTTAGATGAGGATTGAATCTTTATTGATGTTTCTGTTGTTGCTGAATCATGATACCAGGCCAATGCACATAGGTTTGCTGCTGAACCCATATCAGCATATATTGATGGGTTTGTTTCAGCATTGGTCTTCCAAACAGTACTGGTATTATTATCTTTCGCATTAGCTGAAGCAAAACTAGTTGCTGCACTTGAAGCTGTTACTGCTGTTGGTGTTGTGTAATCTCCTATTGTTACTGATTTTTTTGATATGACTGAATCTTCTCCTGTATTAATAACTAATGGTGAATCCACCACATCTGTTTGGTTTACACTAGTGACAGAACTACCACCACAAACCACACTTCCTATATAGAAAGAGTCTGCTGGTGTTGTTCCAGTTGTATTCTTTGTTAAACTCCATGATTCTGCTTCACTGTTTGAATCCCTCGCCAATGTTATATAAACATAATTTGTATTACTTGCTGTCAAACTTGATACGCTTTCAACTGCATTAGATTCAAGATATAATCCTTTTACTCTAGCTACCCCTACTGCTACATTTACTGCAAGTCCTGATCCTGCTGTGATTGCAAACCCAGTTTTTCTATAATCCTTTACAATATCAGAGCTGAACATCTTCTCAAAGTCAGATGGCTCAATAATCTTTGCAGATATTGAATCAGATCTTGGTATAAGTATACGACTCATATGCTAAGTTGCCACTCCACTATCGCTCTTTTAGATGTTGTCTTTCCGAGTGGAGATGCGTCAACTTGCCTTGCTAATAAAACATCGTTGTTGTCTCTTAGGCATATTTCATTCCACGTATAATTCGCTTCTGAATATCCAAAGTCTACACTTATGAAAAGAGTAGGTCTAGTATAAACGTAATCACCACTTGCTATAGTTTTGTATGTTTTATTACTTGAAGCCTGTAAGTCTGTCTGGCCTGCTGCTGCTGCTGTTGTTGAGTCTCCTACTCCTATATTTTCTGCATATCCTCCACCAGTCATATTACCTAGTCTTCTCATTATAGAATCTTTACCTACGTCTACTATTAGGTTTTTTATAAGGTCGTCTTTAACCAATTTTTCAGTGCCATCTGCCTGTTTTTCCCATGCTTTTATCCTTAAATGTCCGTTAAGGGGAACTGTTTGGCTAGCCACTTACATAACACGCTCCTGAGACTCTAGATCCGTAAGTTGCTGATGTCGCTGAAGATGTTCTTCCAACGATTGTAAATACGTTTGATTGAAATATACTCGGCTGGAATGTAATACTAATACTTCCTTGACTGTACGTATTGTAAAGCTTATCATATATATTGGATGTTGTTGTCATACTTAAACTTTCTGTGAGTTTAAAGTTTTCTAACTTCATTATTATTGCGTCTGCTAATGATATTGATTCTTCAGGTGATTCATATTCTCTTACATCTTTTACCCTAGTAACAGCAGATTCAAGGTCATGTATTTTAGCCACAATTTCCTTATCATATTCAAAGAAATCGAAGTAATATTCCCCTACCTCTATTTCTGTGGTTATTTTTGGGTATGTCCATTTAATACTCTTAATAACAAAGTCTCCATCTAATGATTTTATTGTATTTTTTACCTGTACAATATCATTCTCTTGTAAACTATTATACATTCTACCAGTAGTAAGTTTTATTTTTCTGCTTATATCCTTATATCTGTTGAGATATGATTGGACAAAACGAACACCATCCTGCCTTGTACTTATCCATGGGAGATTCAATTTCTTTGCATGAACACCATAAGTAGTTATACTACTTTCTTTTGTTCCTCTAATATATAGAGGTCTTTCAAATATATATTCTACACTTACATTACTTGATCCAGTTGCTGGGGCAGTTGCAAATATTATGGTTCTGGCCATAGTATCAAAGTCATAATCTGTTTCAGGTATTTTTTCAGTACCACCTACTGTAACCCTCACAGTTACTGGATTATTATCTAATGTGAATACTGTGTTTGAATTATTACCTGAAAATAATTGTGTTGTATTATACCTTAAGTTTTGACCTAGAACTGTTAAATCATTTACTATTTCTGTGTCATCATAACCGTCATCATGAACTGCTATATTTCCTCCATGTTCTAATACTAAATCCAAATCATTAAAACTTACATCATCAAAAACTAATAATTTAGACCCAGTTGTATAGAAAATTCTATTTGTTAGTGAGGCCAGATCTTTTATCACATCTATTAATTTTCCATCTGCTGTGTATTGTGCCAATGTTATTCCAGACGCAGCACTACTACTATTATATATTAGATTGGTTTTACTCTCTACAATATTTTCTACTATATATTCTGGTGTTCTGTTAGTGAATACCTGTCCGTTAATTTCAGTCTCTGCTAAAATCTTTCCAAAACTTTGGCCTATTATCTCTCTGTCTGTTAATGCAGAATCTATCTTTGTTATTTTACCACCAAATTTTATTACACTTCTTGGGTTTCTGTTTGTGTGAATACTGTTAGCCATATTTGAAGTAAGTGTTGCACTGTACAATCTTACCCTTGATATTTCCCCATTAAAATAACTACCATAGAAATCACTCCCAATTGTCAAGTCTTCTGATGTTGTAAAATTACCTGTTACTGTTGATGTTCCTTTTGAAATCGTATCTACATATAAAGTTACTAAATTATTTAGATCTCTTGTAACTCTTATTAAATGCCATTCACCATCATTGAATCCAGCAGATGAACTTGTTATTAATGTACCACCTATCTGTGTTCTAACATCCCCTGCTGTAGCAGCATTTACCTGAATGGATATTCCGTTATCTCCAGATGCTGTAAATACGTTTGGCTGATATACATTATCTTGAAAGACATCACCCTCTAATCTTTTTGATAGTAAATTCATACCAGTTGTAGTTGATGTCCACTTAGCCCAAATATAAATATCAAATGAAGCAGAAAAATTAAATCTTGTATTATCTGGTATTGATATATTTGCATTTGTTCCATTGAATATAGATGATTTACCACCCCATGTATCTGAACCATATGTTATATTTGATGTGGTTCCATTATGTGAATATCCACTTTCATCTTCTGCATTACCCTGCATATTATATACTGCTATTAGTTTTGTTATATCTACCATGTCCTGTAAATATGTTAACTCTTGATTTACATTAACCTCTACAGCTTTAGGAACTGTTAATCTTATTTGGTCTATTGCCCTTTCTCCTTCTTTTGTAAGTTCTACACTGTGGAGTTTCTTTTCTACATTATTGATAAAGAGTTTTACTATTGTCATTATTATGCAGTTGAATCAACAACGTCTCCTATTTGGAATTCTATTGAAGCATTCCATGTAACTGGATCTGATCCAGATTTTTGAAATGACATTCTTTGTATTAAACCCTCCTCGTGGAATATATTATAACCGTCTGTATCATTCCTTAATATAAATTCATGTCTTTCTTCACTAGTAAAACCCCTCTTTTCAAACAATTCCGACAACGCTATCATTTGTCCATCTGCTGTTAGTAATGAATAATTTTGGTATGTGGAGCCTTCTTTAATTAATCTAGAGTAGTATGTTGATGTGGTAGATATACTTTGGTGTGGTACTGATGTTATAGCCCCATCTGGCCATAAATCTTTCCAAGATGCCATTGAAGTGAAAGGTGTTGTTGCTTCATCTCTTATAACCCATCCAAATACAACCTTACCAGTATTACCCTCTGCCTTTGTAATTATAGCAGATTCTTTGTAGTCTTCTGGCAACCCAAAAGTTGATGATGGCATTGCTAATGAATAATCAAAATTAGATAGGTTACTTGCTTCATATGCAATTTTCACTGCACCTAAACTATCCTTTAATTTTATCTGTATTTTATAGACCATTAGACACTACCTCTCCTACTAGCTGCTTCTAATATCCATCTCTGTATTAATGGTTTTAATTTATTATAATCTGCTTCTTTTGTTATACTTCCTATGTATATATTTATAGGCGTACCATCATCACTACCCATTTGATTCATTGGAGTAACCCATTCATTTCCTGTCTCACCAAAACTCCATTCATTACCACTATTTAATCCAATACCTATAATAGGTTCATCTATAATACCACCAACAGCTCTTCTACTTCTTCCAGTAGATCCTTTACCTCCACCAGTTCCTTTTGAAGATCCACTTGATGTACCACCAGCACCACCTGTTGACCCACCACTTCCTGAAGGGCCACTACTTCCACCTGGGCCTCTTCCTCCAGTGTTACCAGTTGATCCTCCACCAGTTCCTTTTGAAGATCCACTTGATGTACCACCTTTTGATCCACCTGATGGCCCACTACTTCCACCTGGGCCTCTACTTCCAGTAAAACCACCACCACCAGAGTATGATGCTGGCCCTTGGGGGGCAGAGCCAAACGAACCAATATTAACATTTGAAGCATAACCATAATTTTTTGGTGCGACCTTTATTGCAGCTTGTGCTGCCTGTACATGAGGATGAGTTATTCCTGTTTGATCACCTAATGCTGCTAACCCTTCAAATGTTTGTAAGTTTAATCCTTGATCTTTTGCTAATGCTGCTGCTGCTAATCCAGCTTCTCCTCCACCAGCCATTACATATGCTTGACCTTCTGCTGCAGTAGAGAATGATCCTACTTTCCCAACGTGTGCTTGCTGTGCTTCGTTTTGTATTTTATTAACATATTGTTTATTATATATTCCTTGTATTCTTTGTCCTTCAGCTGATTTTGGGTCTATCTTTACTTTTTCGCCTGCAACGGTTTTATATACATCAAGGAATTTTCCTGGTGATGATTCAAATCTATTTCCTGCTATATCGCCAAGCATTTGTTGGCCACCTAGTTGTTTTAAAGCAGTTGCCTGTGCTTGTTCTCTACTCATAATTGGTTGTGTCACTGATACTTTTGTGCCTGGGCCACCAATATCTGATGGTTGCCCATAATGTGTCATACCACCTAAAGTATAAGTTCCTGGCCCAGTAATTTGTGCGTCAGCAACATCGTGTATATTTCTTGGTGGTTTTGGACTTCCTGTAGGTGTTCCACCCATGATTCCACCTGTAGCAATGTTTACTGCTGCCATTATAGTATTTCCAGCAGTAGTTAATACATCTACTACTGTGTTAAATCCTGCACCTAAATCTATCTCTCCTATTTTAATTTCTCCAATCATGCTTGCTATACCTGTTTTTATTCCTTCCCCTAATCCCTGAACTCCATTCCATATAGTTTCTCCAACAGAAGTCATACCATCATAAATAACTGTACCTAGTCCTGCAATACCACCTACAACTTGTTGTGTTGCACTTCCTATTCCAGCCATTGTATTTGTTACATTTTGCAAAGTCTGTCCAAAATTACCTCCTATACCAGATAACCATGTAACAAGACCACCTAACACACTTCCTATTCCAGATACTATAGTTTGAAATGCACTTATTAGCCACTCCCAACCGTTTTGTAATGCTTGCCATATATTACGAAATCCATCAGAAAGCCATGTATGTGCATCACCTAATACAGAATGAATATTACCAAAGAAATCTGTTATACCACCCCACATTGATTCCCAGTCAGTAGTATTAAATAATGTACCAAGTAACATACCAAGTGGCCCACCAGCCATAATTCCACCAGTTATTGAATCCCAAAGTTTTGTAAATATATTATTTTCAGTTCCAAATTGTGCATTAACCCCTGCTGATCCAAACGTTTTTTCTTCTAGTCCGTGCTGTTGTCTTAACCATTTTGCTGGATCTCTTTGGAATAAGTCTATCTCTTCTAGTGGCCCTCCTGCTTCTGCAAGTCCTGTTGACGGATCTACCCATGCTGGTGTTGCTTCAAATCCAAACAATCCTTTTAATGCTCCCCATCCCTGTGATATAGCTTTCATTGCACCACTGTAAATTGCCATTACTGGATCAATGAAAAATCCTAATGCTACATGACCCCATTTCTCACCTTCTTTCATCCAACCTCTTCCAGCTTGGAAGAATGGTATAGCAACTTCCTTAAGGAAATAAATAAATAATGGCCTAAAGAATGCACCGAAGAAATCTCCTATAGGTCTAAGAATTAATGTGAATGCAGTATTCATTATTTTCATCATGGCTGTCATAAGTGGAGATGCTTGTATAGCTTTTACGATTAATCCAGACGCTGCTGCCATCATTCCACCAGTCAAAAGAGATCCACCCAATCCTTTTGGCATTTTTTCTGCAAGCGCACCACCAGTTTTTTGCCAAATCTTTCGAGCGCCACCTGTTACTTTTTGTACTATTGCGTTAGCTTTTGTTGCAGCAGACAGTCCTTTTGCAACCAGTTTAAATACATTATTATATTGCTGTTGAGCAAATTTTGCCATATTACCATACGCCTTTCGTAACACAGTTTGTTGTGCTGCTGTCATTCTACTCCAAGCCTTACCTAAGTGAGATTTTAATGAAGCTTGAAGTTGTCTTAAGTATCCCTGTAGTTGTTTTGGTAACATGGAATATAAATTCTTAACTGCATTCTGGAAACTCTGTTGTAGTTTCATCCACACTGGTAAAGGTGGCATATTTTGCATTGGGCCTTGTTTCTTATTTTTCTTCTTCCCTGCAGTAATTAACTGTCTCATTAATTTACTTTGTAACTGTGCATTTGCAGCAATTTTACCCAAAGCATTAGCCATTAATTGTTGTACTTTTAATTGTTGTTGTAATAATTGTACTACTTGACCCTGATTTTTTTGAAATTTCTGGAACATACCACCCATCTGTGCTTGTCCTTTAATATGACCTTTAAGCTGTTTTTCCAGGTTTTTCATTCCTTTTAAACTGCTATCTTCAAAGCCTATACTAAAACTAGCTCCACCTTCTTCTTCACTCATATATATTGATGTGTCGTCTTAGTTTATAATTATTACTATTGTCTCTTTTTCTTTTGGTGTTTTGCATGCATAGCCCTTGGATTTTTATGTTTTTTAGGCTTGCCAAATGGGCCACCTTTCGCTTGTTGTCCTACCTCCATACCCTTTGAGCCAGGAGTTAATTCATCCCTTAACACTACTAATAATTTCTTTATGTATTTAAATGGTTGTCTGTCTACTTGTTCCTTATCCCACCCAAATTGGCTTGCACAGGTAACGTATATTTTATATACTAACTGATCTTGTTGATCGAGTCTTCGAAGGGTTTCATCATTTGATTCAAGTAGTTCCCTAAAGGGTATGCTGCTAGTATCTTCTCTGCGATACTTGTAACCTCCTTATAACCTAACGAATTTAATCCATCTTCAGATATCTCAAAAGGTGCCTTTTTTAATGTGTTTAACATTATCTCCTTTCTGTATGTCTGAACGTTTGTAACTGGATTTGTTCCCTCTTGAAAATTAGCACACTTCTTAATTATTTCCTCAAATTTACCAAAAGGCATATCATCTTCGTATTCTATTTCGGCAGCTACTCCCTTAAAATCTATAGTGAATGTCTTTAATCCCATAATACCATGTTATTAAATGTATATATAAAGGTTTCTATAAAGCTGTTGCTATATTATTATCAGCAATTACGGATGCTGTCTTTGCTCTCCAGTTAATTGTTTCAAATACTGGCTCTACTGGAACTATACCATCTATTGATATACTGTCTGGTCTAACTCCTGATAGTTTTAATGTTATTGCTTTCTTTGCAGTTCCACTTCCACCGTTATCAAATGTTAATACTGCGTCTAATGCTGCACCAGCTACTCCTTCTCTGATGTATGATTTTGTTAGTGGTTTCTCTATTTGGTCAAGTATTTGTAGTAATTTTTTATTGTTTACCCATGATGCATTGAAGTTTCCTGTTATATCAAACACTCTTCTGTATGAGGCTACTGCTCTATGTGATCCTACTGTATAAAGTAATGTTGGGTTTTGTCCAAATGTTACGTTTGCACTTTGTAATTCTGCTACTACAGATCCAGTTGCATCTGTATCTGCTGCGTCATCTCCATACCATCTTAGTTCTCCATGAGCAAATGTGTATGGGAAGTTAACATCATCATTTGGTGGGGCTGTATGATATGTTGTACCGTTATCTGTTTCATTTCCGTATGCTATATCAGCAGAACAATCAATTGTTCCGTCTATCGTAGCACCTATTGATAAAGAGTTTAATATACATCCAGTTGCTGTTCTTACAATGTTTGCATCTTGTGCTGCAAATCCTACTTCTACTGAGAAAGGAGTTACTGACTTTGCTCCAGAAACATCTCCAGTTGTACCCCATGTATGAACATATGGGCCAGTACCTGTTGTTGTTTGCGCTCCATAAAGCGCCCTAAAAATCCAAGGGTTTGATAATACGAAATCTACTGATAATGATCCTGCTTGTTGTCCGAAGGCATATTGTGCTACTTCGACTTGATTGAGTCTTGGTAATTCTTTTGGTGAGTTTCCTAATGTCCATGATCCTAATCTGGCATTTAATCCGAATGCTTTATGAGTAGCGTTGTCAAAAGCAGCAGTACCAAATGTGTTTTCCCAGTCATATCTCACGTACGAGGATGCTCCTGTTCTTACCATTTATATCACTAACTGTTTGCCATATTTGCTTATAAAGATTACTCTCATGGGTCTATTTTTCTATATGTTATTCTGACCATATGTCTGAACATATTTCTGTAAAGACGGCTAAGTGGCTCCGTTCCAACTATCCTCAAATCAACAGATCCAGTTCTTGTTATTTGATCTTTTATAATCCTAACTACTTCTTTTACTAATTCTGCGTGCCTATCCAAACTTTGATATGATCTTATATCTAATGTTAAATCTACTCCATGTAAATGGTTTGTACCACCAAGACTAAAATATTTTATAGATTCGTTAGTAGGCTCTATTAATATTATTCCTTTCTTTATTCCCATATCACCAAATCCTATTGTCTTTTCATCCCATATCCTTTCTATTCTTGGTATTTGCCCACCAGAACTACTATTCCATTTAGTCTTGAGCATGGATATTACGTCATCAATTACATCATAAGTTGCTATAGCCATTATACCTCCATATCTGACCATTCTTTATTAGTCATTCGTTGATATTCATCTTCATAACGTCTTTTAGGAACTATTCTTCTTTGTCTTCTTCCTGCCTTCCCATAATAAACCACTATAGGTTCATGACTTTCATCATATTTGCTATAGAATTTTTCTTCTTCATTACTTGTTGGCTGGTTATTCATTGGATCTATAGTAGCATATCTTTGTAAACCGTTATTGTATATCGCTCTTCCAAATACATATGTTAGACTATCAACCATGCTATCTTTTCCTTTAGGTGTTTTACCTAACCATTCTTTTCTAAGTCCTACATCTCTCTGAATAACTCTAGTTTCCACCCATTTTTTAAGCCTTTTAGCATTTGGCCATACTCCTTTCGGTACTCCATAAAATTCATAATCCATAATATCTTTTAGACCAGCTCTCATTGTTACACTTCCACCTCTTCCTTTTTCTGATTTATTCCATACAAGTCCTTGATTAACTTGTCTTGCATTGAATCCACGTTCATTAATTAACCATTTTTTTGTATTCATCTCTCCTCTTTTAACTAATTCATTTGTTATTATCTCTTCCATATTCTCTATAGTTATTTTTTGTGAACCTGATTTACTTCTAAATTTATTTAACATTCTACCCTGCATTGCGTTCAATAGCATTCCCTTAACACTATGTGGTATCATTATGGTATTATGTATACTTCTCTTCTATTATCGATACATTTCTCAATGTCTGTTTCCCATTTTGCTTTTACTGATTGTAAATCTATACCACTACCACCCATTGGGAGTCTATCCATTCTGAAACTTGTATTGACAATTTCTATTGCTGTCATTTTTACTACACAGTCTTCAATATCTCCTGGAATTGTGGTGTCTCCTCCATATGATTCTCCACCATATCTATAAGTTACTCTAACTCTGTTCTTTCTTAAAATTGAAAATATAAAACCTCTTAGATGTACTGTACCTCTTTCATAATTTGCGTCATACCATTCACTGTTTCCTAATATGTTTTCCCATATTGAAGAAGCTCCCTGCCATATTTCTATCTTATCTCCTTCGGCTGCATCAAAATCATAAAGATTTCTATGTGCTAAAAATAAAGGTGTACCCCAACCAAAAGTATAAAGAAGTGGTAAGTCATGTAACTCTCTTGTTATTTTTTTTGATCTCCATGCATGACCCATTCTCCTGTCAAGTTCGTCTTCTTTCCTATTTATTAATTTTTCAACCTGTAATTTATTAGGTGTAGTTGTAGCTGTTATTGGTATTCTAAGAAAATCGGCTATATCTCCTGTAGAACAATATGTTGTTACCATGAATTATATAAACCTTTACAGTATTTAAATTTACTTAAATACAACAGTCCATTCGGCTGATCCTGTTATATCAGCAAATATACCTGATTCAAATCTTCTGTGAATATTTTGATAATTTCCCTCTATTTCACCAAATACAGTAAACTCTATTGGTGTGGCAGACGCATTTACTCCATTTCTTAATTCACATTTGGCTCCAGAACTCCCTTTCTTTGAACAGAAAACTGCTACTACTACTCCATGTGATCCTTTAATTAATGTGTCTGCATTAAAAGATACAACATTGTGATTCAGTTCTACCATATGCTTTAGTATAAATGTGAATATATATAAAGTTTACCAAAAGAAAGAAAAAAAATGGGCTATTTTTGGACTAGTAGCCTATGACTAGGAACTCGAATACTTTTGAGTTCACTAACGCTGAGGAGTTTGGTACTTCTGCTAAGATATTACCGTTTCCTGAACCTGTGAAAATTTTGATCTTTTCATTGGTTTTGTCGTATTGTACTACTAGTTTTGAATCCGTATATGTAGGAATCACTGCAACTAGTGTAGATATCCTGCCCTCTTTGAGGTCAGCCGACACTCCGTTGGTTGCATAGTTATCAGAAGCACCGAAGGTGACTTTGATAGCATATACTCGCAGCTTTGATACTAAGGCTGCTTGCCATGAGAGAGTTTTTCTCACGTTAGCATCTGTCCATGTTGATGAACTTATTGTTAATGCCATTGATATATTGAGAAGTTAAAGACTTATAAAGATTACTTCCACCAAGTGCCTAATAAATGTACTCCTGTGAGTGATTCTATTAAAATAGAACCAAGTAGGAATATTATTATTAAATCCCTTGCCTTCGCTAATTTCTCGTTATGATATAGTTGTACCATAATAAATGCTTTAAATACTACTATTTAATAATTACTAAAAAAATAGAAATTTGGCCGAAGCCAATCAATTTTATTCTAGAGTTTTATATCTCTAATCTTACCTTGTGATTTGAAGTGTCTACAAACAGTTTCGCCCATAGTTCTGAATACTCCTTTCTCAACAAATGCATTGTTGACAAATGGATATCCTGGTGAACGTCTTGTTGCTTCGTAGTACTCTGTTGGGATTGCGATTTGGATACCGATTCTTGGGTAACCATATCCTTCTGCGTCAGATGTATCGAATGCGAATAATCTTCCGATTTCAGTGGCATCGCCAGAGTCGCTTGGTGCATCTTTGCTTGGAATGAATGGAATTCCATAGATTGAATCTACGTGAATACCAACGCCTGTTCCTTTGAATGTTTGGATACCATTTACGTCTACCTGTACTAAACTTTCACCGTATGGGTTTGGAATACGTACAGAAGGCATATATAGTCCTTGTATTTCAGAGTATACCTCGTGAGAACCTAAGAATACGTTTGGATCTTTACCAGCAGCAATCCTAATCTTTCGTAAGAAAGATCTAAGAGTGTCGTCAGTTAAGACACCGTTTGTACCTATTGTTCCAGAAGCTGATTCAACTGTACTATCGAATGTACTTGAACTATCTCGGTCAATGGTTGCGTTGGCAGCCCATGGATCATAATAGCCAGTTGTTGATGCACCTAATGCAGTTTCTTCTGCGTTAGATGAAACAATTCTGTCTAATGACTCAAAGTCTGTTGTTCCAGCGTTTGTACCAGATCCAGTTACTGTACTTTCTACGTCTGCAAGTAGTTGTCTGTTGAGGAATTCTTTGTGTTGTACTGCCATATACAATCGAAGTGAACCAAGTCCACCCCAAATGTCGTCCTTACTGTGTGTTGCTAACCATTCCATAACTTCGGATGCTGAGAAAGGCAGTTGTGCTGTCTTTGGTCTAACATCGATTTCTTGGAGTGTTGGCTTCACTGTTTCAGCAATGTTTCCACCTTCTGCTGTACCACCTAATGCAGTGTTGCCACTGTTGGTGTTAAGCACAGGCTTTGCAGTAATAACCCTCCATCCAGATTTATCCCATGGATACTTTGGCAAAATACCAAATGCGTTTGCCTCTAAGTTGAGTTGCGCCCATGCATATGCTCCATAGATAGCGTTAAAAACGCCTGCTGTGGAGGTTGTTGCTGGTGCGTCAGCTTTTCTAAGTAGGTTTCTGTTGTAACCATAGTATAGAGCTTCGAGTTCATCAATAGTCTTTATTTGGACCATTTTAGAAACCTCTTACCTCTTCGTCTGTTGGTGTGTAATATTTTCCTTTCAGAATGTTTCTTGCTACGTTACTTAATCCCTCGAAACCTTCGCTTCTTGCGTCTTTTAGAATTGGGCTAAAGTCGGTGTGACTTTCTCCTGCTTTCTCGACTGCAGCGTTTGGTCGTGGGGTTTCAGTTGAAAACGTGTGCTGTGACTTCTGTACTAGATTTACACTCTTGTGGAGTGGTTTCTCTTGCATTGATGGTGCCGAATCACCTGCTGGGGCATTTGCGTTTGCTCTATCATCGTCTAACCCTGCTTGTTCACCTTGAGGATAAGGTTGTGCTGGAACTGTAATATCAGCTCCGACATCATTATCAGATCCTGTGGTACCTGCTGGGGCAGCTGGTAGATCAGTTGGAGTCTCTAGAGCTTTTATTCTAGAGTCTATGCCTTTTAGATGTTCTGCGAATTTCGTCAATTGCTCAGATAAACCATCTAAGCCAGATTTTACAGAAGTTTCAAAAGCTTTTGCTTTTTCTTCTTCTTTTTTGTCGTCAGCCTGTTTTTCTTTGTTGTCTTTATCATCCTCTGCTTTCACTTTCTTTTCGTCAGCTTCAGCAAAAGGATTTGTTTTCTTCTCTTCTTCAGGTTTTTTGTCTTCGTCTGTCATGTTATTGACTACAATTATATAAGGTAGTTTATATATATTTGTCTAAATACTGTCTGAACTACTGTCTGAACTACTGTCTTCGGCACGTCCAGATATTCCAATATCTTCTGCTGCGTCCATAGCATCTACTGCCAAATCACCTACTGCATTACCTGCGTCTATTATCTTTTTACCACCATCTGTTGCTTCACTTACTCTTCCTGCTGCATTACCTGCAGCTTGTCCAGCTCTTCCTACTCCTTGTCCTATTTTAGATCCAACATTTGCAGCCATAGCACCAGCTCTTCCTATTCCTGCAGCTAAAGGAGCTAATAATGGTAATATTTTATTTACATCATTATCTAAATTAATTAATCTTGCCTTTATTTCTAGTTGATTAAGCGTTTTAACTGTATGAGATCCTTGTGCTTTTCCATCTGAACTTGGTGTTTTCTTGTCTTCTACTATATCTGCCAAGGCTTTTTCAGTATCTTCTATCTGTCTTTTTACTTCAGATATCTGTGCTATTGGATCTGATCCTTGTTGTGATGTATTATAGCCACCTAGGCCTCTAACTCCACCATATCTTTCTTGACTGACACCATCCTTCTTTTTACCCTCTACTCCATCTTGCATACTTCCACAAAATGCTCCTGGATTTTTCTTATCTTGGTTCTTTGATTCACATTCATCAAAACTTCCTTTTCCACCTTTGCCGTCTGGTATTGGTTTTGTTATATCACCATCCTTATGTCCTGGTTTTGGCTTTACTATATTATCTTTTGAAATTTTTGGCTGTGGATATCCAGTTCCTGTCCAACCTGCATCTGTAGTTCCTTCGTCCTGATCTGCTATTGTTGGGTTTGTTGTGTTTCCTAGTTTTCTTCCAGAACTTGTATCTTCATCTACGTCTTGATTATACATAGTATGATGATCTCCTTGTGTATTTGAAAAGTCTGGTTTTGTCACATAACAGCCAAATTTATCACATTTAATCAGCATTTTACCATTGCCTAATTCTTCATGTGCTATAGTTGCTTTTGCCAATGGGCTAGCTGAAGTTATTAATGCTAATGGAACTGCTGGATCTTCACAAACTGCTACCTCATAATGCTCTAAATCTGTCAAAGCATATGCAATTGATCCATCTTTCATTGTGATTGGTTCTCTGTCTGCCTTTGTAGCGCCACCAAAACTTAATCCTTTGTATGTACCATCTTGTATCTTTTTCCATATATCATCATCTAATTCATAATCTTTGTGTATCTTACCTGTAATCTTAATAGCTGGATATACATTACCATCATTATCCTGCGCTTCTGTCTTTGCGTAATTTATACCTTTGCCTACCACTCTGTTTGAATGAGTATCAGTAATTGGAGCGCCCCTGTCCATCCAAATTGGTAACACCTTATACAATTCTTCTACTATAGTGATTTCACCCTGCTTATCTTTCATTTCAACTGTAAGTAAACCCTCGAAAAATCTGTCATCTTCTGACTTACTATTAGCAATTAAACTCTTTGTGACTAATGTCCTAAAGAATATATTATCCATACAAATGATATATACTCTTTGTTTATAAAGTTATTGTAAAAAGTGGTAAAGGTTGGTAAAATAATACCTTATACCTGTCTTTTTAGGTCTATTCGGTGATCTCTTTCTTTGCTTTTGTTACTACGTAATCAGCAGTAAATCCTATCGTAAGACCTACCAAGACGATTCCAGCGTCTGAAAGTCCATCAACTATTTGGACTTGAGCGATAGCCAGAGCAGCAAAAGTAGCGACAATCAGTGATCCTGCGAGTCGTCTTACAGAGTAAGCTTCTCCATCAGAATGTAACCATCCTCTAAGTGTGTTCAGACCAGCTCCTATTGCTGATGCAATAGCAACAAGTATTAGTGCTTCTACCATAAACAGTAATCAAAGAGGTATTATATAAAGTATTATAGTAAATTTGATAGTCACACGAATAATTTTAATCTAATAGTTTTGACTGTATTGTCATCGACTTTTTCTTCAATTTTTTTAAGTTCTTCTTTAACATATTCTTCAAATTCTGACATATTAATCCCTTATAGGAACAAGTGTTTCTGCTTGTATCAATGTTAATACAATATTTGGATCTTGCATTATCAAATCTATGAACGTTTCATCTCCATGTGCCTGACCATCAAAAGAACCACAATTATAACATATCCATACTTCATGTACCCCATCTCCATAGCCATACTTCTTACTACCACACTTACACTTCTTTGTCATATATAAATATGGAAGGCTTTATATTTAAGTATATTCATACAGCAGTATGGCGAGTTCAATATACATATATACAGATAAGAAAGACTATGATAACCTATACAAGGGAAAAACTGATGCTTGGACATTCCAAACACACATAATAGATATGTTCATAAAACCAACAGTGAGTGGTTACGATGTATATGATTGTCATGAAAATAGATTATGGGTTGTAACAAATGTAACGAAGTTGAAGGAGAGACCATCTTTGCAAAGAACAATAGTCCATTTTACAAATGGGTCTGCAATTGATTATATAGAAGGTGATGAATTATTAATAGAGAAAGAAAACATTGTTTATAATCCTAAGACTAACCAGTTGGAATTCTTCCCAAGAAGACTAAGAAAACCATTGATGAGTATAAGAGTAGACAAGGTTATAGGTGGAAGGCCAGATAAAAAAACAAAAATAAATTTTAAGAAAAAATTCTATGATATCACAAACAATAGGTTGAATCTATTTGTCTAGTTTTATATTTAGGGCTGCAGGTTTTAGTGAGATAATAGAACTGTTAAAAGAAACTAATGTTAGATTAAAAAACCTAGAGGTACTATTAGAATTTACCTTGTCTCCACCAGATTTAGCTAGATATAAAAAAGGAATGAAGTTTGAGAGTATACCTAGAAAAAATATTAAGCACCAAGATTAGTAATTTTTTTATACTGTGACTCTGTGTCTAATAACTCCTTTACAATTTCTTCCCACTCAGTCTTGAGTTCAGGGTGTGTTTTTGATATGGTATCCTCTTGTAATTTTGCAAGGATGATAATGGTCTTTTCTATACGATAAGACCTTTTGTTCAACTCTTCCACATTTTTTTGTATCAGTTCTAGACAGTCCTGTCTCTTTTTAAATCGGCTTACAAAACTTGCTGCTAGACCAGACAAAAATATACCTATGACTATAAGTATGACCTCATAACCAAGATTTGGAAACACTTCTTCTACCATGTATTAGTGGAGTTTTCTTTGTATTTAAATTATCTTTTATTTCCCAAGTTCTTTGTGAATATCTCTTTCCAATCCTTACCATTCTTCTTCCTCATTCTTTTCCAGAAAGGATCTGTATACATAAATCCACCAGCCTTGTTGTATGCCTTTGTTACATCTGCTATCTTTCTATGACATTTTTGACAGAATCTTGCATTTATCTCCTCTAAATTAAACTTATACTCACTACAGAAATAACATAACCCATAAAATTTATCACTTATCTTTGCTAACAATGGTTCCCTACCACGCTTACCTGCACAGTCACCACATATCATAACTATAGTTGCTGCTGCTGCGTCTTTTTTAAAACAGTTTATACATACAGCTTCTTTATAATGGTTTACATGAGTATACTCATCACCTTGATGTTTCTCCCATAGTTTCTTACCTATATACTCACCACCAGTATCTACATTGAGTTTAGTTGCCATTACTTCTCTGCTAATGTTATTCTTTTCAATGCGTTTTGTAGTATTAAATATACATTGTTTGTAGAGTATTCATTTGTAGAAACCTTTCTACTTATTTTCTTAATAGATTCTATAGTATCATCTATGATTTTAAAATCTGCTGAATATACGTTTGTTAGTTTAGGTTTTTTCTCTTCCTTCACTTGTTCGTCTACCTTGTATACAATGCCATGTTTTTGTACCACTATTTCTGATTTTGGCTTTACCTGTACTATTCCTTTTGTCTGCTCTCCTTTAACTTTCTTCTTCATCTTCCCACCTCCTTGCACCTTGAAATTCATTCTTTACTAATTCTCTAGCGTTTCTTACTGTCATAATTGCATTCTTTCTTAACATTTCAATTGTCTTTTTCTTTGTCCATCCGAAATCTACTGCGTCTTGCATGGTAGATTTTACAACTTTGAAGTTACTTGGTGTTATTCCATCTGGAAAGTTTTTTCTACTTAGTGAAGTTCCATGTCCACTTGCTGGGTGTCCACCAGCTATTCCACCTACTTTGGATGGTAATTTATGCTGTGGCTCTCCTTCAAACCTTTGTTGGTCTTCTTTTGGTGCTGATGTACCTCTACCTCGTCCACCTGGTTTCAATCCTTCTGGTTTTTCTTCTGGATCTTCAGACATTCCTATCATCTCGGCAGTTGTTATAACTGGATCCTTTGAAACTTTGAATTCACCTGTGTGTGTTCTTGCAATTTCAAATCCTAATCCCTGTAATGATTTCATGTTTTCAATCTCTACACCTTGTATCTGTAAGTCTCTTAATCTATCTGTCTCTTCACCAGACTTTAATCTTAATTCCCAATCAGTTACACCACTCATGAATGCTAATTTTTTTAAGAATGATTTTAATAGAATGTCTTGGCCCCATTTTATTGCTCTGTTTGTAATTGTAACTTGCAAACCTTCCTGTGACCAACCAGTTGGTAGTTCACCAAAGTATAATGGAAGTACTCCATATATTGCACCGATAATCATTCTAAGTTCTTTTCTTACTGCAATAAACTCTAACTCTTTAAGAGAACCAGTAAAGTCAAGCCACTGTGCCATGTTCTTACCACCTGGCTTATCAGATTCAACTAATAGTGGGTGTATCATGTATGGATCTTCTGTAGCCTTTTGTTCAAGTGCATCCCATGACTTTCTAAATGTTTCGTAATTACGTGAAGCAATCACTAACATACCTCTTGGAGGTCTCATCTTATCAAAGTATTTTCTAATATATTCATCCATGTGTGACAAAGACATTACCTTTGACCATACTGCATAGATAGGAGAATAACCATATAATAATCCTGGCCTATATTTACCAGATCTCCAAATTATCTCACCCTCTCCGTAGATAACCCTCTTTGGTTGTGGTATACCAATGGAATAAACAGAGTTAACTTCAACTACTGCCTTTAATGCTTTTGTACCACACATATCACATCTATCGCTTACTAGTCTCTTTGCTCTATGCTCAAACTTTGGACATACATAAACTGGATTATGTTTATCATCATATCCAACTCTACCATCACTATCTGCAATCATTGCAACTTGTGGTGGGTCTATTCTTATCAGTTCTTTTATTTCAGATTTCTCTGGAATGATTTCACCTGTACTGTCATCTATAAAGTAATTTTTTAATACTAATAGATATGCATTGTCTGCTATCTCTAAATCACGTTCTAACATTCTAGTTATATCTTCTAATGATTGTTCGTTATCGTTGACTGGTTTGTTTAATAAATCCTCTAGAACCTTTCTGTTTTCTGGTGCTGGTCTTAATAAATCTGTACTTCCACAAGTATCACATTGTAGTGGGCCTTCTGGGTGTAACTGTTTATCTCCTGGTTGTCTTACTGGAAATTGTGGTTTATCTTTTGAGGCTTTAAGTGCCTTTGATGATGTAGTTGATCCTACAATACTTTCATTATCTTCATTCGTTGAATGTGGTTGTGCGTCTTTTGTATCTCCTGCCAATGGAGCATATTGAAATTCCTTTGAACAGTTAGCACATTTAAATTTCCACATCTCTACTATCTCAAATCCATTCTTAAACATTTCACGGTTAACTGTTTCAATGGGTATCCTAAGAGCATCTATATTATCTGCCAACTCATAGATCATTATGAGTGGGAATGGAAATATTGGTAATTTTGCACCAGTATCAGTTGCCATATAAGGCTGAGCAATGCTAGGCCTTACTGTTGATTCTGTATAGGATTTAGATTTAAAATTAAAAATACCTTTAACTCTATCAATAACTCCCATATTATATGATTATAACAACAATATATAAACTTTGTTAAGGAATTGTAACTATTTTGTAATTAACCACCATGTTGTGAGCAAGTTATGTCTCTCACATCTATAGTGCATTTACAACTCTTTTTAGGTTTTGGTTCCTCTTCCACTGTTGATGATCTTCCTAATACCATATATTTATATTTAATATGTTAGTTATAAAGATGTGGGTAGTGTGAGTATGCACGCTCTATGGAGAAGCCTGGTTTTACTAGCCAGCCCACAATCTTTATCTGTATTAATGATGATATTTTTCTATGAAGGAATGGGAGTTAATATCTATTGCATCGAAATTCGTATTACAGTCTTTCAAGTTAGAAAGTATTAAAGAACTACAAGAGTTTAATGGTGAAGACTATCAAACGTTCTTAGGTTCAATATCAGGCATATTAGAGGGTATGTCAATAATAATAAAGGAAGAGGATAGAATGTTATATAGTAAACTTATAGATTCATTAGAGAGGGTTGCGTGGAAGTAATGGTTGAATTAGAAGCAGAAGACTTTAATGAGATATTCGATTGGTTCACACTAGCCTTCGCTAAAAAATCTGCTGAAGATATAACAAAGCAGGCCAAAAAAACATTCTGGAAACTTAAATTCCTCACAGAAGATAAGATAAGAGAACTTGAGGGATTTGATGATTAGCGAATATTTAAAAAAGGTTATAAAAATAGGTTTTATTATATTAGTGGTATGGGTTTTATACATAACATTTATATATATAGATGCTTTACCTGACACTATGACAGTAGAAAAAGACTGTGATACTTGGAATCCAAACGCAGCACAGACAAAAACAATATGTCTTCCTAAAGTATACACTACATTTGGGTGGATGGGTTGAATTACGAAAGGTTTGGAATATGTGCAACTATCATAATACTGGTAGGGGTATTAGGAGTGTCTAGTATAGCAACAAATATAGATCTAGGAATAGAATTTTCAACACCAAATTTTACAGATACCACACAGTACAAAACCATAGATGAAATAAAGGCAGATAATATTGCAGAAAGAGCTGAAACATTAAAAAAGTATTGTGTACAACTTAACATAGTGTGTTAATATGAGTACATTCTGTATTATTAGGGATAATGATGAAAAAACAGATTGTAATTTTGAAGGATTAGCATTAAGTGTAATAGAAGAATGGAAGCATAAATGGCAGCCAAAAAAATACAAGGATCGAAGGGGGAGAGTAAGAAAGTTTGGTTATGTTACATACAAGGTAACAAATGAATCAAAGAATTTTCCAGATGATAAGTTTGAAGATAAGGCATTAACAATAGCATTAAGGCAGTGGGGTTTAAGAACAAAGGATATAAGATTTAAAAGAATAAGAACAGGCACAGCAGACATAGAGATGAGATTCTTACCAAAGGAAGAAGATAAAATGTTCAGGGATAGACCTGGTACTTTGGCATATGCATATTTTCCTAGTAACCAAAAAATTGGGGGTGATATAACATTTAACGACAGTGTGATATGGACAACAGATGGTAAGTCTCTAAACGCACATAAGGTATACCCCGACAAGTATCCACCAAAAACCAAAACTAAACTTCGTACATATAACATTATACATACATTACTTCACGAGTGTGGTCACTCAATCGGCCTTAAGCATTGCGAGGAACATAAAACTTGTATAATGTATCCTTACTACAATGGCAGGGTTGTACTACATAACCACGATGTTTCTCGTATTCAGTCTATCTATGGCGCACGAACACTTAGCAGCCGTATAATCGACATTTTTCGCAAACGAATGCTACGAAGGTGGAGTTGATGTGGCGAAGCCACCGTTTTTTTTGGTTGATAAGATTTATATAAGTGGTTGGTGTAGTGATATTGAGTAACGTGAAAGTAAAATTTGATTGTGAAGACTGCCAGTGGAAATACAGGGGTGATATGAGTCATCTCTACGTTGTATTGAAACATAAGGATGTGCATATAAACGAATATATAATGGAGGATATGTATGGCTAGTAATTGGTGGCTTTTTATAGGAATATTTCTAGTTGTCTCTGGAATATTATGGCCTGTAGGGGCAGTGTTTATTTTTCTATGGACAGTTAGTTTCATACAAAAAAGTATGAAAGAGAACAATCAGAAAAAACGCTATGAAGAAGAGAGAAATCTATCAAATGAACCAGAAATATACAATAATTACTTTGAAGGAGATAAAATAATAAACGTTACTCCCAGAAAAGGAGATAAAAGATATATATTTGACGGTAATATAGACAACAGTGATATGAAATGAGTTTTACCTGTTATACTTGTTGGAAAGTAAAGGACGATCTAGAAGAAAAGAGATGGAATGGCAAGAAATGTTGCGAGAGGTGTTACTTAAAATTTGAAAGATATAAAATTATGTGAGAGATGTAATGGAGAAATGAAAGACATTCAACCATGTCACATCAAATGTTTCAACTGTGGGGCAGAGATGGACTGCTCGGATAAGGGATCTGTATGGTAAAAGAAAGAAACGAATTATTTTGGGCTGTTATGAACACCATAAAATGGAAAAAGATTCCTGTGCCAGTAAAAAAGAACCCATTCCCAGATGATGAAGAATGGTAAAACTAAACAAGAAGATAGTGGTGGCCAAGGGGTTTATAAATGCCAAGGATGAATGCAAACATATCAGTTTTGCAATAATCAAATCAGGATTTTACAAGTATCTAATTTGCAAAGCGTGTGGCCGAAATATGGGGGAGGTAGATGATATCAAACAACCAAATCAGTAGAGTCATCTGCATAGTTTGCCAGGAAACGATAGGTAGTCACAGCAAAAGGGGGTTGTGGAGATGTTTGTTCCGATGCCAAGGAACTCTGGTCGCTGCCAAATTAGAGGATGAATTACCCACTGAGGATAAATCGGAGCCAAAAATCAACGTTAGGCATTGAACGAGCCTGAATTTGAGGCTAAGGTCATACGTGTACTAGACGGTGATACTGTTGATGTCGTATTTTCTTTTCCCTTTGGGATATCAGTGACCAAACGTGTAAGGATGTACGGAATTAATGCCCCCGAAACTCGTACGCGTAATAGGGAAGAGAAGTTAAGAGGCAAGTCTGCAAAAAAACGCCTCGTTGAACTGTTAGGCAAGGAGAGAGTTTGTATTATCAAGTATTATGGTGATGGTAAGTTTGGTCGTCCTCTTGGTGAGTTATTTGTTAATGGTGTTAATTTAAACCAGGTGCTTGTCAAAGAGGGCCACGCTGTTTCCTACTTTGGTGGAAAGAGATAATCAACCCCCCTCCGATTTGTACCTGTGTTTGTATCTGAGTAAAGTCCAAAATTAGCTTTTTCGATATATGCACCTGGCGTAGATCATATGGAGCTGGTACTGTGTGGAAATACTCCCCTATATATATGTTTGTTTCATATATATAATGTGATTTAATTTTATAATATTGTGTTATATTGTGATAGTTATAAAAAAATAAACAAGTGATATATATATGATATAGTTTTAGGTTAATCATGCAAAAATTCAAGAATTTGTTAGAAAATATCAAAGAAGATTTTTCTAACTATTCAAAAACAATAGATGTTTATCTTCGTGAAACATCTAATGATTTATCAGTCTATAGTGTAGATGATGAATCAACAGACAAAGTGATAAAAGCCATGAATGAATCAAAAGGAATTGAAATTCATTCTAGTGATTTTAAAAGATCAAATGGTTTTACACACTTTATAAAATACCCTGCCAATTTTGAGGCAACAAAAAAACAAATGAAAAACATAAGAGTAAATAAAAAACTTCTTAATGTTATTCATTTAAACAGACAAGGAGATAAAATCCAATGACTAACAGAATGACATCTATATTTATAGATGATATCGAACATTGGATTCCAGCAGTAAACGAACTTGGATCGTTTATGGGCTATGAATCAGATAGTATTAAATCAAGTGATTTAATATATGAATCTGAAACTGAGAACCAAAGCAAAATAGAAAAAGGGTATAAGATAAGAAGTAAAAAGGGAATGAAAAAAGACTTAAACCCAAACGATAACCCAAAACTAATTCTTTTGGGTGGTTTACATAGAGATAGAATGAACGAAAATATAACTCTATGGAAAAAATGTCAGAACAAAACACACAATATAAAATGTGAGTGTTATGTTTACATTGATGGAATAAGTTTCCATGAGTGTAATCACAAAAAAGATGGTTGTAATATGGTGGTTAGTAAGATACCATATAAAAGAATACACAAAAGACAACAGGCAGGATATGTAGATACTGCAATCATATCATTCTATGACGCAGTACAAAAATCCATGCATAAATTAAGGAGTAGAAAGAATTGATTCTTTCTTCTTTCTTTTTTAATTATCATATAATCATAAGTGATAATGGAGGTGGACTGCATGAGTTATGAACTAGAAAATGAAACCAATAATATATTAGATATCATATCTAATCTTGGAAATAGAATAGAAGCTATGGAAAATAGATTATATGAAATGAATATATTAGATATGGAAACTGGAGTGACAAGAATAATAGCAAGGGATTAAAAATCCCCTGCTTATTTTTTTAAGTAAGTAAGTAAGTAAGTAAGTATATTATTATAAGTATAAGTGTACACTAAGTAAGTGTACACGGCTGAGGTAGTATATAAGGGTATTTATATATAAGTCTATTCATACTTTACATAAGGTGTTAAGGGTGGAATAACCGTTAGCATAGTAGGAAAGGTAGTAAATGTAATATTGTGGCTGGAGTGGAAATGTAGGTCATGCCTTAAATATAACAGCCCCACTAATAGTAATTGATGACAAAAATAAAAGACATTGATAAAATGTCTAAAGCAGATTTAATCAAATTGGTTAAATCTCAAAAAGTAAAAAGTGTCATTACAGTAGAAAGCCCTAAAGAATCGGCAAGGGGAAACGAAATTGTGTTGTTCTCAGATGAGAATGATAAGGGATATTTCAACATACAAGTGAAATATGCTCCATTTGAAGATAAAATCGGAGGAATTTTATCTATCGCCCAATGGAGAAATACGCAAAAACGTGGTCGTCATTTTAACTACGTTGCAATTTCAACCACTAAATTATTTGGTGGAAACGATCAAATGCTAAAAGCATTGAAAAACTGTAATTGGACTGAATACAAAAAAACAGAATAAGAAAATAACTCTTATTTTAATTCCTTTTTTTTTCTTATCATATAATCTATTCATAGTTATCAAAGAGCTCAGTATGGTCAGTTTTGACCGAGCCAGATGACATTGATAGTGTAATCTTGGTTGAAAGATACTATCAGAATTTTACTCAACAAAACTTAAGCGATTAATTGAGCTGATTTCAGCAGTAATCTGAATGGTGGGTAAGTGCCTGAAGTCTATTCATACAGCATTTATCCACCAAAATTAAAAATTTTGCAAAAATTCTTACCGATAAGCTTATTTATAAGTCTTATAAGTCTTTTGGAACGTCAGCGATTTTTGGTGGCACGTAAGTAAGTTGTACACTTATAAGAACTTAAATAAGACCTTATAAGATAAGTATAAGTAAGCTTAATAAGTCTTAAATAAGTTAAACTTAACATAAGATATAAGTAAGCTTAATAAGTCTTAATAGATATAGTATAATATACTCGCGTGATAATAGATATATAAATGTTTCGCATGTTCCTAATATAACACCTTAATAAGCATTAACATTTGTATTAGTTTAAATATATAATAACGTTTATATACGTAGGTCGTTGCTGTATATGAATATGTGTCACGTATCAATCATGCGTGATATATAACAATAGATGAATCAGTTAGCCTCTATATGCCTATCTTATTATGTTTTATTTGTTTATAGTGTTATTTATTATGTATTAGATTTGATGTAGGTTATCTACCCCACGCCTGATATATAGGAACGAAAGCCTTTTATAAAACAGCCCCACTAATATTGGGCATGGAAAAACAGAATCGTAGTATGTTAAATCGTGTATATATTACTAATAATGTTTGTAATCTTATTGGTAATGAATATATGACTGTTGTTTTGAGGTGTGTATTAATATCATGATCAAATGGCAATGTAATCTATGTAATATACAATTACCCAATGATAGAATGATAAATGTGAGGAAGAAAAGGCATGAGCAATTCCATGTTGATGAATCTATTATTACAGGTGGAAGACAGCGTAATTGGACATTTGGTAGTGTTATATATAGAGAGGTAGATGTAGATGAATAGTATAATAGATACGAGAACGAAACGCTTTTATAAAACAGCCCCACTAAAACAAAGCATGAAACAAAAAAGCGTTTTGAATATAACAACTGTTCAATGTGATGATTGTTTTGACAGTCATGTTGCAGTTATAAGAGGTGTGTATAATGCCTAGAATTATACATACAAAGGGAGAGAAAGGCGACAAGTATATCCCTAAATATAATAGGAAGATTGCCAAAGGATATATTGGACAGGCTATCAATTTAATTGATCAGTTCAATGTCCTTGAACGCAACAAAAGATATGTTGAGAAGATAGTATCTAATGGTATTAGTGATGGTGTTATCATCTTTGCTGACCACAAGAAATTCGATAGATTAGAGAAACAACAAACTGCCATGAGTGAATACCTAACACCTGAAATCATACATGGAAAGAAAGTATGGAATAAAGGCAGGGGATTGAATCCATTTCTAGCATTATATATGCATAGGAATAAGAATTGGGTAGTCAATAAACCTAGTCCAACAGTCATGAGGTTGATGAAAGTATGACACCCCCAGCTACACCTGAACAGATAGAGAAGAACAAAGCTCATGCTAAAGAGCATGGCTTCTATCTATTATGTAATGGTAGGTATTCTATGGAGTTAGAGAGAGAGTGGGATAGTATATTGAGGATAGTACCTCATGATTATTCTATTGCTTGGTCTTTAGAAGATGTTGATCTTGAATCATTAGCATTGGAACAGGCACAAGATCACTACGAATCTATGCGTGAGGGTATGGACTAATGCCTAACTTTATAGATGTTATGGACAGACTAGACATGATGGACAAGAAACTAAATTCTATAATCCGTGTTGTAGAAGTGTTTATAGAATACAATACAGACGAGGAAGAAGAACAATGAAACACAATTATATGAGTGACAAACTAACCAATCATATTAGTATGTCAAGTGCAAGAGATGATAAACTATTCAAGATTAAACTATGGTTGTGGAATAATATAATAGATAATAAACATGGTTGGTTTTGGTTTGTTGAAGATCATTTAGATGGCATTGATTTCACATCTAAAACAACAGCAGTTAAACAGATGGCATGTGACATCATGAAGAAAGATGACAAGATAAATTGGAGTAATGCAATTAATATATCAGCAAGATACTATCACATGGAAGAACAAGAGTATGAAAGAACATAAAAGAAGAAGCTTTGATAAGGTTAGTACCAACAAAGATATAATAGAATTATACATGGAAGATTATACCATGACACAATCAAGTGCAGAACTATACAGTGAGTTATATGAACATGTATATTATGCTGATGAAACTAATGATATGGAATTAACATTCCCCCAAATAATACAGACACTTAATGTATTAAAGGCAACGTTTGTTAAGAAGATGTTAGACATGAATACTAAACACTCAGAAGATGAGATGAAAAAGGAGATGAGGTAGATAACAATGAGCAAAATAAATCAATCAAAGATAGACAGTATATTAGCCAAGCATGAGGTAGGACAGTTAGAGTGTGAGGATAATATAGAACGTTGGCAAGCTGTATCACAAACTAACACAAGCAAGTCATATATTATAGAGTTTCATAATGATATGGAGCAGGCTATGTATGAATGTGAGTGTCCATCATATAAATATGATATAGATAACACGCCACAAACCTGCAAACATATTGAAGCTATCAAACAGTTGAAGTTTAAACTATTAACTGATAAAGATAATGACACCGATAGGCTTTTATAAAACAGCCCCACTAAAACAAAGCATGAAACAAAAAACAAAACCAAACATTACAATCATGGAAAGCATGACAGATAACTCTTGTAGTAGCCAAGAGTATGTGCTAGAAAATGTAGCAGATACCTTAGCTTCCAACGAGGGTAAATTACACAACGTTCCTATCACGGAACTTCTAACAGATGATGGTAAATCATTACCTGTTAGTGAGGTCGCAAAGGTATTGAATCCCAATAACTGTGGTGTTCATATCGTTGTTGATGGAACGGCACGAGTAGTTAGACCACTAACCTATACTGAAGATGGACACGCTAGTCCAACAAAGATAGGCTTTAGTGATCAAGCATACTTCGTGAGGGATAGCAAAACTTCTAGCCAAGAGTTTAGGATTTGGCAGAACAATGCTGTCACAGGTGGTTAGATTTTTCTAACCCCTGATTTTTTTTGAGGTAAAAAGAAATGACTATAAAAACAGATGAAGATGGAGAGAGATATTATACTCCTGACGGAGAGAATATTGATCCAATACAAATACCTGATAGTGAATTTGCAGATGAAAATGCTGAGTTCAAAGAGGGCGAGAGCTTTGAAGCTGAAGTAGATACCGTGATGGCACGACAGTTTCTATCTGATAATATCTATGCAGGATTTGAGGCTAGTATTCGTGAGCTTTATAACAATGAGATCACAGCTAGTCACAAGGCAATAGCTATGGGAGATAATGCACACCCAATAATTCATGTGACTATAGATCCAATGGCAAGATACTTTGAGATAACAGGAGAAGATTCATTAGGTATAGCTCCAATGGTATTTCGTAGGAAAGTATCAGTCATGGGTAGAAGTGGTAATCTTGAAGATGGTGGAGAGATAGGACAGTTTGGTCTAGGCTTTGCTAGTTATAAAAAGATGTTTAACATAGTCCATGTGTCTACATGGGCAAGAGGTAGAAAGGAAGATGGCACAGAATTTAAACCATACACAATACTATGTGAGGGTGGTATTAAATTCACACCAACTAAGGCAGAAAAGATGTTGCACTTAGGCACAAAGATACATGGTATATATAAAGAGGGTATCAGTGCTGATAAGATAATCGCAAAGGTTAAAGAGTGTGCCAAACATCAAAACGTACCAACATGGATTCATCTAGTGAATGATTCAGGCGAAGAAAACAAAGGGAATTATAAATGTGAACAGTATAGAGATGGCTATCATTATCTAATGCAGATGAGGGCAAACGCATTTGAAAGTCATAGTAATCGTGACGAAGCTACTGTATTCTTTAGACCTATCAAAATAATTAGAGATGACTTTGAGTTCTATGCATACTTAGGCATGAACCGTTCAAGGTGGGGTGGTGTAGATGTTGATTCAATAGCTGATGATGACTGTGAGATTAGATTAGTGAACACACCGATAAATGCTGAACTTGATTATGATGTTAGGTCAGCAGTATCAGGCTACTTCCTAAACATTAAAGATGAAAGAAAGTATCAACCAACAGCAGATAGAGATAGAATGGCAGACAATAGTATGACAGATATATCTAGTGAAATTAAATCAGAGTTGTTAGATTTATTTGATGAGTATAGATTGAAAGATATTGATGATTACAATTCAAGGGAAAACAAATACCCATACAGCAGAAGTATGTGGCGTATGATTAACAATGTATTAGATGACAAGACAACAGACACTATCATAGATACATTGAATAGATCATACTCAACTGCTCCAAGTAAAAGAATGTATAGTATTCAAGACCTGATTACAAAACAAACTGACTTGAAAAGAATGGGTATCAATCATAGTATTGTAGCATTGAAAGGTCTTCGAGCTCCCATGATGAATAAATTAGAATCAGTATTTAAAGGGGATAAGAAATCATGTGTGTTCTTTAGACTACCCAATGATCAATATGATAGAGCAGAAGGTAGAGTGCAGATACTAAGACAGTTAGGTATAGTATTTGGAGAAGAATATGCTAGGGAGAATAAACTTAAAGGACAGCGTATTAGAAATGGACAGGTATCAAGAGGCGAAGCTGTTGATAGAAACGTCAGGGTATTTTCAAGGTCAGGTAGATCAGGTCAATCAAATTATGATTGGGGTTGGGGAAAAGCATGGGAAACACATACATCACACCTAATATCAGAAGTAAATGAAAATGCACACCCATTTATAATCAAGGTAAAGACAGCAGACTTTGAAAGAATGAAGATGGCTATATACCATACAGACTTTATGATAGTACATGACATGAAAGGATTTAACAACAAGATTAAAAGTAGAGAGCATGTATTTGAAGAATTAGAGAACACAGAATTTGAAGTCAATCAAGAGATAATGACATTCAAAGAATTAGTATCGAAACAAAATAAAGATAAAAGAACAACAAACAAACCAAAGATAATCTATCTAGAATATAATACAGTCTATCAAAATGAACGATCAGAAGCATTTACAATTAAAGAACTAGGATTAAATCCTGATGAATACTATCTGATAACACCAACAGAACAACCAAGTAGTGTTGATAGATTAACAGACCTACTACATATGTATAATTATATGGATAAAGATATAAATTATGTGGGTAAAGATGATGATAAAGTTGCAGGGTTGTTATGTGATAAACTAATGATAGATAGAGCTGATGATATAGCAGGGGATAAAGTTGAGAAGATATCTGCATTACTTAGAATGTATAGAAAATGTGAAGAAGTATATCAAATGGAAATCTATCAGATATGTAAGGAAGCATTGATACATGACTATGAGAACGAAACAAATTCCATAATGAAACTAGTAGATAAAGCATTGGAGAAAAAGATATGACCGTACAAATATTAAAAGAAACACCCCAGCACTTAGTCATACATACTGAAGATGGTAGGGTTGATACTATTATAAATGATAGTTATACTAGATTAAAGTATGGAGATTTTGAGGGGGAAAGAATACATTGTAAGTTTGAAGATGGGTTAGAGATATATGAAACATATGATCATAGGATATTTAATTGTTCATACAGAAAAAATGATGAAAGCCCTATCGAAACTATACAGATTAGGGATAACTATTCATGCAGGGTAGCAGATGTAGTACAAGCACAATCTAAATTATTATACATAGAACTATACAAAGAAGTCTACTTTCAAAACCATAAAACAGAACTATTAAATAATCTTATGATTAATAGTTATGGTGGTAGGGTTGTTGCACATAAAGATGGTAGCTTTGTGATTGATGATGTGTTCATGGTTAATTCACATGGTCAGGCACACAACATCAGTTCAAGAAAATCAAAGAATCCACAATGGAGTAGCTTATGCATAGTAGTTCAGGGTAGCTTAACACCAAAAACAATAGACACTAAGGTTGGAGCTATTGAATTTGATACAACATTATTAACTATCATGTATAAGATAGACTACTTAGTATCGCCAACAGTCAAGTATGCTTTAGATAGTAATAACAAAATAATTAAAGGATCAGGATTAATTAATAATACATTCATGTCACAATTACCTGAATGGTTGCAGAAAGAAATAATGATTAACGCTGGACTAGATACAAGAGGTAGAAAGAAATGAATAGATATACGAAAGATCAAATGGAAAATCATATAACTGACGCAGGGTGGGTATTACCAAGCACAATAGATATAGAAATAAATGAAGATTACTATGGTACTACTGTTGGAGAATTAAAAGATAAAAGAACAACATTAAACAAACTAAGGTTTGTAGCTAAACAGACAGATGATTCAAGGAGAGTATTAATGCCATACGTTCAAGCTTATGAAGATTTATTATCATCAATAGAAAGAGTTGTGAAACTAACTCTTACACATGGAAATATTAATAAGATAGATATTAATAAACTTAACTTACCAGCGTTAGCTTATGATGTAGATGATGAGGTAGATGATGATGATTAAAGCATACTTAAAACATAATTCAAGAAGCGAATACATATGCCACCAATGTGATCATGCCATACCTAGTAAGTCAAGCTATGCTCTATGTAATTACGACAATCTAAGAGATGGAGATGATAAAGCTTATACTCGTAAAATGCATTTACGTTGCGTTAGATTATTAGTTAAGAAGAATTGGATTGATTATTTAGATTTAGGTACGGGCAATTACAATAATGATCTACATTATAACTCGCCTGATATTTATTGGGATCGCATAATTTATGCCTCGCAAGGTACTCGCCCATAATCCGTACACGTGATTTATCGAAAAATAATGTTTTTTTTAATGAGGAAATAAGAAATGAAAAGTGAATTTGAACAAAATGCAGATTATAAAGATAAATATTTAATTGATTTTCTATCTCAACTTTATTGTAAATTTAGCAATACAAAAGAATTACTTATAAATAATCATAGACAACATAGTCTATTATTGATATTATGTGAGATTTTAAAGAAAAATCATATCCGTTTAGAAATTAGCTTTGACAGGGATAATGTTGAAGTTGCAAAAATTGGGTATGGAGTATATCAACCCCCATCAGACACAATATATTATGATTGTGGTGTTAATGCAATTAAACCCAAGATTACATCAGCAAATAAGAGAAGTACGAGAAGAATAAGATGAAAATTAAATGTGAGTGTGGATTTCCTAGATGGAATTGTGGAGATTGTTTTGACACACAAATTATAACCGTAATACATGGAGAAGATAGTGGAGAGTGGGAAGATGAATACGCTTGTCCTAAATGTGATCCAGATATGAGAGCTTTCGGAGAT
>Ga0310125_10000097_pt1 | contig 35259 bp, 31 predicted proteins | sample CB11b_Tmax_Bot8__FD_203508 | JGI IMG/M metagenome (GOLD analysis project Ga0310125, IMG submission 203508) | Marine microbial communities from Western Arctic Ocean, Canada - CB11b_Tmax_Bot8 | ecosystem: Environmental > Aquatic > Marine > Oceanic | place: Canada: Western Arctic Ocean | collected... | reverse complement strand
CTCCAGATCGTTGAGCGTAGCGATGTGCTCGCGCGGTATGATGAGCACGTGTGTCGGCGCCTGAGGATTGATGTCATCGAACGCCAGCACGTCGTCGCTCTCGTAGACCATGTCACCCGGGATTTCTCCGTCACGAATCTTGCAGAAGAGGCAGTCGCTCATCTATCTCCCAAATCTAGGGGTTTAATAGGTGCCATTACCAGCTCTGGTTGTTTGCGCCAGTCGTTGCTAACGTCGACGTATAGCTCGACCTCGTTGCCGTCCGGGTCGCGCAGGTAGAGAGCCTGCGTCACGGTGTGGTCACTTGCCCCCTCGATGACGACGCCTGCAGCTTCTAGATCGTCTCGTGCCGCGCGCAGCTCTGCGGTCGAGTCGCCCACCTTGAAACCGATGTGGTAGAGCCCCAGCCGCCGTCCTTGGAGCGGCCCTGGGGCGTCACCAGCAGCAATCAGCAGCACCTCATGGTGCGTGCGCCCTGAGGAGAGCGCGACTGCCTGTCCCGGCCAGCTCCCCATCTCGCGCAGTCCGAGCAGGTCACGGTAGAACGCTACCGACACATCCAGCTCGCGCACATAGAGCACGACGTGGCCCAAGCAGTGGGTGCGCATTGCACTCCCAGTCTCAGGGGCTATTTTGCGGTTTCAGCAGCTAGTGCCGACGGCGTATTGCAGCGCCGACAAGGACAGCACCCGCAAGCACAACCCCCGGTCCGGGGAGCCCGCTATCGTCATCGAGCGGCTCGTCCTCACTGCCGCCGTCGTCGGCCGGCTCGTCACCAATGCCGACAGTGATGCTGCCGCGCATGTCCATGCTGGCGTGCGGCTCGCAGATGTAGTAGAGTGTCGCATCGGCAGTGGTCGCATCGGCCGGCAGCATCCAGTAGCCACTGCCGCCGACGATATCGCCAGAGCGGAAGCCGTTATTCCAAGTGATTGCGTTCGCGTCGGCGACCTGCGCCACGTTGTGCGCGTCAACGGTCTCGTCCCAGACAAATACGATACTATCACCCACTCCAACCGCCAGCTCCGCCGGCGTGAAGGCGTAGTCGCTGATGATAACGCAGTAGGTCGCCGCGTCATCACAGTCATAGGGTGGTGGCGGTGCCGGTTGCCCAAGCGTGATGGTCATATCAGGCAGCAGTTCCCCAGCCGGTAGCACGAACACGGCAGTTCCGCCATCAACATCGATGGTGCCGTCGGTGACTTCGGCGGAGGCAATAACCCATCCGCCAGGTGCTACAAAGCGATAATTAATCTCCACCGGGAAGGTCTCGTTATCCTCGGCGCCATCGCCCTCAAAGAAGTAAGCTGGCGAGTCACCGGGGTCTTCGACGTCGAAGCTCAGCTCCTGTACCATTGTAATCGTAATGCTTTCATTATTGTTCTCGACCAGCGACCCGAGTAGTGCGTCCATTGGGGAGATGGAGGGTATTCCCGGGACTACCGTCCCGTTGACTCCATTGAGCTGGAAGCCGGAATCCACTTCCTCCTGCCCCCCAGACATTAAGGTAATGAACGCTGCCACCACGGTCACATTGATGGTCGCGTTAGCCTCGTCCATCCCACCGCCGGTCATCATTTCGTATAACCACCAGAGGCCGTAGCGCAATTCATTGGCCGCCTCCCCCTCAAGCTCGGCCGTTGCAGTCATCTCCCCGTTGGTGACAGTCTCCATGACTGTCTCCAGCTCGGTGAATATAGGGTCAAAGTTGAAACCGTCACTACCCCCACCATTCTCCTCGGGGTAGTCATCGCCGTCTAGCGGGTCAGTCCCGTAGTCGTGGACCTCTTCACCATCACCATACCCATCCTCGTCGCTATCCCATAATAGAGGCTCAGTACCGTAATCATGGACCTCCTCGCCGTCGCCCAGTCCATCGCCGTCGGTGTCCGGGTTGTTGGGGTCGGTACCGAGTTCGTGCTCTTCCTCATCGGTCAGCCCGTCGTCGTCCGTATCAACCGGCTCCCCTGCTTCCTCGACGTTGACCGTGCCGCTCATCGTTTCGTCGTGGCGGTCGCAGAAGTAGCCGTAACTGCCCACCACGTCGAAGGTCCAGCTGAAAGTGTCTCCCTGGTCAAGGTCATCTGAATCAAATGCATCATCGTCTTCCGTGACGGTGTGTCTGGAGTCGTCATAGTTTGTCCAGGTCACTGTGTCTCCCGAAGCAATGGTAATCTCGTCCGGGTCAAAGGCGAAACCCTCGATACGAATTTCATGTTCTTCCGCCTGAGCGGGGGCAAGCATCGCCATCCCAACGAGGAGGATGGCCAGGGTTAGGTAGGTACGCACAATATCACCAGTGGGCGCCCCTGCCGGTTCCCGGTTTTAAGGGTGTCTATACGCCGAAGTTTTTTAGCGCCGCCGGGGTCGCGAGCGGCATGCTGTTCTGGAACCACCGCCTGCCGCTGGTGCTGGCGGCGCTGGCGCTGGTGATTATCCTGACGGGGGGCTGGGTGCGGATTGCCGACGCGGGCGAGTCGTGCCCCGACTGGCCCGCCTGTTTCGGCGGCTACCATTTTGACGTCCCGCCCGAAGAGCAGCAGGCGTGGTGGGCCGACCATCCGGGCGAGGCAGACCGGCGCTGGCTGGACGATCCCGACTTCGCCTACACGACCGACCAGATATTCAGCGAGTGGCTGCACCGGCTGCTGGTGGGGCTCATCGCGCTGCCGTTGCTCTGGTCGCATTTCGCGGTCTGGCAGCGGCGCGCGGCGTTGCCGGGCGCCGCCGAAGCGCACCTGCACGCGACCGCGCTGCTGGTGATGCAGGCGGCCGCCGGCGCGATTACGGTTGGCTTCGACAACGCGCCGTGGAGCGTCGCGCTGCATCTGTTGCTGGCGCTCGTCTTCGTGACCGCGCTGGTGCGCGTCGCGCTGCTGGCGCGGCTCGCTGCGGGGGCACTGCCGGAGCGGCTCTGCGTTTCGCGGGAAGCGGCAGAGCAGCAGGCGCGCCCGGTCGCCGGGCTGGCGCTGGCGGCGCTGGTGCTGCTGCTGGCGGGGGCGTGGCTGGCGACCGGCTATCACCGCGGTGCGTGCGGCGGTGGCTGGGAAGCGTGGCCGCTCTGCGAAGGGACGCTGCTTCCCGGGCTCGACACCGGGGTCGTGGCGCAAATGCTGCACCGTTTCCTCGCGGTCGGGGTCGGAGCGGCGCTATTCTGGGGTGGCCAGTGGATGCGCAGCCACGGCGGCCGCTCGGTCGTGACGCGGCTGGTCGACGGCGCGCTGGGGGCGTTCATCCTGAACATGTTCGTCGGCGGTTTCTACCTCGTGATGGCCACCGGCTTCGATTATCCGGGCTGGCTTTCGCTGCTGCACCTGTTGCTGGGCGTCGTGACCTTCCTGCATCTCGCGGTGGCGTGGCTGCTCTGCGCGGAGCCGCTGCGTGGCTGAACTACGGCTCTGGCTGAGCCTGCTCAAGCTGCGCGTGGTGGTACTGTTGCAGGTGACTGCGATTGCCGCCATTCTGGCGCACGACCTCGCTGACCGGCAACTGCTGCGCACGATGGTTCTCGGCAACGACCCGCGCTCGTGGGCCGATACGCTCGAGACCGTGCTGGTCGTGCTGCTCGGCGGCTCGATGGCGTCAGGTGGGTCGATGGCTATCAACATGTGGTATGACCGCGACATCGACCCGCTGATGGCGCGCACCGACCAGCGCCCGCTCCCATCGGGCGAGCTGGCGCCGGGCGCGGTGCTCGCCTACGGCGTCACCGTCTGCGCCTCCGGCGTCGCGCTGCTGGCGCTGCTGGCGACCCCGCTTGCCGGCGGTATCGCCGCCTTCAGTGCGCTCTTCTACGTACTGGTTTACACGATATGGCTCAAGCGCCGCACCCCGCAGAACATCGTCATCGGCGGCCTCGCGGGCGCGCTCTCGCCACTCGTCGGCTGGACCGCCGCCGGGGGCGACCCGCTGGTGCTGCTGCCGTGGGGCATGGTCGCCATAATATTCCTTTGGACGCCGCCCCACTTCTGGGCGCTGACGCTGGCGCGCCCGGGCGAGTACGCGCGGGCGGGCGTCCCGATGCTGCCAGTAACGGCAGGTGAAGCGGCCACGCGGCACCACATCACGGCCTACGCCGTCGCACTGCTGCTGGCGTCGCTCGCCATCGGCTGGCAGGCGGGGCTCGGCTACCCCTACTTCGCGGCCGCTGCGCTGCTCGGCGGCCGCTTCGTGCAGCTGGCACTGGCGCTCCAGCGCACGCCCACGGAACCGGCAGCGTGGGCCGTTTTCGGCTATTCCAACGCATATCTCTTCCTGCTTTTCGGCGCGATTATAGTCGATATCGGCTGGGTGGGCTGAAAGCATCGCCCTTGCCGCAATCTCCCTGAAAGATTTTATACCCGGGCCAAATCGCGCCGCCAACCTGTTTCGGAACTAAACCTATGTCGTTAATCGGAGATCTGCTGAGCCTGCCGATTCCCACCAGCTGGGAAGCGTTCAGCGATGGCCCCCTCAGTCTGAGCCAGCAGGTGTTCTACTGGTCGGTGCTCATCACTATTATGGTGTTCGGCTGGCTGCTCTATGCAATCTACATGTATCGCCGTAAGGAGGGCGACCCCAACCCGCCAGACATGCCCACGGCTGGCGTCTTCCCACGCGAGCGGGTTGACCACACTATCGAGATTGCGTGGACCATCGGGCCGCTTTTGCTGGTCTGCTGGATTACCTGGCTCTCGCTGGCACCGCTCGATAACTACTGGGACGTCGACCGGGGCGACGAACTGACGATAGAGGTGAACGCCAGCCAGTGGTCATGGGCCTTCACGTTCCCCAATGGCAACACCACTTACGGCACCGTTGAATTGCCGTCCGACACGCGCGTCAAGTTCGTGATGGAGTCGGGGGACGTGCTCCATGCCTTCTTCCTGCCGACCTTCGGACTTAAGGAGGATATCGTCCCTAACACCACTACCGCGATGTGGTTCGACACCGGCACGGTCGACCCCGGGACCTACCCGATTTACTGCGCCGAATACTGCGGTGACGGCCACTCGAAGATGCTGGGCACGATAGTCATCACGGAGCCGGTCGCATGAAGCTCCGCAACGCGATGTTGATGCTCGCGCTGGTGGCGCTGCTCATCGGCGCGTCGGTGGTGCCGAATGCCACTTCCCGATCAATCGGAATTACGGAAGACAGCACGATCAGTACGGTTCAGTCAGAGGGCTGCAGCTGCCACGGAGCTATCGGTGGTTCCACAGTTACTTTGGAAGGCACGCCGGCTAATTTCACCGCAGGAGCAGTTTACAACCTAACTGTCTCCCTTTTCGGTGGGCCAGACCCGACAGGTCAGAGCCAGAATCAAGGTGGATTCTTCCTCCAAGCCAGCGATGGGACCTTGCTTGTCATCAATGGCACCGCAACCCAGCTGAACAAGAATGACGACCTAACCCACACGGTAGAAGGCAATGACCAGCGCGTCTGGCAGGCCCAGTGGGAGGCTCCTGATGATGACACCTCTGTAGTTCAATTTACTGTGATGGGGAATTCTGTTAATGGTGACGGATTCAATAATGGCGAGGACCAGTGGACCAGTGTCACCTTTACGGTGCCTGGAGCCAACGCCGTTGTCGGACCGGAAGAAATTTCAGAACTGCGCAAGGCATTCTACCTGGCACTGGTTGTGATTGGCACGCTTGCTGCGGTGGTGGTGGGGAACCGCGTAGTTTCAACGGGCCAGTCGGTTGAGGACGTCTTTGGCGACTTCTGGGGCTACCTGAAGCCGTGGCTGACGACCACCGACCACAAGCGGATTGGCCTGCTCTACATTGGTACGGGCCTCTTCTTCTTTTTCGTTGCCGGCACACTGGCGATGATGATGCGGTTCCAGCTGCTCGAGCCCGATAACGACTTCATGACCAACACCCAGTTCAATTCCGCTTTCACGATGCACGGCACGACCATGGTCTTCATGGCCGGAATGCCGATTATCTTCGGATTCGCCAACTACCTGGTACCGCTGCAGATTGGCGCGCGCGACCTCGCCTTCCCGCGGCTGAACGCGCTCAGTTTCTGGCTGCTGCCGACCGGTGCGCTGGTGGTCTACGCTGGCTACTTCGCCGGCGGCGCAGGCGACGTGGGCTGGACCGGCTACGCTCCCTACTCGTCGGGCGAGCGCGCCTCGTCGCCTGGGACCGACCTGTGGGTTGCGGGACAAATCATACTGGGGGCGTCGTCGACGCTGACTGCGATTAACTTCCTGACGATGATTCTGCGCATGCGCGCGCCCGGCGTGACGCTGATGCGGATGCCGCTCTTCACCTGGTCGATTACGGTAGCGGTGTTCCTGCTGCTGCTCTCAATCCCGGTATTCACGATAGCGCTAATCCTGCTCTACGCCGACCGTACCTTTGGCACCCTCTACTTCTCGGTGGAAGCGGGCGCCGACCCGATATTGTGGCAGCACCTCTTCTGGTATTTCGGCCACCCCGAGGTCTACGTCCTGATTCTCCCCGCCTTTGGCGTAATCTCCGACGTGGTCGCCACTTTCGCGCGGCGCCCGATTTTTGGCTATACATCCATGGTTTACGCCATGGTCTCGATTGGGCTGATTTCGTTTATCGTCTACGGCCACCACATGTTCACCTCCGGGACCGACCCGCTGTTCCGCTTCATCGTGATGCTGACGACAATGCTGGTGGCGGTGCCGACCGGGGTCAAGATTTTTAACTGGCTGGCGACGCTGATGGGGGGTTCGATTACCACCAATGCGGCGATGCTTTTCTCGCTGGGGGCGATTGCGACCTTCACCATTGGAGGCATCACCGGTATCGTCGTCGCCTCGATTCCGATGGACATCCACCTGCACGACACCTACTTCATCGTGGCGCACTTCCACTACGTGCTGATTGGCGGCACGATTTTCGGCTTCTTCTCCGGCATCTACTACTGGTTCCCCAAGGTGACTGGACACTTCATGAACGAGAAGCTGGGCATGGCACATTTCTTGCTTTCATTCATCGCCTTCCACGCCGCGTTCTACCCGATGCACATCCTGGGAATGATGGGGATGCCGCGCCGCTACGCCACCTACGACCCGGTGCTGACGGAGCTGAACGTCTTCGTCTCCTACTCCGCCTTCGTGCTGGGCGCGGCGCAGCTGCTGCTGGTCTGGAATATCCTGCGCTCCTGGAACGGCGGCGAAAAGGCAGGCGCCGACCCGTGGGGCGGCTGGTCGCTGGAGTGGACCACCTCCTCGCCGCCGCCACCCAACAGCTTCATCGAGATTCCGACGCTGCAGGTGGCTGGTATCGATGATAGACAGGAAGCTGCGACCGCTCTGGCTCCCAGCGCTGAACAGGTTCCAAAAGTAGAGACGCAGACGGCATCCACCTCCTCCGGAAAACTGGAGACAGAACTGTCATCCACTTCTAATGCCGGTTCAGGGCCTACCGACAAGTATTCAAGCCTGTCAGGTATTCAGAAGAAAATTACATTATTTATATACTCTTCGTGTGAAAAACAGGGCGGTTTCGAATCCGGGGAACTGCCCATCAAAGATATTGCAGAGTACAGCAATACCTCCGTCCCATCGACCAAGAAGAGTGTCCAGAGGCTCATCCAGAAAAGAATCATAGGCAAAGTCAGATACAAGAACGGTCGTGGGGGCTGGACTGTCTACAGTCTGGATTCGTCAGTCAGCTCCGAGATTCTGGCTGAAAAAACTGGAGATAAATCCATGGCGGCATCATCGTGAACGAAGCGGCGCACGCCGAACACCACGGCACTGCCGCGCCGATTGTCTCGGCAATAGGGCTGATGGGCATCATGCTCGGCCTCACGCTGGCGGTGAATGGCTATCCCTCGTTCTGGTTCGTTTTCCTGGTAGGGCTGTTCGTGCTGACGACCGGCTTCATCATGTGGCTCTCCGAATATTACCCGATGACCTCCGAGGAGAATGAGGAAATCGAGACATACCATCCCGCCTTCGCCACGCTTTCAACGCGCAAGTTCGGGACCTGGATTTTCCTGTTGACCGAGATGATGGTCTTCGGCACGCTGCTGAGTGCCTACCTGCGCTACCGCGCCGCCGCCGGTGCGGACTGGGTGCCGGCCGCCGATATCATCCGCTCGCACCTTATCTTCGGCGTTATCAACACGATGGCGCTGCTACTGAGCAGCCTGACGATGGTGCTGGCGCTCTACGCGGCGAAGCGGAACGACCACAAGGCGACCACCCGTTTCCTGGGGTGCACCTTCCTGCTGGGAATTCTGTTCCTGGTCATCAAGGGCTTCGAGTGGTGGGAGATGAAGAATGGTCACTTCTGGGGCGAACACTGCGTAGTAAAGGACATCTCACACCACTGTATCGCGCCAAAGTATGAGAATGGTTTCTGGATTAACACCAGCCTCGAGGGGAGCACTTTCTACGTTACCACCGGCACCCACGGGGCGCACGTCCTCGTCGGCGTTATCGCGCTGGCGTACCTGATTGTCAAGGCCAACCGCGGCGGCTACAACTCGGAGTACCATGACACCCTGGAGCTCTTCGGGCTCTATTGGCACTACGTTGATGTCGTGTGGGTCTTCGTATTTCCCTTCCTCTACCTGTACTGAATCATGAGCGACGACGAAAACCCTGACATTGAAGCGCCCGAAGAAGAGGCCGTTGAGGAAGAAGCGCACGACGAGCACGAATTCCCCGGCTACGCGAACGGCTTCATGGCGGTCTTCGGCTGGCTGGTATTCTTCACTGTTCTCGAGGTCATGGCCATCCTGCAGGAATTCAGCTTCGGCGCCACTATGTTCATCCTCTTCTCCATAGCCTTTGTCAAGGTGTGGTTCATTGCCTCTTTCTTCATGCACTTGCGCTGGGACCCGCCACTGGCACGACGCACGGGGGCAGTACCGATATTTTTCTTGATTGTGCTATTCGTTGCCATAGGTCTCACCAGCCCTGGCACGACCGATGACATAGCAACCATCTGTGGCTTCTGAACCTGCCTACATCTGGTAGATGTAGAGCCCTATTATGGCGATTAGGAAGTAAGGCACCAGCGCCGCGGCGCCGACGTAGTCCTTTGCCAGTCGCTGCCCGGTCATCAGGATGCATGACGAAACACCGGCGAAGAGAGCGCCTACAATTCCCGGCACAATCCCCCATCCCAGCAACAGCCAGATCACGCCGGCCGCCGAGAGCGCGCCAGCCAGCAGTTCGGTGACGGTAACGGCCGTCAGACCGTAGCGGAAGCTGCCCGCCAGTACCGTCCCCACGAAATGCTCGCCCATGAAATCGAGGTTCCCTTGCCGGTCGATGATTTTGTCAATTCCTGACTGCAGGTAGATGGCGGCCAGAAAAGTGGAGACCAGCATGCGGATGATGTCGAGCCAATCCCACTCCTGTGAGAGGAGCACGACTCCCGTCTCGCTGAACTCGAGCAACATCAGTGCTGGAGCGGCCGCCGCTATTTGGTGCTTTGGCGCTACTCTTCCGGCTCGACGTACTGGTCGAGCACACCGGCTAGGCGGTCGTACGAGATTTCGCCGCTCCCGGTCCAGACGACGCGCTCATCGACGACCAGTGCGAACGAGGGGTAGCTGCTGAAGCCGTAGTCGCTCATCAGCTCGCCCGAGGAGTCGTAGAGGTGGGGCCAGTACGCCTGGTGTTCCGACTTGAAGTCGCGCAGGTCGGCCAGGCTGTCCTTGCTGCTGCCGAGCCGGTAGCCGCCGATTGAGAGCAGGTCGATGCGCCCGATGTAGTCGTTGTGGATATCCTTCATCGTCGGCACCTGGTTATTGCAGTGCGGACAGTCGGTCTGGAAGAATTCGAGCAGCGTCGGCCTGTCGGACTCGTAGTAGTCGGCCGACTCGTGGTAATTATCGGGGTTGTCGCTGTCCTGCAACCGCCACGGCTCGGCGATGTCTGTCCCGGGTTCGTAGTAGAACAGGTACCAGACAGCCCCTGCAGCTATCAGCAGCACCACCAGCGTCGCTGCCAGCTTGAGCGCTATATCGTTGAACGCCTCGCGCCGCTGGTCCATGCGATGCTCCAGCTCGCGCCCCTCCTTCTGCTGCTGCTTCCGTCTCCGTTTTGACGCCATCTATTTCCCGAGCATTGCCCGCAGGTCATCCGCATAGGTGCGCAGCGCGACTCCCGTCATCGCCAGCATCAACCCGAATGCCAGCAGGCAGAACGGGCACCACTGGTGGATGATAAAAGCCTCGGCGTAAGTTAGCCAGGCGCCGAAGGCGCAGCCGCCGAGGCCGACCAGCGGCAACAGCCGCCGGTTGAGCAGCGTGCGCTCCCGGTCGAGGTTCAGGAAGCGGTCGAGCGCCAGCCCCCCGATGAACAGGAAGCCGAGCACCCCCAGCCACGCTACCGGAATCCCCAGCAGGGTCGCCTGCGCGCTCGCCAGCACCACGCCGCAATCGAGCCCCGGCAGGTCCTGCGTCGGGCAGCCGCCGCCGCCGGCAACGAGGTGATGCAGGTAACTCAGGTAGAGCGAATCCGCGAGGCCGACCAGCGCCAGCAGTATGATAATGCGCAGCGTCCGCTCCTCGCCTGACGGGAGTTCCATCGTACTGCACTGATTCAACCGACAGGTTTTACTGCCTTCGCCGGTGGGGTGGGGCAGGTGAAGCCCGATGCACAACCCCGAAACTGACGTGAACGAAGAGACGGACGAGGCCAACTCGGCGGTACGCATCGTCGGCGGCAACGTCTTCGTGGAACTCGACCCGGACCATCCCGGCTTCCAGGACGAGGGCTACCGCGAGCGGCGCAACGAAATCGCGAAAATCGCCATCGAGTGGAACGAGATGTCGATGGCCGAGCGACGCACGCAGAAAATCCCGGAGGCGCCCTACAGCGAAGAGGAGCACGGCGTCTGGGCCGCCATCATGGAGCGCATGCAGCCGATGCACCAGAAGTACGCTTGCCGGCAGTACCTAAAGCACGCTGCGCAGCTCGACCTGCCGAGCGACCGCATCCCGCAGTTGCAGTGGATTTCGGAGCGATTGCATCCGCTCACCGGCTTCCGGCAGGAGCCGGTCGGCGGTTTAGTCCATCCCAAGACCTTCCACACTGCGCTGGCGAACAAGGTGTTCCTCTCGACACAGTACATCCGCCATTCTTCACATCCATTCTACACTCCCGAGCCGGACGTGGTGCACGAGCTGGTGGGCCACACCGCGATGCTCGCCGTTCCCGAGTGGGCTGAGCTGAATACCCTCTTTGGCGAGGCGGACATGCGCACACAGTCGGAAGCCGCGATTACGCGGCTTGGCACCGTCTTCTGGTTCGTGATGGAGTTTGGCGCCTGCCGCGAAAATGGCGACATCAAGGCGTTCGGGCCGGGGATGCTCTCCTCGTTCGGGGAGATTGAGCACGCCTGCACCGCCGGCGCAGCGTGCGGCAAGGAGGACGCGTGCGTCTGCGACCCCGAAATAGAGTACCGTACCCCTGATTTCGAGGAAATCGAGACGCGCCCCTACGACGTCACGAAATACCAGCCGATGCTCTACCTGTGGGACTCGTTCGAGCAGATGTTCGAGAAGACAAGCGAATTCGTAAAAGCGTGGGGCACCGAGGCGGACCCGCGGCGCGAGTTGCACCAGTAACTAGCGGCGCAGCTATTTACGCCCCCAAATCATGCACGGGTAATGCGAGCCGCAATCTCGGTGCTATTTCTGTTAATCCTCGCCCCGGCCGCGGCGGCGGAGCCAAGCCCGATGGAGACGTCGTTTGCGGGTAACCCCCTCGTAATCATTAACATCACTTACGACCCTGGGCCGGGCGGCGGCGACGGTTTCGAGGGCGAAATCGTGCTCGAGTTGTTCCTGAACTGGGCGCCGATTACCGTCAGCAACTTCCTCGGGCTGGTGAACCAGTCGTTCTACGACGGCATCTTCTACCATCGCATCATCGACGGCTTCGTCATTCAGTCGGGCGACCCCCAGTGCACGGCCGTCGGCATCTACCCCGCCACGAACCTGAACTGCTCCGAAGGCGGCAGCGGCGAGACCATCCCCTTCGAGTGGGACGCCAATCTGACGCACGTCAACGGCGCCATCGGCATGGCGCGCGGCGCCGACCCCGACAGCGCCGAGAGTCAGTGGTACATCTGCGACGAGCCGCAGCACCAGCTCGACCATGGCAACCGCACGCTGCCCGACGACCCTGGCTATGCGGTCTTCGGCGTCGTCCGCGAAGGCCTCGAGCTGGTGCGCGCCGCCGCCGCGGTGCCGACGACCAACGACATCGACGGCGACGGCCCGACCCCGCGCGCGCAGGGCGGCCCCGACCGGCCGCTCTACGAAGTGCACATCAATTCCGTCACGCTCAGCGGCTGGGTGCCGGGGCCGCCCGCACCAGCCCCGGCCCCGGAACGGGTCCCGGCGGCACTGCTACTGACCGGTACGCTGGCGGTCGCTGGCGCGCTCGGTGCGATGTGGTGGCTGCGCCGTCCGGCAGGCGATTAATATTAAGCCCCGCCCGCCACGGTGGGCCTGTGCTCCCGTGGTGTAGTCAGGCCCATCATCTCGGCCTTTCGAGCCGAGGACCCGGATTCGAATTCCGGCGGGAGCACCAGGACCCTTTGTCGGCCAGCTCTGCTGGCCGCAAAACGCCCACCAAAACATAACATCGTGCTTATTCGCAATCTGCGAAATGGTTGTGGAAATGGCGGCACTACATTGGCGCCGAGGGCGAGATTTGAACTCGCGAGGGAAAATTCCCACGGGCTTTCCAGGCCCGCGCAATTCCGGGCTATGCGACCTCGGCGCGGCGGCGCCACCTCGCTCGCGCTTTAGAGGCTTGTGGACCGGCAGCGGACCGGCACACTTATACGGCAGGAGTCATATTTGAGGGAACTGCGCGCGGCCTGATTCATGAAACCTGACGAAAAGAAAAGACTGGATTCAGTAATAGAAATGCTCCGGGCCATCTACTACCCGGGACACCATACCACCGCGCAGCGGGTTATCGAGCGGCACCTCATCCGCGAGTTCGGCTATCGCCCCCGCGAGGCGACCTATTTTGGTTCGAAGGTCATCGAGGCGCTGACCGAGATGGAACTGATTTCGCAGGCGCCCGAGGACACGACGCGCAATACCCTCTGGCGGGTCAACCTGCGCCGGCTCAAGCAGCTCGACAGCTAATTCGCGACGCGGTCCAGGATGGCGTTCGCGAGCGCCTGCTTGCTGCCGCTGGCGCCCTCCGCTGCGGCGTCGCGGCTCACTAGCACGACCCGTGCCGCCTCGGCTTCCATCGCGTCGGCGCTGTTCGCCACCACGAGGTCGGCATACTCCAGCGGTGCCTCGGCTTTCTTTATTAACTCGTCGTCAGAAGCATCTGACGCCAGTTTGAACGCCACCAGCTTGCCAGCGTGCACGTTGCGCAGCAGCGGCAGCAGCTTCGGCGCTGGCTCCAGCTCGAGCTTCAGCCGCCGGCCGGAGGCAATCTTGCCCCGCTGCCGCGCTGGCTGGAAATCGGCCAGCGCGGCCGGCAGCAAAATCGTGTTCCACTCGCCCAGTGTTTCCACTTTTGCGACCAGTTCGGCGAGCGTCGTGAAGCGCTCGAGTGGAATCCAGTTTCCCGGGGTAATGGTAGCCGAGCCGAGCCATAGCTCGGCCCCGGCGCCGCGCGCGAACGCCTCCTCGACCAGCGCGACCGCCATGCGGCCGCTGGAGCGGTTGCCCAGCACGCGCACGTCGTCGAGCGGCTCGGCGGTGCCGCCGCCAATCACCAGCACTCGCTGCCCCGCGAGGTCGCGCTGGCCGGCGAGCCGGCAGGCCCACGCCGCGATGACTTCGCGCGACGGCAGCTTCGCCTTGCCCTCCTCGAGCAGCGGGTCGAGCACGGTCGCGATTTTGCGTGCGGCGCGCAGGTTCTCGCGCACGACGGGCGATTTGGCCATGCGGCCGTCCATGGCGGGCGCGATGAGCAGCGGGACGCCCGCGCCGAGTAGCGTCAGCACGAATAGCGTCGGCGGGGTATCGCCGATGCCGTGGACCACCTTCGCCAGCGACGAGGCGGTGCAGGGCGCCAGCACGAGCAGGTCGGTGTCCGCGGTCACGTGCTCGACCTGGCCGGTTATTTCAGTAACCGGCGGTCGGCCGCACGCGAATTCCAGCGCTTTGCGGCCGACGATTTCGAGCGCCGCCGGCGAGGCGACGATGTGCACCTCGGCGCCGTGCCGCAGCAGCTCGCGCGCCAGCCCGACCGATTCCACTGCCGCGACCGAGCCGGTGACGGCCAGCCAGACGGTGCGGTCGGCGAGGGCGGGGCTGCGCTGCGCGACGTTGCGCGCGGGGTGCTTCATGCCAGTTCCCCCACGACGCGCCTATAAGAATCCAGCACCAGCTCGACGCGCGTCTCGATTGCCTGCCACGCCGTGGCGAGCGAGCCGCCCCGCAGGTGGAAGGCGCTGGCGGGGGGGCCGCCGTCGACGGCGCGGCAGCGCGCCAGCATTCCCAGCGAGAGCAGCTTGTTGATGTGGCGGTAGGCGGTCGGCCGCGTGGTCTCGGCCCACACCGCGACTTCCTCCGCGGTCCAGGCTCGGTCGGGCCGTTGCAGGAAGCAGCCGTCGAGGATGCGGAACGGCATCGAGTCGGCAATCGGGTAGTGGTGCGCCGAGAAGTAGCCGACCCCTTCACCCAGCCGCGCTAGCAGCTTCGCTGGCGCGTTGCCTGACGGGGGGACTTCGCGCAGCTCGATATCGAAATGGTCCTCCTTCTCGACCGCCAGCATCCCCTCCGGGAGCGTGGCGCCGCTGGCGCCATATTCGCCGGCGAGCGATTGCGCGGCGTCGCGGTAGCCGGTGAGGCAGGCGCGCGCATGGAGTTCCACGCCTTCCCACGCCCGCGATAGCGAGTGGTGCCAGAGCCGCACCCGCTTCGGATCATCCGCCTTACCGGGGAAATCCTCGGTCAGCAGCCCCAGTTCGCGCAGCCATTGCAGGTGGCGGTAGACCGCCTGTACCGGCACCTCGAGGGCAGTGGCCAGTTCGCCGGTGGTCCAGCCCTGCTTGGGGTGCGGCAGCAGGCAGCGCGTGAAGAGCCGGCGACCCACGAGCGCGCGCTGCCGTTCGGCGAGCCGCGGGCTGTCGCTGCCGAGGAAACCAGTTGCCTGCAGGAACTGGCTCGCGAGCGCGTCACGCTCGCTGCCGGGCGCGGGCGCCAAGCTGCGCAAGCGCAACCGGAACACTCAGCTCCACCCCTCGCCGCCCAGCTTCTCGAGGATGAGCGCTTTGAACTGCCGCGCCTTGCGGTGGCCCGGGTCGAGCGCCAGCAGCTTGTGCAGGTCGGCCATCGCGTCCGCCAGCTGCCTCGACTGGTAGTGCTGGTCAGCCCGCTCCCATAGCGCCCGGGCGTTGTCGGGGTCCGCCTCGAGGATGCGCGTCAGCGCCATCAGCACCAGCTCGGGGCTCTGCTGCAGCCGGTAGACTTCGGCCAGTTTCCACCAGCCCTCCTTCAGGTCGGGCTGGTGCTGCACCGCGCGGGAGTAGCCTTTCTCGCAGGCGCGCTCGAAATCCTCCAGGCTGAGGTAAATGTCGCCGCGTGCCATGTAGGGGTCGGGATTCTCCGGCTCGAGGGCGATTGCCTGCTCCAAGGTTTTGAGCGCGTCGCGCACCTTACCCATCCCGGCCAGTACCCGCCCCAGCCCGAGGTAGGCGGGCGCCGGCTTGCAACCCAGCTCGAGGCCGGTCAGCAGCGCCTCCTCCGCCTCGGGCAGCTCGGCCAGCCGCTCGCGCGCGAGGCCAAGCGCCAGCCACGCCTCGGGGAATGTATACTCCAGCTCGGTCGCCTGCGCGAAGCACCGGGCGGCGCCGGGCCACTGCCCCAGCCGCCGGTAGAGGGTGCCTTTCTCGAACCAGAGTTGCTCGTCCTGCGGCGCAATTTCGAGTGCCATCGAGAAGTAGGTAATCGCACGGTCATACTGCCGGTGCCCCAGCAGCGCGCGCGCCTTCGACGCCCAGAGCCGTTCGTCCTCGAGCAGCATTCCGTCCTGCTGCGCACGGCGCATCACGCGGTTGGCCGCCTCGAGCGCCGCTGAAGGATGGCTGCCCGCCAGTGCGCTCTCGACCTCGGTCAGCATCGCGCGTCGCGCTTCGCGGTCGCTGCGGCGCAGCAGGAACAGCATCCCGCTGCCGGACATCGTCAGGCCACCGCCGAGCAGTCCGCCCGCCGCCACTTCGGGCGAGACCAGCCAGCCGAGGCAGCCGAGGCCAGCGAGGTAGCAGCCCAGCACGAAGCCCGCCAGCTGGTAGCGCCGGTGGTGGAGGCCCGCCATTCCCAAGCCTAGCAGCAGTAGCGGCAGCAGCATCCAGACCGCTTCCGGCCGCAGCACCGCCAGCGGCAGGATGGCGCCGCCGCCGAGCGCCATCGAGATTCCGAGGCTGAGCTGGCTCTGCGGTAGCAGCCCTTGCCCTCGCAGCAGCAGGATGACGCCGACGCCGCCTACGGCGGTCGCCGCGGCGACCGCCCACGCCAGCGCAAGCCAGATGCTGATGCTGGCCGCCACGACGCCTCCTAGCGACAGGACGATGCCAGCGGTGAGGGTGTCGCCCGGCTCGCGGCGGCCGGTGTGCAGGTTGAGCATCAGCAGCAGCCCCAGCCCGCCCCAGATGAACAACAGCGCGCCCAGTACGACGCCGCCCAGCTGCAATTGCGCCAGCCCGGTGACGCGCCAGACCGCCAGGTCGGCCCACGCCAGCGCCAGCAGCGCCAGTGCGGAGAGCACGGTGTCGCGGCTGCGTCCGCGCAGGAAATCCTGTATTCCCTGCACGACGTGCCCCGTTTCCGCTGCGTCCCCTTCGTCGCTTGCGTCCATGTAAAGCCTTACTGCTGATATATTACAATTATTAAGACTGCCCGTCGACCCGGATATCGAGTTTCGCGGCCGCCGCGGCGAGCGCCGCGACCACTTCCGCGGCGGTTTCCCCAGCGGCGAAGATGAACCCGAGATAGGCGCCCCCTTCGGGCGGTGGCTGTAGTTCCTGCCCACGGTGCGCGGTGATGCGAATTCCCGTGATGCCCGCGACCGCCTCTGCGGTCGCCTGCCCCTTGATAGAACGTAGCGTGCCGGCGCGCGGCGGGTAGAACATCCGCACCCCCACCGCGCTGCCGTCGCGCTCGAGCGGCGGCAGCGTGCGGCCAAGCGCATGGCGCAGCAGCAGTTCCTCGAGCGAGACGCCGTCGAAGCGGAGCACGCTGGCGCAGAGCCCGCCAATCGAGCGGCCGGCGATGTCAATTACCCACGCCCGCCCGTCGTGGAGCCGCAGCTCGGCGTGGATGGCCCCTTCGCTGAGGCCGAGCGCCGCCGCAGCGCGAGCGGTCGTTGCGGCGACTAGCTCGCGCTGCGCCGCGTCGTGCCCCGCCGGCGCGACGTACGTTTCTTCAGGGAAGAATGGCCCTTCGCCGAGGTCGGGTTTGGCGAAGACTTCGAGCACCTCGACCGCGCCGTCGCGCGCCAGCGCCTCGACCGCCACTTCCGCGCCGGGGATGTATTCCTCGAGCAGCAGCCCTTCGCCGGCGACCCGCGCCACCGCCGGTTGCGCCAGCAGCGCGCGCAGCCGCGCTAGCGCTTCGCGCAGCTCGCCCGCATCGTCGGCGCGCATCACTCCTTGCGACGCCGAGAGCTGGCGCGGCTTGATGATGCAGGGAAACGGCGGCGCTTCCGGCGCGGCGTCGTCGGCGACCAGCCAGCAGCGTGGCTGCGGCAGCCCCGCGCCAGCTAGCACTTCGCGGCAGCGCAGTTTGTCGCGCGCTGCCGCGACCGCCGCCGGAGGGTGGTGCCGCAGCCCCAGCGCCGCAGCAATCGCGGCCGCCGCCTCGGTCGCGCCGTCATCGACGGCGAGCACGGCGTCGAGCGGATGCTCGCGCGCGAACTCCACGGCAGCGGTGGCGGCCGCCTGCGGGTCGCCGAACAGCAGTGTCAGCAGCGCCTCGGGCAGCAGCCCCGTCAGCGTCTGCTGCTCCTCGCACGCGATGGTTACGTCGACGCCCAGCGCGCGCGCCGCGTCGGTGAATGGGCCGGCGCGGTAGGTGGTGCTCGGGACCAGCAGCAAAAGCCGAGTCAAGCGTAGCGGACCCAGCCCTGGAAGTCCCAGCTGGCTCCGGTGGGGGTGATGCCCCCGTTGTCGATCTGGATAGTGATGGTGTAGTCGCCGGTGCTGTTGCCGTAAATCGCGACCGGGTGGTTCTCGCTGTCGCCCCCACCGAGGGCGCCGCTCTCGGCCCAGAGTTCAGCCCCGCCGGCGTCGAGCACTGCCAGCTCGTAGCTCATGCTGCCGGTGTTGCAGCTCACGGTCAGGTTCAGGTAGATGCCGTCGAGGAACATCTCGACCGGGAAATCATATTGGTCGTCGCTGTTGCTGATGATGATAGCCTGTCCTCCGGAGTAGTCGACTTGGAAATCCTCCGGGATGACGCGCAGCCGTATTACCAACTCAGCCGTTTCGCCTGTGGAGTCGCTGACGGTGAGGGTGACGTTGAACCAGCCGCCCGCGGCCCAGCTGTGCCGGACGGTGTCGTTTTCGCCGCCCTCGCTGGCGCCGTCGCCGAAGTCCCAGCTGTAGTTGGTGATGGCCCCGTTAGGCGAGCTGCTGGCGGAGGCGTCGAGCGTCAGGTTGGTCCCGGCGCGCACCTCGCTGACTTCGTCGCCGCTGAGCAGGAAGCTGAAGAGCGCGTCGGGGCCGAGCGTCTCGATTTCGATATCGAGCGACACGCTTCCCTGCTGCCCGCGTCCGTCTTCGACGGTCAGGTTGACGGTGTAACTGCCGGGTGCATCCCACGTGTGTTTCGGCGACCGCAGCGTCGATGTATCGCCGTCGCCGAAGCTCCAGCTGTAGTCGAGCACATCGCCTTCGGGGTCGTAGGAATCGTCGCCGTCGAAGGCGATTTCCTCGCCGACAAAGACGGTAGTCGCGTCGGCGCTGGCGACCGCCACCGGCGGCAGGTTGGTGCTGCTGAAGCTGGCCACGGCGGTCGAGACTTCGCCGTCGGGGTCCTCGACCGTCAGCTGCACTTCGTATTCGCCCTCCTGCAGGTCGCGCTCGAAGCTCGACTGCTGCGAGGCGGTGTATTTCGAGCCGCCCAGCTCGCCTAGCTCCCAGAGGTAGCGCAGGACGTCGCCGTCAGGGTCGCTGCTGGTGCGGCCGTCGAACTGCACAGGCTGTCCCTCCGAGTAGGAGCCGCCCGCTACGGGGTGCCGGATGACTGCCGCTGGCGGGCGGTTGCCCGGCTCGACCGTAATCAGCTTCACGTCGCTGGCGCTGGCGCCATGCGGGTCGGTTACGGTGAGCGTCAGCACCAGGTCGGGGCCGGTCTGCGAGACGGTGACCATGTCGCTCGCAAGGCGGCTCAGCTCGTTGACTTCGCCCAGCCCCGCCAGAGTCCAGACGTAGCCCAGCCGGGAGTCCTCGTCGTCGGGGTCCTCGCCGTAGCCCACCAGCTGGAACGGCTGGTCCACCTCGACCACCGCGCCCTGTCCCGGCATGGTGATGTAGGCGGTGGGCGGCTGGTTGGGACCGTCGTCACTACTGTCGAGCAGGTCGAGACAGCCCGCCAGCGGCAGCAGCAATGCCAACAACAGCGTGATGCTTCGCATCGACCCGCCGAAGTGGCTCGGTATTTGTATGTTGCCCGCCGCCGCCTGCCTCAGTCGGAGCCGGCGCGGATGGGCCGGTGGGCGCCGCAGCCCTCGCACTGCAGCACCAGCGTGCGCCCCTGCCGCTGGAAGTTGGTGTCGGGGCGATGGCACTCCTCGCAGAGCACGAACGCCTTCAGGTAAGCCTGGACGCGCTCGGCGACCTTCTTCTCGGGGACGCGCCCCTGCAGCACCAGCCGGCGGCCTTCGGTGTTGCCTGCCGTGCCGAGCTCCTGCATAAGATATTTCGAGAAATGATCGGACTCGCGCCGCAGCGCGTCAGCCATGTCGCTGAAGTTGCGCAGGATGGTGCGCTTGCCCTCGTAGAGCACTTCCGGCTCGGGCGGGACGAAGCGGGCATCGTCAGTCATGACGTCCTCGAGCCCTTCGCGGGCGCGGCTCAGCAGCTTGTCGTAGTCCAGCTCCACGCTCCGGCGCAGGCCGCCCGCCACAAAAGGGCTACGGCCGCCGCAGCAGCCCGACGAGCAGGCCGAGCGAGTAGCCGAAGTGTTGGATGAAGAGCACCAGCGGTGCGTAGAGCGTTTGCTTGAATGAGCGCGTCTGCGCGCCGACCAGCAGCCCCGCCAGCCCCAGCACGCCGAAGTAGGTCGCGTTGAGCGCCGCCGGCAGCAGCCACGGCACCACCGTCGGCTGCTGCCACGCCAGCCCGTAGAGCGACGCCAGCACGACGAAGGCGCTGATGAAGGCGTAGTGGCGCGGGTCAAAGCTGCCGGGGTGCATGCGCGTCACCTGCGCACGGGTGACGCCGTAGTTGAACATCTGCCGCAGAAACGCCAGCGGTCGGCTGCGCCGGTGGTGCCACACCACTACATCGGGCGCGTAGAGGATGCGATGCCCCGCCTGCTGCAGCCGGATATCGAACTCGACATCCTCGCCGGGCCAGAGCGTCGGGTGGAACCCGACGCCAGCGACCGCTTCGCGCCGCAGGACGTAGTTGCAGGTGGGGTTGTGGTCCACCTCGCACGGTTTGTCGTGGCCGGTGGTGTAGCGGAAGCGAAAGAGGAACTTCGAGCCGAAAATCCTGCCGACCGCCTTCGAGAACGGTAGCCCCTCGCGCGGGGTGTAGTTCGGCCCGCCAACGCCGGCGTAGTCGGGTTTCTGCGCGAGGTGTTTCACGGCAGCGCGCAGCCAGTCCTCGCGCAGGATGGTATCGTCATCGGTGAAGGCGATGAACTCGCCCTGCGCGGCAGCGACGCCTCGGTTGCGCTTCTCACCCGTGGCAACCGGGCCGTGGAGCACTTGCAGTGCAACCCCGCCCTTCTGCGCCAGCTCCCGCGCGCGTTGCAGGAGCGGCGTCTCGGCATCTCCCAGCAGGATTAGCTCGAAGCGGTCGCGCGGGTAGTCGAGCCGCGCGACCGACTCCACCATCCCGCGAATGTAGCCCACGGTGCCGGTGGTCGGCACGACAATCGAGACAAAAGGTTCGGGCGACATTTTTCGACGACTGATATTTAAGCTGCTCCTTTGAGCAGCAGCCCTACTTCGGCCGCTAGCTTCTCCGCCAGCCTTTTGTCGCTGGTGCGCAGCAGCATGCGTCCCGAGGGGTAGAGATTGACCATGCATTCGCGCTCGACAATCACCATCACGCCGGCGTCTACCACCTCGCGAAACTCGCGCTTTCGCAGCCACTCCAGCGTCCGCTGCAAATCCAGTTTGACAGCCTTGCGGGGTTTCAGCTCGAACGCGGCTGAACTATCGCAAGGGCGCAGCAGATAGAAGCTCACAGTACCTGCACCAGTCCGCTGACGCTGTCATCGACCATCTGCTCCAGCGGCAGCTGCGCCTCCCACTTCTCGACCCGCGGCAGCGACGCCGCGGTGGCCGGCTTCTCGGGGACGATAGTGCAGCAGAGGCTCGGCAGGGTCGAGATGTCGAACGTCCCTGCCTCGCGCGCGACCCGCTCGATTTCGACCTTGTCATGGCCAATCAGCGGCCGCAGGATGGGGACGTCGCAGACTTCGTCGATGACCGCCAGGTTGGGGAGCGTCTGCGACGCGACCTGCCCCAGCGATTCGCCGTTGATAATCGCGTCGGCGCCGACCTGCTTCGCCAGCTCGGCGGCGGTGCGATACATCATCCTGCGGCAGAGCAGGCATTGCAGGTGGCGGTCGGTGTTGCGCGCAATCTTGACCTGGCTGGGGCCGTGTGGGGCCATCCAGAGCGGGATGCCGAGGTGCTTCGCCAGCGCCCGGGTCTTGTCGGTTTCGCGGTCGTCGGTGAAGGGGCGATTATCCATGTGCAGCCCGACCAGCTCCCAGCCCTGCTGCTGGAGCATGTGCGCCGCGGTGGGGGAGTCGATGCCCCCGCTGAGCATGATGATTGCTTTCACGCCGTGCGCTAACATGGGTGGTTAAAATAGGTTCCTTTTTGCAGGGCAATGGCAACGTGGGGCGCACAGCACCGCCGGTTCGAAAACCTGATGCGGTACCGCATCCGCGATATCCTGCTGGTTTCGAGCCCCTACGACTACTTCACGCTGGAGGAGGATGGCCGGCTCAACGAGCTGCTGCTGGTTGATTACCAACAGCTCAATCTTTCCTACGCTCCGCGCATTACCCACGCCGCGACCGGCGAGCGGGCGCTCGAGCTGCTGCAGGAGCAGCCGTTTGACCTTGTAATCACGATGGCTCGCGTCGGCGAGATGGCGGTGCACGTCTTCGGCCGCCGCACCAAGGAAATCCAGCCCGAAATTCCGGTCGTGCTGCTGGCTTACAATACGCGCGAGCTGGCGCTGTTCCACGAGGGCGAGGCGATTGACCGCATCTTCGTCTGGTCGGGCGACGCGCGGGTGCTGCTCGCCATCATCAAGCTGGTCGAGGACTTGCGCAACGTCGACCGCGACACCCGTGCCGGAGAGGTGCAGGTGCTCATCCTCGTTGAGGACTCGCCCCGCTTCTATTCACTCTTCCTGCCGCAGCTCTATTCCGAGCTGATGAAGCAGACCGGGAGCCTGATGGCGGGTGGGCTTTCGCTGCACCACAAGCTGCTGCGGATGCGCGCCCGCGCCAAGATTCTCTTGGCGACCGACATGGAGCAGGCGCAGGAGTTGTACGATCGCTACACTCCTTTCCTGCTCGGCGTCATTAGCGATGCCGGTTTTCCCAATGAAGGGAGCCACGACTCACAGGCAGGGAGAAAATTCATCGCGCAAGTGCAACGGAAGAGTCCCGACGCGACAATAATTCTGCAGTCGTCGCTGCCGGAGAATCACAAGGTCGCCGGCAAGCTGGGCGTCGAGTTCCTGGACAAGTCCGACCCGGCGCTGCTGAAGGGACTGCGGAGCTTTATGCAGGACATTGGCTTCGGCGACTTCGTCTTCCGGCTGCCCGACGGAGAGGAGGTGGGACGTGCACAGGACATCCCCGGGATGCGAAAGCTGTTGCCTGATATCCCGGGAGAGTCACTACGCCACCACGCTATGCGGCATGAGTTCTCCAAGTGGTTCCGCGCGCGCACCGAGTTTGACCTCGCCGCCAGCCTGCGGCCGCACGTCGTCACCGAGTTCACCGGCAACGAGGAGCTGCGGCAGTTCCTGCTCGACGCCTTGCGGGCGTTCGAGAAGCAGCGCCGGCAGGCCGAGGTGGCCGACTACTCGTCGCAGGCGCTGGAGGCGGGGAGCGACTTCGTGCGGTTGGGTGGCGGGTCGCTGGGCGGCAAGGGGCGCTCGCTGGCATACTTCCACGCGCTGCTGCCGACGCTCGACCTGGCGGAGTTTGGCGACATCGAGGTCTGTATCCCGCGCACGGCGGTGGTCGGCACGAAGGTTTTCGACGAGTTCCTCGAGTCGAACGAACTGGGCGAAATGGCCTACTCCGATACCTCGGAGCTGGACGACGATACCTTGGCAGAGGTGTTCCTCGACACACGCTTTCCGGAGTCAATCTATGATGACCTGAAGACCTTCGTGGGGCAAGTGGAATACCCGCTCGCGGTGCGCTCCTCCAGCCTGCTGGAGGACTCGCAGCACCAGCCGTTTGCCGGGGTCTACGAGACCTATATGCTGAGCAATAACCATCCTGACCCCAAGCAGCGGCTCCAGCACCTCTGCGACGCCATCAAGCTGGTCTACGCCTCCACCTTCTACCGCGCCTCGAAGGCGTATATCGCCGCGACGCCCAACCGCATCGAGGAGGAGAAGATGGGCGTCGTCATCCAGGAAATGGCGGGGCTCCCGCACGGCAACGCGTTCTACCCCACGTTTGCAGGTGTGGCACGGTCGCGCAACTTCTATCCGCTCGGCGACGCCGCCCCGGAGGACGGCGTCGTGGCGGTCGCGCTCGGTCTCGGCAAGACGGTGGTAGAGGGCGAGAAGATGTTCCGCTTCTCGCCGGCGCACCCGCGGCAGCAGTTCCAGTTCGCGAGCACCGAGGATTACCTGCGGTCGTCGCAGCGGCAGTTCTGGGCGCTCGACCTCTCGAAAGAGCAGGAGCGGCCGACGCGCGCCGCCGAGGCGAGCCTGGTGCAGTTGGACCTGGCGCGCGCCGAAATGGACCGGCAGCTGCACCCCATCGGTTCGGTCTATTCGGCCGAGAACGACGCCATCTACGACGGGCTGGCGCGCGCCGGCGTGCGGCTGGTGACCTTCGCCGGCGTCACCAAGCAGGCGCAATTCCCGCTCTCCGGGCTGACGCAGCTCTTCCTCGCGCAGGCCGAGAAGGGAATGGGCGGCCCCGTGGAAATCGAGTTCGCCGTCATCATCGCCCCCGGCGTCCGCCGCTACGCGTTCCTGCAGGCGCGGCCGCTGGTGTGGGAGTCGGTCGACGTCGAGGTGGACCTCGATAGCGTCGAGGGGGCGCTCTGCACTTCATCGCAGGCGCTCGGCAATGGTGTCATCCAGGAGATACGTGACATCATCTACATCCACCCCGATCGGCTCGACCGCGCCGAGACGCGCGTGGCAGCCAAGGCAATCGAGAAGCTGAACCACAAGCTGGCGCGCGGGGGACGCCCCTACCTGCTCATTGGCCCCGGTCGCTGGGGCTCGTCCGACCCGTGGCTCGGCATCCCCGTAAAGTGGGGGCAGATTTCTGGCGCGCGCACCATTATCGAGTGCCAGCTGGCAGACCTGCCGGTCGAGCCAAGCCAGGGCACCCACTTCTTCCAGAATATCGTCTCTTTCGGTGTCGGCTACCTCACCGCCCCGCGCGGTGCTATTGACTGGAGCTGGCTCGAGGGGCAGAAGCCCGTGGCCAAAGACGGGTCTGTGCGCCACTTGAAGCTGAAGCAGCCTCTGCAGGTGCTGCTCGACGGCAGGGCCGGCAAGGGAGCGGTGCTACCGGGAGGCGATTAGCCGCCTTGTGGGGTCGCCCCTACTCTTCCCAGCAAGGCCTAAACCCACCCGGCACTGCAACCCCGATGCGCCCACGGCCGTTCCTGCTGATTGCCGGCGTCGCGCTGGCGCGAGTGACGCGGAAGAGGTCGCGCAAGGAAGAGCACGGCCTCACTGACGGCAACGGCCTCACCAACGGCTCCGGGGCCGGGCTCTTCAGCTCTGGTCCAAACGGTGACGGTGGTGGCGGCATCCCCGCGCCGTCGGTGGCCGCCGCTGTCGCCGCCGTGGCCGTCATCGCGCTGCGCCGGCGGTGCTGAAGGCGCTATCTCATCCATCGTAGCGCCTGCAGGAATTCCAAGGGGGAGGGGGGTTTTTGTGGGATTAGTGCCAGAACCTCACAAATCCCGTAACAGGGTAAAATAAATAACGGAATTTCTGTTAATCTTCCCAGTAAATCACGTCGAGCCAGAGCGTGTATTCCGGGTCAGCGCCGAGGGAGCGCTGGTGGTCGACCACGACGGTCCACTCGCCGAGTTCGCCCTCCTCGTCGAACCACTGGCTGTGGTTCGAATTGTGGTATTCGAGCAGGATTGTGTTGACCTGCTCCGCCTGCGACGTATCGTGCGTTTCGTTGCGCGCGACCTCCTCGCCGGTCAGGTTGTAGAGGTAAAGGTCGAGGTCCGCCCCGTGCGAGCCGCCAGCGTCGTATTCCAGCCGCAGCTGGATGTAGCGCAGGTTGCCGCCGGCGTAGAGCCCGAGGTCATTGACCGGCAGGTCGTGCTCGTGGGTGCCGGAGCCGATGACGCGCGTGTCGGTGTTGTTGTAGTTGATGTAGAGCCGCACCGGCTCATTCGCCTCGTCGGTCTCGCCGAGCGAGTCGGTAATGCGCAGCGCGATGACAAAGACGCCCGACTCGAACTCGCGGGTCGCCTCGTCGGAGTCGCCCTCTTCGTCAGCCGCGAAGCCGACGCTCGAGTCGTACGAGAAATCCCATTCGTATTTCGTGATGCCGCCTTCGGCGGTCGAATCGGCACCGCTGAAGTCAACCTCGACCGGCTGCCCGGGGCGGTAGGTCGCCTCGGTCTCGTCGCCGGTGGTAATGATGGCGTGCAGCGAGGTCGATTCGCCCTTGATGGTGATGGTGACCGTCGCGGTATCCTCGGCGCCGTCGATGTCCCGCACGGTGACCGTCGCGGTGTAGCCGCCCTCGTCGGGGTAGGCGTGCGAGGCGCGCCCGTTGTTGTTGACGTCACCGATTATCATCTCGTCGTGCTGGTCGTTGCGGTCGAAGTCCCAGAAGTATTCCAGATAGGTCCCGTCGGGGTCGCGCGAGCCGGCGCCGGTGAACCAGATTTCAGCTCCCGGCTCGAAGGTGCGGCCGCCGCCCTCGGTATCGGCTTTTGCCTTCGGCGTCTGGTTCGCCTCGCCGTCGCCCGGGTGGAGGCAGCCTGATGCCAGCAGCAGCAGCCCAATGAGCAGCGCGAAGTGTCGCATCGCGCCGCAGGGGGCTGGCGCCGGTATAATTACTTTGCGCAGGCGGAGGCGGGCGTAATCGCGCCTTCAAAAACTTTTTTTGAATGCATTATATAGGATGCCACCTCCGGCGAGGTATGGGTTCCGGAAATGGCGGGAAGTCGCAGGCGGAGAAGGAGGAGGAATACCGGAAATGGAAGGCGGGCGACGGACATTCCGCGCACCCGCACGACTACCTCGCGGAAGATTCCGGGCGCTACAGCCTTCGCTTTGGAAGCGGGTTTCCGTTCTTCGAACAATGGAAACTGAAGCTTGGAATTTCAGCAACGTATACCGGGATGTTACTGATTCCCTATTTCAGCTACTGGTTATGGTTTGTTCTCCTGCCGCCCCTGACATTCATGCCGGGAGCACCTTCCATCTTGCGCGGAATGTTCACCGGCGATTGGGATATCAATGGCATCTTCGGCCACTGGGTTTTTTTCGAAGATAGTGGCCCCGCGGCACTGTTCGTCCCGTCGCTTTTCGGAGCCCTGTTTTTTCTGGGTTATTTTTATATCCTGAACAATATATTCATCCCGAAATACAAGCCGAAACAGCACTTGGTTCTCTCCCTGCTCTGGATCCTCTCCTTCCTTAGCTTCGCCTTCGGGTGGTGACATTATCGAGCCGGCAACAGTGTCAGCTCCCGATGATGAAGCGCAGCCCGTGAAGCGGGAGCGGCGCTACGACGTCGACTGGCTGCGCGTCATCCTTTTCGGATTACTCCTGCCCTTCCATGTAGCGATTGGGGTGTATGTCGATGCATATGATTTTGTTTTACCGGATTATGAGGTGGATGAGGACAAAAGTCGCGACGGTTTAGATCAGGAAGCTGGAGAGGATGCAGCAAATGTCTATACGTCTCTGGGAACGGGAGTCCTGGGATGGATGCACGAATGGCGTATTGCAGCTCTCTTCATGATTAGCGGTATGGGGACTGCGTTTGCCTTCAAACGGAGAACATGGAAGATATTTTTGAAGGAAAGGACCAAACGTTTGCTGGTACCTATGATTGCCGGAATTTGGACCATCACCCCGATAACATGGATGATTGTCTTACGCTACTTTCCAGGCAGTATCCTGGAAGGTATGGCCGCATTCCTTGGTTTTGGAATTGTCATGACTTTCATGATGATAATTCCATTACTTTGCAGACTACTGGCTCTTGGACATTTGTGGTTTATATGGAGTCTTTTGCAATATTCCATACTTCTAATTCCAATATTCTCGATTGTTAGAAACAATCCGGATGGGCGAATCTCCCGGGCAATTAAGGGGGTTTTCCAGCTTCCATTCAGAATGGGGCCTCTGTTGATTTTGCCACTGATTCTCACGATATCAGATTTGCTTTTCAAACCCTTGTTGGGCGAAGCTATTGGTTTTGGCTATGAATGGCCCTGGTATCTATTGACGTTCCTGTTCGGTTACATGTTCATAATTGCCAAAGATCAATACTTCGAATTCATAGATAATTCGAGAATACAAATATCCATTGCAACCGTAATATTCACTATAGCTTTCTTCTGGATTAGGGTGGAGGAAGAAAAAACCGGAATCCCTTACATAGGTGGCGGCTGGATTGAAAACAATAATTTCTATCACACCAATATGACAATTATCTCCTGCTTCGTGACCAGTTTTCACGCCTGGTTCTGGTGTCTGGCCATATTCTCCTGGGGTGCCTTTTTGCTTAACCGCCCCAGTTCGTATCTTGCTTACTTGAATCGAGGCGTCTATCCATTCTACATAATCCACCAGCCTCTGGTTTACATTAGCCTATTCTTCCTGTTGAAGGGGGGTTATTCTAATATGACGGTATTCCTTCTGGCCACGGCTATGGTCGTGTCAGGATGCTGGGTTTTCTTCGAGGCAATGAAGCGTAACTGGATTACACGAATGATGTATGGAATCAAAGAACGCCCAAAGAAAGTTGAGCAAGTTCAAGATGCTACGGAAAAACCACCTGAAAACAATAGCTTAATCGACTAAGACCAGCACCATTCCAGCCTTATTTTCCGAAAACTAACTGAATTTCTTGATTGCGGCGCTTCGCACAACCCATACCAGAGTAAAACCGAAGACAAACATTGTATAATCTGAATAGGATAGGTTTACCCCACCGTCAGTAGCACCAATCAACGTTATAATCGCTAGGAAGAGGATAAGCAGTGCAGTAAACCATTGAAACTCTTTCTCAAGATCCTCCTTGGATGTGCTGCCGGATCCAAAATTCCTGACGCTGTAGCTAATCACGCCCCAGCTGACAACGAATGTGCCAATAGCAATTGGAATGTCATAACCAGAGTTAGAAGTACCTCCGTAACTCAGAAAAGCCAAAAAGGCAATCAGGGCTCCGCCGAACCACATCAATTCCCGTTGCAAGTCATGGTCCATGGCACCCCCTGCCGTCTGACAATATAATGGTGCAGGCGCCGGGACTCGAACCCGGGTAGGTGGCTTGGAAGGCCACAGTCATACCACTAGACCACGCCTGCTTCAGGTGAGCTTCAGCTGCGTCTGGCAGCCGGGGCAGGCGACCGTCAGCGGCCGCCGCGTATCGGCAATCTTCATCTGCGTCCGGCAGCTGGGGCAGCCAATCGTCACCGGCCCGGCCGGCGGCGCTGCCGCAGGTGGCGCCGCCGCAGGCGCCGCGGGGGGTGCGGCTGGTGGCGCTGGCGCGGGCGCAGCTGGCGGGGCCGCGCCTGCAGTGGCCTGTAGCATCAGCGGCGTCGCGCAGGTGGGGCACTTGACCGTCAGCGGCCGCGTCGGGTCGGCAATCTGCAATTGTGTCTGGCAGCCGGGGCACGCCACCGTCACGGGACCGGCGGCCGCGGCTGGTGGAGGTGCTGGCGCAGCCGGTGCAGCCGCCGGCGGAGCAGCGGCTGCGCCCGCGCCAACGCCGCCCCACTCGTCGGAGTAGGTACCTTCCGGTGCCCCCTCTTCACCGCCCGTTTTCTTCGAGCGCTGCGTCAGGAGGAAGAGTGACGAGGCGCCGAGGCCGATGAGCAGCACAGTCCCGACCAGCATCTCGACGGGTATCGGTAGTTCCTTCTCCTCGCCTACATTGATGGTTCCGCTACCGCCGCCGCCGCTGATTGCGGCGACACGGAAGTTCAGCTCGACGTTATCCTTTTCGAGGCCGTCACCGCCAGAGCTGACGGCAATCCTGAGCGTCGTGAAGTCGCCTTCCGAGTCGGGCGGTGCCTTGACCGAGACGTAGACCTTCTTGGTCTCGCCCGCGGCGAAGTATTTCCAGCTCGAGCCGCCTGCCAGGTTAAGGTCCCAGTCGTCGCCGCCGGTGGTCCATTCTACCTCCAGCAGCACCTCGTCGCTCACCTTGGCGGTATTGGTCAGCTCGAGGAACGCCGAGAGGAAAATCTCGGTTCCCATGTTGACGTCGAACTCGCTGATTTCGAGCGGCTCGAACTGCAGCTCGTAGTCACCATCGACCCGCACATCGATTTCGGTCTCGGCCGGCTCTCCGTCACCCACATACGCCTTGACGATAATCGTCACGACGTCGTTGGCATTGGCGTCACTCGCAATCGTAATCCGCGCCCGGGCGGTAACGGTCCCGAAGCCTTCAATGGTATTATCGGTGGAGGCGTCAGTGAAGTCCCAGTTGCTGGGCTTGTTCTCGATGGTGCCCATGAACCAGTCCTTCTTTTCGAGCGTGAAAGTGACTTCCTCCGACCACTTGTTGGTTACTGTGAAATCGAAGGTTACCATGGCGCCCGGCTCGCCGCTCTTCTCGTCCGTGACCGGCTCGAGCAGCACTCCCTCGAAGACGCGGATGTAGACCGTCGAATCCATCTCTCCGGTCGTCGGCCGGTTGACCGAAGTGGCGCCAATCGTGATGGCCTCGCTGTCGCCATAGTCGACGTCGGAGTCCGTCTCGATGACCAGCCCGACCAGTACGTTCGCGCCGGGGTCAAGGGTGACCTGCTCGGTGTCGAGCGTGTAGTCCCAGTCTCCGCCGCCGACGTCTAGGTTGAAGGTGTCCTGTCGGTTGCCAGTGTTCTGCACCTGTAGCGTGTAGCTCGCTTCGCTGTCGACATCGACCGAGAGGTCGGTCGAGGACGAGTCGGAAACGGAAACAGTCACGCCGCTCTTCTCGTTGACGTGAATCGTCAGGTTGAGGTAGCGATTCTGCTGGTCGGGGTCGACTGTGGTGTCCTTGTCGTGCGCGCGCAGGCTGACGAACCAGCTTCCATAGAGCGCGTTCGGGTTGGCCTCGATGGTGAGCCGAATTTCGTCCATCTCGTCGGTGCCGGAAACGCTGACCACAATCTCGGTCGGTTTCCCGCCCAGCTCTTCCTGCCCGTTGTGGGTCCAGTAGGTCTTGAGCCCCTCGCTGTTCAGGTCGCTCGCGTTCAGCACCTTCAGATCGAAGTCGTGCGGGTCGTCGTTCTCGTTCATAATCCGCACAGTCATGTTCAACCACGCCCCGGTATCGACCTCGGCGTAGCCGTCGTCCGGGTCGTCGGGATTGAGCTGGAAAACCGAGTCGGCCGCGCTCGCTTGCGGCGCGAGGGCTGCGGTTAAGCAAAGCAACGACAGGAACAGCAGGATACGCTTCATGGCCGGAGGGGCTCCCACACACCCATTCATATAACTGTTCCGTAAGTTTACCCCTCGAATGGAGGTCACCGATGACCATTTCCACCTTGACCCCCGCGGTCGCCGCGGCGATGCCGTGCGCGAGTTCCTGAAGGCGGGCGGCAGCCGGCTGGTGCTGGTCCACAAGCCGTACGGGGAATGGCGGAAGCTGCCGCAATTCAAGGTGCAGGTCGCCACCACGCTGCGCCTTGCCGGCGAGGCGCGCGATGCAGGTGCCTGCGTCGCGGTCGTCGCGGCGCCGCACCCGGTTGAACTGGTGCAGATGGCCGAAAAACTGGGCGATACGGTTGCCGAAGACCTATATTTAAAAGCGGTTGACCATTGCTGCACCCTCGTAGCCGAGGGCGAACTGGCGGGGCTGGGTGAGCTGGGGCGGCCGCATTTCCCGGTCGACGCGGCGGTGTGGGAGCAGGCCAATCGCCTGCTCGAAGCGGCGCTGGCGCGGACGCGCGAAGTGGACGGCGCGGCGGTGCTGCACACCGAGTCCGGGACGCCCGAAGTGATGGCCGAGCTGGGTGAGATTGCCGACCGCGCGCGCTTCCCGAAGGCGCGGCTGGTGAAGCACTACGGCGGCCCGGGCGCGCTCGAGGCGCCAGCGGGGCTGGCCGTCTCCGTCATCGCGTCGCGCACCAATTTACGGGCGGCCGCGGCTTTGGGGACGGAGTTCATGCTCGAGACTGACTACCTTGACGACCCCGCCCGGCCGGGCGCCGTCATGGGTCCCCGCACGGTGCCGCGCCGCACGCGCGCTGCGCTCGAGGATGGGATGCTCGACGAGACGCTGGCGCACCGCATCCACGTCGAACTCCCCGACCGGGTCTACGGCAAGTTCAGCTGAGGCTACGCCTCGGCTGGCGCGGGGCTCGTCTCGTCATCTTCGCCCTTTGGCCTGGCTTCTCTCTCCAGCGGTCGTTGCATCTCATCCTCGAGGTTCCATTCGAGATTCATGCGCCATTGCCGCGCCCACGCCTCGACCACGTGCCGCTCGTGGGTTCCACCGACGAAGTGCGAAACGACGGCATCCTTGCCGCGCTTGCTCATCTTGAACGCGCCGGTGCGGTGGGTACCGGAGTAGATGACGTAGCAGGCGCCGAGGCCGAATTCCTGCCGCACCTCCTCGGAGAGGTAGTGCGCCAGCCGGTCCGCCTGGTGCAGGACGAAGCTGCCCTGGAAGGCGTGGCCGCGGACGTGGGGCAGGTCCTCCTTGACGAGCCACATCAGCGTGTCGTCGCCCTCCTGCAGGAACCCCTTGACCAGCGCCCCGTCGCGCTCCATGCGGCTGGCGCGCAGTTCGGCCATCGGAATTTCGCTCTTGACCAGCAGCCCCAGCCGTTCGGCCGAGACAATCCCGAACTGCTTCACCAGCCGTTTCACGACGCGGAAGCGCGCCTCCTCGCGGTCGAGCACGCGCCCGACGGGGAGCGTGCGGTAGTAGCCGCGCGGGGTGCGCGCCATGTGCAGTGAATGGTACAGCCGTGACAGCGTCGTCTTGAACGTGTCCGGGTCGAGTCCGCTGCGCCGCAGCAGCTCCTCGCGCGGCATACCGCGGTTGTCGATCGCCAGCGAGAGCACCCGCCGGTCGTCCGGCTCGGTCGGCCTGTCGCGCGCGTCGCGGTAGACCATTGCGTCCTGCACGGTGCAGTAGGTGGCGTAGCCAGGAATCATGACCCCCAGCACAAGGTCGAACTCCTCGCCGTAGTCGCGCGGGTGGAAGAACCGGCCCTGGATGCGCAGCGACAGCTCGAATTCGGAGCGGATGCCGCCCATTTCACGGAACGCCTGCCGCGCGTCGGTGAAGCGCCGCTGCGGGTGGATGCGCTGCCGCCAGAGCAGGTAGCCGTCAAGCTCGCGCGGGCTGAACTGCTCGGTGACAATCGGGCCGTGGACCAGCCAGTCGCGCAGCTCGTGGTAGCCCGTTGCCAGGAAGGGCGCCCGCTGCGCAGCGTCCATCTCGCTGACCGGCCGCCCCTCGACCCGTTTGACGCGAATCACGTTGCTGTTGAACTCGCGCTGGTAGCTGCCGTGCTCGTAGAGCGCCGCCAGCACTTTGGGCAGCAGCTCGGGCTGCTCGAGCGACAGCTCGCGCACCTCGAGCAGCCCCGACATGGCCCACATCTCGAGGTAGCCGACCAGCATTCCGCCCTTGGTAACGGGATGCGTCCACGCGTCGCCGTAGCGCGAGAAGACCTCGCGCCGCAGGTGGACCAGCATCGGGTCGCGCCACGAAAGCACCCGCACCGTCTCCTCCTCAATTGGCACCTGCAGTGCCTCGACTTCCTTGGTGAGGGCATAGACGAAGAGCCGTGTCTGCCCCACGACGACCACCCGCGTCACCTCGCCGCTCTCCTGCAGCCGGGCGAGCAGGTTGCGCAGCACCGCCAGCGGCAGCCAGGTCTCGCGCCGCAGCGGGGCGAAGCCGAGCGGCCCCAGCCCGCGCAGCGCCTGTTTCACGAGCACCCGTTCCGGGTCCTCCGGCGCATCGAACTTCTCCAGCAGCCGATAGCGGTTATGCGTCGTCCAGGGGTTGCGCTGGCGGTTGAAGCGATGTATCTGCAAGCTGTCCTCAAGCCCGCGCAGCGCCGGCTCGACCAGCTCGGGGTTGCGCTCCAGCCGCGTCGTGATTTCGTGCCGCGTCAGTGGCTTGCTCTGCTTCAGCAGCTCGAGGATATCCTTCTGCAGCCGCCCCTCGGCCGGCCGGCGATAGACGGCTTGGAAGGCGCCGATGCGGTGCGCCGGGACATGCCGCAGCCGCCCGCCGGAGAAGCGTCCCTGCAGCAGCGCGTCGGAGTCGCGCCATTCCCACCATTCGGCGAGCGACTGCTGGGCCAGCCGGTAGTAGGCGATGCGCGCCGACGAGACGTCCCCGAAGGCGTCAAACAGCTCCTGTAGCCCCGCGAAGCGGCGGAAGAGTTTGGTGTCGAGATACCTGCGCAGCTGCCGCTCCGAGATGACGCAGAGGTCGCCGCGCGAGTGCGCCTCGAGGTAGATGACGTCCTCCGCCAGCAGGTAGTGCGGCGTCGGCCGCCCCAGCACGAAATTGCCCCCTTGCAGCGCCCCCCGCTCCTCGAGATCGTAGAGCGTCTGCTCGACCACCTGCTCCGGCAGCCGCAGCTCGACCGCCAGCTGCTCCGCCGAGCGGGGGCCGCAGTGGCCGAGGTAGGTGCTGACGAGCCAGTCGAGCGCCTTCTCGTAAGTGGCGGCCGCCGCCGGCTCGCGGACGCGGTGCCCGTCGGGGAGCCGCGCCACTCGGTAATGCATTTCCAGCTCGTCCAGCGCCTTGCGGGAGCGCACCTTGCGCCCCGCCGCGAGGCTCGCGAGCGCCTTCTCGCCCGCCTTCGAGAGTTTGTTGCTGCGGCCATAGACGGCGCGGTAGTATGGCACGAATTCGGGGAGCGTGAAGAGCGGCTCGGCGTCGCCGGTCCAGACCGACTCGACCTGCCCCGCGTCGATGAGCGTTTCGCAGGTTTCGTGCAGTTCGCCCGCCTGCAGCTCCGACAGGCGATAAACCGACCGCCGCCGGTCGGCCAGCAGCGCCAGCCCGCCGGTCTCGCGCAGCGCCTGCAGCACGCCTTCGGGCGAGTCAACTAGCGGCGCCTTTTCGTGGAAGTAGCTCTCGACCAGCTCGCGGTCGAAGCGCGCTTTGTCGCCGCCATCCTGCTCAAGCACCTTGCCGAGCACCTGCGTGTGGAGCTCGCGCAACAGCGCCGAGCGGTCCTCCATCAGCATGATGTCGCTCAACCCGGAGAGGATGACGCCGTGAGCCAGCGGCGACGGCACCGCCGAGTAGGGGCGGTAGCGCACCGTCCGCTCGCCGCTGGCAATATCGGCCAGCACCTCGCGCGCGTGCTCGAGGTCGAACGCGTCGTGGAGCACCTCGCGATACGCCTCCTCGAGTATCGGGAAGCTTGGGAGTTCGTGAATCGCCTCGAGCACTTGCGAGGTGCGCAACTGCTGGCGCGGCAGCGAAATCTCGCGTCCCTTGTAGTTGCGCAGCACCATGAACGAGCGGTTGGCGCAATGGCGGAAGCGCTGCGCGAAAAGCTCGGTCGAGGCGATGGCGCGCCGCAAGGTCGCTTCGAGGGCGTTCGGGTCGAGCGTCTCGCCAATGCCCTCCAGATCGACGAAATCGGGGAACGTCAGCAGGAACGAGTCGTCGTTGAGCGAGATGCGCACCGACGCGCCGAGGTCGCGCCCCAGCTCGTACGCGAACGCCCGCGCCAGCGCGTCGTTGACGCGCCGGCCG
>Ga0310125_10000096_pt1 | contig 35269 bp, 41 predicted proteins | sample CB11b_Tmax_Bot8__FD_203508 | JGI IMG/M metagenome (GOLD analysis project Ga0310125, IMG submission 203508) | Marine microbial communities from Western Arctic Ocean, Canada - CB11b_Tmax_Bot8 | ecosystem: Environmental > Aquatic > Marine > Oceanic | place: Canada: Western Arctic Ocean | collected... | reverse complement strand
ACGGTTTAGTAAGGAGAAAGCACTCGCCAATGCAGAGCGGTCAGCGGTTAATGCACTGATTGCTAAAGAGTTAAGCAATATAGAAAACACAATTAAAAACGGAGAAGAACCGGTCAAGGCGAATATGGCCGCACTCGATAAAGCGACTCAAGAGAACCCCAAACACCGCTCCCGTTTTACGAAGTGGAAAGAGATTCTCCAGAGGGTGCAGTATTGGAAGTCGCAGCCACTATTGAAGGTCGAGCAAAAGATTGCGTTGGCTAGAGCGCAAGATGAAGTAAGTGATATCTCAATGCGAACGCTCTTGATAATCGAGAAGATGTACAAGTCGCGCCAGGCGGAGACAACGGGAGATAATCGCGCCGCCGTTGAACGTGTGGTTAACGAGATGAAGACGGCGGTGGCGTTGACGAGCCCCGGCAATACAGAGTTGAGGGTAGACCTCGAAAAACTTGACGAGTTAGTTGGGGCAGTAAAAGGCACCTCGTTATATGAAAAGTTAGAAGACGAAAAGTATTATTACAAAACACTGAGCAAGATACTCGGCCTTTCAAAAGAGCAACGAGTAGCCATGATGGATCAGTGGGAAAAATCGAAAAAGTCAGACCCATACCGTGCAGAACTTTTCGCTCGCCTGGAGCCGCTACACAATGCACTGATAGCGGATAAGGAAACAGAGATAGCAGAGCAAGTTGGTCACATGAGAACTGCCCTGCTGTCGGATAAGAAAATCGACAAGAATGAATTACAGGCGCTTAAAGACGCTGCAAGACACACCAAATACGAAAAACCTCTCGCATTAGCACTTCAAAAATACGATGCACTCAACAGTTTTCAAATGATGCCAGTTGTCACCGATGATGGCAGTCCGAATCAAAATGATTGGTTACTTGAACAAAGGGGTAAAACGTTTGGTGCGAGAGAGGCTGAAGTAATCGACCATCTTGCCGCCTTTCACGATAAAGCACTAACCCGCATCAAAGCGGGCAAGGGTTTGGACGTTGCGATAGATATGGGCATATTAGATGAGCGTGATTTGCCCGCGCTGAACAGTGCGATTGTAGGGAGCCGAGAGAACTTTAGCGCATTCCTCTCGCTGCGCGCGGATGCGGCGGCGAAAGCACAGGCGGGATTTGGGCCGCAAACAGTGGTAGGGCTAGAGGCGGATTTCGATCCAGAAGCAGAAACACGCATACCAGGGCGTAGGGGTGTTGGTTTTAATGTGCCCGCGTTAAGGCCCGCCGAGGTGGATTTATTAGTGGAGCAGATGACGGCCGCGAGCCCGGATGCCCAGGTGCAGATACTTGAGACACTGGTTGAGAATCTCGATACACAGGGAGCGATGCTGATTTTTGGGCAGTTCGATAAGAAGGGCGCGACCGTGTTGGCGATGGCGGGTTCGTTAATGACCGATGATGCTCCAGGTGTTGCGCGCGAAGTCGTGATAGGACGCACCATGGTGAATGCACCATTCATGCCGGAAAACAAAAAACTGCGCTTGGAGATCATGCAAAAGTTAATGGGCGCAATGCCGGTCAGTACTAACTTAGAGTACGCACAGTTAGATGCACTGACGGATACTATTGTCGCGAACATAGCATATAAGGCTGCTGTAAACATGAGCTCTACCGATTCATCGTATGATCCCACATCATTCAAGGACAATTATGAAACGACTTTAGATGCTGCGGTAGACGATGTCACGGGCGGAATCATTACGGTTCTTTGGGATGAATCGAGCGGGTGGGGTGATGCAGAATACAGGTTATTCGCGCCTCGACGCGGGTGGGATAGCGATGATTTTGTTCAAGCACGGCGAGCGATCACACCAGAGCATATTGTGGCGATGGGCGACCTCCACCCACATCACGACAAGGCGGCAGTATTAGCAGGGATTAGAGGCAGCATTGGGCTTGCAACTAACCAGGGTTCGGTTTATAAATTTGAGCCCGTCGGTGGATTGGGTGAACGCGGTAAGGGTTATTACTTAAAGCAGTCCGGTGCTGATGAGAAATATGTCGCTGGGAAAGACGGGAAGGCATTCGTGTTTCGATTCCCAGAGGGCAAGTATTGGCCGGATCGAACGCCGTCTGTTAAGAGCTTTTTCGGATTCAAAGATACTAAACCGTCTGCTACTGACCCCGGTGCTGGCATGGAGGAAGCGCTACCCGATGCGAAGCGTGATGAGTTAGCTCACGCGGCTGTCACTTCAATAATTGATGGCAAGGCTACGCTAGACATTATAGATGGGTTGCCTCAAAAAACTGCTGACGAGGTTGTTCGTCTTTTGGAGGAAAATTTAGAAGTAGCGGGAGAACACTTCAAACCATCAGGGGACGACGATAAAGGATCGACCCCATACCTTGACGAACTTGAAGATCGTTTGCGCGGAAAGAAGCTCGCCGAAGGCAAACCAATACTTGTGAAGAAGAAAAGGTAATGGTCGGTTTTTATGAGGAAGTGACAGACTATCGCCGACGGTTGGTGAATCGTAACGTTGTCAGCAGTCCAGAAGAAGCACAAGAAAGAGTCACGGGCGGTGATGTGTTCTCGGCGGTGCGTAAATCGTTCGCTACGGAAGACACGACAGGGGGTGTGCATCGGTTTACAGAGAAAGCAATTTACGACCAGATGGAGGCGATTGGAGAGGTCGATCCAGAGTTTAAGTATTACAACATCCCGTCATCTGGATCGATTCGGTCGAGTCAACTCGCCCATGCAACTGCTGGCATCCAAAACATAAATAAAGATAGTCCAAACGCGACTTGGTACAAATCTCAAAGCGAACGCATTAAGCAGCTAAACAAAGAACACGGCACGAACTTTCTAACCTGGGAAGAGCTCGAGCCAAAAACCATTGCGGATATCAATTCGATGTTCAAGCGTGCCGAGCACGCAAAAGCCACAGCGTCGCCGCATGATGCGTTTTGGGGTGGGCTGGGTGGTGTGGCGGTGGGCGCACTGCAAGACCCCATAATAGCCGGTTCGATGTTTCTTTCCTGGCCGTTAACCGCAGCAAAGGCCGCGCATTTAGGTACTGCGGGCAAAATCTTTCACGGAATGAAAACCGATGCAGCTATTTTCGGTGGCATCGAGGCTGCGATTATTCAACCTCATGTGTACTTTCAAAAGGATGCACTAGGCAGGGATTACACAATAGGGCACGCTGCGATGGTCACGTTAATGGTGAGTGGCGGTGCGGCTGGGTTTCGCGGCATTCTCGAGGGTGCTGGCATGAGTGCCAAGGCGTTATATCGAACGTTACGCGACACACACACTAAAGAAGAAGCGGCGGCGGTGATTCGTGATACCGGTAATCAATTAAATGCCGCTGGAGAAACTAAAACCGCAGAGGTAATGTGGCAATGGGCGGATGCGGTAGGGGAAACCCCGCGCGGTTGGGAAATAGGCCCAGACGGAACGATAACGATAACTGTGCGTCCTAGCGATGAGCTGCTACACGTTAGGAATCTCGATATTGCCTGGGATAATCTCGAGAGGGGTTTCGTTGAGCCATTCGAGGCGCCGACGGTTGCAATGCCGGTCAAGCCAGAGCATCAACCGATACACCTGGGGGATGCCCCCGAGCCGGTGCGGGTCGATCCGAGAGAGATAAAGGTAGATGCGAAAACATTTCAATTCAAGGAAGGCGGCGATGCGGCGGGAGTTACTGCCAGGCTAAAGGGCGTTAGTGAATGGGATGAAGTGTCTGCTGGAGTGATTATTGTTTTCGAGAATAAGGCGGGTGAGCGGTTTGTGGTTGATGGACACCAGCGCGTCGGCCTGGCTAATCGATTGATTGAAGAAGGTGCAGACCCGGACACCATTAGAATCGGCGCGCGAATCTATCGAGAGGTTGATGGGTACACCCAGCGCGAGGTGCGAATCCGCGCAGCCATTACGAACATTCAGCAGGACACCGGCAGCATTCTCGACGTTGCCAAGGTGATGCGTGAAATGGGCGACCGGTACAACTCTGTGTTGCCACCCAACTCAGCCCTGGTGCGCGACGGTCGCAACATGGCGCGCCTTGACGATGATGCGTTTCAGTATGCAGCCAACGCACTCAAGCCAAAAGAGCATCGCCTGGCGGCAGTCGTCGGCGAGTTAATCCCGCAAGGGCCGGGACAGATAGCAGCCCTGCAAGCATTGGTAAGAAGTAAGCCCGCTAATCGCCTCCAGGCGCGAATGATTACAGAACAGATAAAGGTAGCGGGGTTTCAGCGCGTCGAAACACAAGACCTATTCGGCGGCATGACGTTATCAGAAACATTGTTTAAGGAGCGCGCCCAGGTGCTCGAGAACTCGTTGCGTCTGCTTAAACAGAATCGATCATTACTTAGAACGGTACTCGACCGTGATGCGGAGTTAACCGGCCTCGGTAATCGAATGAACCGTGAAGCCAACCTAGAGAGGTTCGGAGAAGATGACACAGCAATCGAAGCCCTATCCAGACTCGCCAACACGAAAGGCCCAATCTCGGAAGCGCTCAACAAAGCGGCCCAAAGGATCAAAAACGGCGAAAACGTCGGACTTGTCACTCGGGCTTTTCTCGAGGGAAACGAATTTCGACTCGCTAGACGGGGAGGAGTTGTTAGCGATAGCGGAGGGGCTGCGGTTAGCCCTGGCGGACGCCCGCTCGAAACAACCCCAACCGCCGGTGATCGACCACCACTAAAGGATCAAGCGTTATACGACGACATCCGCGCGAAACTCGTGGAGGAGCGTCGGCAGCCAACTGATGCGGACTTGCCGCCAGAATTAGTTCCTGAAGTGGGGCGCCCGATTGCCTTGCAAACATTGCCCATTGCGGAGCAGAAATTAGTAGAAGCGGCGTTTAGGTCGTCACAGTACAAGGTTAAGACCATTCGCGGGTTGGTCGGTACTGACGACAAGATAGCAATAGCAAATCAGAACACGCTCGAGGGCGTCGCTGACGATATTGCTGCCGAGTTGGGTGTTGAGCACGTTCCACCACCGGCGCAAGAGGGAACAGGGTGGCGCCATAAAGAGCGCGACAGCATTGAGCGTAAGGTTAAGGATAAATTCGACGGTGACTATTGGCAGGTAACCGACACGACGCGAACGTCGTTTGTGGTCGACACACCAGAACAAGCGGTGGCCATTATTGACGCATTAGGTAAGCGCCTGGCGCTAATCGACGAAGGGTGGAATGTGCAGCCAGCACAAGGCTATTTAGACAACAAAATTCTAATTCGTCATTCAGACGGGCGAATCGCAGAGGTGCAAATTATTGGTCGTGAATTCTGGACGGCCAAATTCAAAGAAGGCGGCCACGATCTCTATTATCTGTGGAGAGAAACCTACGAGGTTGGCCCTGACGGTATAACAATAATCAAGAATAAGGCCGAGTACGACCGATTACAGAATGAAATGGCGGCGCTTTATGCCGCTGCAAACCAGCGATCAAATGCAGCGTTCCAATCACTCTCGGAAAGGCTGCGTCCTTCGTCGAGTACGACGGGCCAGGGAACCGCTCGCCAACGCTTACCTGGTGATGAGCTAGACCAGGCAGACATTGCATTATCGCCTGGCTCGCGAGTTACTACGACGGGCATACCGTCCCAATCGAAAAGACCGACGATGTTATCCGAAGGTGGTGAATCTGGTGGCCCTGTCATGGGGGACATTATACCCCAAAGACAGGCCGAGGGGTGGGGGATTGGGGGTTGGGATGATCTCACAGTATCCCAACAATCTGATGAGATGTACCGCATGGAGTGGACTAAATTCGAGCGGGAATATAATGATAACGTTAAACAGTTATTAGAGGACGACCCCGAATTCACAGCATATACAGAATCGGAAGCGCTAGAGCTGCGTGAAACACTTAGAGAAAACCCCGACCTGGAAATACCCGCATCACGCGTTGATGAAAACGGCGAAATCATTACCGAAATCAGAACAGCACGCGAAGTTTTTGAGGAGCTGGCAGAAGAAGATGCACACACACTCGATCTATTTACTTGTATTAGAAGATGAAATTTAACGATTGCCTAGAGGAATCTGTAGCCGCTGGTCGAATCACCAGGGCAGAGGCGCAGCATGTCGCTGGTCAAATTGACGCGCTACAAAACTCGCTAACACTCCGGGGTGAAGTATCACCAGAAGTAGCAAGAACACAGGCAGAGCAAGCGGTATTGCTTGCCAGGCAGAAACACACCGCGCTTAAACGTCGGCAAGCGGGACTGCAAGCCATTAGAACGCACCAGGCAACACAGGCTGCGCTCGCGCATCCGAGGGGATTTGTCGAGGGGATTTGGGGATTATTAGCAAAAGACCCAGGGCGCGAGGCGCGAGTATCAAATATCGATCAACGCGCAACCGCTGTTAAGGGCTGGCTCCACTCGTTATTTGCTGATTCGATGGATAAGATGCGAACAAAAAACCTCGGTCTTTCTCAGGATATAGAGTTGCCTAGATTGATGCTGCGCGAGTTGATGGGCGAAAAAACAGGAAACGCGTCAGCTAAAGAAGCGGCGACGCTGTGGTCTGGAGTCGCCGAGGCTGCCCGTCTTCGATTCAATCGCGCCGGTGGTTCGATTCCCAAGCTAATCGATTGGGGTATGCCGCAATATCACGATCCGGCGTTAGTGGGGCGCATGGGTGCTGACGCATGGATTGACAAGATTACACCGCTACTTGATCGCAGCAGGATGATAAACGAGGTCGGTATCCCGCTAAACGATGCAGAGTTTCGCATTATGCTCGAGAAAGCGCACAACACAATACGAACGAATGGATTGTCAGACCTTACGCCTGGGCAAGTGGGGGGCAGCAAGTTAGCTAACCGTCGCCAGGATCATCGCGTACTACATTTTAAGAACGCTGATTCCTGGTTGAAGTATCACGATGAATTCGGGCACGCCGATCTCTATACGACGCTAACCGATCACCTCAACGGAATGGCGCACGATATAGCCAAGCTCGAAGTATTAGGCCCGAATCCAGACGCGACGTTTCGTTACTTGCGCGATATGGCAATCAAGAGGGGCGAGCTCGATGGCGCGGGATTTTCGTGGAACAACAAAGAAATGCTCGAGAGTCATTGGAATGTTGTGAGCGGTAAAGCCGACGCGGTTGAGCATGTGATGCTGGCAAACTTCGCCGGAGCGGTTCGCAATTATTTAACCGCCGCCCATTTAGGTGGTGCGATGCTGAGTGCAATATCCGATATCGCGTTTGTGCGCCAAACTGCCAGGTTCAACGGGATGAAAGCGACCAAGGTGTTAAAGCGCGGCCTGGAAATTATGTCGAGTGCTGACGATAGAATGTTTGCGGTGCGGGCTGGGCTAACTGCCGATGCGTGGATCGTGCGGGCATTGGGTGGTAATCGTCATGTCGAGGTAACGGGTGCGGGGTTCTCGTCAAAGGTATCCGATTTCACGATGCGTGCCTCTCTGCTATCCACCTGGACGGATTCGATGCGGAAAGCATTCGGTATGGAGTTTATGGGGTACATTGCCGACAACGTACGCAGACAATTCAAAGATTTACCGAAACCGTTACGCGATACGTTCGAGGGTTATGGGATTAAGGCGAGCGATTGGGATGTGATGCGTGGCACAGATTTAATCAGTTATAAAGAGGTCGGGTTTTTTAGTGTCGAGAACCTAATGAAACGCGTCGACCTGGACGAAGGCGCCAGAATGGATTTAATGACCCGTATACAGGAGATGATTTTTAGCGAAACAGATTTCGCCGTTCCTGTGCCGGATTCCAGAGCGCGGACATTTACTACCTGGGGAAAAAAACGCGGCACGTTGGTCGGTGAACTTGCTCGAAGCGTCGGACAATTTAAGTCGTTTCCGATAACGATTATCACTTCTCATTTGATGAGGGCAGCTCGCCAAAGTGGATGGCAAAACAAGGCGGCGTACCTCGGCAGCCTAGCGGTATCGACCACAGTGATGGGTGCTGTTGCGATGACCATGAAAGACCTGGCGAGAGGTCGCGATCCTCGAGATATGACCAGCGCGAAATTCTGGTCGGCTGCATTTATACAGGGCGGTGGTGCGGGAATATTTGGTGACTTTTTGTATTCTGCCGAAAGTAGATTTGGTAAAGGATTTGTCTCGACAGTGGCAGGGCCAGGGGTGGGTTTAGTTGACGACATGAAGGATATGGTCGTTGGAAACCTGTATTCGTTGACACATGGCGACGATACCAACATCGGGCGAGAGGTGGTAAAATTCGCAGAGCGGTATTCCCCAGGTGGTTCACTATGGTACGCACGCCTCGCGCTCGAGCGGGCGATGTGGGATCAACTCCAGAACGCGGTTGACTCTAAAGCTGGTCGAGGGTTTCGACGCGAAAAACGCAACCGTCGAAAAGATTATGGTCAGGAACATTGGTGGCAACCAGGACAAGCAGCACCGTCCAGGGGGCCAAACATAGAGGCACTGTTTGGGGGCTAAATGGCGACGCTACTCGTTAATGATGTAACGCCACGGGTGCAGTACACTGCAACCGGCGCGCAAACTGTATTCGCTTACGGTTTTTCGATCTTTGTTGATGCCGATCTAAAGGTATACAAGGGCTCAACCTTAATGACGTTGAGTGCGGCGTCAAATAATACGAGCTATCAAGTTTCTGGAGCAGCCACGACCGCTGGCGGTAACGTCACATTCGGGGCGGGTCTAACTGGTGGCGACATTGTTACCATCTACCGTGATTTGCCGGTATCAAGAACCTCTGATTATCAGACCGGTGGTGACTTGCTCGCCGAAACGCTGAACGACGACCTCGATAAGATCGTGCAAATGGTTCAGCAAGGCGAGCGCGATATTAACCAGCGCACGCTACGCTTTGGGCAGTTCACGACGGGCATACCCCTGGCAGAGTTCACAGAATCCGCAACGGATCGAGCCAACAAAGTGCTGGGATTTGACTCCTCGGGCGATCCTAATATCACCCAGGAGCTGGGTACATTCCAGGGGAATTGGGCAGCGAGTACGGCGTACGTCATTCGCGACCTAGTTAAAGACACAAGCAATAATAATATTTACATCTGCACAGTCGCGCATACCAGTTCGGGATCACAACCACTGTCGAGTAATACCGACGTGGCTAAATGGTCGTTGATTGTTGATTCTGCGAGTGCGACGACTTCGGCCACAGCAGCGGCCACCAGTGCGACTGCATCGGCAACGTCGGCCACTGCATCAGCCACTAGTGCAACCGCAGCAGCCACTAGTGCGACAGCGGGAGCGACAAGCGCAACTGCATCAGCAACAAGCGCGACAGCGGGAGCGACAAGCGCGTCGGCAGCAGCGACATCTGCAACAGCGGCTGCTGCGTCTTACGATTCATTCGATGATCGCTACCTGGGGACTAAGTCCAGCGATCCAACAGTAGATAATGATGGTGCCACTTTGCTTGATGGTGCGCTGTACTTCAACACCACAAACAACGTGATGATGGTGTACGACCTGGGCGGTACAACCTGGAACAGAACGACACCAACCACATCAGACCAGACCAAGATCAACACGGTCAGCGGTATCGCGGCGAATGTAACGACTGTCGCTGGGATTTCCAGTGATGTGACGGCAACCGCCGGCAAGGCCACAGAGATTGGATTGCTGGGTGTTGCCGCAGTAATTACAGATATGGGAATACTCGGCACAGCCGATGTAGTCGCCGATATGAATACGCTAGGCACTGCTGACGTTGTTACAGATATGAACACGCTAGGCACTGCCGATGTTGTTGTCGACATGAACACCTTGGGTACGGCAGATGTAGTCGCTGATATGAATACCTTGGGTACGGCAGACGTGGTTGTTGACATGAACACGCTTGGCACTGCGGCTAACGTCACTGCGATGGATAACTGTTCAGGATCGATCACCAACATAAACACTTGCGCGACGAACCTGACCAACATCAACTCGTTTGCAAACACATACACAATCGCGGGTAGTGCTCCTGGTTCACCTGGGGCTGGCGACCTCTGGTACGACACATCTCTGAACAAACTTAACTTTTACACCGGATCAGCGTGGACAGAGATCGCGCCTGGAATCACAACTGAGGTCGACCCAAGCGCGGCGGCACTCGCACTGGCACTGGGGTAAACCATGGCAAACACGTTCAAACTGAAGACGGACACAGCGGTAGGCACCACACTCACGACGGTGTACACGGTGCCAGCATCTCCCGCCACAACGACAATCATCATCGGTTGTTTGCTGGCAAACATTCACGCATCGGCACAGGTGAAAGCGAGTGTGCAGATCGTCACTTTGGCGACATCTGGTGAGAACGGTGACAACGTGTACCTGATAAAAGCAGTGCCAGTGCCATTTGGTTCGAGTCTCGAAATTGTCGAAGGCAAGATCGTCATGCAAGCCGGTGACATTATCAAGGTTGAGTCGGACACAGCGGCATCGATTGATGTTGCACTGAGCGTGCTGGAGCAGACCTGATGGGCTTGATCGGAAAACAATATACGAGTGTTGCGCTGACTGCTGCGGATATTGCTGATGACGCAGTCACATCTTCGAAAGTCGCTGATGCCGCGATCACATCAGCGAAGATTGCTGATGGCACGATAGTCGATGCTGACATCAATACCGGTGCGGCAATCGCCGGGAGCAAGGTGTTGGTTGATACAGCGAGCCTTCGGAATGACATCGCCACTCTGGCATTACATTCTGCAATAGCAGATAACAAAGCGGCTTACAACTTATCTAATGCTTTTGTAGATCAGTATGAAGACAGCACTGGTATTGCCACAACTAGTACTGCAATAAGAGATGATGTTAATGAGTGTATGTCCGCAGGAGCCACAGGGACTGTAGAGTTTGTAAATGACTCAAATACTCAACTTTTATACCACTTTAATGGCGCTGATGGCTCAACCACAATTACTGATGACTCGGGGAATAGCTTAACTGGAGTCGTTTATGGCAATGCACAGTTAGATACCGCTGTTAAAAAGATGGGCACGGCATCGTTGGAAGCGGCAGGAACAAACCCTTACATAGTAAGTGGTGCTTCAAGCCTTTTACAGTCAACAGGAGACTTTACGATTGAGTTTTGGTTCAACAGTACTGATGCCAATGGTCGTGACTTTATAGATTTTAATCATGGTCACAGTGGTTTGTACCTAGATTGGCATGCGGGTGGAACGACCGATCGAATCTCGACCGTGTTCGGCGGTGATGTTGCCGCATCAACTAGATATTTTATGTGTACAGATATGGAAGATGGAAATTGGCATCACTTTGCTCTCGTTAGAGATTCAAGTACATCTTGGTATTTTTATTACGACGGTGTTTCTATATCCCCTGTTAGTGGCGGCATGACGCATGATCTAACTAAGCAGATCAACCCTCCAGCACTTGGACTTCGTATTAGTACAAATCCCGCCAGCACTGCTACACACCTCGGTCACAAAGACGAGTTGCGTTTTAGTAATGTTGTTCGGTATCCGGGTGGAACGACATTCGTGCCTAATTATGGTGTTGTAACATCCGCATCTGGCAACTATACATCTACCACTGAGACAGCCTCTGCAACAGTCTCCAAGATGGGGATTGTTGTGCTGTATAAGAATGCGTCAGGAACGGCAACGTTAGATACTGACTTGATTGTTCAAGTATCCGCTGATGGGGGTACGAACTATGTGTCAGCACCACTCACTGCTGGCGGCACATTCTCTACTGGAATCAATATTGCTAAGTCGAACAGCATAACAATCAGCAATACAGGAACAGCGCCAAAATACAAAATATCATTTGCGAATCAAGCGGCTGCATCGAAAGTCACAGAAGTGCATGGCGTTGCACTGCTTTATTAGGATGGAGTTAGCATGGCACTAATCGGAAACGTAGTAACCCAAAACAGATTCCCGTCTGTCGCGTATGTAGCAACAGCAGCGCAGACCACATTCCCTGCATCGGGCGCACTGCCTGAGACAGCGGTCAATGAGGCTGCGGCTATCGTCACGGTCAACGGACTGCGACAACACACGGATGCTTACTCCATAGGCACGACGCTTGTCTTCACGGCGGGGCTGACCGTTGGTGATGCGGTTGAGATCATATGGCTGGGATTGAAGTCGATCACTGAGGTGTCAACCGCTAATCCCGACATCACAACGGAAGGGAAATATTTTGAGAATTACGCATCGATCACTTCTAACTTAACCACAGCATCCAGTTCGCAGAACAGAGCGTTGATCGGTCCCATTTCTGTGTCAGGGGCGAGTACCGTCTGGACTCTGGCTGGCGAACTCAACATCCTTTAGGGAAACATCATGGCTTCAAAACTTTTAGTAGACGAAATTTCGCCCCAGTCACACGCGACAGATGTGACGCTTACCACGGGTAAGAACATCACAGGTGCTAATACCCAGTTTAAGATCACTGGTGGATCGGCTGATAATTTTCTTAAAACGGATGGCGCTGGTGCCTTGAGTTGGGGAACACCTACGGCTGGAAGCACGATAAAGGTTGCTTATCTTGTAGATCAGAAAGCGCAAGGAACGGATGGTGGAACTTTTACTTCTGGCGCTTGGCAGCATCGTGATTTACAAACTGAACACTACGACACGATAGGCATTACGTTCGGAACAAATACTTTTGTTATGCCTGTTGGAACATTTTACATAGATTGGAGTTGCCCCGGCATTGGTTGTTATTACCATAAATCCAGACTTTACAACATAACATCCGCTGCCGTGATTAAGTATGGTACATCTTCTCTGTCTAGGATCAATTCCGCTTATGGTGACGCTCAGAACCAAACCCTTTCCAATGGTTCTGCTTTAGTAACCCTCTCAGCTACTGCGACATTTAAGATCGAGCATCGATGCTCTTTAACAGCAGCGACTAACGGCATGGGAAGCGACTCAGGTTTTGAAGTAGAAACTTACACCACCGTTAAAATTATGCAGATCGCGTAGGAGAAAAGAATGGATATTCATCTTGTAGTTAATCACTTAGGGTTAAACGGTAACTCTTATAGCCTAAGCCAAAGCAATGCTCCGCATGAAATCGTTAGGTGGGATGGTCCTGCTACGCAACCAACTCAAGCAGAACTAGACTCTGCGTGGGCAGAGATTGAAGCGGATGAAGATTACCAAGCGCACGTTGCTGATCGCTCAAAAGCCTATCCAGTGCCGGGATAACTAGCGATGGCACTGACTAAATTAAAATCAAGCGGGATCGCTGATGGCGCGGTGACTGCGTCCGACATTGCGGCTAACTCAATCACGGTCGCGCAAATGTCTCGGGCTGGTACGAGCGGTCAATTGCTGACCAGCGCGGGTACTGGTGCTGATGCTGCTTGGGCTGCTGCTCCTGCCGGTGGTATAGCGGCATCTGAAATGAAAGGTTGGCGTATCCGTCCAATTTTTACTTGGGAGAGTACAACAACCATTAAGTTAAATGGCGTTTTCTTGTACCAACATAATGGTACGACAACGCAAATCCTTACTGGGACAGATATTACTTTTACACGCTCCGATACAAGTAGTGTGGCTCAATATAATTATCTTTACATTGATGATAGCGCGGTTGTGACTGCAGGTAACACGACTATCACTGCTAGCGAATTGATTAGTAGCCCAACGGCACCCACACTCAACACAACTAAGGGTGGTTTTTACAACGGAAACGACAGGTGCATATACGCATTCAAACAAGATGCGTCGGATGACATTGATCGTTTTTCAATTGCCGGCTTGCAACTTCCGGGAGTTATAGTGTCAGAGACCGCTTTCGGGTATGAAAGTAATTCTGGTGCTGGTTATGGGACGGGTTGGCATCAGTATACTATTGCCGCAGCTAATCTACCACGACCTTGCGGCCCTGCTGGGTTGGCTGTTGGATTGTATACTAAACTCGGCGGTGCTCATTCAACTATGTATGTTGGTCCTGATTCACTGGATTGGGATATGTTTGTTGTCGCGGGTTCGTTCACCGTGAATGCACCAGTAAACAGTAGTGGCCGGCTTAATGTCAGATCAGATTATGCGCACTCTTCGTATTCGCACGTCTTTACTGCCATAGGATGGGCAATGAGTCCATTTTTATGAGGAAGAAAAATGTTTAAAACATGGCAAGACGTACGAAAAGTACGCGATCAACTTTTGCAGATGAGCGACGGAGCATTCTTTGTTGCGGCGGAAGCAGGAGTGGAACTGGATGGTGTTATGAAAACCTACCGCAATGATTTACGAGATGTAACTGATATTTTTGCTAACCCAGAAGACGTGATCTTGCCTGATCCGTGGGCTAATCCTCCTGTTGAGATTCGCTAATGTTCGTCTTCGCCTTCTCAGTGCTTCGCACGATCCACTGGTTCTTGATCCCGGCGCTTGTGATATGGATGGCAGTGGCACCGGATAACTTTTTACCCGCCTGTCTCGAAGAGGCAAAAGAGGCAATGAGCCAGCGGTTCAGCGGTGGGTACTTCGGATAATGAAACGCCCGCTCTTCGCTCTGGCATTACTCTTCGCAGTGTCAAGTGCGTCAGCGCAACTGTATCCGCAACGTGGAATGTTCAACATGTTATGCGCGAAGGAATCATCGGAGATGTTCGATGCGCTGGAGAAGAGGGTAGGCGAACGAATTGCATATCATCTCGTGCTGACCTCAACAAAGAGCGTTAACTTCTCAATGTGGATAACCGAGAACAAAGCAAACAAAACAATCACTGTACTTGTGACGCGCACAACCGCAGCGGGGTCAGAGACATGCATGGTATGGGGTGGCTCGGAGATAATACCGCTCGACAATCCACCAATCGGCACACCAAAGAATCAAACCGATGTCTGAGTACACCGGGCCCGAGCGTCGTGGTAATGGCGGTGGGTTCACCTTTTCCAAATCATTGAATCTAAGCCATTTATTAGTGACTGCAACCATGGTGTTCGGGGGTATTAGTTATGTGTCGGGCATCGACACCGAGGTTCAACTACTCGAAACCAAGTTACTCGCGCTCGAGCGTTCGGTAGATAAATCCGAAGAACGTGCGGGTGAGGCGTTCAACGAACTAAAGACCGCAATCCAGAGGCTCGGAATAAAGATCGATAGACTAACCGTAAGAGGATAACGATGAAACAACTAAAAGTGTGGTGGAACAATCAATCGACGAGCTTTAAGTTAGTCGCTGGTGTTGCAGCGTTCGCCGTTGCCATCGCGATTTTCCAAGGGATAACTGGCGCGTGAAACTCGACCTCTTCGGTGTTGGCAAGGTTGCCGACTCCGTGATGGGTGGACTCGATGAGCTCTTTACCTCTGATGAGGAGCGAGCCCTAGCGCGAATACGCGTACTCGAGATTCTTGCAAAAGCAGATAACGCGCAGACCTACATCAACGCAATCGACGCGCAGTCAAATCATTTTTGGCAGTACGGGTGGCGCCCGTCAATCGCCTGGGCGGGTACTGCTGCCCTGGTGTATTCGTGGATTGGCAAACCGCTCTTGTTAACCATCTACGCGGCGACCGGATGGGCACCGTTAATTCTTTCTTTGCCTGATGTCCCAATGGACGCGATCACACCCATCATCATCGGTATGCTGGGTCTTGGCGCGATGCGTTCTTTTGACAAAAATAAAGCGCGCCAGTAAATGCTCCCACACTCTCATCCGAGTTGTGTGGGTCGATTCAGACCAGACAGCGGGTTGGTCTGAGCATAAGCGCGACCAGGCGCAACACAACCTTCTCTATTCCTACGGGCTACTCGTCGATAAAGACGAGGACTACCTCTATATCGCAGACACGCACATGGGCGGCGACACCTGGGGTGGCTTATCCAGGTTCCCCCTGGGGTGCGTGCATAAGGTTGAAACAATGATAAAGGGAGTTCCGTGCAAGCCATGTTAGAAGCTAAAGTCGTCCTTAATGCACTCGAAGAAACAGATGGCAACCAAAGCGCTGCCGCAAGATTGTTGCAAGTGCCGCGTACCACATTCCGCAAAGCGATTAAACGGATTCGTACGGCAGGAACAATAGAAAAGAACGGTATCGATTTTCCAGAGATACCCGAGGACGATATACCCGTCGATCAAATCATCGATCAGATGTCGCGACGATTCACACGGCGACAACAAGCCTACCGCGCCAGGCAGTGGATGCGTTACAAGGTGAAAGAAAAGAAACCTATCGGCATTGCGTGGGTCGGTGATCCTCACGTTGACTCGAACGGTTGCAATTGGCCGCTGCTGCGCGAGCACTGTCGGATCATGGCAGATACCCCTGGACTGTACGGCGCGTCGATTGGCGACCATAGCGACAACTGGGTGGGGCGTCTTACCCGCCTGTACGCAGAATCAGAACAGTCTCGGAGCACGGCAATTAAGCTGGTCGATTGGCTGCTGCGTGATAGCGGTGTCAACTGGATGCTATTGTTACGCGGCAACCATGACATGTGGACAAACGAAAAGCGCGATGATCCGATCTATTGGATATCTCACTCGCTGAACGTGCCGCTCGAGGATTGGGCCGCGAGAATTACGCTCGATTTCCCCAACGGACGCGAGGCGCGTATCCATGCCGCGCACAATTTCAAAGGGCATAGCATGTGGAATAGTTTGCACGGCGCGCAGAAACAGGCGCACATGAAAGACCAGGCGCACCTCTACGTTTGCGGACACACCCATAATTGGGCGTTGCACCAGGAGGAGTCAGCATCGCGCGAGTTCACATATTGGCTCGCCAGGGCGAGGGGCTATAAGTTTCTCGATGACTTCGCCGACGTGCTGGGGCACTCTCCACAGCAAGGTGGGGCTACAATATTGAGCGTGTTCGATTCCAATGCAAAATCTGATAGCGGGTTAGTTCAATGTTTCGCCGACCTGGAATCTGGTGCCGACTATCTTACCTGGGCGCGGGCGAAAAAATGAAGTACGCCGCTATCCTCGAGTCGGGTTCGATTATCAATTTTGATTCAATGGATGTGTTCGCCGTGCGCCTGGCGGACGGGGGGAAGAGTGCAACGGTCGAGCTGTATGTGTCCCAAGAGCAAGCCGAAAGGCTTATTGCTGAATTATGGGAAATGGAACCACCAATCTCAAAGCTCGACATCAACTAGGTCGATTGTGGCATCCCGAACACCTGGAGCCGAATCCGGCTCTTCGCGAGTTCTCCTGTCCCGTCGTGGTTAAGGCGCCGCAACAACCCTCGATGTCAATCCCCGAGTTAAGGGCTGTCGTCCTCGCTGCATCAAATAAAGGCCAAGCGCTCGAGGCGTTCTGGAAATGGGCAGCGCAACACGGCATTAACTCGGACGCTGACCCCGCCTGGTGGGAGAAAATGCAGAAGCTCACCGCACCACGAACACCCCCCTAAAAACAAGCACAGTTTGTGTGCCGGATGCTATAGAGGGGGGGGTGGGTCGGAGCTAAATGGCTTGTTTCCGCCGTTTTCAAAAAGGAACGTCGTCTAGGCTGTCGTTGAGGTCGCCTGTTTGCCCCGATGGATATGGGTGGTGTGAGGGTTTGTTGGATGGGTAGCCCCCACTGTTAGCCTGGGGCTTATCCTCAACCTCGAATGCTTGAATCCATCCGTCCCATTCGGCACTGATTGGCATCGCGTCGAGTTTTATTTTCAGTTTGTGGTCATCTTTGATTAGCCCGCCGACCGTTAGCCAGCGGGTTTTTTCCACACCCTCGACTGTGTATGTGCCGTTCGGTACTTTTAGGTTGTGTGTTCTATTCATGCTGCGCGTTTCTCCTCGAGCCGGTATTCCTCCAGGCCCATTGTGTATATCCAACGTGAAAGTTCATTCGCTACCTGGGCAACATCAGTAGCCATGGCAGGGTATGGGTACAGCGGTAAGGTGTGTGTGTTGCCGACCGTCCAGATGGCGGAGCCCTTTAACAGCTTGAGTTCGACGATGCGGTAATGCACAGCGCTTGCGTTGAAGGCCAGCGAGTAAGTGCGCCACTGCATCGATTCCATAAACCGCTCGAGTTTCTCTGGTCTAATAGGCTTTAGCGAGGTCTTGTACTCGTACACATCTCGCCCGACTAACGCATCCGCCTGGCAGACAATACGGGCGGGCCCGTAATCCGTTTCGATCACAAGATCATCGGCCTTAAACTCGACCAATGGGTTTTTGTCGTTGATGTCTGCGACAGCTTTATCGATTTCCTCGGCGTCGAAGGTTATCTCGTTCCAAACGTACACTGGCGCGTCGTTGTACATCTCGAGATATTGGTCGGGCTCCTGGGCGACGGCGTGAAAAGCATTACCCATTCGCATCGGGTGAGTCTCTTCGATGGGGTCTTTCCGCACCCTCGAGATCATGTCCTCGACCGACACAATCTCGAAGCCACCGTCGCCAGCCTTAAACAGACGATACGAGTCGAGCAGCGTTGCACTAAGCCGCAACATTATTTGGCTTCCTCACAAACGCAGCCGCGTCAGGGTTGTAAATAAAATCGAACTGGGTTGCATGGTCGTTCAGAATGCCGCGCACCTGGGCCCACACTGCGGGCGCCTCGGAGAGTTCTGCTTTGGATGTGTTGAGCACCTCGGTTAACTCGTCCGGATCGATGCAGCCGTGTATCTTGTCGCGCCATTCGCCAACCTCTCCAGCAACGACAGAGCTCGCGTGGTTGCGCTCGTTGAGTGCGTCCTTCGCGCCTTGAATGATGGTGCCCAGGAAGTCAGGCGCACTGTTCAAGTTCGGAACCTGGATGGGCTCGAGTCCTGGTGCGTTCTTCCCGATCCATCGATCCGTCGGGGAAAAGTCGAGCACGGTATTCGATCCCGCTCTATACAAGATACCCACCATGTCGGCAACCTTGAGCACTTCACCATAACTGCCGCCCTGGATGTCGGGTCGCATGATCCGCGTGTCGCCGTTCTTATCCTCTTTACCGTGGGCAATCATCACGATGTCTTTGCCCTGGGTTTGGAGCTGACGAATCCAGCCGGTGAATATTCCCTTGAGCACGCCCCAACCCTGCATCGACAGCCCGCCATTCTTGTTGCCCTTGCGTGGGTCGTCGGCAATGATGTGCGCTGTAATCATATCGAGGGCACGGCCAACCGTGTCTATAACAATCGTGTCATAGCTTGCGAGGTCTTTGCGCGTGAGTTGTGATACCTCGCTCCACTCGTCGACCTGGACGCTATCGCCGCGTTGCAAGGCGCGGAATGCTCCGTGGTCAAAATCAAACATCAGGGGGTTGAAGGAACTGAATGATATCGATGATTTCCACGCACCAGGGTCGCCGTAGATTAAGACCACCGCCCGCTCGAACGCGAGGGGGTCTGTGGATTTAACGATTTTCAATTTGCTCATGGGGAGTCCTCTTTACTTGAGTGAATACATCATTGATTGCTCTAGTCATTGCTCGTTACTCCTGTTCGCGCGCAAGTTTCTGCATGTTTGGGATGTGCGCCTCGAGGTCTTCGACCGTCGTTTTGATTTCGTCGAGTCGAGGGGGCATTTCCTCGGGGTCGCCCTTGTAAGCTAATTCAATCTGGTATAAGTGCTCCTCGATCTTATTGCGGAGCGATACCCAGGCGTCGTATGTGGTGTTGGGTCTAATCATCTTGCAATCTCCTCTCGAGAAAATCGGCGATGGCACCGCCCACAATTAAGAGGGCGAGCCATGCCATGGTGATGATGAAGACATCTACAATCTCAACGCTCATGCCGCACCGACTCGATCCGCGTGGGTGATACCGCTACCAAGGCGTCCAGCATCAAAACAATCAATACACCCGGACAATCCATCGGTGCCGCAAGCGGGACATAACTTCGGCGGTGCGTTACCGTCTTCGCTGGCCGTCGTCATCACACGTTCCTCGGGTGTGGCGTAACGGAGGGGGGCGCTTATGTAGTCGAAAAAATCATCCATGTATTCGACCGCATTGGCGGCACCCGTACATGCGATTGTATCGACAAGGTGGATGGTTCGGCGCGCTTCCGAGCATTCTGGGAACTTGATGAACTCAACGCTATAGATGTCGAGTTTCTTAGACTCGGGACGAAAGAGTCCCTCGAACGTGCCTTTGTCGATTAATGTTGGTTTCTTCATATCGGCAACCCTCCAATCATTGCGTCCATCGCTTCACGCCCATTAACGTAGTCGTGGGCAGCTTTTGCACCAGGAACGTGCCAGCCCCACATCGAGCCAGCTATCCACGCCATCTCGACATCTTTGGATACCTTGTCGGAAACGTCGACGATGTTGTCGTCGTACTTGATGGCGTCCCAGGGGATGTATCCCTTCATGTCGTACGGTATAGCGACCGTGGTTATCATCACGTTGGCGGGATGATCCGGGGACAATCTAATTACATAGGTCATGCTGTTTCCTCCTTAATCCAGATATCATTTCCGTAGGCATTCACATACCCACCTTTGAACTTGGTTGGTGCTGCTGCCCAAGTGGCGCTTTCAATGTGGGTCGAACCGTAGTGTTCGCCGACTACCGCGACAACCTCTTTACCGAACAAATTGGGGAGCTCGTACGCGAATCCGCTATCGACCTTTGTTTTGAGGTTTGCGTAGAACGTGTTGCCTCCGAAATCGTTACGCGAATCGATGCAAACCAAGTAACGCGGGTTGCCGTTGTAAGAATTCGGCAAGCGCATAACGTTCTCGAGTGTGCCGGTGATTGTGTGTGTGTTTTTCATTTCGTTCCCTTCTCTCTCTCTTTAATAGAGTGACAAAGTATACCCAATGAGAAGTAATGTCAAGGCAATTACGGAAAATAAATTAAATAGTTTGTCACCCTACATTTCGCAGATTCAATTTGTAGGGTGCGAACCTCAGAGGACTACCACATAAGGGGGTGTCGCAGTCAGGGGGGGGGTAAGTGCGACACCTCTACAAATCTCTTGCACGGGACAATGTTACCCTGTATGATTGGCTACACTCCTCAACCCACAAAATCAGGTAACACAACTGGATGAAAGACCTCGAGAAAGCTCTAAACTGGGCGCGTACGGAGTTCCCCGCACCTAGTCGTAGAGGTGTCGAAGGCGTGGGGTATACCGCCCTGTCTCGCGCGCTTACCGAGGTCGGATTTCCCGCCCGCCGTCAGATGATTATGCGCTGGCATCAGCGGGGGAAAGTCCCCCCCTGGTGGCACAAACCAATCGAGATGGCGACCCGTGGTGAGGTCGAAATCATATGAGCCCGCCGGTGCTCATCCTCCGAAACCGGCAACTTCCTTCCTCCTCATTGGGCGGGGTCACGGCTGGGCGTCGTGGCTCCGCTTTTTTTTAGCGATGACCGCCTGGCAGTCGTTTTTTTCCGCAGCAGAGCAAGCACCGCCAGAGAGCGCGTGTTTATGTGAGCGCTGCCTTGAGTTTGGTTGTGATTGCACCTCTCCAGGTGGTGATTGCGCCGATTGCTTGTGCGCGGAATGCGGCTAATGGCTGGCGATTGGATTAAATTCGAAGTCGATACGTTTGATAAGCCCGAAGTGTGGGCGCTTGCCCAGGAGCTGTGTTTGCCCGTGGATACCGTGGTCGGGAAGCTCATGCGAGTGTGGTCGTGGTTCGATGCTCATACCGAAGATGGTAACGCACCGAGTGTTACTACTGCGTTGCTAGACCACAGGGTAGGTGTAACGGGCTTCTGCCAGGCACTCACTAATGTGGGTTGGATGCACCTCGATGCCAGCCATGTAAGCCTTCCAAATTTCGAAAGACACAACGGACAAAGCGCGAAAAAGCGAGCATTAACGGCGAAAAGAGTGGCCGATCATAGGAAACGCACAAGTAACGGTCGAAGCGTTACCAGAGAAGAGAAGAAGAGAGAAGAGAATACAACTACTCCTACCAGAATCCCACCCAATCCTGTTGATAGCTTTGTGAGGCATCATAGTGGAAAAAATAGGTCAAATCATCGAGAAGGGGTCGCTGGAACAAGCGAAGCCCGCGAAGATATTATCGCAGCAAAAAACTGAAGAGCTGGTAATTGCTAGGGTGTGGACGCGAATGGCACAAATATATGGTCATCGATGGGTGAGTGCGTACGGTTATGTCTCGAGTGAAGATGGGAAGTTAACAGGGACGGCGAACACCTGGGGGCACGCGTTAGCTATCCACCACATCAATGATCGCGACCTAAAGCGAGCGTTTCGTGCGTTGCTAACTAAGGATGGGTGGCCGCCAACACTACCTGAGTTTATCAACCTGTGCAAAATCTCGAAGCCCCTGGCGAGCTATCACCTGGCATACAAGGCGTTGCCTCGAGTGGCGACTGATGCCGACCAGGTAGCGGGCTACATCGCGCAGATGCGAGAGGGGCGTGCTGTATGAGTATGCCCCCATCGAATTCGTTTAATAAGCGCTGCGGGAGGTGTAACCGCGTCCTACACCGCAAGTATTTTGACGGCAGCCAGTCGCGCCCTGGGCAACTGCCAACCTGTAGCGGGTGCCGTGCAGAGAAGCGAAGTGATGCCGACTAAACGCGCACCGTGGCAACGAACAGTCGCTAACGGCACCGACACCACCGAGGGATTCATTCCACACAAGGTTCACCGATGCGGGTTCGAGATGCCCGTTGCTATAGTCATCGACCAACACCCGCTCTCAACACCTAAACCAGTACGGCGTGGCAACACATACGAGTGGGTGCTGCCAGGCGGGGGGCGATATGTCGAATGAGGATCGACCTACCTTGGCCGCCATCCGTCAATCGGTATTGGCGAAACTGGCGCGGGCGCATAGTCATCAGTGCAGAAGGCCGCGCGTTTCGAGAGTCCGTTCGAGCACTGCACGCGAACGCGGATACGTTCGGCCCGGATGTGCGGTTATTGGTGGCGGTTGATGTGTACCCGCCCGACCGTCGTAAGCGTGACATCGACAATCTTATGAAGGCCACACTCGATGCGCTCGAGGGTTGTGTGTTCGAGGATGACAATCAAGTTGACCACCTGGTGATTATTCGTCGTGAGGTTCGCCCAGGCGGAGCCCTGGAGGTTGAGATTGACCCCATCTAGCGAAGAACGAAAGCGCTCCTGGTGGCGGTGGCATCAAGCCAATCCCCACGTCTATGAACTATTTGAGCGATTCTCTCTTGAGGCTGCACGGCATGGACACACGCGGTTCTCGCATTGGTTGGTGATGAACCGAATCAGATGGGAAACCACCATCGATACGACCGGCGTGGACTTCAAAATCAGCAACAACCACATTGCGTACTATGCGCGGCTCTTTATGGCGCGTCACCCAGAACATGCTGGATTCTTTCACACCAAGAAGATGAAAGACGAAACGCTCGATGAGTTTCACTAACTCCCAAGCATTCGGCCAGGCTTTTGAGTATGTGCTCGACCACGAAGGTGGTTTCGTCAACGACCCCGCCGACCCTGGTGGTGCCACTGCGTTCGGCATAAGCCAGCGCTCCTATCCCAACCTCATCATCACCGGCATCACGGTCGAAGATGCGCGGGAGATTTATTGGCGTGATTGGTGGATGATGTACCATTACGACCGGCTGCCTCCGCGCCTGGCAATCAAGGTGATGGATACCGCCGTCAATGTTGGCCCGGTGCGTGCTCATTCATGGATGCAAGCGGGACTGAATCAAACGGGTGCCGACCTCGAGGTAGACGGCGTGATTGGTCGTATGACGATCACAGCGAGCCATGATTGCACAGACATAATGGAGGTGATGCGTTGGGTATCCAAGCGCCAGGCATCCCACTATCGTCGCCTGGCGAAGCGATCACCGAAGCTCGAGCGCTTTCTTGATGGGTGGATGAAACGCGCCAAGCTGTTGCCGTAGTGAGGGTGAGATTGCCTAATGCAAGCAGTAACGGAATGGTGGCCGGTTATCATTGCCATCGTCAGTCTAATCGTGATACTGGCCAAGATGCACGCGTCTATTGAGGTGCTGCATGAAAAGGTAAAAGTGCTATTTGAGCTCTTCAACAGAAACCCAAAGCAATGAGTAAATTAACCCAAAAACAAGAACGGTTCGCACAGGTCGTGGTCGAGACAGGAAACTATAACGAGGCATATCGTCAATCATATGGACAGTTCAACAACATGAATCAAAACAGTTCCAAGCGCCAAGCTATTATCCTCTCCAAGATTCCAGTCATTTCCCAGGAGATAGACAGGCTGCGTGGTGAAGCAAGGGAGCGGCACTCGGTATCGGTTGATACGGTAACGCTCGAGCTCGAGGATGCGCGGATGATTGCGATGGAGTCGAGCAACGCATCGGCAGCGGTACAGGCATCGATGGGCAAGGCCAAGCTACACGGGCTGCTAGTCGATAAACAGCAGATACAGGGCGCCGAGGGCGTCCGCTTTGAGATGGTGATTGATGGAACAGGCGAAGACGATAAGGTACGAAGCGAGCCCGACGCTTAAACGGTTCCACAACTGCCAGGCATTCGTGCGGGCGGTGATGGGGCCGGTAGGTAGCGGCAAGTCGAGCGCGTGTTGCTGGGAGATATTCAGACGCGCCCAGGAACAAAAGCCAGGGCCGGACGGTATACGCCGATCACGCTGGGCTATTGTTCGCAACACCTATCGAGAGCTCGCCGATACGACCGTGAAAACGTGGCTCGATTGGTTCCCAGAGGAGCACCTGGGCACGCTCACGATGTCCGATATGACGCATCGAATTAGATACCAGGACATCGAGTGTGAGATATTGTTTCGCGCGTTGGATCGACCCGTGGATGTAAAGAAGCTGCTATCGCTCGAGTTGACGGGCGCCTGGGTGAATGAGTGTAAGGAAGTCCCGCGCGCTGTGATGGACATGCTACAAGGTCGTGTCGGTCGTTATCCAAGTCAGCGTGATGGTGGGCCGACCTGGTTCGGTGTCATCCTCGATACCAACCCGCCAGATTCCGACTCATGGTTCTATCGAATGTTCGAGGAGGAGTTGCCGCAGGGTTGGGCAATCTTCCGTCAACCATCGGGACGATCCGAACAGGCGGAGAATGTCGCGAACCTACCAGATGGTTACTACGAACGACTCGAGGCGGGCAAGGATCAAGAGTGGATACGCGTTTATGTCGATGGTGATTATGGTTACATCAGCGAAGGCCGACCCGTGTATCCCGAGTTCAAGGATAATTTGCACGTTGCATCGGCCCCCATAGCAGCGAGGCCAGGCGACCCGATTTATGTGGGTATCGACTTTGGTTTAACCCCTGCTGCGGTGTTCGGGCAACGTGACAACCTGGGCCGCTGGGTATGGTTGCATGAGTTAGTGACCGAAGATATGGGCGCGGTGCGCTTCTCTGAATTGCTGGTGAGTGAGATGCAACGAGAGTTCGGTGGGTTCGAGTTTCAAATCTATGGCGATCCTGCTGGAGAGCAGCGCAGCCAGGTCGATGAGCGTACCCCGTTTCAGATTCTCAGCGCTCGAGGACTACGGGCCCGTCCCGCACCGAGTAATGACTTCACCCTACGCCGTGAGGCAGTCGCGCAGCCATTATCTCGATTAATTGATGGTGTGCCTGGGCTGATAATTTCGCCAACGTGTCGCACGGTTCGCAAGGGCATGGGTGGTGGTTACAACTACAAGCGCGTCCAGGTATCGGGGGATGAACGATTCCACGACAAGCCCGACAAGAATGCTTATTCGCATCCGTGCGAAGCCGCGCAGTACCTCATGCTAGGAGCGGGTGAAGGTAGGGCCGTGATACGCCACCACCAACCCAGAGAAACACAATCGCAACCGTCAGCCGATACCTCATGGCAAGTATTCTAAGTGGCGCGCGTTCGAACGCTTCTCGAGTTCGAGGGCGAGAGGTATATCGATTGGTATGTGGTGTTTGGTAATACGGGTGAGCGTCACTGGTGGAACCACATATTAAAACAAGGGTTCCAACACTGTTGGGCACTGCGTCGCCAGGGCGATCTATGGATAATCTTCCACACCGGGTTGGGTGTGACGGAGACTTACGCCGCAATGGGCGAGCTCGAGGATGTGGTGCGATTCGTTGATGATCGCGTTATAATCAGAGTTAGCGGATGGGTCGATACTTTACGCATTCGCGTCCCCTGGGTGGTCGCTCCTCAAACGTGTGTCGAGCAAGTCAAGAGCTTGCTCGGTATCCGTGCGTTCTGGGTCTTAACGCCGTATCAACTCTATCGCCATTTAGGGGGCGCAGATGGGTAAACGAACACCAGCAACAACTCGATCAACCTACATTCGCGCAACAGAAGCTGGCGGCACTAAGATGCCGTCGGGCGATAGGAGGGACTCATCGACCACTCAGGGAATGTATGGGATAACGATGCCAGGCAATACACGCCAATCGTCAAACTACGCAGTACAGGGCACCTCATTGATGGTGTGGGAAGATATGGAGGGGGGTAATTGGATGGACACGGGCAGAACCCTCGGCCCGCAAGATTACGAACCCGCACCCGCTCCCGCTCCAGGCCCAGGTGCTCCAGCTCCAGCTCCAGGCCCAGCTCCAGCTCCAGGCCCAGGCCCAGCACCTAGCCCCTCTCCATCATCGTGGGAGTCATACGCGACCCAGACAGAAACTCAAGCAATGAGTGAGGCGGAAACCGCGCGAGTAACACGGGCTGCGTTACTAAAGAAAATCGAAGATCGCCGCAAACTCAGACTTAAAAACCCGCGTAAGTTTGGCCGCTTCTCTTTAATATCAAATCTGGAAACCGGGCTGCCCTCATTACTCAGTGGATAACTAAATGGCGAAATATCGCATACCCCCAGCACTCGGAAGCGTTAAAGACTTAATCAGCCGGTTCGATGCGGCAAAGGCTGTACGCGAAACGTGGTCGAGTCATTTGCGTGAGTGTTACGAATACGCATTGCCGCAGCGTGAAACATTTACCGCACACTCCCCAGGCCAGAAAAAGAACACCGCCATATACGACGCGACCGCAGTGATCGGTGTGCAGAAGTTCGCCTCGCGCCTCCAGGCAGCATTGGTTCCGCCCTGGCGTCGCTGGTCTATCCTTGCACCAGGCTCGGAGATTCCCGAGAAAGAGCACGAAGAAGTACAGCGCACACTCGACGACATTACAAAGATTGTGTTCGACCACATCAATCACAGCAATTTCGCGCAGCAGTCACACGAGGCGTTCCTCGATCTAGCAGTATCAACGGGCGTGATGAGCCTGGAAGAATCAGACGGGCCGGAATTGCTCGAGTTTCATGCTGCACCACTGGCTGAGATTTACCCAGAAGCTGGGCCGTGGGGTTCTATCGAGACTGTGTGGCGTAACCATTCAGTACCCGCGCGTCATGTCGAGCGATTGTGGGCAGGGGCGACGTTACCGGCCAGCGTGAAAAAGAAAGCGAAAGAAAACCCGGACGACAAAATTCTTCTTATTGAGGGCACGGTATACGAGCCAAAGGCGCAGATGTATTACCAGTGCGTGATCGAGCGGGAAACAGAGCACCTTGTATTTACCCAGGAGTATGAGGTATCGCCCTGGATTGTCTTTCGCGAATACGTTGTGCCTGGTGAAACCCTCGGTCGTGGTCGATTGATGCAAGTGTTACCAGACGTTAAAACGTGCAACAAGATTGTCGAGTATGTGTTGCGTAATGCAGCGCTATCGATATCTGGTATCTATACCGCAGCCGATGATGGTGTGATTAACCCGTACTCGATACGACTTGCGCCAGGTGCCATCATTCCAGTGGGCTCGAACGACAGCAGAAACCCGAGCCTACGACCGCTCGAGCGTTCCGGCGACATTCAACTCGGTGCCCTGGTGCTCGAAGACTTACGCAGCCGCATCAATAAAGCGTTATTCGCTGAACCGTTTGGGGAAATGGATCAACCAGTAAAGAGTGCGACAGAGATGGCGTTACGCAATCAGGAGCTGGTACAGGATGCGGGTAGCGCATTCGGTCGAATGCAAACCGAGTTCGTTGAGAAAGTATTGCGCCGCGTTGTCTATATACTGACACGGGCGGGCAAGATTCCACCCATCAGAGTCGATGGCCGTGAGGTCACAATTAAACACACCTCGCCGCTGGCTAGGGCGCAAGACCAAGAGGATTTAGTGGCGCTCAATCAATACATTTCGACAATAGGACAACTCGGCCCCGAAGTACTCGCACTAGGCACCAAGCTCGAAGATTTGCCGGCCTTTGTTGGCGATAAACTCGGGATCGATCAAGACCTGTTGCGCGATGAGGCAGAGCGTCAAGAAATGCAAGAACAAGCAGCAGCAGCAGCACAACAACAGCAAGAAGCGGCAGCGATTGGCGGCGCTTGACAAGCTACTCGAGCAGTCCGGTTGGGACGCGCTCGAGATAGATGGATTAGCGCAAACCAGGGGGAGGCACGACCAGGCAAATGAAGCGCGTGAAATCGCCACACGATTCCATGAGTGTTTTCGCTCTGATTCCGGGCGCTATGTTCTTAATCGATTGATTCAGATTACGGTGCTGCGACCGACCGTTACACCGACATCAACACAATTCGAGGCTGGCATTCGAGAAGGGCGCGCCGATTTAGTTCGTCAGATTCTCGCGCAGCTTGATATAGCAGAAAACGACCAACCAGGAGCACTACTTAATGAGTGATGAACCCCAGGCAGAAGCAACGGAAGCTACGCCAGAAACCGAAGCAGTAGCAGAACCCACACCAACCGAGGGCAGTTTGCTCGAGGGTGTATCTGAAACACCAGAACCCAGCGCAGTAACCGGCGATTGGCGTTGGGTTGATGGCATCAACGGCGAAGGTGATAGACCCGAGTGGTTTCGGGACAAGTACAAGACGGTCGCAGACCAGGCTAAAGCGTATACCGATCTCGAGAAGAAGGTCGGACAGGCTGCGCCGGATGAGTACGAGGTGGTATTACCCGAAACGGTTAACGCGGCGATGTTGGAAGGCGATCCGATGCTGGACTGGTTTAAGACGGCAGCAAAAGAGGCGAATCTGGGGCAGGAATCATTTAATCACATGCTAACGGGGTATATCGAGAACCAGGTGCGTGAGGTTAACCACGACAGGTCGGCAGAAATGAACGCCCTGGGCCCGCAAGCACAATCACGATTAAAGACACTCGCGTCCTGGGGGCAGGGCAACCTGTCCGCCCAACAGTGGGAGTCTTATAAAGGGGTAGCCTCAACTGCTGAAGGGGTTGAGCTGCTTGAGGCATTAGTTGGCAAATCACGCGAGGCGCCGTTAGCGAAAGCAACGCCAGCAGCAAACACCAACACACCCGACGATCTTCGCAAGATGCGTTATGCAAAAACAGAAGAAGGCCAGCTTCGTATGGCAGTCGATGCGCCTTATAAGAAGCGCGTTGAGTCGGCATATAAAGACTATTACGGGGAACAATCTGTCGAAGCACAGGTTACGCAGTAACCCTATAGTGAGCGGCTATGATTCCAATATCTAATCAGATAAGCGAATTGATAACTCCGTTTATTGTAGCGTTAATACTTCTTGTTATATCGTTGTGGTTCAAAGATTTTGCAACCAAGATTGCGAAAGGGTTATCGTTTTCATTCAATAAGTCTTTTCACGAGGGCGATAAGGTTATCTTGGATGGCGAAAGGGCACTTATTGTCAAAGTGGGGTTAACTCAAACTGTATTTGGCATCACCAAAAGTGACGGCGAGTGGGAGGGTGATTACGTTTGGAGATATGTTCCCAATGAGAGAATACCGTATCTAAAATTAGAAAAGGTGGTGGAAGAACACATTAACAGTGGTGGTTGTTAGGTGTACACCAACCCTTAAATACTATATATTGTGTTTTGTTGTAGCTCCTGTGAAACGGACACCTCGATAAGCACCTGGGGTTAGCCGCTCGAGCCCGCGCAATGCGGACACCTTGAGAGGCCCAAGTTCCCGAGCCCGCTGAACGGAGCCGGACTAAGCGCCCGCAAAAGCGCTAGAACCGGCCCGCTTTTTGGCGGACACCCGGATCGTCAAAGGACGCTCGAAAGAGCGTGATTTTTACGACACCGGAGAGACATAAATGTCTAAAACTCTATCGGCTGCTGCACAACAGCAGTTCGACGATGATGTTAAGCACGCCTTTCAAACGGCGGGGAGCTTACGCAGCACCGTCACAATCCGAAACGGCGTCGTCGGCGATATCTACAAGTTCCGCAAGATGGGCAAAGGCACGGCAAACCAGAAGGCGAGCCAGGCTGATGTTACGCCGATGGACGTTACCCACTCACTAATCAACTGCACTTTGGGAAATTGGAACGCACCAGAGTACACCGATATTTTCGACTCAGCCGAAGTGAATTTCGACGAGCAGCGGGAATTGGCACAAACCATCGCGGGAGCGTTGGGTCGTCGCCTTGACCAGCTAATCATCGATGCACTGGGTGCAGAGGCGAGCCCAGCGGGAACCATTGCACATGGTTCGGCTGGCATGACGGTGGCGAAAGTGGTTGAAGCATCGAAGCACCTCAACGACAAGGGTGTGCCCGGAGAAGGGCGGCATTTTGCTATTACTGCTGCCGGGCTCGAAGACCTCCTCAACATCTCAACCGTCACCAGCGCAGATTACAACTCGGTACGTTTGCTGATGTCCGGTGAGTTTGATTCGTGGATGGGCTTCAAATGGCACATGATCGAGACACGCGGCGAAGGCGGGCTGACCGTTTCTGGTGGTACGACAGAAGGGTTTGCTTGGCACGAAAGCGCAGTCGGCCTTGCTATCGGTATCGATATCAAATCCGAAGTCAACTATGTACCGCAGAAAACCTCATGGCTCTGTAATGGAGTTCTAAAGGCTGGCTCGGTTTCACGCGACGGCGACGGTTCTGTATCCGTTAGCTACCAATAAGGGGATTACATCATGGCATATGCATTAAGTGGTTTGCAGCAAGTCGGCCCTGGTGGGAATGCACCCCGCATTTGGGTTTACTCAACAACTGACGCTATAGCAACAGTCAACACAGCGGCGTACTTCAATGACGCTTCTGATCTGTTGCAAGTGCGCGACATTATTTTTGTGTGCGATACCAATGCGCCCACAACGAGTATTTGTAGCGTGCTTACCAACGCGTCTGGAGTCGTTGACGTTTCCGATGGCACTGCCATCTCAGAGACTGATTCCGACTAAGCAGTTCTGTACATGATCCAGCCAAAAACTGGAGAGTGTCACCTGGGGAGATGTGGGGGCGTTCGCGCCCCCACTCTTTTCACGAGGTAGGAAATGGCTACCGATATTTCTTTATGTTCAAACGCCTTGCTACTGATAGGGCATGGCACGATATCCAGCTTTACCGAGGGCGGTGCCGGGGCAACCGTAGCGGCGAATCTCTACACCAGCAGTTATGAATCCTGTTTAACGATGCACCGCTGGCGCTTTGCCAGTGCGAAGTCGCAATTAGCACGACTGACGGCAACGCCGTTAAATGAATGGACGTATGCGTATTCACTGCCGTCCGGTTATCTCCTAGGCATTAAGGTATACCCCGATGTTGAGTATGAGATATACGAGGACAAGTTATATGCACACGCGAATACCGTCGCACTTGATTACATCTTTAAGCCCGACGAATCCCGGCTGCCCGCGTACTTTGTCAAGATGATGGAGTACAACCTGGCGTCCCAGTTTTCTGTACCAGTGACCAGCAACAAGTCAACCGGTGAACTTTATGCGGCAATGTACGAGGCGCAATTAAGACGGTCAAAATTTCTCGATTCACAATCGCGCCCAACGAGCAGTATTATTGATTCTCCATTTACCGAGGTTAGGCAGTAGTGCCTCGGGTTCTAAACTTTCAGACGAATTTTGTTTCGGGGGTGTTAGACCCAAGGCTGGCTGCGCGTACTGATATCAAACAGTATTACCAGGGCTGTGCAGAAGGCACTAACGTCCTGTCATTGCCGCAAGGCGGATTAAAGCGTCGCCCAGGCATGGCGTATCAGGCAACCCTGCCAGGTAAGTCGCGCATCTGTATGTTTGCGTTTAACGTCGAGCAAACGTATTTGATTTCATTCTCGAACAACAACATCGCAATCTATAAAGACGGCGTTAAACAAGCGGACGTTACCTCGACCTACACCGAAGCACAGATATTCGATATTAACTGGACGCAATCAGCCGATACGATGATTATCGTGCATGAGGATCATGCGCCCGCTAAGTTGGTGCGTGGTGCTTCACACACCTCCTGGACGTTATCGGCCATCACGCTAACAAACATTCCGACGTTTGATTACGGGTCGGGTGCCGAGGCTGTGTGGAGTGCAACGAAAGGTTATCCTAAAACTGCCACATTCTTTGAGCAGCGGTTATGGTTTGGTGGATCGAAGAATCGACCCCAAACAATGTGGGCATCGGTGATTGGTGATTTCTTTAATTTCAATGTAGGCACAGGTGCCGACGATGATGCGATTGATATTACGCTCGACACTGACCAGGTAAACGCAATCAAAGCGGTATACGCCGGTCGTCATCTAACGGTATTCACTTCTGGTGCAGAGTTTTATATATCTGATTCACCGATCACCCCTGCGAAATCCGCTGTTAAACGACAAACGCAATACGGGTCGGGCAGTGTGCGCCCTATGAATATCGACGGCGCGATTCTATTTATTGAGCGATCTGGTAAGGCAGCGCGTGAGTTTCTGTGGACATACGAAGAAGAAGCATACACGGCTAATTCGTCGTCATTGATGGCGTCACATTTAATCAGCAGCCCGGTCGATATGGACGCCAGACGGGGCACTTCAACGGATGATGCTAACTATGTTTACCTCGTCAATAGCGATGGCACGATGGCGGTTTTTAACACTCTACGACATCAGGAAGTGGGAGGATGGACAAAGTGGAGCACCACGGGAACCATCGAGTCGGTCGCGGTTATTGTCGACGATGTTTACTTTTCCGTCTTACGCACCATTAACTCGGTTGCTGTCCGCTTTCTCGAGAAGGCGAACGAAAGCACATATACCGACGCCAACAAACTGCAAACCCTTGGTTCGCCAGGCACAGCAGTCTCGGGGCTTGCCCATCTCAACGGGGAATCCTGTCGAGTAAGAGCGGATGACGCGCTCATGGATGACGCAACGCCATCAGGCGGAGCGATTACCCTGGCGCGTAATGGAACAACGGTAGAGGTGGGGCTCGATTACGACATCATAGTTAAGACGATGCCGCTTAATTCGGATTTTCAAAACGGGCCGATACTGACCAGATATAAGCGTTTGGTGCGCGTAGTGACTGATCTTTATCAATCGCTTGGTGTGTATGTGAATGACATATACCTGGCCGATAGGGGTTTTGGCGAGGATGTTCTTGATGACACACCGCCAGGCTTTACCGGGATAAAGGAAACACATCTGCTGGGTTGGGATCGCCTGGCGCAAATCACTATCACTCAACAAGACCCGCAGCCGTTTACCTTGTTAGCGATAGCGATTGAGGTGGAGGCTTAATTATGGGTGCTGCTGCTGGCCCGATGATGCAGTTGGGAATGGGTGTGGTATCGGCTGGGGTGTCTGCATCCTCTGGCAGTAAGGCCAAGGCCGGACTGTATGAACACGCGAGCCTGATCGAAGAATTCGGCGAAGTAGATGCAACGAATGTCGAAGAGTTTGGTGCGTTACAGGTTGCCTATCAGAAGTCCCAGGCGGGTTATAAACACGACTTCGCGATAAAGAGCTCCAGGCTCGAAGATAAAAAGGTCGATCTATTCGAGCAGGGTGTTAAAAAAGATATTCGCGATGAGAAACGCGCAGCGCGTGATCGAATGATGATGCGAACTAAAAGCATTCTCGACACACTCAGCACGCAAACGGCAGCTCGAAGTGCCCAGGGTATTGTGGCATTCGAAGGTAGCGCCTTACACATGCAGCGCGTTGATTTTCTCGAGTACGAGGCGGATAAAGCGATTGATCGAGGGGATACTGCCGAACGTATCGTCGATCTCAAATTCTTTGGCGGTGAACGCGCGAAGCTGATGCGTGAACGTAATTCGCTATTGCGTGATATTGCTGGGGTTGAACTCGGCAGCGCGATGGCGTCGGCTGGCCTCACTGAAGATGCGTACGAAATGCAAGCCGGGAGTATGCGTCGATCTTATGCGCTCGAGGCGGGCTCTTACCGTATACAAGGACAATCCGCGCAGCGTCAGGGCTACATGAGCGGAATGAATTCATTGTTTAGTGGCATCAATCGTTATCAATCACTAGGCGGGACATTTGGGAATGGCTAATGGTTGAACGTTACAAAAGCGACGCGCAATATAAGCCGGGGATGAATCCGTACCGTTACGCGGAAGGGATCACTACGCCCGCTGCACCCCAGTTAACGCCGCCACCGCCAGCACCTAATCTGCGACGACCGCGCACAACGCCAGGGCTTGCCAAGGCACAGGCAGCAAAGCAGGAAGGCTCGCAATTAACGCAGATGCTCGGTCAATGGTCGGATACGTTGTACGAGCAAGCGGCAGAAAAAATTGCAATCGAGGCCGAGGCTGAAGGGATCGAGGCGGGCAACCATACCGACGCAGATGGGAACCTGATACCGCCAGAGCTTGATACGAACAATATCAACGTTCGCTCTAAAGCCTATTACAACGGGCAAGTGCTGGCCTATAGGAGCGCAACACAAACCGACGTTATCACAACGATGGCGCGCCTGGAGCTCGAATCTCCAGAGGACGAGGATACTTATAGCCGTAACGTTGAGGCATATCGTTCGGGCATGACCGACGGATTAACCGGCAAGCTCAAGCTGTGGGCTAATAACGAAATCAATACGCGGGCCGCACACGGATTGGTAAAGATTCGAGAGCGGGCGTTACAGAGTTCACGCGAACAACAAAAGTCAGCGATTGTTGAAAATGCGAGAGTGTTAACCGAGGAGATAAACATAGACTCGTTTAATGGGGAAATGGAAGAGCAGTTTATCAAGCTCTCGCAACTCGAGAATATGTTGGATGAGGCGGTGTACAACCGATTACTAGATCAAGATGATGTTGATAAGGTGCTGTCCGAGTTAGAGGACGACATGCTGGTTAATACATTAAAAGGCACGGTCGTTAGAACAATCACGAATGAGGGGCTACCGGCAGCAGAGGCGGCATTGCGGCGGTTTGAGGAAATGCCACCGGATCAGATTGGTATAGGCGTCCCTGTTGATAGAGATGGCAATTTCGACCCCGATGGAGAAGAAACCGGCGTTATGCACTTAACGCCCGCATTGCGTGAGCGATTGATTCGAGAAGCAAAAACCGAACTTAGCTCGGCACGCACACGGTTTAGTAAGGAGAAAGCACTCGCCAATGCAGAGCGGTCAGCGGTTAATGCACTGATTGCTAAAGAGTTAAGCAATATAGAAAACACAATTAAAAACGGAGAAGAACCGGTCAAGGCGAATATG
>Ga0310125_10000095_pt1 | contig 35395 bp, 29 predicted proteins | sample CB11b_Tmax_Bot8__FD_203508 | JGI IMG/M metagenome (GOLD analysis project Ga0310125, IMG submission 203508) | Marine microbial communities from Western Arctic Ocean, Canada - CB11b_Tmax_Bot8 | ecosystem: Environmental > Aquatic > Marine > Oceanic | place: Canada: Western Arctic Ocean | collected... | reverse complement strand
GCATAGAAGTGCGTGGGGTTCAGGGGATTTCCACGGAATCAGAAGCAGGGATTAGTGATATTAACCACCTCATTGATTTCCTTGTTGATCGCAACATTCGGGCGGTATTTATTGAAACCAGTGTGTCGGACAAGAATGTTAGGGCACTTATCGAAGGCGCCAAGAATCGTGACCATCACGTGGTTATTGGTGGCAAGTTGTTTTCAGATGCGATGGGACGATCGGGAACCTACAAAGGTACGTATCTGGGTATGATCGATCATAATGCCACGACGATTTCCCGCGCATTGGGTGGTCATGCCAAGCCAGGTGGGATGAAAGGAAAACTTAAGAGTGATGACCATTAGTACGGGCCAACCCGGCACTCCAGGTGCTTTCTCTCCGCTCGGGAAAAGCCGATCGCCTATCGCGACCGGTGATGAGCATCCAGTTACGGCGCCGCTATCAATCCATGACATGACCGTGGCGTACCATCGTAAGCCGGTGTTGTGGGACGTTGATCTGGATGTGCCGTCCGGCCGTTTGATCGGCATCATCGGTCCCAACGGTGCAGGGAAAACAACACTCATTAAAGCCACTTTGGATTTGGTTCCCAAGGCATCTGGTCGCGTATTGGTGTATGGCAAGCCGTATCGCAAGCAGCGTCACCTGGTCGGCTATGTACCGCAGCGGGAATCGGTGGATTGGGATTTTCCGGTTAATGCATTAGATGTGGTTGTCATGGGTCGGTATGGCACAATTGGTTGGTGTCGGCCGGTGACGAGGCGACACCGGACGGCAGCTTATGAAGCCCTTGATATCGTGGGTATGGCTGATTATGCCAAGAGGCAGATCAGCCAGCTTTCCGGCGGCCAACAGCAGCGGGTCTTCCTGGCTCGAGCATTGGCTCAAGATGCACAGCTTTATCTCATGGATGAGCCTTTTGCCAGCGTGGATGTGGCGACAGAAAAGTCCATTGTTGAAGTTCTGCGTCGGTTGAAGGATGCCGGCAAAACGGTGTTGGTTGTTCATCATGACCTTCAAACTGTTTCCGAGTACTTCGATTACCTGATCTTTCTTAATATGCGTGTGGTCACACACGGTCCTGTTGGCGAAGTGTTTACGCCGGATAACCTGAAGAAAACCTACGGTGGTCGACTGACATTGCTTAATGAGGCAGCCGAACTGTTTGCGCGTCAGGCGAAATGATTTGGATTGTTACACCGTGCGGATCAACTTACGCAGACAAACCTTTATGCTTCTGGCGGTGTTGTCCAGCCTACATGGCACCCAGATCGCAGTTGCATCCGATCAGGTGAGTGGTGACCCCGGGTCTTCGATACGGCCTGTCCATTCAATAACGGATTCCTCCATTCATTGGCCATCCGCAGAGCAGTTTCTACGCGTGCTTACCTTGAGGGATTTTAATACACGTGTGGTGGTCTTGGGTGTGGCATGCCTGGGATTGGCCTGCGGGACCATTGGTACATTTCTTCTCCTGCGTAAGAGATCACTGACTGCCGACGCGCTGAGTCATGCAACACTTCCGGGTATTGCCATTGCTTTCATCATCATGGCAAAGCTGGGTGGAGATGGGAAACACTTGGCGGGTTTATTACTCGGCGCCTTTATCTTTGGCGGCCTTGGGGTGGGGGCGATTCTGGTGATCCGGCACACGACGCGGCTGAAAGATGACGCGGCCTTGGGTATTGTTTTGAGCGTGTTTTTTGGTGTCGGTTTGTCGCTTCTCAACCTCATTCAGCAAATGCCCTTGGGGCATGCTGCGGGACTGAATCGATTCATATTCGGCAAGGCTGCGTCGATGCTGCCGGTTGATGCGTGGGCCATTCTGATTGCCGCCTTGGTGATATCCCTGTCATGTCTCATGTTGTTTAAGGAACTGACACTGCTCTGCTTTGATCAGAGCTATGCCAGGTCACAAGGATGGTCAGTGATCACGCTGGATATGGCCCTCATGGCCCTTGTCGTTGGGGTGACGGTCATTGCCTTGCAGTCAGTTGGTCTGGTGCTTGCTGTGGCCATGTTGATCATTCCGGCTGCCGCGGCACGTTTTTGGACGCAGCATCTTGCCCAGATGGTAATCATATCGGCGTTTATTGGCATGGTCGGCGGCTATCTGGGCGCAACAATCAGTGCTCTTGTGCCGAGAATGCCGACAGGTCCGGTGATTGTGTTGGTGTGTAGCGGTGCTTTCATCGTGAGTGTGGCGTGTGGTCCAAAACGTGGCATCGTGGCTCGTGTAGTTGCGCAGCAACGCCTTGGTCGGCGGGTGGCAATGCAACATTTGTTGCGTGCGGTGTATGAGTATTCAGAAATGGCGGAGAAGAAACATTCGTCGGGCAAGGCAGTCATGAAGGTGACCGTTCCCATCGGTGAACTGGCCAAGGTGCGGTCTTGGTCGATCAATAAGTTGAGCCGTTTGATCAAGTCTGCATGCCGGGGGAATCTACTGGTGTCAGGCAACAGTGGGGTTGCGTTTACGGACCATGGGATGCGTGAAGCTGAACGTGTTGTGCGTAATCACCGGCTTTGGGAGACCTATCTCATTCATTACGCTGATATTGCACCAAGCCATGTGGATCGTGATGCAGATGAGATCGAACATATTCTGGGCCATGACATGGTTGTTCATTTGGAGCAGATTCTTTCTGGCAAGATCAAATCAGATCCGATGCCACCCAGTCCGCATCATCTGTCCATGGCTCAAACGGATGTTAACGGGGTTACGGCATGACGCAATGGTCTATTCTTGATACATGGATTGTAATCGTCGGTAGTTTATGCGCTGCTGCCTGTGCATTGCCGGGAACATTGTTGGTGCTTCGCAAGATGAGCATGATGGGCGATGCGATCAGCCACACGGTTCTAGCCGGCTTGGCAATTGCGTTTTTAGTGACGCATCGTCGTGATCCAGCCACCATGTTTGTCGGTGCGGTGGTAATTGGCCTGGTGACGGCCCTGCTCATTCAGCTTGTCGGGTCCCTGGGTCGCACGGAGATCGGGGCGTCCATGGGAATTGTGTTTACGAGTCTTTTTGCGATGGGACTGGTTCTGATGAGGCAGGCCATCGATCATGTGGATATCGATCCGGACTGCGTGCTGTATGGGGCGATAGAAACAACCTATTTGGATCAGATCACCTGGATGGGAATGAACCTTCCCCGAGCTGCCATCATCAACGGTGGCGCAGGTATTTTCAATCTTCTGTTAATTGTGGTTTTGTATAAGGAATTCAAGGTCAGTGCCTTTGACCCCGCGCTGGCCACCACGCTTGGGATTAACGCCAATGTGATGCATTACCTGCTTATGACCATGACCGCAGTGACCACGGTGGCTGCTTTTGAAACGGTCGGAAGTATTCTGGTCATTGCCATGCTCATTGTTCCACCGGCTACAGCCTATCTGCTGACTGATCGGCTGTCTTTCATGATGTGCTGGAGTGTTCTATTGGCTATTCTGGCGGCCATATTGGGCCATGTCAGTGCCGTTACGGTACCGACATGGTTCGGGTTTAGTGGCACCAGTACCGCGGGCATGATGGCATTCTGTGCTGGATTGATCTTTGCTATGGTTTGGCTGCTGGCACCGCGGCACGGTGTACTCAGCAAGGTCTTTTATCGAGGTGTATTGCAGTTACGCATTGTGCGCGAGGACATACTGGGACTTCTCTATCGGCTTGAGGAACTTCCGCCGTCGCACGAATTAAGTGCAACCCCTGCACTGCTTCAAGGTATTCTCGGTGTTGGCCCAGTTCTATCCACCTTGGCGGTGAGCAGCCTGGCCCGGCGTGGTCACATTGAGCGGCGTAGTGGCCAACTTTATCTAACCGATCAAGGCAGACGTGAGGGTTGTCATTTGATTAGGTCTCACCGTTTGTGGGAAATCTTTCTGCAGAAACACCTTCACCTGACACCTGATCACGTACACCAGCCGGCGGAACAGTTGGAGCATATCACCGATGCCACCATGCAGAACCAACTCGCTGAGCGGACCAATCAGCCCCAGATGGATCCTCAAGGCAAAAGGATTCCGTAACGTCACACCCTTGGATCTTCACCCCAAAATTCCGGGTCAACCTACAGTTCGATTTCGATGTCGTTACCCGTTACACGAACAGGGTAGGTGGTCACATCTGCATCCGCGGGTGGTCCTGTACACTCGCCGGTTTTCAGATTGAACGTTGCGGCATGCCACGGACACACGATCTCATCGCCTTCGATGGATCCCTCGCTCAATGGTGCATCATCGTGCGTACACATGTCGTCGATTGCATGAAACTCACCATCAACGTGAAACAGGGCAATTCGCCTGCCCTGGATTTCTACACATTGGCCGCATCCTTCGGCAATGTCCGACTTGTTTGCAACCTTTATATAACCTGGCATGATTCGCTCCCTTTTATTTCAATGCTCAATCCATTTGTTAGGGAAATAAATTGCTGGCTGTGATTCCAAGGATATGCTGATACGATTGGTGGCACAACGTAGGTGTCCATGCAAAGCTGGAGATCTATGTTGAGGTCAATAAATATTGGTCCCATAAAACACGGCACTTAAAGAAGCAATTCATGTATCATTTCGTTTCACCGAAACCGTAGAATACGAAGGGATTTCAGCCAATTGATTCACTGTTTCCAATCCACATGACAATTGGTTGCATAAAACCATATGGCCAGAAGAAATACACCTGCCCGAACTGCAAAACCCGCCGATGAATCAGTTGTGACCGGCCATATTCGTTGGCTGGGAACAAGGTCTCGGCATGGATGTCATGTGAGCAACGGTGAACAGATTGTGGAGGTGTCAACAGATAACACCTATGAACTGCCTTTTACCGCGGGCAAGCATCGGTTTGTCTTCATCATTCCACCAGACGGATACCGCTGTACAACTCCGTTCTGGTCATGCAGCGTACATGGACCAGCCCATTTGGCCAATACGGATTTTAAACTCAAGAAGATGGGGCGTCGGCCCGGTCGGAGTTTTACCGCACTGCACATTACCGATACCCATGTCGGCGGCGGTAAGATGGATCCGCGTATCCATAAGCACTTTGGTTCGTGGCTCAAGAAATTACCAGCTGATGGTCAGTCCAATGTTCCATCCGCTGCAAGGATGGGTCGTGTCATTCGGCAGTTGATTGCCGAGGCAGGTGGCGTTGACTTTGTGATACATACCGGTGATCTGACTGATTGGGGCGAGCCGGCCAAGTTGAGGGCAGCTGCGCGTGTATTTGCAGATCTGGGGATACCGGTTTTTCCTGTTTTTGGAGGCCATGACGGCAACTTAGAGCGTGTGAGCAACGGGGCGGGCAATTTTAATGCCATGTACTTCACGAAGTTCGTTGCACCGCCTTATTACTCATGGCACTGGGGTGGTCGCCACTTCATCAGCATGATGGTGGAGAGTAATTTCATCGATGAGGCGACCAAGAAAATGCAGGACGCCTTTATTGCCGAGGACTTGCGGCGGTTTGGGCGGAAAATGCCGGTTACTGTTTGCTGCCACAAGCATCCATTCCCATTCAATGTGGGGGTCTTTCGCCGCTACCGAGTGGACAGCTGGCTCCATGGCCATTTTCATAGCAACCGCCTGATGCATGATGGGAAAATCCGCGTGTTTTCTACTGGAACGCCGGCAATGGGGAATATCGACATCAGCGATATACATGGCCGTGCGATCAGGTTCACATCCCAGGGCAAACCCACGAGTCGATCCATGCGGCTGCGGGGGTCGCGGCCGATGCCCCTTGCACGGTCATCACCAATCGAAATTGCCTGGCGATCAAAAACGGACTTGCTTGCACGCAGGGCAGTGCCCTGTGTGGTTGATGATATGGTGTTTGCGGGTTGTGTTGACGAATCACAAGGTACAGAGGGTGGTGTGATTGCATTTGACCGCGCCAATGCAAGCGTGAAGTGGAAACAACGCTTGGGCGAATCGGTTGAGGCGCCCGTTACGGTTTGGCGCGATTGCTTGATTGCGGTGACGCATATCGGTCGCGTGGCGTGTTTGCGCAAGAGCGATGGCAAAAAGATTTGGGAGTACGAAAGTGAACATCCATATAATCGATGGGTTTACACCAAACCACTAGTTATCAATAACCATGTGGTGATTGGCACGAGCAGTTATCTGGTATGCCTGTCACTACGGACTGGGCGGAAACGGTGGTGTTGGGATGAAGGTGGCGTGAGTGCATCCGATGCGATGGGTCGATTTCTGGATCCCGTTGCTGACGGCAGTCGCATCCTGATGTTGGGGAGAACGGGCTACGTGTTTGATGTGACTACCGGTCGGGTCATTCGTACCATAGCAGAGCCGGTTCGAAGTGGGCTTCGCGCGCATATTACTACCGACCAGGGCCAATGCTTCGCAGGCGGTTCGGCTGGATATTTATGCTGTTTTAAAATTAAAACAGGAAAGCTGCTGTGGTCCAAAAGGGTTTCACAAACCGCCATTTTTTCCGGGTTCGTTCCATTTCAGGATGGGCTGCTTGGCGGTACCTCTGAAGGAGTAGGCCGCTACTCGATTCAAGATGGACGAAAACTAGCCTTCCGTAGCTTTGGTATTGAGCAACGCCATTTCGTTCCCTACCGTCACAAAGAAAGGTCCTGCATGGGTACACCGGCCGTTCAAGGCGAACTTGCATGGGTGCCGTCAGGTGATGGTTATATGAATATTCTGCAGGGCAAGTCATTGAAATTGGCAGCTCGAGTTGCTCTTGCCGCCCCCATTATCAGTGGCATGGCGATCACCGAAGATGGATCGGCTATTGGGACTGATGCCGATGGTCACCTACTGGCCATGCGGTTTGGTGGTTGAATATCTGCTCGCAGGAAGATCGTTGATCTTGGCAGTTTCGGGCAGGAGTTGACGAAGTGGAATTTGATTCTGACGATAAGGTCAAAGAGTTCTGGAGAGGTGTCCGAGCGGCTCAAGGTGCCGGTCTCGAAAACCGGTGTGGCGTTCTGCGCCACCGTGGGTTCGAATCCCACCCTCTCCGTTTTATGTTGAAGATGCTTCTAGGCTCTGGTGTTCAGCAGTTTCTTGAATGAGGCGTGGTTTTGACTCTGGATACAGGCAGGATAAATAGGTTGATTGATCGATCGGGTTTGAATCATGCTTGTTGTGTATCAATCCCTTGTCACAGGCAAGATTTACGGAAGGTGTAACTATTTTTATTGCAGTCGAAGGTATTGACGGCTCTGGGAAGACTACGCAGACCAAGCAGCTGGGTCTTCATCTGAAGGAGGAAGGCTATTCGGTTGCTACGATCAAATTCCCATGTTACGACCAAACCTTTTTCGGTGGCGCGATTGCCGATTACCTTAATGGTGAGTTTGGCGATCTGAAAACAGTACCGGTACAGATGGCGGCGATGCTCTTTGCGGGTGATCGGTACGAGAAGAGATCTGAACTTCTTGAACTTCTTGAGACCAATGACCTGGTCATCACCGATCGCTACACGGCATCGAATATGGCGTATCAGGCCGCCAAGGTACAGGCGGCTCATCGCGATGAAATGCTCGACTGGATTTGTCGACTGGAATACGAGGTGTACGAGTTGCCCCGGCCCGATATTAATATTTTCTTAGACCTGCCGGTTGATTACGCCAATCGTCTTGTGCGGGCACGCGGCAAGCATTCGTACAGCGACCAGGTGGAAGATTTGCATGAATCCGACTTGATCTACCTAGCCGATTGCCGATCTGTTTACCAATCATTGGCAGCAGGGTCGCAAGGTGGCGGCACATGGATCACCGTCTTATGCGCGGACCAAATGAATAAGATACGTGATCCGATTGATATTGCAGGGCAGATCACACATGAGTTGAAACCTTTGTTAATTAAGGCCGGATCCAGTGAATGCCATGGGCAGGATTAGCCGGTCGCATCATGTGTGTGCCAGCTGATTTTCCCTTATCCATGTATGGGGATGCAAGTTCCAAGGAGTTTTAAATATGCCAGGAATTGAACTATTTCGTCTCGATGGCCGTGTTGCACTGATCACCGGTGGTTCAAAAGGACTTGGTTACAACATGGCAAGCGGTTTATTGTCGGCAGGTGCGGATGTGGCGATCTGTAGTCGCCATGGCGAGGAAGCTGACCAGGCGGCAGCACAACTGTCAACTGAATTTGGTCGGCAAGTACGTGCATATGAATGCGACGTGAGCAATGAAGTGGAAGTGGAAAATCTTGTGAGTCGAACGATAGAGGATCTAGGCAAGATTGATATCTTGATTGCCAATGCAGGGATTAATATTCGCGGAGAAATCGACAAGCTTACACCTGTGGAATTCCAGGAAGTCATGAATGTGAATGTGACCGGCGTGTGGCTTTGCTGTCGAGCCGTCGTACCGCACATGAAAAGGGCCAAGTATGGCAGGATTATTGCCCTCGGCAGTGTGCTTAGCGCTGTCGGCGTTGCATATCGCACGCCTTATGCATCGAGTAAAGGTGCCGTGGCAATGATGGCCAAGACGCTTGCACTTGAGTGTGCTGGTGACGGCATTACTGTCAATGCTTTGTGCCCTGGCCCATTCCTGACTCCAATGAACATTACGATTGCTGACCAGGAAGAGACCAAGAAATTCATTGTCGGCGCTGTACCCCTGGCTCGCTGGGCAGAGTTGCACGAAATTGAGGGGGCTGCAATCTTTCTTGCCAGCGATGCTTCAAGTTATGTCACTGGTACGACCCTTTTCGTCGATGGCGGTTGGACCGCGCACTAGGGTGCCCTTAAACGTGTTGCCTGGCTATGAATCATTGGGTGGTCGACGCCTGCGGCCGATCATGATTGCAATCATGGCGTAGGTCCACAGCGTGGCTGGCTCCGGTACCACGCTCAGTGTCAGCCAATCATCATCATTTCTCATGCCCCACCAAGTGACTGGATTGGACTGGCGATATGTCTTGCTCAAGGAAGTATCTGCGCGATCAACGCCCCGTGCTTCGTAGGCGGAAAATAAAGAATCCGGCATGAGGTCGAACTGTGATATCCACCTGTCGTCATCGACATCATTGAAAAGTACGGCAACATCAAAATCATTTGACAGTCGCATGTCGGCATGGCCAAGAAAATCTCCGGCCTCGACAGTTTGCATGCTGTATGTCTCGTCGTCATCTTGGTGTGTCCAGATTCCAGGGATCGATGGATAATCGTTGAAGATCTGCGGAAATGTATCATTGAGATTAATGTGGAATAGTACGGCGATATAGTTCGAGTTGCTGCTGGAGGTGATTTCAACACGCTTGTTCACGATGGAGGGATCAGCCTCGCGCACCTCCTCGGTGACACGAGTGATCGTTCCATTGAAGGGGGCATAAATGGGAATCGTTGTGTTGTCCCCATGCTCCTGTTTATGCGGGTCATAGGGTGAATAGTAATGCTTCATACTGCTGGGGGGTTCGGATTGGTCCGTTGCGAAAAAATTGTCGATGTCCTCGATCGCCGCCGCCGCTTCTTCTGGAAGCTCTTCACGAAAATAGGTGAAATCATGGCCAGCTCCAGATCGGAAATTTGATATTTCGTGCACCAGGTCCAAATTGGTGATATGGGCCTCAACCAGATCGGGATGGACATCGGCAGATATGGCTGTGATGCCCTGGAATAAACTGCAATAAAAGAAACAAATAATAAACCAGCGGGGAATATTAATTGTCAGGCCTGTTCCTCGGTGTTTTGTCTCTAGCTTGTGATAAATAGCCATCAAGTCATCACCCTCCATATCTTGTCCCTGCTTTGGGCCGAGCCAGTCTGCTTCAGTCAGCACTCCAATTGGCGCCAATGATCCCCAAGTCAGCCACATCCATCACGAGGTCGACATTGAAATTGTTCAGTGACCATTGGGTTGCAAGTTTATTGAAGTTCGCACCGATAATTCTCATATCTGCAACATTGCTTCCGGCATTCTCAAGCTCCTGGTAACCGATGATGGCTTGGCCGATATCCATCAGGAATGAGTTTCCCTCATCAAGTGTCAGTCCTGCTGTGTGTCCTTGGAAAGTCTTTCCCACATGGCGTAAGAGGAGCTATGTGATTATCCACGTGATCGCGCGATTCGGTTGCACGTACGTCTTACCCCCAGGCTTGGATTACAAGAATTTAATGCCGCTTTACCACACCCATTCCAACCATCAAGAAGAATGTGAAAAAATTATACCACTAAACCATATAAAACAAAGAAGTAAATTATTTCATGAACTTTGGTTGACTTTTATGAAAATGGGTTAACGTGAATTTCCGGTGAGGAAACAATTCGCCCTTCTGTCAACGCATCTGGTCAATGCATCCTCAAGAATGTTTCCCCTGTATTTGTGAGACTGCCGTTATCATTTGTCTCACTGTATATCTTGATGCCATTGTGTATTTATCCGGCATCGCATTGCCGGTCTTCTGGTTTGTAGAGATCCCGAATTGAAAATGTTCGCCACTTGCGTGGCAGGGGACCTTCCGGTGAATGTGCTTTGTAACACACGAGCATCTGCTCATCGTGAAAGTAGATCTCCGGGTAACCGTAATAACGGAAATCATCGGGGATCTGGCCAAGAAGATTATCTGGTCCCGATGGGCCGCGAACCATTGAGGTCAACGGTGGAGGTTTAATAAGGGCGCCGGTGCTTAGCCCGCTGACCAGTTCAAGGGTCTTGTGATTCTCCCAGGTCTGTCCATCATTCTTGGAGATGGCCATTGAAAGACGACCTCGGCGGAATCCGGTTTCAATTTCTTCAGCAGAAAGCTGGTTCCAGATCAAGACAAGGTCGCCTGTGCGGGGGATGCGTGACAGGGCGCAAGGTGAATTCGACATGGCCAGTTCAGTCGTCTCGACCTTTGTCCAGGATTCACCGCCGTCCGAACTGTAACTTTTGACGATACGGCCGCATGTCGACCGCATGTAGCACATCAACCGGCCATCACTTAGCTCAACCACCACCGGTTCATCCGTGGTTGTGAAACCCATGCGACCATCCTCGAAGTAACCCAGCAAGAACCCTTTGGAGGTTGACCATGATTGGCCTTCATCATCGGACCAGACCATGAATGAACCAGACATTTCCGGCACGTGGGTGTGAGTTTCTAAAAGGATGGTTTTATTTTTATAGGTTGCATATCCACCGCGTTCGTGGTTTGTGTAGTCAGGGTGGAGGCCATGCATATAAAGATAAAATGGCAGAACGATTCGCCCTCGGTACGTTGCCGACTCGAGTTGGATTGACGCGTTGCCAAGCCCCTGGATCGGTCCACGATAGGCCATGAGTTCTCCGCCACGATCCCATGTTGTCCCGCCATCATAGGAGGTGTAGGAGTAAGCGGCCCCTTCTCCTAGAAGGTCATATTTAAAGAGTACGCCCGAGGAAAGTTCTCTGAAATCCCGACGTTCGTCCGTTTCGATTTCGGGTAGTTCACCGGTTGGAAGTTGGTCATCGTGGTTCGTCATGGATCAATCCAAGCGAAATATTTAATATTAAAATATCTGTTATCCCAGCATCTTATCACGTCGATTGAAAATGACCTTCGCATCCTGCTATCCTGTTAATCGTTATCAGGATTTAGCATGAGTGTAATCTGCAAACGGAGAGTTTAGATGGCAAGGTTTAAGGAGGATGCCATCTGCATCCGCTACCTTGACTGGTCGGAAACCAGCCAGATTGTTGTGCTATTGACCAGGGAGCACGGGAAATTGCGAGGTTTGGCTAAGGGGTCCAAGCGGACCAGCCCGGGTGCATTGGCCAGGTACTCAGGTGGTATCGAATTACTGACGTTGGGCCAGGTTGTTGGTCTGACCAAGCCGACGTCAGAACTTGCCACCATCACTGAATGGGATCTGCAGGATCCTTACCCGCATCTTCGCCGTGATCTGTCGGCACAGCATCTTGGCCTCTATGCTGCCGACCTCGCCAACTCCCTGGTTGCAGATCACGATCCGCACCCAACGGCGTTTGGTGCGCTGGGACAATTATTGACTGAATTGACGGATCCTTCGCAATATGACAAGGCAATATTGGAGTTTCAGTGGCACATGCTTGATGGTAGTGGGTACCGCCCACAGTTGGATCGGGACGTTCAGACTGACGAAAACATTAGAGATCAACAGACTTATAACTTCGACGCCCGAATTGGAGGTTTGACCAATGAAGCGGGCCTGACCACCCCAGATAATGGAAGGGGACCCTGGCGCGTTCGGCAGGAAACGATTGGTTTGCTGCGTGATTTGTCAACGGGCCAGTGGCAGGCCGATCAGCTGGTGATCCGGCGGGCAAGTCGCCTGTTATGTGTCTACGCACGGGCCATTATTGATCGGCAGTTGCCAACCATGAAATTTGTACTGGATCGTGGATAGCATCTCGCTATTCTATTGGCCCAAGTTTATTGCCAAGAAGTAAGGTTGACGCTATGGCCCCAACCACAGAACAAGACATCACCATCGGCAGACTTATTGGTACTGAACAGGGAATGATTGTCCTGGCGTTATTCGGTACAGATTATCAACTGCATCTGTGTGTCGAAGACGAGATCAGCACAGCACTGAATCGTTCCGTGAAGGGAAGGATTTATGCACGGGCTCGGCGCATGGACTTGATGGCAAGTGGTGGCCGGTTCATTGAGCCGGCTTATGGCCGTCCACGCCGGATCCAAGGGACCATTGCTGCTGTGAATCTGAAAGCCAATACGATTACGGTGGCTTGTGCCGGTGCAAGCATGTTTATCTGCGAATTGGGTGCGAAGCAGAGTGCTTCGGAATTCCCATATAGCGGGCTGGTGGGTTTTGACGTAGAGCGTGGCGCTCGCTTTGAACTTGTGGGCTGATTGAGCCGATCTTCTATTATGTTATTCGGTCCCAATTATGGTTGACCGACTTTGTTCTGGAGATTGATCAGGAGATTTAGGCTTGAAATCATTGAAACTGTAGAATCTTTAGAGCGTTCCTTTCATGTCAACCCCTCATCAACGCATTTTGGTTACTGGTGGCGCAGGCTTTCTTGGGTCGCATTTGTGTGAGCAGTTGGTGGAGCAGGGGTACGATGTGTTGTGTCTCGATAACTTTTTCACTAGCCAAAAGCAGAATATTACACACTTGCTGGGTCGTCCAAACTTCGAACTTATTCGTCACGATGTTTCGCTGCCAATCTGGATGGAGGTCGACCAGATCTATAACCTGGCTTGTCCCGCATCCCCGGTGCATTATCAGTTCAACCCGATCAAAACGGTCAAGACCTCGGTGCTGGGCGCAATCAACATGTGTGGATTGGCTAAACGAACTCAAGCCAAAATCCTTCAAGCTTCAACCAGTGAGGTTTACGGTGACCCCCAGGTTCACCCGCAACCAGAGAACTATCGCGGCCATGTCAATCCAATTGGCGTGCGAGCGTGTTATGACGAGGGGAAACGTTGTGCCGAGACCCTGTTCTTTGACTACCACCGCTCGAATGGCGTGAATATTCGCGTGGTCAGGATCTTCAATACATACGGCCCGCGTATGCATCCCTACGATGGACGGGTTGTATCCAATTTCATCATCCAGGCATTGAAAGACAAATATTTATCAATCTATGGCGATGGGTCGCAGACGCGTTCGTTCTGTTACGTGGATGATATGATCGATGGCTTTATGCGGATGATGGCTGCCCCCGACAGTTTTATTGGTCCGGTCAACCTGGGGCATCCCGAGGGGGAATTTACCATGAAGCAACTTGCTGAACTGGTTTTGGAATTGACTGGTTCAAAAAGCAGGATTACCTACCTACCACTTCCCGATGATGATCCTGCACAACGGCGCCCCGATATCACGTTGGCCCGCCAGCACCTTGGCTGGGAGCCTACCGTGACCTTGCGTGAGGGGCTGGTAAAAACCGTTGAGTATTTTAGATCTATCGACTTAGACCGGTTCCAACCACCTACCGATCACACCGCGCACAAATCATCTGGCCTGTGACCTGGTTAAACCCGGCATTCCTGGTGTTTACTTGGGGCTGAACGGATGTTTGGCCGAGTCTTTGCGCTTGACCATCTCGTCAGCGGTGGGTTCACCCTTCATGGCGCGTTCGATTGAAAGCTTGGTTGCTTCGTAGTTGTAGTCATAGATTTTGGAATCGTCTTCGGCTTCTGGATGAATAAACACGCCACAGACGATGACCAGATCCTCGCACTGGTCCTTGGGAATGATGCCTTCGGCGACGGCGTCGGCGACAGCCTTACCCACGGCAGCCTGGGCGGGCCCAAATATCTGGACGGCCTGCCTTAAGTTCTTTTGCGTGACCTTCGTAGTCAGCACCGTAGCTGGTTTTGCCAGGAGATTGGGTTCTAGCACAGCCATCAGGTTTGTGTGACCCTGTGTTTGACCGCCAGCCAGGGAAGTGGCAAAGGCGATGCCCACGGGGCCGTCCTTGGATCCGATCAATAGGTCGATATGGGCAATTTCGTTCCCATCACCCACCAAAGCTTCACCGACATACATAGACATGTTCGATCTCCTCTTAATCTAAAAAAGGATTAGGATTCTGGCATGAAATTCACATCGACTGCCGTTTTACAGCAACCCACAAAGAACCGCAAACCGCTCTGGATTTTCTGCCAATCAAGGTCATGGTACATAAGCTTTGGTATCAGGTGGTTGAGCATGGGGCCAAGCGAGGTAGAATCAGGCTGATGTAAACTGCTGATTAACATGCCTGCTGGGATTAGGGCAGCAGGAGAGGTGGCCGAGTGGCTTAAGGCAACGGTTTGCTAAACCGTCGTACTGGGTATTCCTGGTACCGAGGGTTCGAATCCCTCCCTCTCCGCTTGGAAATGTACGGTTTCGGGCAACGGTGCGGAGATTGGCGATTTTTTCAGCAGGGTGCAGGTACCGTGAAGCGGATTTCGCTTCAAGTCATGAAGTTCTGCCACATCTATTACAACGTAACCCATGGAACTTCCTGTGATCGGAAGACAACCTTGGTCCGTGGGAACTGATGCTGCAGGTCATCGGCAAGACGCTGCAGGCCGTCATTTTCAGTTGGGGAGTGGCCACCTTCGATCAGGGTAATGTTACTTTCCATGGCCATGCGCTGGGTGAAATCATTGGTCTCGCCGACCACCACAGCCTCAATGCCACGTGGCAGTAAAAATTTCACAATATTGTGCATGTTGCGGTCCATGCCGCCACCACCCCAGCAGGTCCCGATATGCGTAATGTTTCGTTTTGGATCACCGGTTACGCGCACGCCATCAAGCCCAAGAGCCTGTTTCGTCCTCTCGACAAGGTCTCCGACGGTCATGGTCTCAACGACATGATGCGAATAAATCCAGCCACTGAAAACCGGCGAGGGCAGATCCAGGGCATCCCACAAGGCAGGACCAACGTGTGTAGGATCAACTGTGGAGTGGGCCCGCAAGATGGTCAGGCCGTACTGTTCGATTAATGCAAGCCGTTTCCGATCACAATCCCACGGTTCCTTGATAGGCGAACGTTCAGCCCACACGGGATAGTCCCAGAACGTGACTGCCTCGTGGGTTACGATGAGGTTGCATTCAGCGTTTGCCGCGTGTGCGAGGGCCGGGCCGGTGGCCATCCAGGTTACGCAAATTCCGCGAACTTCGTCATCTCCATTTCCATAAAGAAACCCCTCTTCTGAATTAAGTCGACCATTTTCATTAAATGTAGATAGATAGGCTTCAATATCACGTGCGAATAATGTTGTGGACATCATGCAATTTTACCATGTAATGCAAAATTGGCACTTCATGAACCTTGATGGTTGATCGTATTCGAAATCCAAAACCCATAAAGGATTATTCGTACTACTAATAATAATAACACCGAACATTTGTGGTTGACTGGCCATGATTTGATATGTTATTCGATACAATGATTGCAGGTTTTTTTTCACCCATTGGCACTGAAACCTGATAAAATAAATCTGGTGCGTTCCTGCCAACTAGGACACTTTTATTTTACCTGTTTGGAGTCAAAATCGTGCGATGGCGTCTAGATGAAAATATTTCTGCGGTTACTTATCAATGTCTCAAAGGTGTTGGAGAACCAGTCAAGGTTGCGGCGGGCACCGTTCTGATTGGTGAGGGGGAACAGGATCGAACCTTATATGTCCTCGAATCCGGTTTGCTCAAGGTGACGCAGATGGCCGCCCATGGCGAACAGCAGCTGGGTGTGGTTGAGCCGGGGGACATTGTGGGGGAAATCACCTTCATTGATCAGCGACCTCGGTCGGCAACTGTTACGGTTTGCCAGACTGCAGAGGTACTCAAATTAAATCACGCCAAAGTCATTGGTGCCCTAGTTGATGCTCCGGGCGCTCTGGCTGAATTGCTTCAGACGCTGGCCGCCCGTGTCGCCCTGCGTTTACGGAGCTTTATGTCCGAGCAGAGTATTCACAATGAACTTGCAAAGGTTCCTGACACGCCTGTTACTACAGGTGACGATGGTAAAACTGGGGATGCGTATCTCCAGGATCTTGTTCGCGAAGCCCTTTCCCATCCTGCCGTCAACCACCCTTACCTGGTTGATTTGGCCGAAGGCAATCTGCCGGATTTGCAGTGGGCTATCCGTGACTTTGCGACCCAGTATCCGGGCTATTGTGCGCATTTCCCCCGGTATCTGACGATGGTCATTTCAAAGTTGGATTCACCGGCCCATCGCATGACTTTGCTGCAGAATCTTACTGAGGAAAGTGGCATGCTTGACCAGGAAGAACTGGAGGTTCTGGTCGAGTATGGGATTGACCCCAAGTGGGTGCAGGGTATTCCGCATCCCAAGTTGTTCGAACGTTTCCAGCAGGCTTTGGATGTGTGTGACAGCCATGAGCATGCGGATGATGTGCTCGAGGTGGTGTGCTGGCGGGAATCCTTTTATCACCTGCTCGCAAGTGGTTCGCCGGCGGAGGCGGTGGGGGCGATCGGGCTGGGTACCGAAAACGTGGTCAGCAAGATCTATGCTCCGATCATCAAGGCGATTGAACGGCTCGGTACATTGGATCGCAAAGATTATGTGTTCTTTGAACTGCACTGCGAAGTGGATGATGATCATCACGAAGCTCTATTGAACATTGCCCGTGATTTTTCCGACGTTCCTGGAAATTGCATTGATCTTCGCAAGGGAATGCTTAAGGCCCTGGGCTTGCGTGCTATATTCTGGGACTGGATGCACAATCGTGCCCAGCAAAGGGAGCTTGGTGCATGAACGAACCGAATGCAGATCTCTACAATCGCTCAGCACACAATTGGAAACGAAATGAACCGCTTCTGCTTTCGGATTTTACTGCTCGCCCCTTCCTGTTGTCGTGGTGCGAACCGTTGGATGGGCAAAGGGTCCTTGATCTTGGATGTGGTGAAGGTTACGTCGCGAGGCAACTGAAAGAACGTGGGGCAGCTCATGTGGAAGGGGTTGATATATCTGAGGAAATGATCGCCCGGGCAGTTGAGGCGGAAAATGCGCAGCCGCTCGGCATTCGCTATCGGGTGTCGGATGCCTCGCAGTTATCTGGATTTCACGACGACGTTTTCGATCTTGTGGTAGCGATCTTTCTGTTCAATTATGTCGATTGTCGGCAGATGACAGCGATTATGAAAGAAATAGCCAGAGTATTGTGTCGCGGTGGCCGTTTTATATTTTCCGTGCCGCACCCGATGTTCGCCTTCGTGCACCCAGAAAAGGCTCCGTTCTATTTCATCCGAAAAGATGGCGGCTATTTTACGGCTCGCAATATGCCTTTCGAAGGCAAGATCTGGCGCCGCGATGGTACAGGTGTTCCTGTCCGATGTGTTCATAAGACTTTTGATGATTTCTTTAGTTGCCTGGCTGCAGCCGGGTTTGAAGCGTTGCCGAGTGTCCGGGAGTTGTATGCTCAGCCGGAACATCTGGAAATGGATCCGGAGTTTTTTGAGCCACTGAAAGACAAGCCCCTTCATCTCGCATTTCGGATTGCACGTTGACAGGACCTGAGGAGGTCAATCGATTGGTTTCACTCAAACAACATGAAATCGCAAAATCTGTTCCCGGTTCATTCCTTTGGAATGCCGAGAGCTTGTGGTCAAGGCAGGCATGGCGAATACGGGTTCCGGAGCAAACAATCGAACAATTCTGCCAAACCACCAAGCACCTTTCCATCGACAACGAATTCCTGAATCATTACAAAAATGGAGCTGTTGAAAACATCGATCTTGGGCAGCTGGCCAGCAAGATACATCACGAACTATGGTATGGATCTGGTGTGGTATGGCTACAGGGTATCACCGCATCGCAATTCACCACCGCGCAACTGAAGTTGTTTTATCTGGCCATCGGATTAGCCATGGGTCGGTGTATGGAAAACTATGGCCGCTTGTACGATGTTCAAGATCACGGCGGCTCTTACAAGACACAGCGAATTCCGGTTTCTCAGACGCGGTCTGCAACCGGGTTTCATACGGACAGCAGTGCACGCGACTGCATGCCCGATCTCGTCGCCCTGCTATGTATTCAGCCGGCACCTGCCGGGGGTGAATCCTTGGTCGTCAGTGGTGCTGCAGCACATGAGCAACTACATCGCAACGATCCGGCAGCATTGTCGACGCTATACCGTGAATTCATCCGTGATATCGTTACGCCCGGGTCCGGCAAGACGCTTGAAGCATTGATCCGTAATCGGTTCCCCGTGTTTTCACAGGGGCTTTATGGCCCCGGGTTATCATTTCGTTACATGCGGTACTGGATTGAGAAGGGGCATAAGGAGGCAGAGATCAGTTTGGCAAAGGCTGATGTCACTGCTCTCGATTTACTTGACCAACTACTTGAATCACCCCAGGCGGCTGCACGGTTCAGACTTGAAGCCGGAGATCAACTCTGGGTCAATAACCACATTGTGGCCCATAATCGCACCGCGTACGAAGAAGATGCCAAGCGGCCTCGCCATTTTGTACGAATGTGGATCGCCAACTCGGATACTGCTCGGTAGTTGCCCGCATGCATCCAGTAAATGGGATTGACGCCTTGTATTGCAGGACAAAGGGCTTGTGATCAGAGATCTGATGCTTTGGGTTGTAAGTGAGACGGGTTAACCAGCCGTTCTCATGACCTCATTGAGCAGGAACAGCGGTTGGGCATTTCCTGGCAGGCATTTATGCAACAGCATCACACCATAACGATACAGGTAATAGTCCATCCGGCGTGAAACGGGGGTTCCGGCCGCCAGGCCAATGACCCGGCCCTGGAAGGACCGCTTCTTTGTGGCTTTCCAAGCCTTCAGCCCTTTTTCAACAAATATTTCGTTCAGATATCCCTTGCGGGCACCGCGTAAAAACGCGTGGCCCAGCCATGAGGCATAGTGCACGCAATAGGGGGTCCAGTGATAATTCAAAATGGAATGGAAGGTTCCATCTTTACCTTGAAACTTTGCTGCGTCTTCACACACTTCACGAAAGATCGAGAGGACCTCGTCATAATCGACATGGTCCGTTGGAAAGTAATCCAGGATATGAACGAGTCCTAACGCCGTCCAGCCACTTCCATGGCCGATGAAGCCGTCGAGCTTCTCCTGTCGTCCAGGTATTCCGTGCCAATAAAGTCCGGTCTTTTCGTCACGGAGATTTTTGCGTTGTTCCCTAACACATTCGGCGATCAGGGTGGCAATTTCATTCTGTCGGTCTACCACGCAGGCCATGGCCAACGCCGGATAGTAAGCTGTGGACATGGCTTCGCCGTAGCTTCCCATGTCGCCAACCTGTTCTTTGAGATACGCCAGGGTTTCAGCAGAAAATGCTTGCGTAGCGTGGCACCACCCCTTCGCCCCTTTCTTGAATAACAGATCAGCCAATGTTTGGTCCAGGATTTTTGGGATTGGTTCAATGAACCGTTTTTCACCAGTCAACTCGTACAATCGCACCAGGATCGAAGCGGGTGTACATGCGGGCGGACCAAGTGATTCAGGCAGTGGATCAATCATGCGCGAATAAAGGTCAATGGTCCGGTCGAGGCACCGTTGATCACCTGTGACTTCATAATCATCCAGCAACGCCTTACCGATATTGAATGGGATATCTCCCCAGTCTGTTCGCTCCTGTACAAGCACGTTATTGATCCACTCATCTCGCAGATCCTGGTCTGGTCTGGCCAACAGCCGCCGGGTCATTTGGGGTGACTTGAGTGTCAGGTCGCCGGTTAGCAGCAGTGGGCACTCGAGACGTCGATTGAATAGCGCATCCGTGCCGTACACCGACAGCCAGGTGCGATCATTCTGGTGCAGGTAACTTTGGATGAAATATTTACGGTAAATATCGAGATCGGTAGATTTAGAAGATTTAGACAAGGAAGCCATACAAAAAATGGGACGGGTTGTGTCGTATGGTGGATCACGTTCAGGTTCAAAGCCACGGAAACCCCTCAGTTGGTTCTGGATCCGAGGCAAGTCAGAAAACAGCGCGAGGATTCCTTTGATGCCATCAAGTGATGGTGGCGGCTCGCTGGGAAGCGTGTCTCCAGGGCCAAAAGCAATATCCACCCCCGCATCAACAAGGTAGGCCACGGCTTTTGTAAACGTGGCAGGTGGATTTGGTGGCTGAATGATCCACAGTTCCGCCGGTTCTATCGCGTTGGTCATAAACAGGCCTTTGGGATTGGTTGACCATTTAGGGTGTGACTTGGTCTGTCCATCGAACAGGCCATGGGCAGTCGGAAAATCGTTGGAAGAAATGGTCCTTGATTTCGAATTGCTTCATGTTCGATATGCGGTACGTATCAGGCAGGTAAAAAACCTTTTCAAAATAAGGCAGGCCTTCATGATTGCGGGCCAGTCGACGAATGAGTGGGATGACATGCTGGAGTAGGACCTTGCGGTGTTCAGCAAGTACATGGGCATCATATGGCGTGTGCCCGGCGACCTCATGGGCTTTGTAGGTCGATTCAAGGATCCGGAGACTGGCAGCAATATGACGGACCTGTTCGATCGTCTGTTCAATGTGGCGAGAGAACATTTTCGATTGCGTTGGTCGGTGTTCAATTAGCGAAGCTCGATGGTAATGGCCCCATGCCTGGTCAAATGCGTTGAATATTTCAAGAATTTCATGAAGCAGAATCAATGGAACTTCCAATGCGGTCTTTAACGCTGGGTCACGCTGGCCGATCCGGCGATAGGCTCCCTGGGCCTCCTTCAGGTGTCGTGCGATTCGTGTTCGATCTTTTGGCGAAAGGGAGGGTGACTTGAACCGCCACATGCCATAGGGACCATCCTGGAACAGGCGGCGGCGCATCCCGGCATTGCGGTCATAGGGTTTGGCGAAGATGTTATCAGCCTTGGTGACGGCAGCTAGGTAATCACCCAGTCCGTTTGTCTTGTCACCGCAAATTGTAAATGACAATGCCCGCAGATAGGCGCGGTTCATCTCGCAGCCTCCCGTCCAACCCTGTGCTGCTGATGTGGCCAGGGTTGGCCAACTTGCTTCAAACGACCCTCCATCTGCTGATTCCCAGTGCGAACAGGCGTACCCAAAGGCTCCGTGCTTTTTGCCGACCTTGGCCATGTACGTTTGGTTCTCCTTAGCAGTGTCCAGGTGGACGCTCGTCCAACGGTAGTTCTGCGAAGTTGGCTGTACGATGAATGGGCGCCCCGTTTTTGCCACCCGCTTGATCATCGCGGGGTGCAGTTCCTTCAAGGCGGGCTTGTTATGTGGTCCTGGTCCCCAATACCACCAATGGACCAGTACGGCATCCTGCGGGATCGCAGCCAGCGCCTTGGGGGCATCATCTTTGAAACCATCGGCACGATAAACATTTCGGCCTGCAACCATGTCATCCCAGAGCCACAGTCGCTTGCCACGACGTTGCAGGTGTTGGGCTACCTTGTGGGCGAAGTCTGCAAAGTACTTCGCCTTGCCATTCTTGGCGATGGTGGCTGCGACCTTGGGATTAATCCCTGTTCGCAACTGTTCATCAAACCCGGCATGAAAATTGGGTGATCTAAAAGATTTAGCCAGTTCATCAATGTACCTGCGAACAAGAGGCCAGGTATCGGGGTGTGTCAGGTCAGGGTAACTACGCTTGTTACCATCAGCTAGATCACAGTACCGCTCTAACCGGAGCCAACCCTCCATGTGGCTGAGGAGATTTGTGCCTGGGACAACGTCGATACCACGTTCAAAACCATAATCACTAATGATTCGTGCTTGGTCAGGGGTCAGGCCACGCTGGTGCCCAAGATCCTCCATGCCGGGAGCCCGAAAATGATTTTCAAGATAGAGCCAGATGGCGTTGAGCTTGAGATCGACGAGTCGATCAATGATTCGTTTGAGGAAGCTAATGGGAGGAAAGAAATCCCGGGCCATATCAATCTGGATTGCACGCACACGATAAGCCGGAGTATCGGTAATACGCAATGGTCTTAACGATGCACCCGCGCCTTTGGCTTCCAGCAACTGGCAAAGAGTGATGACACCATGTTGTAGCCCAGCGGGTGCTGGCGCCTGAATGCAGATGTCGTTATGGCTATCGATGTGTAACGTATAGGACTGACTGCGAAGGTCATGGTCCTTGATGCGGTTGAATGGTCCGGGTGTCAGATTGAGTGTGAGCGTTCTTTTGGCGGATTGCTCGAGGCGTAGACCTGCCTTGTGGACCGCGAACCGTAGCCGCCTTCGAAGCCAGTTCGGTATTGGATCGCCTTCAAGGCGTAATGATGACAGGCGGACGATGGCTCCACTTCCATGAGTGATCTTCGCGGGCCTTGGGTAAAGAAATGATGAAGCAGGAAATGATCTCATGGGAATAAACTAGCCAACTAACCATCAAGGGCAAGTGACGAAAGGTGGTGAAGTGTGATTACATTCTTTATTTTGGGCATGTGATATATTCCTAAGGGGTCCTTAGGTTTGTGATTAAGTGATCATTAGAGTGGGGATGAGGAGGGCCACGAGCCCTGGATCTTGGTATGTGGGTCGGTGTTGCGCACGGTCATTTTCAGTGCTGATGGCTCCTTGTCTTGCTTCATGTTCTTTTCATTACGGTGCAAGTGCCTGCATCAAACGCGTTTCGAAGACTCCTATTTTCCGATGCGAACCTTCGCCGGTCCGTGTCACGCCGTGTTTGGCGCATAATGAAAAGAAACGTTTAGCCAAGGGGCGCATCTTCTGTGTCACTTCAGCATCGGGCTTCTGGCCATCTTTTAATCTCCATATGGGATCGATTGCCGCGCTGTACGCTGCAATGGATGCTTTTTCGACGCGACGCTGAATTTCCGGATTGTTACCGGCAAGTGTCATCGCCTCCTCGAATGCATCCAATCCGGCCTGGGCATCGGTTTCGTCAAGTCCCATATCCGCCATGGTCCCGCCCAAGCAGCGGCAGTGCTTGCCACTGGCGACGGACTGTTCATGGAGATGATTAATCCACCGGGCAATCGGCGGCGCTGCAGGGCCATAATGTAGCGCTAGCCATTCGTTCATGAGTGCACGACCATCGCGTGATGGGTCCCAAAGAAGATTGCTTAACAAATAATTGCGCAGTTCCTCGAATTCATTGCCATTGCTGCTGGACGTTGCCTGCATGAACATGCCCCTGACGCCGAGTGACACTTGGTATCGAATGGTTTGACCAATCAGTCGCAGGTTAGGCAATGGTCGCTGGTAGCCGTCATACTCGTCATTAAGGTAGTAGTTCCATGCATACAGGTGCTTGGTGATTGATGACCAGGTACGCAGCTGCTGGTTCCACCCGACATTTTGAGGACACATGGGATCATTCAGTGCATGGATAAAACATGCGCCGATGCTGCACCACATCACCTGGACATTATCGCGGGGCTGCAGTGTCCGAGGCGGGTGTGAAGTGTCCGAATAGGCCAAGGTGCTGACCATTCGGTCAGGGAACTGGCGGTGTACTTCGTCCGCCACCTCGTTGACGAATGTGATCAGGGCCCCGGCTTTTGTGCCTTGCCGCTCATCGATCGCTGCGCAAGGCGGGCACTGGCAGTGCGCTCCACCGTCATTTTGGGAAACGGTGACATTGAGCACATCCGGCTGATTGGACAGTTCATCGAGCGCTTTTTGAGTGACGATCCGCTTGACATCTGGATGGGTCAGGCAAGGCTGCATACCATAAGCGAACTGTCCTCTCTTGAAGTCGATACCATTTTCACCGGGTTTGAGCTTTGCATATCGCTTGCCCCTGAACAGGCAATAGTATTCCGGGTGATCCTTGGCGTACTGTGCTGGCGGCAACTGTCGTCCAAAGCTGTGGCCGATAAATTGCATGGGTGTTCGGCCACCGTATTTACCAACTCCACGCCCATCGGTTGCTCCCACTGGACTGGCATTAACACGTGCGGCATTGAGCTTCAAGCGGGCCGAGAAAGCGGGTGACGCGTAGTTGGCTTCATAACCCACCCAGCGATAGTCCAGCGGCGGGTGATAGAAACGATCCACGGGTCCGATTCGATGCCAGCGTCCAAGTGGGGGAATATAGGTGTGGTCGGCGGTGAGGAATCGAACACCGACATGATCTTCTAAAAACGAGTACACGCCGTACAGAGTGCCGCGTGGTCGGCCGCCGGCAATGACAATGGTGTCATCGCGCACGACAATTCTCAGGTCCTCGGGACCAAATTCATCGACACGGAATCCCGCAGGGTGCCGGGCCATGGCGGTACCTGGGCCGATATAGACATGCTGATCAGGACCTTTCGGTACACGTATGATTGGCAGCTTAATGCCACTGGCCTTGGCAAACAGTTCCGAAAACTCCTGCGCTGCAAACATCTCGCTTTCAATGGCATCAGGAGCGACCACGATGTTCCAACCCTCCATTGAAGCCAAGTTCACACCCTGTGGGTCGGTGCCCAATGCCATGGGACCTGTGAGAAGATTGCATGTGGTGGCAGTCAAGATAAATAATAAGATGCAATTTCTTTTTGCCATGGGATATTCTCTCCTAATTACATTTCAGGTTGATCTTTCTACAAGAGGCAAGTGCCCATCTAGCATATAACATGATGGGTAATATGAGGCTAGTAAACATAGAGCACGCGAACCTCTGTGACCCTGGGGGTGTTACCGCTGTTGGTTGCACCTAGGGCCAGTTTGTATTGGACCCATGGACTCGGATGGTCGGGCAGAGTCATCTCCTGCTCCTTTTCGAACCAACTTTCATCACCAGTGGGACCTGTCCACGCCGCTTTTGCAAGTTCAGCTTCAGAGCGAGCAAACCGTAACTGCGCTCGAACCCATGTCTTGGGCGGTAGCTCTGCTTCCCATGTGATCTGTTTGACGCAAGCATCGGTAGGCAACTGATATGAAGCGGATGTGTAGTACTCCTGTGATCCGGAATCCATGATATTGCCTGGTTGCACATGCAGCATGCTGTGCGGTCCTGAAGTGGGTAAACGTGTGGGGTGACGTTCATCGAATCCATCCGGTCCGTTCCAGAGGATAAATGATTCACCCACGTGGTCGCCAAAGGTCTTGTGATTGGCAATGGCCAGGTCGATGTAACCATCCTCATTGAAGTCGGCTGCGATGCAGCCCGCCGAAGAATGGGTGCGTAGCCGGGTTCGGTTCTTTGCCGAGTAGGTGCCGCCCGGGCCGCCCCAATAGATATACGCATCGATATCACGGTCAATTACACTTTTGTAACTACAGCAGAACAGATCCGGATAACCATCGTTGTTGAAATCAGCAATTGTTTTCCCAATTGCCGCCTCCGTGGGTAATTGTGTATGTCGGTCTTGCCGGAAACCCTCAGGGCCATTCCAAAAGATGTGGAGAAATGAATCATGCGGTTCGTTGAGGGATGCCTTGCTGCCGCCAACAACCAGATCGGGATAACCATTTCCATTCAGATCCCATGCCATTGGGTCGCCGGCGCCTTTTGATGTGGGTAGCACTTGGCGGCGGTCTTCTTGGAATCCATCGGGACCACCCCAAAGGATGACGGTCCGATTGGCACCGGCGGTGCAAACCACCAAATCCAGGTAGCCATCGTTGTTGAAATCCGCAAGGCAGACTTTTCTTACATTGATTTGATCCGGTGGGCCTTCGACCACGGTGAGACGTTGCGGGTTGTCCAGATCAAAACCATTGGATGTCCCGCGGTAGATCAGGATGGTGGGGTCCCTATAGAGGCTGAAAATCAGATCAAGATAGCCGTTGCGATCCAGATCAGCCGTTGCCACGCACCAGCCGCGCCGGGTGGGGAAGATGCAATCAGGTTTCTGGGCGAAGCCGTCGGGGCCACCAAGGTATAAGAACGACCCTGGATCTAGATGTTGTGCATTTTCGGCGCTATTTACCAGGACCACATCCGGCCAGCCATTATCATTGACATCGCACACCACCGCTGCACATGCGCCACGCCCCGGTAGCCTTGCCATGTGATCAGTTGAAAAGCCGTCAGGGCCACCGTAATACACATATGAATCAACATCACCAGTACCATTTCGGCCCTGTTGATTCACAAAAATGACCTGGGGATCTTTTTGGTCGCACGTACGTGCAATGAACACTCGTCTTGCCCCATGGGTTTGTAGATGCAATGGATTAGGGTTAACGCCTTGCTCGGTGCCTTGATAGACAAGCGATTCGATTGAATTGGTCTGCTCATTGTGTGTCTGGCATAACACCACATCAGCAAAGCCATTGCCATTGAGGTCCCCGATTGCCACATCACAGGCACGATAGCATGCAATGGCTGTCCGATTTTCCGGTTTGAATCCGTTGGGACTGCCCCAGTAGATCCATGAGCACTCTTGACTCGAGGTTCGATCACGTCCGGCAAGTACGAGGTCCGTTTGCCCATCACCGTTGATGTCACCGACAGCAATGGAATAGATATCGGCGCATTGGAATCTGATGGGCGTGTCGAAAGTGCGATCACTTTTAATTGGCACAAGCACTGCTTCGCGGGCAGACGGTACAAACAGGTGTCTTGTGCCGTTGAATTCAAGGATTTTGGGCACTGGGGAGACGGCGCCAACGCGTTCCTCTTCTGATACCGTGGATTCGTCCTGTTGGAGCATTTGTTGGTCCAAGTCCCCAAGCACATCAATATTTGTAAAACGTGAAGCGTTGATGCCATCAGGTCCACCCCAGTAGATTCTGGGCGGCTTATCCTTGAAGAAGACATAAAGATCGGCATGACCATTGCCGTCCAGATCAGCGGCGCTTAATTGATCTGCAGCAATATCAAGGTCCACGTATACCTTGGGCTCGAACCCGATTTCCTGCTGATAGAAGATCCGCAGTTGGCCTTGGGTGATAATGGCAAGATCTCCGCGTCCATCACCATTGAAATCGCCAATAGCAGCTGACGTGCCGCCATGAGCTGGGACTTGGATGTGGTACCGTTCGCTAAGTCCTTCAGGTGAGCCATAATAGAGGTAGGCGTTATAGAGACCTGCATTGCCGCTTTTTTCTCCCGGTAGAAGAAAGTCATCGTAGCCGTCATTGTTCACATCACCGACCGCGCCCGAAGACGATCCGCCTGCTGGCAGTTGCGTCCGCATCGGCGTGCCGAGCACATCGTGGTAGACGTAAGCCGGTGGCGATTCAAGATGTTCCTGTGCATTACAGAAAAACAGATCGATATAGCCGTCTTTGTTGAGGTCGAACAGATGAATTCTCTGTAGCACGCCGGCTTGTGAGACGTACATGTTCTGGCCTGCGTTACCAAGGGTGCCCCGGGAAAAATCATCGAATCCACGTGTGATCCAGTGTTGTTCGTTATGTCCAGTGGTGTTCATGTTTTCTTCCATAGATGTTGGCTTGCCAGGAATCCAGGTTTATGGTTATGGACAGTCTGTTTGATCTCCGGATCCACCACGGCCAGCCGGGAAGCTAGCCGTCCGTGGCTTTGTCTGGCCATGTGTATTCGTCGAACCATTCCTGCGGTGGTGCCTGTGAAAAAACATTCTGGTAGGCCTCCCTCGCCACTCCGCCGAGGCGGTTCGCTAAGTTGCCATAGGCTGTACGGCGGTAATCCCATGCGTTTGAACGTTTGACCTGTTCGAGCCAGTCGCACATGTGTACGACACAAAGGTCATGGAAGTCATTGCTGTCCACATCCATTATCGTGCTGCTGAAGCGATCACGAATTTGATAGGGACCAGTTGACTTTTTGGCTTCTTGATCAAACTGGAATCGATTGATGGCACAGTTCATCCATGCAATTCGTTCGGGGCGATCACCAACCAGTTTGCGTACTTCACCGCGGTGCTCCAGTGGCAGAGTAAAACCCTGGAAGAGTTCTGTTCCATAAATTGAATGGAATATTCCTACCTGCGCCAAATCCTCATCGCATCCCCATCTCTTCAGGTCTCTGTAAACACCCATGGCATGAGCCAGGTAGCCTTTGGATGAGTGCTTGACGTCGATGGCGCCAACCGCTTGGAAATAGTCTGTAATTTCTTCAATCATTGCCAATGGTCTGATCTCCGGTCCCTATTGTGTTGGCAGTGTAGTATTTCAGTGGTTTTGTTGCTGTGATTACTGCTCTCTTGGAGTTTGTGGTACCCGTGGGGCTCCTTCATGTATTCCATCCGGTCCCTCTCTTGTAGTCGCGCAGGACCGGCGATGTGACCAAGACGTGGCATGTCCAATGCAGGGAAGCATGACCTTGCCAATGTGACGTGGCTTGTCAGCCATGGCGAAATTGGATGGCATAAAGTTCGGTCGATCGCATGGCGATATTAAGGTGGGTCGTTGTGCCTGCGAGCAATCAATGAACAGCCATTTTTACTGCTGATGAAGTGCATACTGTCCGCTTTGTTCTCGGAAATGTTGATGCGACTGAATGAATGGCATCAGGGAGACGCAGGGGACATGGGACAAGACCTGGTTCAACCGGTTCACTTGGTTTTGCCAATCCTTTCAATCTGAAGTTCATGGTGGCAGGGAAACTTCCACGGTCAATTGTGGAATCGATTTATCTGTTTATTGATACTCCACCAATATTGCCAGCACCTCACAACTACCAGGCACATTCAGGGGGATTCTAATTTCGCCTTGCTGGTTCTGCTGTGCTGATGCAGTTAGATCTTGTTCGTCCCATAGTTCACGGATACCGGTCAGGCGTGTGCCCTTAGGCAGGTTGACCACAAGCGAAGTTTCAAATCCAACGGGGGCATAGGGAAAGATGATCGCACAGATGGCACCATCTCGGACAATTGGTAAAAGTTCCATAGTGGGTATGTCACGAACATCCCACGGGCGCAATTTGCCATAGTCATTGGGTGGCGGGAAAGGTTCAAGCCGCACAGCAGGCGGCGAGGGACTTAGCCATTGCAGCAAGTTACGGATCAGGGCACAACCGCTTACTGGCTGCCGGATGGCACCGTGGTGACCCTTCTTATGTAAGACATGGAAGGGAACGCCGGCAAGCCATGCCTGCCGTCCGCCATGTTCTGATTCACTCACAACCAGCCCGGCAGAACTGTCAATACTTCCCAACATTGTGCCCTCGGGAACATTTGATCGTGCGCAACTTTGCAGCATGATAGGGCCGTCCACGCCTTCAAATACCGGATGGTCAGTTTCGGGTATCAGTTCAAACTCGCCGCGTTTGAATGGTGCGGGGAGTGGGCACTCGCCTTGCCCATTCCACGGTTCATGGGGCATGTTGCCAATCCAGAGAACGCCCTCGCCGCCTTGTGCTACTTGTTGAACTGCCGCCATTTGCTTTTCAGTGAGGCAATGCGTGTCCGGAAAAATGACAGGGCCATGTAAATGATCGGCTGCATCTTCCAGTCGCTCATCCCAGAACCAGCTCCAGGACATTCCCGTGTGGAGCATTACATCTGCAAGTTCTGTCAGGTACCAGTGACCCCAGTTTTCCTCATGATGGCCACGAACTTCCGACTGGAGTGGTCGGATGGCGGTTGAAAAGGTGTAGGGTTTGCCAGCTTCGAATTCCGGTAGCAGTCGACGGGTATCTTCAAACCCTTCAGCAAAACCGGGAATGATATTCATCAGTTCATAGGTATAGGGTGTGATGGTATCGGCCCCAAGGGCAAAGGGGATAATCCCTGCCAGTATTCCATCTTGACGGCTCATGGGCGTCGTCTTGGTGGAAGGCATAAAACCTTGTGGATAGATGTTGACCTGCTTGTTGAGGCATGCACCGGCCAAGGCGCGCGTGCCTTCTGCCAGGATACGACGGTGTGGGCGATGGGGGACAATATTGAAATTTCGATATTGATAAGGATTGGTTGCCAGCACATCGAGTGCTTGCGCGTCACGCGCAAGGCTAAGCCCTTCATTCCACGGGTTCCCTGCGAATGATCCCGATCGTGTGCTGTGTTGAATGCCGAATAGGACATCAGGCGCCAGTTTCTTGAGTTCACCCCGGAATTCAGCGTGTACGCCAGTCCACCGTTGCATGCGAAAGTCAGTCCACTGCCACCAAATTGGATTGTCTGGTTCGTAATCGGACTCGGGTGGGCAGTTGCCGGTCAGTGTCTCAAATTCACTGCAGCAGTAATCACAGTAGCAACCTGTCTGAGAGGAGACATTAAGGGAACCTTCGTCGTTGAAGTGCACTTCTCGGATACCCGGCCACTGGACAACTTGGCGCAGAAAGACCATGTACTCCTCCTTGGCCTCTGGTTGAAAGGGACAGGCGGCCCGAGCCTTGAGTCTTTCCTCCGGGTTCGACCGCATGCTCTGCGTGTACATGGCCCGATGTGGCGTCTTTTGGATAAGCTTTTCTTTGCATTTCATATAGAGGGTGAAGATGTTGGATCCCAGGTTCCGCTCGTGGGCCCACTGTGCAATTTGATATCCCTGGTCCAATGTAAAGCCCGTGCCTTCAAACCCAGAGTCCATATGGAAGACACTGATACCGATGTCCGTGAACCCTTCGGCAATCACTGCATCAAGCGTTTCGACATTGAAGCTTTTAGACGGAAAATTTAGCAACGCGCAACGGCGTAATTTGCGAGGGGTTTGCATTATCCCTGTTCCTTTAAATATTGATTAACCGTTCTGTTATGTCGTTTGTGTTTGGGGAAGGGGTTTCTGATTAATCATGAAGATTGCAATGCATTAACATCCCATAATGGGGCATACATTTTAGTTCGTTGGTCACTTCAATCATGTTGTTTCTGGCGGTTCTTGCCATTGCTGTTGAACGGCCTTCTGATTTTGGACGCCAATGGGTACGAAGTCATCCTTTCACTGTAATGACTGGAGGTGATCGTCAAATACCCAAAAGTGATGCCACGCGCTGCGGTGGTCCTAGGTTAACGCCGGACTTGTGCAAGACGCGTTGCAGCTCTTTGACGTCAATATCATGAGGGGGAACACCTGTCTTCGCGCACATGGTTGCAGCAACCCCGGCCGTTTGTCCCATGGTCAAGACCGATTCTCGGCAACGGAGGTTCGGTGGTTTTTGGTGGGCAGCGACGCCCGCAACCAATAACCCCTCCACGCGCTTGGGCAGAAGCTGTCGATAAGGGATGTCCGCAAACCCATACCCGTCACGCAGATCATAAGTCTGGTGAATGACATCGTCATGACGCGTGTTGTCAATAATATCTTGCTGGGTCACAATGTATTGTGCCTCTATGGCGCGGCCACCGCGGGTACCGATGTAGGGCGATAGGTGCATCAGGTAGGAATTTTCAAACCCAGGGATGTACTTACGCATAAACAGGACCGTGTTGAACATGTATTTCCTCGTGTCCCGTTCGAGCATGGTCATGTGTTCACTGTTGAGTGTGTCCACGTCCCCGTCGATATCAGCACGTTCCCACAACATGCCGTTAGCGTTAGCAGGATTCACAACCTGTGCTTGCTTATTGGCCCAGGGAAACACGAATGAGATGCGACCCACATCACCAATCCAGCCAATGGCTTGATACCCGTCATCTTCCCAGGCGCGGCGGATTAAATCAGCAATGGGACGAAGCCGATTGATGTGTGCACCCAGTCGCCCGGCCACATAATCAACATCCGGTATAAGGACCTCGTCGATCCACTGATTGAACTTGTCGGGAATGGTTGTTCGACTTTCGACGAACTGCTTGAAAAGGTCTGTGTCCACATTGGCAATGGCAACGCTGATGTTCATGCTGGGTTGACGGTTGGGTGCCACGATGGGTGCCCCGGCACGCTGGGAAAATCCTGCATTGGCCGTGCAGTCAATGGTTACCTTGGCGCGTATGGCTTGGCGTCCCGAGACGTTTTCAACGAAAAGCCCTTGAACAGTATTGTTGTCACTTAGGATTGGGTCAGCAGCGTAGGTTTGCAGCATTTGCTGGGCGCCGGACTCCTCTAGCATTTGGTTGCACAGATAGCCGACCCGCAAGCTGGTACTGGCGAAGTTCTCGATTGGCCCCATCTGTTCGTAAAGGTCGAACAATCTTGCCATCCACTCGCCTGCCAGCCCACATCCACGCACGTGCTCGCGAATGTCAGGGGGGACGGGGTCCGCATGCTTTGTGCTGATCCAGTGAGTTGATGGCGCTGAGTTCTTGTCCTCATCACCTTTGACCGGGAAACGCTGTGGATCGAGCAGCGCAAGATCCAGAGCTCCAGCAGCCCACCCACCGGTGCTCATGCATCCACCTACCGAACCGAATCTTTCAATAAGCACCACACTTGCGCCGCTGCGTGCGGCGGTTACTGCGGCGGCGAAGCCGGCCGCTCCCCCTCCCACCACTGCCACATCAACATCGGCTGCGATAGCGACCTGTCCCGCTGGATAACTCTGATTGCTCATGATGAATGTCCTATTCTGTTTGCCCAAACCTATCGGGACCGTCCGCGACAAGGTTCCATGCGGTTTTTATCTTACCTGACTGCAAGCCCTTCCACTTCACTAAAAGGTAAAATCATCGCGCATTTATGAAAGATGTTTCCCTGCTCCAGATAGTTGAGGAGCCCCCTCTGCAGGCGGGTGCTTCTGGGTGCAGTTTGCGGATGGAATTCACTGAAACCAAAAATATATTTGTAACTCTGGCAGTCGGCAGCATTCTGCATTAAATACACGGCATCCTGAAGTTTCAGTAGGTTGCTTGGTGGCGAGATGATCTTTCTTAGGTCTGGTGAGTGAATCCACGATCCACACGCGAAAAAGGTGGCGCCATATTCCGGAAAATGATTTTGGTAAAAGTTGATGGCGGCAAGAAATGATTCCCGGCATGCAGAAAGTGACAAATCGGTGTCAAAGGGGATATGCATCTGGAGGACGGGATCGCCTTTTTGCAAGACCACGCGCCATTCATCGGGATCAAGTTCCTGTATTTGGTTCGTGCGCAGTCCCTGTGGGCAGATGGGGTAACCTCGAATGGCATCATCCAAGTCGAGGGTTGCGCAAAAACACCCCATGCAATCCATATCCGACTGCATTCGTCGGCCATCTTCGTCAAAGTAGTCACCATGTTCTGCAAGGAGTTTCAACTGTCCACTCTTCCTGCTCTTGAACACGCGAGCAAAACCACCCCAAGGTCTTGCCTCATAAGAGAATGTTCCAAGGCGGACATTGGGCATAGGGCCCAAGTACCAGTCCAAGTAGTTGAAAACATCGGACCTTGCGCCAATCACGCCGTTTATTTCCCAGAACTGTTTAATGGGAGTTGCCACCTTGGCCATAACCGTTTGCCTGGTGATGCCAGGGTCAATCCTCAACTGGCGATAATGGCGTCGCATCCGGCCTGCCAAGTCAAGCAGTAGCAAGCAGTATACAAGTGCATGGAGGGGGTTCGATTCAGCGTCCGGCCAGCCGATAAGGGGGTGGCCTTTTCTTGATTGATCGATATTGTCCAAGCAGTCTTGCAGTAACTGATGGATCTGCACGTTGTCCCGATGGGAAGTGATGGCTGCTCGTAATGCAGATTGGATTGGTTCAGGCAATCCACAGAAATGGGCCAACTCCCTGCAGTTGTCAATATTCAGGAGCTTTTCTACGGTTTGATCCATCAGGTTTGATCCTAGGGGGATGAGGTTTGATTTACTGTACGACAACGACGCTTGGGGCAAGGGTCATCACGTCATTAGATCCTCTATTCTGACGGCAGGACGGCAATCACGCGTGAAGGGGCAGCGCACGCATTACGAATCTTGAGGGCCAGAACAATCAGCTTGATGCGTGACGTTAAGATCTGTGAGAGGTTTACCAACGGTGCCAAGAGCAACACGCCGGAGGCTAGAAACATGGGAAAGAACGGGGGGTCATCAGCTGGATCCTGCCATGCGCTCATGTCTGAACCAAGGATTGCAGGTTTGTGCTGTACAACCCACTCAATGGCATCATAGCTGAAGTGTGGTGAGTCACTGCTTTGCTTGGGGTCAAAACCATTGTGCCCTGTGGCGATCAGTAACGCTTCGCCGGAATGAATAACCTGATCGGCAGCTGATGTCGCTTCATCCAAATCCGCTGCGGTGACTTTTTGGCCACCGCAACGTGGTATTTTCAATACGACTGCCGAGAGGAAAGAGCGGTCCAAACCAACCTGGTCAATCTTTTCCATCTCAGGATGGACATGTGCACCCGTTTCAACATAGGTTGACGCCTGCACGCACATTTGTACCTGTTGCGTGTGGCTCTGGTAGGCTCGTTTTCTTTGGCGACAATATTCTTCCAAGTCCACTTCTTTTAAAGCGAATGGGGGCATTGGATCTGGCAGGCGCCACATTCCGTTGTATAGATCACCGCCCAGGTCGATCAGTCGCCCCATATCCCATTGCTCATCAAGCTGCATGCAATGTGCTTCTGAATGGCGTGCGTTTTCGGTTTTGTTCACAGGCAAACCACCTTGCCGGTCTGAGCTGACTGAACAATGCCCAGCGCTAGTTCAACCGCTGCGCGACTGTCGCCAGGTGAAGCGCCATGTGGCGCGCGATTATTGCGGATCGAGTCGATGAAGTCCGTGAACTGTTCACTGAAAACCGGCCAGACAAAACGCCCGTACATGTCCACTGACGCAATGGGATTAAGGTGTTCGGTCGTCTCGCCCCACACGTAGTGGTCACCTCGTTGGTCGGCAATCTCGGCCGTGGCCTTGGTGCCAATGACCTCAATGCGCCGGTCCATCACCATGGGAGCGTTTTGCGGCACATGCCATACCTGTTCCATGGTTCCACAAGTTCCGTCGCCCATCACCACCAGGGCCATCCATGTATCTGCAACTGATCGATCGGAGATGCTTCTCTTGTGGGCGTAGATTCGCTGCGGTCTGCTGCCAGTCAACCAGATGAACAAGTCACTTGTATGGATGCCAGGCTCAATAATCAATGGTGGGACTTCGGTGCCCTGGTAACGTGGCAGACTGAGGATTGACTGGCAGCAGTTGCGACGGGAGGCAATGGAAACGATCTGGCCAAGTTCACCCCGGTTGATGCGTGCTTTTAGCTCGACGAGCATGGGGGTGTACCGGTTGTTGTATCCTACCAGTACAGTACGGGTCCTTTGCTGGGCCAGTTGAATAATGTCATCGTGATCCGA
>Ga0310125_10000094_pt1 | contig 35437 bp, 42 predicted proteins | sample CB11b_Tmax_Bot8__FD_203508 | JGI IMG/M metagenome (GOLD analysis project Ga0310125, IMG submission 203508) | Marine microbial communities from Western Arctic Ocean, Canada - CB11b_Tmax_Bot8 | ecosystem: Environmental > Aquatic > Marine > Oceanic | place: Canada: Western Arctic Ocean | collected... | reverse complement strand
CACCGCTCTCGGGGGCACCCGCACGGCCACCGCCAGCCAGCGCCGGGTCGGCGGCGTGCGCGATGCAGTCGGCGAGCGGCGCGACCGAAGTCGGCATGCTATTGAGGCCGGACTGGAGATAATGCTCCGCCTTCAGCGAGTTGGTCAGGATGTGGTTGACCGCGCCGCGGTCGTAATGCACCACCTCGGGGCAGGTATCGCGCAGCACCATCCCGCCCGCCGCCTCAATCGCAGCGACCTCGTCGCGCAGCGCGTTCCAGTGGCGCGCGGCGGTGAATACCCACAGCCGCCCTTCGGGCAGGCTGCGCCCGCGCACCAGCGCCGCCGTCGCGCGCACCTCGTCGGGCGACGCCTGCGGGCAGCCGATGACGACTAAATCGATGCGGTGGCGCGGTGCCAGTTCGTCGTAGCGCGCCGCCAGCTCGGTGGCGGTGAAGCGCAGCGTCGCCCGGTAGTCGGCCGCGGGTGGCTCGTCGAGATAGAGCAGCGCGCAGCCGTAGTTGGCCGCCGCTGCCGAGAGCGCCTTGCGTGCTTCGTGGCTTGCCTCGCTGACGCCGCGGAAGTGCGGCACGGGGCCCCACGGCAGCGCCAGCCCCGGGGAGAGTTGCTTGCCGACCCAGTCGCCCAGCACCGAAAAGTCGACCGGCTCCGCCAGTTCGCACTCAACCTCGACCAGCAGATTCGCCGCGCGGTGTTCGTCACGCAGCAGCCCGTAATCGGGCGTGCAGCCGCAGATGGCCGCCGAGAGCGCCGATAGCCCGGAATCGCGGTTGGTCCGCAATCCTGTATACGAGTTGGCGTAGCAGACCGCGTTCGACTCGGCCCACGCGCCGACCCCGTCGGGGAGCGGCGCGGCGGTCGCCTCGTAGGGTGTGCACGACAGCGTCAGCCGCACCCCCAGTGCCGCGTAGGCGTCAAGGATGTGCTTCTGCCGCGCGACGTAGTCGGCGGTCGCCCCCATCTCGCGCCAGCAGCGGCTGTCGCAGCCGGCCGAGTTGAGTGTCGTCTCGACCGCCACCTGCGCGTCGTCACCGAGCTGTTCCAGAAAAGTAATCAGCCCGTGCCCCCCCGTCAGCGGCGAGACGCCCGAGACGTGCGCCGCCACGACCGGCACCAGCCGTGGCGCCTCGGCCGCAGTGCCCAGGTCGACCAGCAGCCGCATCGCTATCTGCTTCGCCGCGCCGCGGTCGCCGGCGAGCATCGCCTGCTGCTCCGCGGTAAGCTTCATGCTCGCGCAGGCTGGACCGGGGTTAAGGGATTGGGGGCGTCAGTCAAGGTAATCTTCGAGCTTCACGTCCATCGCCGGCGGGGTGCGCGTGAAGTGCGCCGCGTCGCGGTCGCCGGGGATGGTGCAGTCGAACCCCTGCTTGCAGGTCACGCGCGTCTCGACGCACGCCGACGGGTCAAGGCTCGAGCCCTTCGACTGGAACGCGACCGTGTCGCGGTCGCCCTGGAAGCGGGTCGCAAATGCCCACTCGACCATGTCGCGGTCGTGGATGTCAATGTCGTCGTTGACCACCCAGACATGCTTCAGCGACGCGTGGCCGGCGAACGCCGCCTCAATCGCCTTGCGGCCGTCGCCCGCCGTGCGGGGCTGGATGGCGACGACCGCGTGCAGCCAGGAGCTGCCGCCGGGGGTGACGTAGACGTCGACGCATTCCGTTACTTGCGAGACAGCGTGGAAGATGGTCGGCTCGCGCGGCATCCCCATCAGTACCTTGTGCTCCGGGCCGCCCGGGAGCAATGCGTGGAATATCGAGTCGTCGCGCAGGAAGAGCCGCTTCAGCTGCACGACCGGCTGGCTGCGGACGATGTCGGGCGTTTCGGTCAGGTCGAGAAACGGCCCCTCGTCGACCATTTCGCCGGTGAATTCGCACACCATTACCAGCTCCGACTGCGGCACCGTGTGGCCGCCCACCTCGATGAGCGGTGCCGCGCCGAGCGCGTTGGCGATGGCCATTTCGCTGACGTTGATGCCGAAGCTGGTCGCGGCGCCGAGCAGCACCGGCACGGAGACGCCGTTGCAGAATGCGAATTCCGTCAGCCCGCGCTGCCGGTAAGCCTCGAGATTGCGCGGCAGGATGCGCAGCACCAGCCGCCGGTCGTCCAGCTTCATCCCGCGGTGGTAGCTCAGGTTCAGCCCGTGCTCCCCGTCGTGGGCGGCGGCGATGGCGGACGCGATGTAGGGGCCGCCGTCGAACTTCTGGTGCGTCAGGATGGGCAAGCCTTCGAGCGTCGGCTCGACCTCGCGGTAGCCCGCCGCCTCGGCGCGCGGGACTTCCGCCTGCGCGTCGCCTGCGGTGGCGATACGCTGCATGATTTCCGAAGGGTCGCAGCCGAGCCCGAGCGCGACCAGCTCGCGCGAAGCGCAGATGTTCGTGACTGCCGGCATCCGGCTGCCGGCGATGTTGGTGAAGAGCAGGGGAGTGTCGCCCGCCTGTGCCATCAGTGCCGCGACTTCGTATTCGGGGCTCACCTCGCGCGAGATGGTTTGCAGTCGCCCCGACTCGGCGAGCAGGTCAACGAATTCGCGCAGGTTCATGTCGCTCCGCCGAAGGCAGTCTCGTATGCCGTATAACCGGCTTCGGTCAGCGCCTGCGCGACCGCCGCCTGCCCGTCCGCCCCTTCGGTGAGCGCGACCATGTTGCCGCCGCCGCCCTTGCCGGTCAGCTTCGCGCCGAGCGCCCCGGCGTCGCGCGCGATGGCGACCAGCTCGTCGAGCACGGGATGGCCGACGCCGATGCTGTTGAGCAGCTCGTGGTTACCGTCCATCAGCTCGCCCACCCGCGCCAGTTCGCCCTCCTTGAGCGCGGCGCGCGCGTCTCCGACGAGCGCGCCAATAGCGGCGAAGTAGCCGTCGTAGAGCCGTGGGTTGGCGTCGTGGCGTTCGCGGACGCCGGCGACCAGCTCGCCTGTCGACGCGGCGATGCCGGTGTTCCCGAGCACGAGATAGCAGCGCGCGGGCGACCGGAACGGCCGCGGCGGCTTGCCGCTGGTAAACCAGACCGGCTCCTCATGGGCGACGACGGTGTTGTCGATGCCGCTGGGGGTGCCGTGGACCACCCGCTCGGCCTGGAAGACGATATTCGAGACGGCGTTCGCCGACAGCTCCGCGCCGAGATGCGCCGCCAGCGCGCGGCAGACCGCGGTCGAAGTCGCGGCGCTGCTCCCCATGCCGGCCGCCGATGGGATGGCCGATTCGAGATTGACCGTCGCGTTCGGCTCCGGGGCGCCAGCGCGCGCCAGCACCGCCTGCGCCGCGACCGAGAACTGGTGCGCCGGGTCGCCGCCCAGCGTCAGCCGCTGGCCAAGGTCGCGCGCGTGGATTACCAGCCCTGCCCCGTCGCGCGTAGGCTCGATCCACGCCCGCGCGCGCAACCCCGATAGCGGCACCGCGATGGCGGGTTGACCATAGACGACGGCGTGCTCGCCGAACAGGATGACCTTGCCCGGGGCGGTGAACTCCATCGGGGTGGCAACGGTTGCGGGATTTACGGCTGGCGGCGGGCTGCCAGCTTTATGAACTGTATGCGACAGGCACCCACATGGGCTTCTTCGACACCATCGCCCGCGGCTGGGCTATCAGCAAGCTCAGCTTCGGCGTCGTCTGGCGCGACCCGGAACTGCTGGTCTACATGCTCATCTCGAGCATCATGGTCGGGCTGACTGTCTTCGCCGGTGCGTTGCCGGGCATCGGCTACGAAATGGAAATGCCGATGTTCGACTGGGCCATGACCACTGACCCGGAAACGGGCGAAACCACAGCGACAGGCCCTTACTTCGCCTGGATTTTCTTCACCTATACAATCGGTGCGACCTTTGTCGTCTTCTGGAACTGTGCCATCACCTACAGTGCGCATATGCGGCTCACCGGTGGCGACCCGCGCTTCATGACCGGCATCTCGGCCGCGATGCGGCACCTGCCGACCATCGTGGCGTGGGGCATCATCACCGGCATCTTCGGAATCCTGATGCGGCTCATCCGCGACGCGGCGGCCAACTCGAAGAATCCCGCGATGCGAATCGCGGGCGCCATCTTCGCCTTCATCCTCGAGACGGCGTGGTGGATTACCACCTTCTTCATCATCCCCATGATTGTGCTCGAAGGCAAGGGCGTCCGCGACGCCTTCAACTCGAGCAAGTCACTCTTCACGAAAACGTGGGGTGAGAACATCACCAGCGGCCTCGGCGTCGGCCTCATCGGCTTCCTGCTGGTGCTGGTCGCGTTCGCGGTCGGCATCCCGCTGATACTGCTCGGCCTCGTGCTGCCCGGCATCATCGCCATCGTCGTGCTGATGCTGCTCGCCATCCTCTGGACCAACACCGCCGAAGTGGTGGTGGTCGCGGCGCTCTACGAGTTCGCCCGCACCGGTGAGATGCCCGACCTCGACGGCGCCGGCAAGCAGGTGCAGAAGCACCTCGGCTGGGAAAACGAGACGCCCGAGATGCTGGCGTGGCGTGAAGGCACTGCTTAGGCGCGCTGCCCTCCGACGCCTGAAGCCTTAAGCCCGCGAGCGTTTCCCGGCCGGAATGGACCGCATCGTGGTCGGCATGAGTGGCGCCTCCGGCATCGCCTACGGGGTGCGGCTGCTCGAAGCGCTGCGGGAGCAGCCGGTCGAGACCCACTTTGTCGCGACCGACTCGGCGCAGCTGGTGCACCAGCACGAGTGCGATGGCGACTGGGCTGACGTCGAAGCGCTGGCCGACGTGGTGCACCCCAACAACGATGTAGCCGCCTCCATCGCCTCCGGCTCATTCCGCGCGCGGGCGATGGTCATCGTTCCCTGCTCGATGGACACGCTCGGCAAGCTCGCCGCGGGGGTCAACGACAACCTGCTGACGCGCGCCGGCGCGGTGATGCTCAAGGAGCGGCGGCCGCTAATCCTCGTGCCGCGCGAGACGCCGTTCAGCCACATCCATATCGAGAACATGCTGCGGCTCTCGACGGCGGGCGCGATTATCGCGCCCGCCGCACCGGCGTTCTACAATCGCCCGCAGAGCCTTGACGACAACGTCAATTTCATCGCCGGCCGGGTGCTCGACCTGCTCGGCTTCGATGCGGACCTGTTCGCGCGCTGGGAAGGCGGCTAAGCGCGCAATATCTCTGGCTCGCTCTCGAGCGTCTGGCGGCCGCTGAAGCCGTCCTCGAGCGGGTGCCAGTGGGTTACGGCGGACTCGCCCAGCCGGTAACAGAGATAGACCAGCTCCGCCCCGCGCTGCGCGTGGAAGTCGATGAGCCCCAGCACCGGGTCCTTCACCTCGATGCCGTGCCGCGCCAGCGCCTCGAAGAGCCGCTTGCGCTCCGTCAGGTTGGTGTCGAGCCGCACCTCCAGCTCGATGCGGTCGCGCGCCGGCCCCTTGCCCGAGTCCTGCTCGGCCTCAATCAGCAGCTCCTCGAGCTGCCCGCGCTCGGCGCATTTGTCGGCCAGCGCGACCAGCAGCGGCCGCAGGACCGGCAGCATCGCGTTCGCCTCGTGCGGGGTGAAAAGCCGCACAGCGTTTGACTGCACGGAAGCTCCCATCCCGGGGGGAGATTTAGAGCATGCGGCGGAATTGGCGGGGGTCGGGCCGCGTTAAATAGGGAAATCTAGAGTAAGTCGCATGATGGAAGGCGAAGCGGCCGCAGCTCCTGCCCCGGTCCAGCAAAAAGGATTCGTGGAACTATTTAGTGAAACGTTCAGGTTTTTCGGCAGCAACTTCGTGATGATTGCCAGCATAATCTTCCCGGTTTTCTTCGTAGTCAACATTGTCCTGCCATTCCTGCAGGATTACATCCCCGATCTTGCCGAGATACTGGGCCTTGCCACTGGCAATGAATACTTGGACGACATAATTAATGACGTTCTGGGTGGCTTGCTGATAGGCATAGTCGCGTTGATTATGGGAGGAATCGCCGAAATTGCTTTGATTAAGGCTATTGCCGACCAGTTGTCGGGCACACCAGTTTCGCTGGCAGACGCCTTCTCAACTGGAGTAAGTCTCCTGCCTTTCTATGCCATAACTGGTATCCTCTTCCTGGTCATCGACGGTATCGGGTGGATACTGGTGTTAATCCCCGGTATAATCATTATGGTCTACTGGGGTTTCTGGGGCATGGCGGTGGTGCTGCGGGACCAGCATACCTTTGGGGCCTTCTCTTACAGCTACAGGCTCGTTTCGGGCAATTTCCTGAGGATACTGCTTTACTGGATTGCCCTCCTCATTCTATTTTTTGTCCTTGGTATTATCTGGGACCCAATTTCGGGTGCCATAGTGCAGGGTGCTGAGGGCGAAATGGTCTACAACGCCACCTCGGCGCTGGCAGCTGCCTTATGGAGGACAGTGGAAACTATCTATGCTATCTTCCTCATAATTCTGTTCTTGGATTTGGAAAAGACTCGGTAAGCAAGAAAGGCAGTCTACAGCAATTATACAGGACTGGGCAACGTTCATAACTCCGGCCAGCGTGCCGCCGCTGTTTCTGCATGGGCGCCCCACTCGAGCATCCCGACACCTTCGTGCGCCGGCACATCGGGCCGGCGCCAGCTGACATCCCCGAGATGCTCGCCGAGCTCGGCTGCGCGAGCCTCGACGAGCTGGTCGACGCGGTCGTGCCGGCCGACATTCGCCTGGCGGGGACGCTCGAGCTGCCGCCGCCGCTCTCTGAAGCGGCGGCACTGGCGGCGCTGCGCGAGCTCGCGGGGCGCAACGTAGTCGCGCGCAGCTACCTCGGGATGGGCTACTACGGTACAGTCACGCCGCCCGCGCTGCGGCGCAACCTGCTCGAGAACCCCGGCTGGTATACAGCGTATACACCCTACCAGCCGGAAATCGCGCAGGGGCGGCTCGAAGCGCTGCTCAACTTCCAGACCATGGTCTGCGACCTGACGGCGATGGAAATCGCCAATGCCTCGCTGCTCGACGAAGCGACTGCTGCCGCCGAAGCGATGGCGCTGGCGTGCAACGCGGCGCGCGGCGACCGCGCCACTTTCGTGGTCGCCGCTGACTGCCATCCGCAAACCATCGCCGTCGTGCGAACCCGCGCGGCGCCGCTGGGCTTACGCGTCGTCGTCTCCCAGCTGGCGGAGATGGAGTTCGACGACGACGTGTTCGGCGTGCTGCTCCAGTATCCCGCCACCGACGGCGCGGTCTGCAACTACACCGGCGTGGTCGCCGCGGCACACGACGCCGGCGCGCTGGCGGTCGTCGCGACCGACCTGCTGGCGCTCTGCCTGCTCAAGCCGCCCGGCGAATGGGGCGCCGACATCGTCGTCGGCTCGTCGCAGCGCTTCGGTGTGCCGCTGGGCTACGGCGGCCCGCACGCGGCGTTCTTCGCGACGCGCAACGCGCTCAAGCGGCGGCTGCCGGGCCGGCTCGTCGGCGTTTCGCGCGACGCGCATGGCGCGCCCGCACTGCGGCTGGCGCTGCAGACGCGCGAGCAACACATCCGGCGTGACCGTGCAACGAGCAACATCTGCACCGCGCAAGTCCTGCTCGCGGTCAGCGCGGCGATGTACGCGGTCTACCACGGCCCCCGTAAGTTGCGTGCCATCGCGGAGCGGGTGCATTGCCTTACGGGGATGCTCGCGGCTTCGCTACGCGCGGCTGGCGTTCCGGTCGCGCATGACCACTACTTCGATACGCTGCGCGTCACCGCCCCCGGCGCGCTCGAACGCGCCGCAAAGCACGGCATCAACCTGCGCGACCTCGGTGACGGCGACGTCGGCATCGCGCTCGACGAGACCGTCGGCGAAGCCGAGGTCGCGGAATTGCTGGCGGTCTTCGGCGCGAAACTGGCGTCCCCGCCAGGCGACGAGTTACCGGCCGCGCTGGCGCGCGCATCGCCCTATCTCGCGCACCCGGTTTTCAACAAGTACCACAGCGAGACCGAGTTCATGCGCTACCTGCACCGGCTCGAGACGAAGGACCTCGCGCTGAACACCAGCATGATTCCGCTCGGCTCCTGCACCATGAAGCTCAATGCGGCGGCCGAGTTGGAGCCGATATCGTGGCCTGGCTTCGCTGACCTCCACCCCTTCGCGCCCCCAGAGCAGGCGGTCGGCTACCGCCACCTCATCACCGACCTCGAAGCGTGGTTCTGCGAAATGACCGGCTTTGCCGCTATCTCGCTCCAGCCCAACGCCGGCTCGCAGGGCGAACTGGCGGGGATGCTCGCGATTCGCGCTTACCACGCGTCGCGCGGCGAAGGCGGCCGCGACGCCTGCCTGATTCCCGCCAGCGCGCACGGCACCAACCCCGCCTCGGCGGTGATGGCCGGCATGCGCGTCGTCCCAGTCGCGTGCGACGCCGACGGCAACATCGACCTCGCCGACCTCCGCGCGAAGGCAGCCGAGTGCGGTAAGGCCTTGGCGGCGCTGATGGTCACCTACCCTTCGACGCACGGCGTCTTTGAAGCGCACATCCGCGAAGTGTGCGACGTCGTCCATGCCGCGGGCGGGCAAGTGTATTTGGATGGCGCCAACCTCAACGCGATGGTCGGCCTCTGCCGGCCGGCCGAGTTCGGCGCCGACGTCTGCCACCTCAACCTGCACAAGACATTCTGTATCCCGCACGGTGGTGGCGGCCCCGGCATGGGGCCCATCGGCGTCGCCGAACACCTCGTGCCGTTCCTGCCGGGCGATCCGTTACTTGACGACCCGCTCGCGAGCAACTCGCTCGCCGACGCCGCTGCTGGAGGCGCCGTCTCGGCCGCCAATTTCGGCAGCCCGCTAATCCTGCCGATAACGTGGGCGTACATCGCGATGATGGGCGCTGCCGGGCTGCGCGAAGCGACGCAGATTGCCATCCTCAACGCCAATTACGTCGCGCAGCGGCTCGGCGACGCCTACCCCGTCCTTTACACCGGCGCCACCGGCCGCGTTGCGCACGAGTGCATCCTCGACACGCGGCAGATGCTGGCCGACGCGGGGCTGACCGTCGACGACATCGCCAAGCGACTGATTGACTATGGCTACCACGCGCCGACGATGAGCTTCCCGGTCCCGGGGACGCTGATGGTTGAGCCGACCGAGTCCGAGTCACGCGCCGAGCTGGACCGCTTCTGCGACGCGATGCTCGCGATTCGCGCCGAAATCGCGGCGGTCGCCGACGGCAGTCTGGCGGCCGCCGCGAGCCCGCTGCGCCATGCGCCGCACACCGCCGCCTCCGCGATTGCCGACGAGTGGGACCGTGCCTACCCGCGCGCGCAGGGTGCCTTCCCCGTCGCGTGGTTACGCGACCACAAGTACTGGCCGCCGGTCGGCCGCGTCGACCAGCCATGGGGCGACCGCAATTTGGTATGCAGCTGCCCCGACGACTGGGCGGAACAGGTTTAGCCGCGCCCCGGCTGCCGCGCTATGACCCTGCGCATGTACGGCACCGCGTGGTGCGGCGACTGCCATCGCGCCAAGGCGTGGCTCGACGCGGCCGGCATCGCCTACGAGTACCTCGATATCGAGGGCGACGACGCGCTGCGCGACCGCGCGGTCGCGCTCAACGACGGCTTCCAGCGCGTGCCGGTACTCGAGTTCGACGACGGCAGTGTGCTGGTCGAGCCGACGAATGAGCAGTTGGCGGCGAAGTTAAAAAGTGGGTGAATAAAAACGATAGCCTTTTTATGGCGCAGCCTTCGTGCGCCGCCGGGCAAATGCTATATAACTCGATAGCACAGTCCCGACGGAGACAAAACATGTCGACACCCACCCGCGCACTGCTCATGGCCGCAATCATGCTGGGAAGCACGCTCTTTCTCATCGCCCCGCAGGCGGAGGCGCAGACGGCGGTCGTAGCATATTCCATCAGTTTCTCCGCAGCGAACATCGAAGTCGATGTGCGCCCCGGCGCTTCAGGCGTTGGCTGTCTCGAGCTCCTGATTTCCAACGAGGGAACCGCCAACATCGACGTTGACGTTGCCATGAGCGGCGGGGGAGTCACGATTTCTCCCGGTGCGGTTTCTGTAACGCTCTCTGCGGGCGCCAGTATCCCGATCCCGGTCTGCGCCGTTGCAGCAACCCGTTCCAACTACAAGATTGTGCAGGTCACGGCGCTGGCAAGCGGCCGTGAGTCGAACACCCAGCAGGGACAGGTGAACAAGAATGGTGGGTTCACCGTCAGTATCCAGCAGTATGCACGGCTCTCGATTCGCGCCGACCAGCCTTTCCAGAGGGTCGGTCCCGGCAAGCAGTTCCCCATATCATTCACCGTCATCAACTACGGTAACTACGTCGACACCATCCTGCTCGAGGTGCTCAACCAGGAAGACCTGGAGGAAGCCGGTTTCATCGTCGCACTTTCGCAACCACAGATTGAGATTGACAGTCAGGGCGAAATGGTGGTCATGATTTCCCTCCAGACCCCGCGTGGCACCGTCATCGGCTGGTTCAACGAATACCATACCGTCATCATGAAGGCCTCGACCACGCTCGCGGGCGAGACAGAGGCGCGCTCGGTAACCTCGACCCTCTGGGTGCGCGGTGTCTTCGTCCCCGGCTTCGAGTCTGCCTTCTCGCTGCTTGCGCTCGCCTTCGTCGCGATAACGCTGTCACGGGTGAAGCGCGACGACGAGTAGGCGTCCCGGACGCGCAGCCAGCTGCGATGGGCCACGACACGGAAACCAGCGAGTTCGCCTGCGGCTTCATCCTGCTGCGCGGCGACCGTACACTGTTGCTGCGCCATGCGGAAGGCCACTGGGCACTGCCCAAGGGGCGCGTCGAGCCGGGCGAAACCGAAATCGAGGCGGCACTGCGCGAGCTGGCGGAGGAGACTGGCCTGACGGGGGTGCGAATTATCGACGGTTTCCGCCACGAAACCAGCTACCTCAAGCGATGCGACGGTGAAGAAATTCCGAAGCGCGTGCTCTTCTTCCTCGCTGAATCCCCGTCAGGCGACGTGCAGCTGAGCGACGAGCACACCGCTTCGGTGTGGCTGGCGTGGGACGCGGCGCTCGACCGCGCGACGCACGCCGGAACGCGCGAAGCGCTGGCGGCAGCGCGCAAGTTCCGGCGACAGCAGCTTTAATGTCCCCGACGAACGCAGGGGGCGCGTGCAGCCATTGAACCGCCGTGAGCAGATGCAGGCCCTGCTGGCCACCACCATGATGGCGCTGCTCGGCTTCGCGCTCTACCACGGTGGAAGCGCGGCGCTGGTCGCGCTCGCTGGCGCCGCGGGCGCCGGCTGGCTGGCGTTCGGCAACCCCCGCACGGCGACTACCTCGCAGGCGCTGCTCGAGCGCATCAGCGGGATCGCGGGCCACGAGCTCGACCGCGCCGAGAACTGGCTCTGCGCACAGGTTGGCGCCGAAAAGCGGGGCGACCGCACTATCGTCGGTGTCGCGTTCAACTTCGCGCTGGTGATGGCGGTGGTGCTGCCGGCCGACTTGCTGTTCCAGCACATGACAAGCGCCGAGAACTCGCTGCTGCTCTACCAGCGCTTCCTGACGTGGTTCGTCTGGGCGGTCGAGAGCGCATTCGGCGTCGCGGTATCGATTGGAGGCAGCAATGGGACGCTGCTGCTCTACGACGACATAATTGACCTGGAAATCGTGAGCGCCTGTACCGGCCTGCACGAAACCCTCTTTCTCGGGCTGCTGATTCTTTGCTTCCGCGGCGTGCAGCCAATGGTGCGCGTGCGCTGGGCCGCGTATGCCGCCATCTTCATCTTCTTCGAAAACGCGCTGCGCATCATCACCGCCTACCCGCTCATCATGCAGTACGGCTTCGCGACCTGGGACAAAGTGCATTATTTCTGGTGGCAGACCGGGCAGTATGCGCTCATCATGGCGCTTTTCATGCTCTGGGTAATGACGATTGGCGGCCGGCCTGAAAATCGCAGCCGCGCCCGCCCGACCTAGTCCAGCAGGTGCCCCATCTTGCCTGCCTTCGTGCGCAGGTAGTCGCGGTTCTCCGCCTTTGGCGCCACGGAGTGCGGCTCGCGCCGCACCGTCAGGCCCGCCTCGCGCAGCGCGGCAACCTTGGCGGGGTTGTTAGTCAGCAGCGCCACGCGGTTCACGCCGAGGCATTTCAGGATGGCGACGCCGTCGCCGTACTGCCGCATTTCGCCGCTGAACCCCAGCTCCTCGTTAGCCTCGACCGTGTCGAGCCCCTCGTCCTGCAGGTTGTAGGCGTGGAGCTTGTTGACAAGCCCGATGCCGCGCCCCTCCTGCCGCAGGTAGATGATGACGCCGCTGCCCGCCTCGGCAATGCGTTCCATCGCCAGGTCGAGCTGCTCGCCGCAGTCACAGCGGTCGGAGTGGAACACGTCGCCCGTCAGGCATTCTGAATGGATGCGCACCACCACTTCGCCCGCCATGTCGCCCAGCGCCAGCGCGATATGCTCGCGGTTGGTCGTCTCGCCCGGAAAGGCGAGAATGCGGAACTCACCGAAGAGGGTTGGCAGCCGCGCTGCCGCCAGTGCATCGTCCTCGCACGGCTTCGCCATCCCCGCGCCACCCAGCGGCCGGTTTTATTACTTGCTCACGACGAGCAGCTTGCGCCCGTCTTCTTCGCTATCGGAAACCAGCGTGTACTTGCGCCGCTGGATTACCGTCAGGATGTCACGCTTTGCGTCATCTTCATCCCACTGCACCTGCAATTCTTCGCCGGCCGACAGCGGCATCAGCGCGCGCAGTAGCGTCATTACCGCCTGTGTGCATTGCAATCCACGCACGTCAACTTCTTTCAGGTTATCGCCCCCACCAGGTCATCAGCAGGAGAAACTCGACCCGCAGCCGCAGCTTTCGTTGGCGTTCGGGTTCTCGACCTTGAAGCCCGAGCCGTTCACTGACTGGACGTAGTCAACCTGCATCCCTGCTATAAACGGCAGGTCCTGCCGCCCGACGACCAGCCGGATGCCGCCCGACTCGAATTCCTCATCGCCTAGCTGCTCCTCGGAATCCAGGCTCAGCCCGTACTGCATCCCGGCGCAACCGCCCGGAAGGACCGCGATACGCAGTGCCATGTCAGACTTGCCTTGCGCTTCCATCGAGCGCTGCAGTTCGGCGGCGGCTGCCTCAGTCACGGTAATCGGCGCTTTGTCCGCTGTGAGCGCGGCTTCGGAGCTGGTGGCCATGTCTGGTCCGTGATTACCTGTGGCAGTATTAGAACTTGCGCTGCTCATTCGGTCGTTGCCCCCTGCTTGCCGTGGAGCGCGGCTCGCAGCGTGTGCCACGCCAGCGTGGCGCACTTCACCCGCGTCGGGTAGTCGCGAATCCCGCCAAAGGCCCCAAGCTTGCCCATCTCCCCGGCCGGCGGTCCGTCGCCGGTCGCGAGCGCGTGGAACTTCGCGAACAGCGCTTCCAGCTCGCCCTCGTCGAGCCCTTTCACGGCGTCAGTCATCAGGCTCGCCGACGCGGTCGAAATGGCGCAGCCACTGCCATCAAAGGCGACCTCGGCGACCCTCCCCTCGGCGAGCCGCAGCTCGAGCGTGAGTTGGTCGCCGCAGAGCGGATTGTGCCCCGTCGCCGAGTGGGTTGGCGCCTCCAGCGCGCCGCAGTTGCGCGGGCTGCGATTGTGGTCCAGGATGAGCTCTTGGTAAAGCTCCGAAAGGCTCATGCGAAGAGCTCCTGCGCCTCGCGCAGCGCTGTGCAGAGCGGTTCGATTTCTGCACGATAATTATATAAACCAAAAGAAGCGCGCACGGTCGCTGGTACGCCGTAAAATGCCATCACCGGCTGCGCGCAGTGGTGGCCGGTGCGCACCGCGACACCGTTGCGGTCGAGTACCGTGCCGATGTCGTGCGGATGCACCCCCTCGACCACGAACGAGAGCACGCTCGCCTTCTTCGCGGCGGTGCCGATGAGCCGCACGCCATCGATGGCCGCGACCGCGTCGGTCGCGGCCGCCAGCAGCTCCCGCTCGTGCGCGGCAATTGCCTTGAGCCCGATCTCCGTCAGGTATTCGACCGCTGCGCCCAGCCCGATGGCGCCGGCAATGTGCGGCGTCCCTGCCTCGAACCGCAGCGGTGGCGGCGCGAACTCGGTCTTCTCGAACGTAACGGAGCGAATCATGTCGCCGCCCCCCTGCCATGGGGCCATTTCCTCCAGATGCGCCGAACGGCCCCAGAGCACACCGATTCCCGTGGGTCCGTAGAGTTTGTGGCCCGAGAGTGCGTAGAAGTCGACGCCGAGCTTTGCGACGTCAACCGGCAGGTGCTGGACCGCCTGTGCGCCGTCGACCAGCACCGGAACTCCGTGCGCGTGCGCCATCTCGGCGATTTGCGCGACCGGGTTGACGGTGCCCAAGGCATTTGAGATGTGCGTCAGCGCCAGCAGTTTTGTCCGCGGTGTCAGCAGTGCCTCGAGCTCATCGAGCAGCAGCTCACCCGCCTGTGACATCGGCGCGACGCGTAGCTTTGCGCCGGTGGCTTCGCACGCCAGCTGCCACGGGACGATGTTGGCGTGGTGCTCCATTGCCGTAATCAGCACTTCGTCGCCCGGTTGCAGCCGCGGCCGCAGAAAGGCGTTCGCAACGAGATTGATGCCCTCGGTCGCGCCGCGCACGAAGACTATTTCGTCCGTTTCGACGCTCAGAAATTGTGCAATCCTGGCGCGCGCGCCCTCGTAGGAATCGGTCGCGCGCTGGCTCAGCGTGTGGACGCCGCGGTGGACGTTGGAGTTGTCGCGGCGGTGGAACTGGTCGAGCGCGTCGAGCACCGCCCGGGGCTTGTGCGTCGTCGCGGCGTTGTCAAGATAGACCAGCGGCTTGCCGTGGATTTCCTGCTGAAGCGCCGGGAAGTCAGCGCGCAGTGCCACGCTGTCGAGCGGCGCTGCGCTCACGCTGCCTCCGCCAACATTCCCGGCAGTCGCGCAACGACTGCCTGTGTCAGCTCGTCGCGCAGCCGCTCGTCGCTGATGCGGCGCACGATTTCGGCGGCGAAAGAATCGACCAGCATCCGTCGCGCCTCGTCGTGGGCCAGACCTCGCGACCGCAGGTAGAATAGCGCCTCGCGGTCGAGCTGTCCGACGGTCGCGCCGTGGGTGCACTTGACGTCGTCGGCGTAGATTTCCAGCTCCGGCTTGGTGTGGATAATCGCGTCGTCGGTTAGCAGCAGGTTTTGGTTCGACTGCTGCGCGTCGGTGCGCTGCGCGTCGGGATGAACATGCACACGGCCGTTGAACACCGCGCTCGCCTTGCCGCCCAGGATGCCACGATACGTCTCGTGACTGTCGCAGTGCGGCACCGCGTGCTCGACCGTGGTGTGGTTGTCAACGTGCTGCTCGCCGTCGGCTAGGTAGAGCCCGTTCAGCCGCGCCTCGGCACCGCTCCCGATCAGGTGGAATGCAAGGTCGTTGCGCACCAGCCGCCCGCCGAAAGTCAGCGTATGGCTAGTGACGAGCGAGTCGCGCTGTTGCCGCACCTCGACGTAGCCGATGTGCACATCGTCACGACCGTGGTGGACCCGCAAGTGCTCAACGCGGGAGCCGGCCCCCACCGCGAGCTGTGTCACCGGCAGGCTGGCGCCCTCGCCGGCGCGGTAGCGCTCGACCAGCGTCAGCCGTGCGTTTTCGCCGACCTCGACCAGCAGTCGCGGCAGCGCTATTCCCCGGTCGGTCGTAATTGTCAGATGCAATGGCTCCTCGACCGTTACGCCGTCCGCGACCTCGACCAGCAGTCCATCGCGCAGCAGCGCGCTGTTGAGCAGCCGGAACGGATGCCCCTGTTCGGCTTCGTCGGCTAGAAACGGCTGCGCCGCGTCGACCGCTTCACCTAGCGGTCGCACGCGCACGCCCACCGGCGCGTCGATTTCGATTGCCGGCCGCCTCAGCTCAAATTCTTGCTTTGCAAAGAAGCGGGTGTCGGTGTAGCGCCAGCCTTCGTTGCGCGGTGACGGCAGTCCCCGTTCCAGGAAACGCGCGCCGGCCGCCTTGCGCAGCGCGGCCAGCCCCGGCGGGCCGTCGGCAGCTGCGAGCAGCGCCCGCCAGTCCATCTATGCCGCCTTCGCAGCGATGCGGTCGTAGCCCTGCTCTTCCAGGTCGAGCGCTAGCTGCCGGTCGCCCGAGCGCACGATACAGCCGTCAACCAGGATGTGGACAAAGTCGGGGACGACGTAGTTGAGCAGCCGCTGGTAATGCGTGACCACGATGGTCGCGTTGTCGTCTCGCCGCAGCGAGTTTATGCCGCTAGCGACGACGCGCAACGCGTCGATATCCAGCCCGGAGTCAGTTTCGTCCAGCACGGCGAGTTTCGGTTCGAGCACCGCCATCTGGAAGATTTCATTCCGCTTCTTTTCACCGCCCGAGAAGCCTTCGTTGACCGGCCGGTTCAGCAGCTCCTCGTGCAGGTTGAGCAGCGCCATGCGGTCCTGGATGAAGTCCAGGAACTCGAATGCGTCCAGCTCCTGCTCACCGCGTGCGCGGCGCTGCGAATTGAGCGCAGAGCGCAGGAAGTAGGTGTTGCTGACGCCGGGAATTTCGATTGGATACTGGAAAGCGAGGAAGATGCCGGCGCAGGCACGTTCCTCCGGGGCGAGCTCGAGCAGGTCCCGCCCGTCGTAGGTTACGCTGCCGGCGCTGACCTCGAACTGCTCGCGCCCTGCAATCACCTGCGCCAGCGTGGATTTGCCGGAGCCGTTCGGCCCCATGATGGCGTGCACTTCGCCGGCGTTGACCATAAGGTCAATCCCATTCAGGATGTTTTTGCCCTTGACGCCAGCTTCCAGGCCACGGATTTCGAGCATCAGCCAACACTACCCTCGAGCGAGACTTCGAGCAGCTTCTGCGCCTCGACCGCGAACTCCATCGGCAGCTCGCGGAAGACCTCCTTGCAGAAACCGTTGACAATCAGGTTGATGCTGTCCTCCAGCGAAAGCCCACGCTGCTGGCAGTAGAAGAGCTGGTCCTCGCCAATCCGGGACGTCGAAGCTTCGTGCTCGACATGCGCCGAGCTGTTCTGTATGTCCAGGTTCGGGAAGGTGTGCGCGCCGCACTGGTCGCCAATCAGCAGTGAGTCGCACTGCGAGTAGTTGCGCGCGCCGTCCGCCTTCTTGAGAATCTTCACCTGCCCCCGATAGGAGTTCTGTCCCCGCTGCGCTGAGATGCCCTTGCTGATGATGGTCGAGCGGGTGTTGCGGCCGATGTGGATCATCTTGGTCCCGGTGTCGGCCTGCTGTCGCTTGGCTGAGAGCGCAATTGAATAGAATTCGCCGACGGAGTTATCGCCTTGCAGGATGCACGACGGATACTTCCAGGTAATCGCCGAGCCGGTTTCGACCTGCGTCCACGAAATCCGGGAATTGGTGCCGCGGCAGGCGCCGCGCTTGGTGACGAAATTGAAGATGCCGCCGACGCCCTCCTCGTTACCGGGATACCAATTCTGCACCGTTGAATATTTTATATTGGCGTCATCGAGCGCGATAAGCTCGACGACGGCGGCGTGGAGCTGGTTTTCGTCGCGCATCGGCGCGGTGCAGCCTTCGAGATAGCTGACGCAGCTGCCTTCGTCGGCGATGATGAGCGTGCGCTCGAACTGCCCCGTCTTGGCAGCGTTGATGCGGAAGTAGGTCGAAAGGTCCATTGGGCATTCTACACCCTTGGGAATGTAGGCGAACGATCCGTCGGTGAAGACCGCGCTGTTCAGAGCTGCGAAGAAATTGTCGGAGCGCGGCACGACCGAACCGAGATACTTGCGCACCAGCTCGGGATGCTCCTGCACCGCCTCGCTGAACGAGCAGAAGATGATGCCCTGCGCCGCGAGCTGATCCTTGAAGGTAGTCGCGACGCTCACGGAGTCGAACACCACGTCTACCGCGACGCCCGCCAGTTTCTCGCGTTCGTTGAGCGGGATGCCCAGCTTTTCGTAGGTTGCGAGCAGCTCCGGGTCTACCTCGTCCAGTGACTTCGGGCCATCGGCGCTCGATTTCGGGGCGGAGTAATAGATGATGTCCTGGTAGTCGATGGGATCGTATTCGATATTGGCCCAGTGGGGTTCCTCCATCGTGAGCCAGTGGCGGTAGGCTTCGAGTCGCCATTCGGTCAACCATTTCGGCTCGCGTTTGCGCGCCGAGATGAAGCGGATGACCTCCTCGTTCAGCCCGGGCGGGACCGAGTCGGTCTCGACATCGGTGACAAAGCCGTATTCGTAATCGCGCTCGGTGTATTCGCGCAGCATCTCGGTCTCAGTCTCTGAGTTCACGCCCGGATACCTCCCAGCACCACCAGCGGCGGCGCGAGCGACGGCCGCGTCATGTCGGCCAGCGTCACCGATTCGAGCGCCCCCCGTACGGCGAGCGAGATGGTCTGCCACGGTGCCTCGACGGCGCAGTCCTCTTCGAGCGCGCAGTTGCAAATGGCTTCGGAGCATTCGGTCAGCGCAATCGGCCCTTCGAGCGCTTCGACCAGCCGCGTGACTGTAATCGTCTCGGGCGACTCCGCCAGTGCGTAGCCGCCGGTCGCGCCGCGAGTTGAGGAGAGGATGCCGCTGCGCGCCAGCTGCTTCAGCAGCCGCGTTACCGTCGGCTGCGGGACGCGCGTGGCGGCGGCGATTTCGCGCGCAGTGTGGAGTCGCCCCCGCTCGCCGCTGGCGATGCGCACGGCGATGACGATACCGTAGTCTGTCAGCTTGTTGATACGCATCATGGTTTCGTTTCCCTGCGAGAGCAATTTGCACTAAATCAGTCCTATATAAAATATACGTTCGAGATGGCTGGGGCAGCACCCTTATATCCAACCGTTATGGAGCGGGAATAATGATTACCGTTACCGAACAGGCGGCCGCCCACATCCAGCGGCTTGCCGGCGCCGGCGAGCCGCGACTACGCGTCCGGGTTATCGGCGGTGGTTGCTCCGGAATGCAGTATGACCTGCAGCTGGCTCCCGAGCCGGTAGATGGCGACGCGGTGGTCGAGGCACACGGCGCGATAGTCAGCGTCGACCCTCGCTCGGTACCGTTGCTCAATGAAGTGACGCTCGACTATATCGACCCGCTCACGGGCGGGCTGACCCGCTCGGGGCTTGTGCTGAACAACCCCAAAGCCGAGGCCACTTGCGGCTGCGGCGAATCGTTCGCTATCTGAAACCCATGACGCTGACGCTCGACGAAGTCAAGGCTGCCATCGTGGCGCGCGAGAACCCGACACTCACCCCGGCGGAAGTCGAGCTGCACGCGGGGACGGTGCATCGCATCTTGGAGCTGAAGCAGCGCCACGGCGTCGTCATTCTGGGCCACAACTACATGGAACCGCTGGTTTACGGCCTTTCAGAAGGAGCGGAGCAGGGCGACTCGCTCGGCCTGAGCCGCTCCGCCGCGGAAACTGAGGCGGAGTTCATCATCTTCAACGGTGTCCGTTTCATGGCCGAGACCGCCAAGATTCTCAATCCCGAAAAGCGAGTGCTGATCGCCGACTGGGAAGCGGGATGTTCGCTCGCCGACAATTTTGGTGCGGCCGAGGTGCGACAGATGCGCGCAGCCTACCCGGGCGTCCCCGTCATGATTTATGTCAACTCCTACGCCGAGGCGAAGGCGGAGTGCGACGTCTGTTGCACGTCGGCCAACGCGGCGCACATCGCCATGGCGCTGCCGGGCGACGAGCTGATTTTCGTCCCCGACCTGTTCTTCGCGCAGAACCTGGAGGCGGAATTGCAGGGGCGCAAGCGCGTCCTGTATCCGGGACAGGGCAACGGCGGCCACGGTGCCGTCTGCGAGGTGCACGAGCAGTTTGCGCTCGACGACATCCGTGCCGTGCGGGAGGGCTTCGATATCCCGCCAGGCCACCCGTCGCGGCGCATCTACGTCCACTGGGAATGCCGGCCCGAGGTATTGCGCGAGGCGGACTTCTACGGCAGCACGACCCAGATACGCAACGACATCGCGCAGCGCGTCACCGCCGGCAGTCTCGAGCGGGCGTTCATCGCTTCCGAGTGCGAGCTGACTTCGAACCTGATGGAGGAGTTCCCGACGGTGCAGTTCTGGACCGCCTGCTCGGTGCGCTGTAGCCACATGGCGCGCATCACGCTCGAGAAAATCCTGCCAGTGCTCGAGACCATCGACGCCGGCGGCGACCTAGCGCAGTGGGAGGTCGAGCTGCCGCCCGAGGTCATCGAGGCCGCCGCGGCGCCTATCCAGCGCATGATGGAACTGAGCGCCGCATCCTGAAAGAGGATTAACGGCGGCGACGCGCTGCGAAAGCTAGCGCCGGCACAGCTAACAACAGCGGGAAGCCCGGGAGCCCGAGCAGGCCACCGTCGTCGCTGATAGTAGCGGTCGTGACTATGGTGAGCGTCACTAGCGGGTCGTTCGTGGTGCCGTTGGTACCGTTGCCGCCGCCACCCATGTGGTCAAACTGGGTGTAGTGCAGCATAATCTTCAGTTCGTTACCGACCACGCCGTTCCAGGTGATGACCGTGCCGGTAGCGATGGTGCCGTTAGCCATCTCGTGGTCGGAGCCTTGCGAGACCGAGGCCTGGTTGTTATCGGCCATCCCCATGTCAGCGCCCATCAGCATCACGTAGTCGCCCTTCAGGTTGTTCGTCCAGTCGACCGGCCACGCCTCGGTAAACTCGATGGCGACGGTGCTGCCGCTGCCGCTAGCGCTGTAGAAGGAGAGCGGCTTCGAATCCACAGAGTAGCCGGTATCGTAGGTGACGTTGTCGTAGTAGACGTCGACATCTTCGGTCCCTTCGTAGGTTATCTCAACGCTGAAGACGTCATTTTCCTCCAGTGTGAGGTTAGTCCCGAGGCTGTAGCTGGAACGGTAGGGCTCCTCGTCCGATCGTTGACCGCAATCGTGGGAGCTCTCCTGCACGGTTTCGTCGTTCAGCTTGATGTAGAATACCCACTCACAGTTACCATTTCCATATCCTTCGTCAATCTCCTGCCACCAGATATTTGCTTCCTCAATCAGGATTTCCCGCGAATACTTCACGGAGTCGGAGGCCCACTCGCCAACATTGACCGGCTGTTGATCCCTTCGGATGGTGAAAATCTCGTCGTATTGGGCATTCACCCGCTTCACCGTTTCCGGCTCGTCGGGGAGCTTGTTCTGGGGGCTCAGGGTAAGGTCGTCATCCTTCATGTTGAAGCTGATAGCTAGTTCTGGCTCCAGCGGTTCGCCCTCCTCGGCGCCAGCTGAAAGCGCCAGCAGCAGCGCTCCAGCGAAAATTATAGCAACGGCTGGGATGACGATTCGGGCCAAGGGGCGGCGCTAGCCCTCTAGCATTAATAAGGTTACTATCGGCGACGTGCTGCGAAAGCGAAAGCCGGAATCGCCAACAGCAGCGGGAAGCCGGGGAGTCCGAGGATGCCGCTGTCGTCGCCTCCGGAGCTGCTGGCAGCCACGACACCCAGCGTTACTATTGGCCCCTCGGCAGAATCGTTGGCCATGTGGTCAAACTGGGTGTAATGCAGCATCACATTCAGGTCCTTGCCAGTTACGCCATCCCAGGTGATAACCGTGCCAGTGGCGACGGTACCGTTGGCCATCTCGTGCTCGGTACCCTGGGAAACAGATGCCTTGTTGTTGTCGGCCATGTAACCATCCATCCCCATCATCATGACGTAATTGCCCCTCAGGTTAATCTTCCAGTCGACCGGCCACGCCTCGGCAAACTCGACTGAGACCGTATTACCGCTGATACTCGCCTTGAAGACCGAGAGCGGCTTGGAAGTCACCGTGAAGCCGGTATCGTAAGTGATATTGTCGTGGTAGATGTCTGCATCTTCCCACCCTTCATACCAGACCTCAAAGCCAAAATCATCGCCCTTGACCAGGTCGTAGGACCAGCCCAGGCTCCAGGTCTCCCGCTCCAAGTTGTCGCCGTTGCTACTGCAGGTAACAACGCTTTCATCAATATTTCCACCATTCACCCTGAACTTGAAAGTCCATTCACATTCCGCCTCGTAGTCGGGGTCCTTCCCTTTCCACCAGACAATAGCCTGGTCGACTGAAATGGACTGGTCGTAGGCCGCCTCATCGGTAGTCCATTCGCCAACCTTGGTTGCCTCGCGGTTGGACCGGAACAAAATTCCCTGATCGTATTCAGCCCGACCGGTAGTGTGAGCCTCTGCTTCGTCAGGCAGCTTGTTCTGTGGGGAGAGGGTAGTCCCGTCCTCCTTCCAGATGAAACCCAGCGCAAGGTCGGGCGAGAAGGATTCTTCCTCCTCCGCACCAGCTGGCACCATCAGGAAGCCCATGGCCAGCATGAATGCCACTGCTGAAGCGATGATCCGACTCAAGGAACCGCACCTGCCCGCTCGCGTTAATAAGGTTACGACGGGCAGTACGCCGTCACTCGCCTTCCGGCTCCGCCGGTGCCAGTTCCTCGAGCCGCTGTTCGGCGTTCGCGAGCATTTCGCGGCAGCGCTCGGCGAGCGCGCTGCCCTGCTCGAACAGCTCCATCGCCTCCTCCAGCTCGACCTCGCCTGACTCCAGCTGCGCCAGCAGCGCCTCGAGCCGCTGCAGCGCCTGCGAGAAGTTCAGCTCCGCGTCTTCGTCACTTGGCATTCCATACCCCCCTTGCCGAGCGTAATATCAATTTCGCTGCCGACCGACGCCGGCGCCCGCAGTACGCTGCCGGAGTGCTGCACGATGGCGTAGCCCCTGCCGAGCACCGCAGTCGGGTCAAGCCCCGCGAGCATCGCGCCTGCCTTTGCGAGCCGCTCGGTCTGCGCGCCCAGCAGCGTGCGCAGGCCGCGCTGCAATTGCGCCGTCGCGCTGTCGAGCCGCTGCACCCCCTCGCGCAGCCGCTTGCGCGGGTGCGACAGCGCCAGCCGGTGCTGCAGCGCGTCGAGCGCCGCTCCCTCGCGCTCGACGCGTCGCCTCGCCAGCGTTGCCAGCTGCTGCAGCGCGCCAGCGAAGCGCGCATCCACCTCGCGCCAGTCGGGCAGTGCCAGTTCGGCGGCATTGCTCGGCGTAGCCGCGCGAAGGTCGGCAACGAAGTCGACGACCGTCGTATCTATTTCGTGACCGACGCCGCTCACGACTGGCGTCGCGCAGCCAAAGACCGCGCGCACGACCGGCTCGGCGTTGAAGCCGTCCAGGTCTTCCGGCGAGCCTCCGCCGCGCGCCAGTATCAGTAGCTCCGCGCCAAGGCCATCGGCGCGCTCCAGCGCCGCAACCAGCGCGGCGGGCGCGCCGGCGCCCTGCACCAGCGCTGGAATGATGCTGACGCGCGCCAGCGGCCAGCGCTGGCGCGCGACTTTCAGGACGTCGTTGAGCGCGGCCGAGCCGGCGCCGGTGACCAGCGCGACGTGCAGCGGAAACCGCGGCAGTTCTTTTTTATACTGGTCGTCGAAAAGTCCCTCGCTGCGCAGCTTCTTCTTCAGCGCCTCGATAGCGGCGGCGCGGTCGCCTGCACCGGAAGGGCGCAGCCCGCGCACGGTGAGCTGGTATTGCGACCGCGCGCCGTAGGTCGTGAGCGACCCGCGCGCGATGACCTGCTGCCCCTCCTCGGGCTGTGTGGCGAAGCCGGACTGGCTGTTGGCCCACGCGACGCACGACAGGCTGCTCTGGCCATCGCTGAGCGTGAAGTAGAGATGTCCTGACGCCGCTTTGTAGGGCTTGATAACTTCGCCCTCAACGCGGATATCGCGGAACTCGGCGACGCCCTCGACCGCCTGCTTGACCCTCTGGCTTAGCTGCTGCAGCGTCCAGACTGGCGCGAACATCGTCGCCAGATGGCGCAGGGTGATAAGGTTAAGCGGTCGGCCGCTGGCGGGACATGGACGAGTTCAGCGTCAGCCGCGAGCGCATCGAGCGCTATCTGGCACTGACCGACGAAGCGTTGGTGAAGGTCGAGATTCCCGCCGCGGCCGGCGACGACGCGCGCGCGCAGGCCGAAGATATGCTCGGGATGGCGCGCGACTACCACTCCGACGCGCAGCATTTCCTCGCCGCCGGCCGGGGCGACGACGCGTTCGCCGCCGTCAACTACGCGCACGGCTGGCTCGATGCCGGCGTGCGTCTCGGGCTGCTCGACGGCAAGGGTGACTGGCGGCTCTTTACACAGGACTGAACTGGAATCAGGCAGTCTCGACGGTGACAATTCTGGCTGGCATGTCGGTAGTCGCGGGCGCCAGCTCTACGCCGAGATAGATTACCGTGATACTGGTAGTGTATTCCAGTTCAAGATCTTCTCCAGCATCAATTTTCGCTACGGTGACTGGGTCAAGGTCCGTCAGGGAAAATTCGTAGGTCTGTTCACCACTACTCAAGGTGTACTCGAATGAGTAATAACCGTCGGTCGTGGGACTTGATTCCAGCACTGTTACGTGGACTTGGGCCAGGATTTTCTTCTCGAACATACCCATCTCCGGAATATTGAAGCCGATATCACCGTTAATTTCTGTCTTGTCTCCGTTTAGCGCGAAATCCGCGTCTGTGACATGGTCTTCCAAGTTAAGGTCGATAGCATCATTGTAAGTCAGATACAGGTCGAATCCCACACCTGCGGCTGTCAGCAGGACTGCAACCATGAGGATAGTCTTTGCAAGTCCGAAGGTAGAACCGATTACACCAGTTCCACCTCCACCACCGCCAACAAGGTCGTCTTCGACGCTGATGCTTGAGGTGTTGCTCTTTGATGAGTTGTAATTCTTGGTCATCGCGGGCTCGCCGGGACCGCCACCATCACCAACAAGGTCGCCGTCACTGACGCTCGTGGTGTCCCTAGTGGTGTTGTAGTCCGTTCCTTGGGTGTTGTCCGGCCCGCCACCGCCATCGACCTCCGAGGAGTTAGACTTGGACGAGTTGAAGTTCTTCACCACACCACTCGAAGAGTATGGGTGGATAAAGCATTTCTTCTAGGCACCGGAGCCGAACAGCCCCAGGAACCAGTCGATGTAGCGCCAGCCGAGCAGCGCCAGCAGCAGCGAATCAAGTGTGAGCAGCGCCAGCACGGCCTGCTGCCACAGCACCAGTTCTAGCGTCAGCAGCAGGTATGCGAACAGTGCCGTGCAGGCTGCACCGAGCGCGCGCCAGCCAGCGTCGTTCATTCCGCGGCAATGCGCAGCGCACCGTCACGGTAGTGGATGTGGATGTTGCTGCGCATGTTGTGTGCGATGCTGCTCAATGATTCGTAGACCTGCGCCGGCTTAAGCTTCAGCACCTTCGCCGCCTTTGCGGTCGACCACGGTTTCGCGACGAAATCGTTCTGGCGCAGGTAGTCGTAGACCTTGCGGTCGGCCGGTGACAGGTCACTATACGCCATCGCTGCCCGAATCGCGGGGGGCTTAAGGGGCTGGCGGCGCCAGCGCACTAACGAGGCCCCCAGCCAGTTTACGATACTTCATGTAAATGAATGTCTCTCTGTGGGAAGGCAATTACTACCTCCGCCTTCCTTAGATTCGTGAAGATTTCATGGTGCAAGTCCGAATTTACCTGACGAATCTTGATTACATTCTTAATCCACAGCACCAGAACAAATTCAAGGCTGGACTCCCCAAAAGACTGAAACCGGACAACTGGCTTGCGAGTAGGGTCGTCAGTCTCCACATCTGTGTTTTCGGAGGCGACCTTCAGCAGGACTTCTTCTACCTCGCCAGGGTCAGAGTCGTACGATACGCCTACATTGATTCGGTGTCTGAAATAGCGATCGGGTTTCGTCACATTTACTATATTCTGTGACGCAAAGGAATTGTTTGGAATAATGACGATTACATGGTCAATTATGTTATAGAGCTTGGTGGAACGTATACCAATATCTCGGATAATACAGTAATCGCCATTGAAATACACCATGTCTCCTGTTTTGAACCCCCGGTCAAGCAGTAGCAGGATGCCTGAGAAAAAATTACTGAGGGTGTCCTGCGCAGCCAGAGCTATGACAAGACCTGCAACCCCAATTCCGGCGAGCAGGACACCAAAATCGACATCGAACTGGTCAAGAAACTTGGCTAAACCAAAAATGATTATCATGATAGAGCCTATAATCTCAAGAATAGGCCCGTACTGTGTATCGGATTCTGTTGACAGCAGTCTGTTGGACAGAAAAGGTACAAAATAATGCAGGTATGACCTGAGCAGGAATAATGTCAGAAATATCACGAATATACTGTTGAAAAACGCAGATAAGGCATCAAGGTACAAAGAAAGATTGCTGTTTACTGCTGAAAGTTCGGTAAAGTAAAGGACAATGCCTTTGGTGATGACAGACCAGAAGGCAACAGGACCGGGGTCCCATTCCCACTGGCTCAGCCCCCTCATATACAGCGTGATGGGCATAATGAAATATCTGGTAGCAACAGCCACGAAGGCTGACGTGATTATAATCAGGAATGATTCGGCTGAGAGAACTATCGCATCAGTAACGTACGCCGACCTGAGAAAATCAGAGTCTTGGACAGAATCATATAATACTACTAAAAAAAGCAATAATAAAATAAGCACAGACACCCTCAGGTAGTGCGCATGTTCCCTCGACACTGATTTCAGTATCCCTTTGAATCGTAGCACGCAGGTCGGATTGAATAAAGGCATATAAAAGACTAAGGTAACAAAGGACTAAATACCTCCACAAAGGTGTTGCTTTATGCCCGATTTATTGAGCGATGGCGAAATCGAAAAGGCCCTGAAAGGCATGGATGGTTGGAATCATGATGACGTATATCATTGGCTTTTCAAGGATTTCAGTTTCGACAACTTCGGTTCGGCTGTAACTTTCGTTAATCGCGTCGCCGAGATTGCGGAGGAAATGAACCATCATCCAGATATACTGATATTTGCCTACTCCAGTGTCAAAATAACTACAACCACACACGATGCTAACGGAATCACTAACAAGGACATTGCCCTTGCCGAGAGCATTGAAATCCTGATTAGCGGTTGAGAAACCGGCCTTCTTTTCCCTCTCAGCCCGTATCGAGTCCGGTGTACGCCGTCAGCAAGCAGTTCGCGCAGCTACTTCGGAACCTATGCGCCCTCACTCAGATAGTTGAGGGCCGCGACTTCATTGGACGAGAGCAGTTCGGTTTCTTCTAGGGTGTGGGCCTGCTTCCACTTCCCGTGGAACCTGCCAGCCATGTAGTCTTCCAGGAAGACCGGGTGGATGTATGAGCTCCGGCAGACGGCAGGAGTGTTACCAAGTCTGGCAGCCACCTCCTTCACCACCTTGGTCACCATTTTCTTGCGTTCCTTCTTGTTCAGCCGCTTCCGCGCCTTCGCCAGCCCATTGGCAGTTAGCTCGGTCCCGCGCCAGGTCCTGAAATCCTTGGCACTGAACCTGAAACCGGCGATGTTCTGCAGGTAGTTGTTTACCATTTTGGATGTGATGTCCCGCGGTGTGCCCTCCTCATCGACGTATACGAAAAGGTCGTTCTTGCCTTCCGCCTTGAGGTTGTAGCTCTCGAGCATCAACGCAACCAGGTCAGGATACCTCTCGTCATGCACCATCACGGTGTAGTCCTTTCCACTCTTGCCCACGAACGTGAACCAGCCTACCAGCTGCCCATCGTACCATTTCTCCTCATCGGGAAGCACGTTGTCATCATATTCGAAGGTGCAGTGATCATCCAGTAGAGTCGTGAGGCCATAGTGCTGGTTTGCCTCGCGGTAGGTTTCGTTTCCAATCCGGATAAAGGTTGTATCAAGCAGCCTCACCAGAGCCGCCAGCATCCGTTCCTTCGGCATCATCATCTGCCGGGAATTGCCTTCGACCCGCAGGTCAAGGTCATACTGCCTCCGGATAACAGGCAGTATATGGCCAAATTCTACCATCTTGTCAAACTTGGCCGTACTGCGCAGCTTGGTCCAGAGGGGGTGATAGACGTACTGCTTGCGCCCTTTCTTGTCAACTCCTGTAGCCTGCAGGTGGCCCTTGTTGTCTTCACAGATCCAGACATCGGTCCAAGCGGGCGGGATTTTCAGCCCCTCTATATGCTCGAGCGTCTTCTTTCCGGTCAGCAACCTGCCGTGTGGACTGGTATAGTCTACCTTTTCGCCCCGCCGCCCTCGCGAAATTCCTGGCTCAGCGTCGCTGACGTAGGTCAGGCCAGCCAGCTCGGCCGAGGCGATTGGATCATCCTTGATTCTTGCCAGTATGGTCCCACCTACTGCAGGTTCTCCGGGTTGAGCCCTTCCAGCTCCGGCAGCACGAACAGCCCGTCCTTGCGGATGAGCACGTCGTCGAAGTGGATTTCACCGCCGCCATGCTCAGGGCGCTGAATCATTACCATGTCCCAGTGCACTTCCGACCGGTTGCCGTTGTCCGCCTCGTCGTAGGCGTTTCCCGGGGTGAAGTGGAAGCTGCCGGCGATTTTCTCGTCGAACAGGATGTCGAGCATCGGCTCGCGGATAAAGGGGTTGAACGCGAGCGAGAACTCGCCGACGTAGCGCGCCCCCTCATCGCTGTCCAGGATTTCGTTGAGTCGCGCGTCCTCGCTGCCGGTTGCAGCGACGACCTTTCCGGCCGCGAACTCGAGCCGCACGTCGCTGAAGATGGTGCCGTTGTAGAGCGTGCGCGCGTTGAAGTGGATGTGCCCCTCGACCGAATCGCGCACCGGCGCGGTGAAGCATTCGCCGTCGGGGATGTTGCGGTCGCCGGAGCAGATTATGGCCGGGATATCCTTGATGGAGAAGCGCAGGTCGGTATCGGGGCCGGTGATGTGGACGCGGTCGGTACGCTCCATCAGCGCCTTCAGCGGCTCCATCGCCTTGCCCATCTTCGCGTAATCCAGGCAGCAGACGTCGAAGTAGAAATCCTCGAACTCCTCGGTCGACATTTCTGCCTGCTGCGCCATCGACGGCGACGGCCAGCGCAGGACGACCCAGCGGGTGTTCGGCACGCGCTCCTGGAAGTGGACCGGCTGGAGCCAGTGTGTCTGGTAGAGCTGCATCCTGTCGGAAGGCACGTCGGACATCTCGGCGATGTTGCGGCTGCCGCGCATGCCGATGTAGGCATCCATCTCCCGCATGCGCGCCAGCTCGACCTCGCCGCAGAGCTGCATCTGCTCCGCGGTCGCGTCGACGTAAAGCTCGCGCAGGACGCGGTTGTTCTTGAGCGTCACGAGCGGCACGCCGCCCGCCTCGCGTGCGGCGCGCACCAGCGCGATGACCATCGCCTCCGGCAGGTCGAACGCCTCGATGAGCACCTTTTCGCCCGATTGCAGGTGAATCGAATGGTTAACCAGATTCGACGCGAGCGTCGCGTAACGTGGGTCAGACATGGAGCGCGCCAGTTCCGGGCGGCTAAAAGCTTAATCTAAAAACCGGCGCGAGCCCAGTTCGCCTACTAAGTTCTCGCCCATTCCCTCGGCGGCGGAGTCGGGGCGATGCTTGAGCAGCCACATCAGCTTGACGAGCGCGGTTTCCGGCAGCGTATCGCCCGCCTCGATGACGCCCGCTTCGCCCAGTTCGCGGCCGTTGCGGTAGACGTTCAGGTTAGTGCTCCCGCCAAGGCACTGCGTCGTCATTGCCACGACCGCGTCGCGCGCGGTCGCCCGCACGGCGGCGTGCAAATGGCTCCCAACGTGGCCGAGCCCGGTCCCGGCGACGATGACGCCCCGCTTGCCAGCGGTTGCCGCCTCCCAGTCGCCCGCCGTCAGCGCGGGGTGGCTCCAGACCAGCGCCACGTCGCGGTCGAAGCCCGCTTCGAGCTGCGTCTCGTCGGCGACCGGCCGGTATTCAGTGCTGAACTCGACTGCGTCGCCCGCCGTTCCGAGCCGCCCGCCGTTCGGCGCCGTGAAGGCGTCGCGGCGCGACGAGTGCGCCTTGCGGGCGCGCGTCCCGCGCCAGATGGCGACCCCGTCGTCGCTCGAAGAAGAGTGCATCGCGATGGCGACTTCACCAAGGTCGGTGAGCGCCGCACGGGCTGCGCCCGCGAGATTCAGGTGCGCGTCGCTCGACGGGCGGTCGCTGCTGCGCTGTGAGCCGGTTAGCACGACCGGCGCTTGCAATACCGGCAGTTGGAACGCGAGTGCGGCCGCCGTGTATGCCATCGTGTCGGTGCCGTGGCCGATTACGACTCCCGCGCCCCCTTCGGCGTGCAGCTCGCTGACGCGCTTCGCTATCGCGCTCCAGTCGTCGGGCCGCATGTCTTCCGACGCCAGCGAGAGCAATGCTTCGGCGCGGATGCTCGCAATTTCGGCGAGACCCTTGACCGCCGCGACGATTTCCGCGGCGCTCTTGGCCGGATGGACCGCGCCGGTCTGGTAGTCGACGTAGGATGCAATCGTGCCGCCCGTCCCGAGCACGGTCAGCGGCGGCAGGTCGCTTGGCAGGGGCGCGTCTGCCGCGGTTGCTTCCGGCGCGGCGGGAGCGCGCTCGAGCAGCTCCAACTCGGCGCCTTCGCACGAGACGCCGATGTTGTAGCCGTTGGCGAGCTTGAGCACCACGACGTGGTCGCCCGAGAAGCGGTGCGCCGGCATGACGCGCCCTTCGTGGCTGCGACCGCCCGCGCTGATGCGCACGCGGTCGTGCAGCCGGGCGTCGTGTGCCTTGAGGAATTGCTCCGCCGCGGTCACCATGGCGCGCCATCGCGCGAGCCTTATTACCCTTCATCCCTTCGCAAGTTCGTGTCATGGCGCGACCGTTTCAGTGAACTGAAGGATTCTGTCGGCGAATGGCGGGACGGCTCGGCCGATCGCGGGTTCGACAGCCAAGTCGAGAAGCACCTTACCACGCTCAAGTCGGGCAGCGAGCAGGCGCGCGCCGCCGCGGTCAAGGCGCTGCTGGTACAGGTGCAGGCGGCCGAGCGCTGGCATGACCCCATCGTCAAGGCGCTGCTCGGCACGCTCCCGGAGCAGCCGGCGCAGGCGCAGCTTGCAATCATCGAGGCGCTACAGGTCCTGCGCGAGCTGATGCCGGAACGGCAGGACGATTTTTTTACGGCAATCCAGGAAACGCTCGACAGCCCCCACCGCGAGGTGCGGCTGCACGTCGTCAAGTTGTGGACCGGTCTTTCCATAAAGTCCAACAAGCGCCGCGACGAGACCATCCCCGACCTGTTCGAGCTGCTTGACGACGATGACAAGGACGTGCGCTACGCGACGCAGGAGGCGCTGGGCCGCGTGCTCCACAAGGCGCCGGCGCAGGCGCTCCCCAAGCTGCGCGACGCGCTGAAGCACCGAGACTGGCGTGTGCGCTACCACGCCATTGTGCTGCTCACCGCGCTCGCGGGTAAGCAGCCGCAGGCCGCCGTCAAGCTGGCGCCCGCCGCGGTGGCGGCACTCAAGTCGCGCGACCGGGTGCAGGAGCGCGCCGCCGAGTGCGTCGGCGTCCTTGGAAGGCACAGCCCGCCGGCGGTCGCGCCGGCGGTCCCGTCGCTAATCCGCGGGCTCAAGTCAAACTCGTCTGAGCTGCGCAAGGCGTGCGCCACCGCGCTGGGGCGCATCGGCAACCGGGACGCGCTAGTGGTGATACAGGCGGTGCCGCATCTCGCCAAGGCGCTGGAGAACGACGACTGGTACATCCACGTCGAGGTGCTGAAGGCGCTGGGCTACATCGGCGCCAACAAGCCGGCGCTGGTCAAGCCGCATCTCGCAATTATTCGCAGCCGCACCACCCGCGCCGCCGACCGCAACATCACCCAGACTGCCAAGTGGGCGCTCCGCAAGGCGGGCGGCAGCTGAATGCCGGGCAGGGGCCGCCGCGGCAGCGACGGATTCCAGCGCCGCGCCCGACGCGAGGGCTACCGCGCGCGCTCGGCCTACAAGCTGCAGGAAATCCAGCGGCGCAGCCAGCTCTTCCGCAAGGGCGACACCGTCCTGGATCTGGGCGCCGCGCCGGGAGGCTGGAGCCAGGTGGCGCAGGAAATGGTCGGCGCCGAAGGCAGGGTTATCGGCATCGATCTGGCGCACATCGCCTCGCTCGAGGGCGTCGAGTTCCTGCAAGGGGATTTGCGCGACGCCGAATTGCGGCGCCAGCTTGGCGACTTGGCGCCGACCGCCGCGGTCGTGATTTCAGACATGAGCCCCGACCTGAGCGGCAACTATTCGGTCGACCAGGCGCGTTCAATCGACCTGGCGGAGCTGGCACTTGCCATCGCCAGCGAGCGCCAGGCGCGTTGTTTTGCGGTCAAGGTGTTCGAGGGCGAGGATTTCCAGCAGTTTCGCGCCGCGGTACAGGCGGAGTTCGGCTCGGTGCGCACGCTCTCGCCCGAGGCGTCGCGCAAGGCGTCGAGTGAGGTTTACCTCATCGCGAAGCGGAAACGCAAATGAAGCTCGGTGTGCTCTTCTCGGGCGGCAAGGACTCCTGCCTTGCGCTGCACCGTGCCGTCGCGGCGGGCCACGAAGTCGTTTGCCTGCTGACGCTGCTGCCCGACCGCGAAGACAGCTGGATGTTCCACACGCCGGCGCTGGAGTGGACCGCGCTGCAGGCCGAAGCGCTGGGAATCGCGCAGCTCACCGCCGCCACGCCGGGCGAGCCGGAGGCGGAGCTGGCCGACATGCAGGCACTGCTGGCGCGCGCGCAGCGCGAAACCGGCATCTCCGGCGTCGTTACCGGCGCGCTGGCGTCGACTTACCAGGCGACGCGCATCCAGCGCGCTTGCGCCGACCTGGGACTCTGGTGCTTCAACCCGCTCTGGCAGCTGCCGCAGCCGGAGCTGCTCGAGACGCTGCTCGCCGAGCGCTACGAGGTCGTCGTGACTGCGGTCGCGGCCGATGGCCTGCGCCCGGAATGGCTCGGCCGCAGGCTGGATCGGGCGGCGGTCGACGAGCTGCTGGCGCTGGCGGACCGGCACGGGCTGAACCCGGCCGGCGAAGGAGGCGAGCTGGAGACGCTGGTGCTCGACGCGCCGTTCTTCCGCCAGCGGCTGCGGCTGCTCGAGACCAGCCCGGAGTTCCATGCCGGCGCCGGCCGGTTGCAAATCCGCAAGGCGGTGCTCGCGTGACCGTGCTGCTCGTCTCGACCTGCGCCGAGCCGTTCAGCGAAGCGGAGTTCGTCGCGCCGCTGGAACGCATCGTGCGCGACGCCGGCACGACGGTTGAAAGCTACCGTCTCGGCACGCTGAACAGCGTCCCGGAGGGGGTGTCACACATCCTGTTGGCAGGGACTACGCTTCAAGATGACAAATATTTAAAAGAAATTGGTGCGGTCGAGCCTCTACTGGGAGCGGGTGTGCCGCTGCTGGCGGTTTGCTCCGGGATGCAGCTGCTGGCAGCCGCCTGCGGCGGCGAAATCATCGCGCAGCGTGAAATCGGGATGGTCGCGGTCGAGACGCTGGTGGAGAATCCGCTCTGCGCCGGCCGCTTCGAAGCTTTCGCCCTGCATCGTCATGCGGTGGAGCCCGGGGCGCGGCTGGAAGTGCTGGCGCGGTCGGAGGGCTGCGCACAGGTGGTGCGGGACCGCGAACGCCCATGCTGGGGAGTGCTGTTCCATCCTGAGGTTCGCAACGAGCAGCTGGTGCGCAGTTTCCTTGCGCTCTAGAGCGACTTGGCGCCGTCGACGACTTTTTGCGCGGTCAGCTTGGTGAAGCCGCTGATGCCAGTGATATCATCCAGCGAGGCAGCCTTGAGCGTTTTAATAGTGTGGAAGCCGCCGTCGTAGAGCTGCTCCGCTTTCACCTTGCCGAGCCCCTTGATTTTTGAGGCGGTGGCGATGAAGTCCGTCTTCGAGCCGTCCGGTCCGCCGCCGCTGCTGGGAGCGGGGAAGTTGCCCGACTGGATTGAGCGCCATTCCTTGCTGACTGCGGCGATAGCTTCGAGGCTGCTGACGTTCTGGTTGAACCAGCCGTCGCGCGCCCGGACCGCCTGTTTGGCGAACTCGAGTTCTTCCTCCATTTCCTGCGTAATCGATAGTAACCGGTTGTACTTCTCGGTCTGGTCGGCGACCTTCTCCTCGAGTGAATCCACGCGCGGCGCGTATTCCGCTTCGACCTTCGCCTGCCGCTGCCGCTCGATTTCGAGCTCGCGGATGTGGCTGTCGCGTTCGCTGAGCAGTTCCTCGAGTGACTGGACCATCGCCTGCTTGGTCTCCAGGTCGGATTCCAGCCGGTTGATGCGGTCGAGTGACGCGTTCAGGTCCTGCTCCTGCTGCTCGTATGCATCCCACAGCTTCTCGAGTCGCTCTTGCTCCTGCGCCAGCGCGCTCTCAAGCTGGGATGTCTGTTCGTCGCCGTCGGCCATGGGACGTCGTGATGGTGCTGCCGGATATATAATATCCCCTGCTTGCGCCAGCGTGGATTTCACCGTCGGGGGCGGTCGCTGTGCAGCAGGCAGCGACGAGGCGCTCAAGGAGCTGCTGGGGCCGCAGCTGGCGCTCGCCGACGCACGCGCAGTTTGCGGCGCGCTGCACCTGCAGCAGGCGGCCGAGCTGGCGCAGCGCGCGTACGCTGGCGACTACGCGCTCTCGCACACCCGCGCCAGCGAAGTGCTGCTCTACCTGACCGGCCAGCGGCAGGTTTCGCGCGCGATCGCCCGTGCCGGGCTGACGCCCGCGACCGAGGCGATGGCGTGGGTTGCCTTCGGGAAGCCGCCCGCCGCGCTGGCTGCGCTGGTCGCGGAAGACGAGCGCGTGCTGGGCGGGGAGGATTTCGACTACCGCGCCTTCGGGCTGCCGCAGGCGGCACTCGACGCCAACCCGCGCGAGCGCTGGCCGGAGCTGGTGTTGACGCGCTGCGCTTTGCTGCCAGTGCGGGGCAAGGGGTGAAAACTGCCCCGCGCTGGGAAGATGATGGAGCTTGACGCGGCGACCCTGAAGCAGGTGCTGCGGTTCCAGTACCTGGAACTGACCGAGGCGCGCATCTACGAGCGGCTGGCGCGGCGCGAGCGCAATCCTGCCAACCGCAAGGTGCTGCAGCAGATTGCCAACGACGAGGTGCGGCACTACGAGTTCTGGAAGGAATATTCCGGGCAGGAGGTGGCGCCGTCACGGTTGCGCGTGGCGTGGTTCTCGCTGCTGGCGCGGCTGCTGGGCATCACTTTCTGTGTCAACCTGCTCGAGCGCGACGAGGTGAACATCGCCGCCGAATACCGCAACATTCTCGACGTAATCCCCGCCGCACGGCCAATCATGGAGGAGGAGGAAGCGCATGAGCAGCATCTGCTGGCGATGCTCGAAGAGGAGCGGCTACAGTACACTGGCTCGATAGTGCTCGGCCTCAACGACGCGCTCGTCGAGCTTACCGGCGCGCTGGCCGGCCTCACTTTCGCGTTCCAGAGCCTGCGGGTGGTTGCGCTGGCAGGGCTCGTCACGGGAATCGCAGCGGCGATGTCGATGGCCGCCTCGGAATTCCTTGCAACGCGCACCGAGGGCGACGCCCGCAACCCGCTTCGCGCCGCGTTCTACACCGGCGTGGCGTACCTCGTGACGGTATTCCTGCTGGTAATGCCCTACCTCGCGCTGCAGCCCGACGGCCCCGAGCTGCTGGGACTGTCGGTGCTGCACCAGGCGCTCGGCGCGACGCTGTTGATTGGCGTCGGCATTGTCGGCGCGTTCAACTTCTACGTCTCCGTGGCGCAGAACCAGCCCTTCCGCCGGCGCTTCATCGAGATGTGTGCCATCTCGGGCGGTGTGGCGCTGCTCTCCTACGGAGTGGCAATCGTGCTGAGCGGCTACTTCGACATCACTGTGGCAACCTAGTGCAGTCTCAGTAGCT
>Ga0310125_10000093_pt1 | contig 35488 bp, 34 predicted proteins | sample CB11b_Tmax_Bot8__FD_203508 | JGI IMG/M metagenome (GOLD analysis project Ga0310125, IMG submission 203508) | Marine microbial communities from Western Arctic Ocean, Canada - CB11b_Tmax_Bot8 | ecosystem: Environmental > Aquatic > Marine > Oceanic | place: Canada: Western Arctic Ocean | collected... | reverse complement strand
TATGGAATCCATGGAACGGTGGAACCGCAGACCATCGGCAAAGAGGCATCACTGGGATGTATCCGCCTATATGCGGACGACATAGAACTGCTTTTTGCGATGTTAGTTGAGAGCAAGAGCACGGTGGTCATAAACCCCTGACCTATAGACTGCTTGAATCGCGGCTGGCATTTTCTGCCTTTGATTGCGGCAGGTGAAGGCCGCATTCTTGTTTGAGTCCGCGGAAGCGACCAGCCCGTTCGGATGATTCGATACCAGCAACTACGGGTTGTGTGGAATGAGTATCGCCAATCGATGCGTAGCCCTTGTGGACCATTGGGTGCTCGGGTAAATCGTGATATTGGATATATCTATTTATATCCTCTTTCGTCCAATGAAGAATGGGTTGGATTCTAAAGATCTGGTCTTGCAATACGATGGTCTGCAACTGTGCCCGATGTTCTGTTTGGTCGATTCGCAGTCCGGACAACCATGCCGATGCCCCCATTTCCGTGACGGCTCTTTGCATCGGTTCGATCTTGTGGATTTGATGATATATGTCGAGTCCTTCTTCTCCTTTTTCCCATTGGTGGCCATGGATTGCCTCAAATCGAGCGGCTGTGATAACCGGTTGATAAACATGTAGATTTAGTCTCAATCTTTTGTGCAGTTGTTCAATGTAGTGATATGTGTCGGCAAACAGATAGCCGGTGTCGATGAGGATGACCGGAATATTGGGTATGACTTGAGTAACCAGATGCAGGGTCACCACGGATTGTGCGCCGAAACTGGATGTCATGATGAGTTGATTGCCGAAGGTATGGGCAGCCCATTGCACAACCTTTGATGCATTGGCGCCATCCAGTTCCGCATTTGCAGATTTGATATCAACTATCGGCTTGCCAGCTGTCATGAAAAGTGCCGTCTGAGTAAGAGGTGTCGGGCTAGTATGATATGATCACCATGCAGTGGCAAATGGATGTTGCTCCTGCACTGTTCGGTTACATAGTTGGTTGGACGCTGTTTGGCGCCCCGTACCGTGTAGGGGACAATCCCCGCCTAATGGCGCAGGTGTTTATTGGGATCGGTTCAAATCAGGGTGATCGCCAGGCGTATCTCCAGCTTGCTCGTGATGTGCTTGGACGGCTTGCGTCGACTAAGTTGGTGGGCTGGAGCGATGTGTATGAGACCGATCCGGTTGGGCCGGTGCCGCAGCCTGAATTTCTTAATGCGGTGGCCGAACTTGCCACTACGTTGAGTCCGGTGCAGTTGTTGAATGAATTGGTTGAGATTGAGAGCCAGTCAGGGCGTGGTGGGCTCAAAACACGGATGAAGTGGGGCCCCCGGACACTTGATTTGGATATTTTACTGTATGACAACCTGGTGATCAGTGAGGATGATTTGGTGATTCCACATCCCCACATGCATGAGCGTTGGTTTGTCCTCAAGCCACTATCTGATTTGGCACCAGATGTTATTCACCCATTGTTGGGTAAAAAAGTTGGTGAACTACTGGTCAATGTCGAACAGAAAGTTTAAACGGATACCGTGAGGCAACCATCCCGGTGATGAGTGAGCGGCTGCAGATCAATGAGATATTCTTTTCGATCCAGGGTGAGTCTACTCGGGCAGGCTTGCCATGTGTTTTCGTTCGTTTGACGGGATGCCACTTGCGTTGCCATTATTGTGATACTGAGTATGCATTTTATGGGGGCAAGGCGAAGTCAATCGATGCTGTGCTCGCTAAGGTGGCGGAATTCAACTGTGATCTCGTCGAGGTGACGGGTGGTGAACCTCTCCTGCAGCCCAATGTCCACCTGCTGATGACACGGCTTTGTGATGTGGGTAAGACCGTACTGCTTGAAACCAGCGGTGCCAGCGATATTTCAGTTTGTGATCAGCGTGTGATCCGGATTGTTGATTTAAAGACACCAGGCAGTGGAGAGGGCCATCGAAATCTATGGTCAAACCTGGAACACTTGACAGAGCAGGATGAGGTCAAGTTGGTTATATGTGATCGCAACGACTACGATTGGGCAAGCAGCATTATCCGAAAACACAGGCTGGTTGAGCGTGTGGCGGCCGTATTGTTTAGCCCGGTGGCATCGGTGGATTCAGGCGCACACATCGCAGGTTCCCCCGGTTTAGCCATTGAAGAGTTGACGCAGTGGGTGTTGGAAGACAGATTGGCGGTACGAATTCAGACCCAACTGCACAAGTTGATTTGGGACCCCATGACACGGGGGGTCTAGGTGTGGTCGGTGGTTTTACGGTATCGCCTTTGTCATGATGGGTTGCGGTAATGAGGATTGCACTGTCTAAAACATTTGATCTACAGTCGGCTCACTGGTTGCCCACATTCCCCGAAGGCCATAAATGCCGACGGTTGCACGGCCACTCATTTATCATTGATGTGGTGGTTGAAGGGGAGGTGTCGGATGATAGGGGTTATCTCCTGGATTATGGTGATATCAAGGCCGCTATGGCACCGGTTCAGCAGGAGTTGGACCATCGTCTTCTTAATGATATTGACGGTCTGGAAAACCCGACCGCTGAAATCCTGGCTCGGTGGATTTTTGACAGGATGAAGCCGCAACTGCCCTTGCTGTCAGTGGTACGCGTTCATGAAACGTGCACGACAACTGCAGAGTATCGCGGGCATTCGTAGAAACCCTTGATCAATTATCATCAGGGTTAACACTGGCCTTGGTATTCCAGTAGCCATTGTCGGGTGTTCCGTCACCATCAAAATCGTCTAGTTTATCCCGGGTCATATGCTCGCCGTGACCGTCTGCAAATACAAATTCTCCCAACCCCTTGTTGCTGAATGACGGGATGGCCCGATTACCAATTCCGGATGATTTGGTCGAATAGTAGCTGCCTGACTTGCCACTACCACGTGATGATGGCAGGGGGGGATCAATGACATATTGGCCGTCTGTACCTTCGGCTGCACCGGCCGTATTCCCAACCACGACCGTCTGAGATGGTCGCTCAATAAGGGTGTCACGTAGCCGGAACTGGACAGATGGGCGGCTATTGCCCAAGTACTGGTAGTTATAACCGTAGCCACCATATAGAGCCCAGCCCTCCTCGGGTTCGGTTAGGGCAGTATCGCCATAGTTTCTTTCGGGATTTTTGGCAGCTGCTAGAGCCGGGACAGTTGTTGTCTGGTGCCACCACTTTTTGGCCAAAATCGACTCGTTTAGATCCAGATTGGGGTTGATGAAGACCTCTTCATTTTCGATATAGGGAAAAATATAGTCAGCCCAGCGTGGCTTATTACCGTGCGGTCTATTGCTTTTGGGGATGTCCGAACTCATCCATGGATACAAGCCTTTGTGGCGAAGCAGAAAGTTGGACATGGCGACTGAGCCTATTTGCCGCACGTTACTTAGACTTTGTGTTGCCACGGCAGCAGCCCTCGCATTGCCCAATGCCGGAAGTAGGATTCCGATCAGAAGGGCAATGATGCTGATCACAACCAGAAGTTCTAGAAGTGAAAAGCCATTGGTTTTCGCCCGAGATTTATCTGGATCACTATGTCCGTAGGACTCCCTAATCATTTTGATTCCATGCTACCTAAGGATTTATTCATCTTGATCGCCATTAAGCAGCGATTCACACAGCGGTTTTAAATGATATTGGGTCTCAATTTCATCGTCAAGCTGGTCTGGCGGTGATGGTGATGGTGATGGTGATGGTGGTTGGTGTGATTGGAGTGGGCCCAATATGAACAAGATGAATCGGTGTATTACATGGGGTTGGGCTTGGTCGGTCAGGCAACTCGGTCACCAAGCGTGAGGGAACCTGCCATTTTCGTTCAAGGAACATCGTGATATACATGCATGCCATGTTCGGTGATATAGGATCTAAATCCTGGATTTGCGCGTGAATACGACGCCCCTTTGGCTGCAGGTTGGTTTGTCGCTTTTTATATGCGGTGTGGTCATCTTCTTGATGTGGCGTATTCCGCGTCGTGGTGATGCCCTGTTCGATTGGGCTCCGTCGCTGGCATTGATCAGCACTTGGGCTGGACTGATTGCGTTGGGCGCATCTGCAGCATTATGGTTGCAGTCCTCGCCTGATCCATGGATTGCTTCGATCCTGTTCTTCCTGGATCCAGGTGCCATTGGTGCGGGGGTACTCGTACTTTGGATCTACCGGCGGTACGACTCGGTGGAACATACAGTGGGTCACCAGATCCTGCAGGCTAAAGTGGGTATCGCCCTTGGTTTGATTGCGGTGGCCATGGGATACTTATTCATCTTTACCTATAAACCACCGGGGACCGTGATCGGAGTTCTGCCTTAATGGCTCTTTTGCTGTGGGGTAAGGGGCGGGGAATTGTGGATAACAGAATAATCGATCAGTGGGTCTAATGGGGTGATTAAAGCTCTGTAGTGTTGTTTGGTTCTCTGTAACCGAGGTTGACACCCATTTTGCGTGCGGTTGCTTGCATGCGTTTTGCAGTAAGGGTGGCCGGTTCACGTTTGGCGGCTCGTCCTGTTTCCGGCTCATGGCGCGCATAGCAGCAGCGCAAGTGCCAGGTAAGGTGAGTTTCGTACGACTGATCTTGCCCGGCATCGAAACTTGTGACGGATTTGAAAAGAATATTGTTTCCCAGTTCAAGCAGCAGGGTGAGTTGGTTCATGTTTTCCGGTTCTTCATGAACATGTTGACGAGTGATCCGTAGGATAACCGCAAGGTTGGCGATGATGAGGTGATCGCGAATCTTATTAGCTTGTTGAAGCAGTTGATCGATTGCGTCCATGTCGGCTACTTTTGGCGTGTGCCGGCTTAGATTTTCGTAAAGGGCCGCAGCTTTAAACTTCAAATAGTTCATCCGTACAAACAGAGATTCCTGCTGACTAACCTCGATGCCGGGGCGGCAATACAGGGCACGAATAGGTGCGGGTAACGCATTTAATGCATCGGTGATTCCCTTGTGGGGGCACATGGAGAATGTTTCTGGTGATCCATGTCGCAGCAGAACAGTATCTGCATCATCACGTTCAAAGATCGGTGAATGAATATAATCGATGTGTAGGGATTGTAGCGCCGAAGCACGCCGCTGACGGATTGCTCGGTGTACAGTTGATTTGGTTCTTCTGAAATGGGCCGCAATCTTGTCTACTGCGACGCCCATGCGATGAGCACGTTCAATGATTTTCTTCTGTCGTGATGTTAGTGGTCCTGTGCGTTCGGAAAACACCTTGTTTTGCGGATGATTGCGGTCATGTCGTTCGATCAGCAGTCGAATGGTTTCAACAGACCGGTCGTATCGATTGGCTAAAAGGCGTGCTGTTTGAAATAGCGACAAGCCTGAGTCTGATGCGATCCGTCTGGCATGCTCAATCAACTGTGACCGAACCTGGTCATTGAGGTGCGAGAAGTGTGAAGCCTTGTCAATTCGTATTTGATGGTGTTCGATAAAATGGTTGATTGCATCGTGTGTAAAAACGATCTGCTTGCGGTCATCACCCTCGTTCTTTACCCATCTCCATCGCAAACCTATCTTACGCCATCGAAGGATGGATTTTGTACTTACGTTAAATCGCTTGGCTAGTTCCTGGGCAGTCTGTACGGGTTCTTCCTTGTTTCGCGGCAATGGGGCTGATCGGCTTAGAGAGTCGATAATCAATCGTAGATCGCCGAGTACGGCAGCGCCGACCAGTGTGGCATCATTAGATTCACTGTGATAACCGGTAATTGAGTAGTTAATGAAGTCGAACGGGTAATTCTGATCCTGATCAATTAAGTCGTGCAGATTTTCAGCACGCCGAACCTGCTCAATGCGTTTTTCCACTGGGGCCACAAGCAACTGACCTGTCAGTTCGGCAAGTGGTTGGCAGTTGAAATGTTGGGCGAGTCGGCGGCTCACAGGTGTAGATACTAATCGTCAGACTTTTCGTGGTGTCTGCGAACGGATGCGAAGGGGTACAGCTTCGTCAATCAAGCCTAGCTCCTCAGCATGGTCGGCGAATAATCTAATGGCCTGGATCTGTTTCGGCCCAATGTCGTAGCAAAGCAGTTGTCCCAGGTATCGGCGGGCCAGATCAGCCGGCCAGCCGTGCTCGGCGGCATAGGTCATTGCAATCTGGTTAATTTTATTCAGGTTCTGCTGCTTTGTTGTGGAGAGTAACGCAGGTAACTGCCCCAGATCACTGTCAGCATGCGACATCCAGGCGGCAAAGACAAAGGGTAACCGGGTTAACCCATGCCATGCTTCGCCCAGATCCAGTTGGAAGGCGAATTCGTCCGTGCTGGGCTGGCAGGTCACGACCTTGTCACCAATAAAGAGCACTGCCTCAGCCTGTGCAAACGCGGTGCTTTCCTCCTCGGATTGGCTGACACAACGTGTTATAATGTGTGGCCGAGTTCCGTATTGCTGTGAGAGGACGATCTGTAATAGGGCGACTGACGTGTGGCTATCAGCGTCAACATACACATGTTTGATCTGGTCAAATGGAATTCGGCTACAGAGCTTTACGGTGAGCGTTGGTCCGCAACACCCGATTCCGCCAACCGGTACCAGTTCGAGCGGTTCTTTGCTGGCGTAGAAATCAATTACGGGACACAGTGCGATATCGACAGATCGTGATTCGAGCTGGGCGAGCAAGTGACTGGGTACATGGTAGTCAACTGCTAGATTTGACGATCCACCTAGGTTTTCAAGGCCGGCGATCAGGGGCCTTGCGTTTAGAAAGCTGACACAACCAATACGTTGAACGGCTGTGGATGGTTTGACGGGCTGGGCAATATCAGGTTCCATAATTGGCATGGTGTGACATTATAGCGACAGTAAATCGGTTATCGCGGTAGCGGCTTTGACCCGGGGTCTTGACCAAACCGCCCGATAGTTGGATTATGCCTGTGGTGGTAAAGAACTCCGACATCCCGACGGCTCAGATTCTGGTTGTGGACGACGAAGTTGATCATGCCCAGGTGATGGGTGAGGCGCTGCGCCGTCTTGGGCATGTATGCACGATTGTCCATAGCCTCGCAGACGCCAGTGAGGAAATAGATCATGGCCGGTTCGACTTGATTGTGACTGATTTGGTCATGGAAGGCGAGGAAGATGGTTTGCGGGTTCTTGATAAAGCTCAGCAGACCCAGCCCGACGCCGAGACAATTCTTGTAACCGCCCACGGTGATGTTCCCACCGCCACGGCTGCATTACGTGGGGGTGCATACGATTTTATTGAAAAACCACTGGATCTCGAAGTATTTCGTAACTTGGCAACCCGCGCTATCCAGGCGGTCATGTTGCGGGCCCAAAATGATGCATTGCGTGGCCGGATCGACGAGAAATTTGGTTTTGAGGGGATCATTGGTAATGCGCCTCAGATCCGCCAATTGATTACAACAATGCGTCAGATCGCACCTAGTACGATTCCTGTTTTAGTGACCGGAGAATCAGGGACGGGTAAGGAATTGGTGGCACAGGCCATCCACAACAACTCTAAACGCGCTAAAAGGCAGTTCGTTCCTCTGAATTGTGCTGGCCTTTCCGAGTCGATTCTGGAGGATGAATTGTTTGGCCATGTCCGTGGTGCTTTTACAGGTGCAGATAAAGATCGTGAGGGAAGGTTTGAATTTGCAGATGGTGGAACACTGTTTCTTGACGAAGTGGGGGATATGCCACTGATCATGCAGGCAAAACTGCTTCGCGTGTTGGAAAGTGGTGAGGTGGTTCGACTCGGTGACAATGAATCACGGCACGTCAATGTACGCTTGATATCAGCAACAAACCACGATCTGGGTGAGCTTGTGGCACAGGGCAAGTTCCGCGAAGACCTGTTCTTTCGGATCAAAGGAGCGGAGTTGAAGCTTTCTCCACTCCGCGAGCGACGTGAGGATATTGCGATGTTGGCTGATCATTATGCCCGCCATTACGCCGTTCAAGTTGACAAACAAATACCGCAGATTTCCGAGCAGGTCCTGCAGGTGTTAACGCAGTTTGATTGGCCAGGCAATGTGCGGCAGTTGATGTATGTGATCCAGACTATGGTCGTTGTTGCCGAAGGGGACAAGCTTGAACCCCGGCACCTGCCTCCGGAAGTGCGCGAAGGCAAGGGGGAACTTACTGATACCGGTCTTGAGGCGACGACCGGAATGAGCTTGGAGCAGATAGAAAAACAGGCGATTCGAAATGCTCTACGCGTCCATGCTGGCAATCGGGAGCAGGCAGCCAAAAGCCTGGGGATCGGTGAACGTACACTCTATCGCAAGCTCAAAGAATACGGCGTGAAGTAGCACACCGGATGACGCATAAACCCAGACTGCGTATCGGGCACGGATTTGATCTGCATCGGCTTGAATCGGGGCACGGATTTATTGTTGGTGGAATTGAGCTTGCACATGATCGGGGCTGTGTGGCCCACTCTGATGGTGACGTGCTCTTCCATGCGGTGGCGGACGCGATTTTCGGTGCGTTGGGCTTGGATGATCTTGGGAGCATATTTCCCGATAGTGATCCACAGTGGCGGGATGCTGAATCAGGGCAGTTTGTCAAGGAGGCGATACAGCGGGCAGCACAGGGTGGTTATGCGATTGGTAATCTTGATGCCACCATTGTCTTGCAACGTCCCAAGGTCTCACCCTATAAAGAACAGATCTGCCGGAATCTAGCATCGGTGTTAGGTTGTGATCGCAGCCAGGTCAATGTCAAGGGTAAAACTCACGAGCTGGTAGATGCGATTGGGCAAGGTGACGCAATCGGTTGTCACGTGGTTGTATTACTTGAGGAACAAACCATTGTCTAAGTTAACACGTAAAGTTGCCATGTGTCTGATGGCTCACCCTGACGACTGTGAAATCCTTGCCGGTGGAACATTGGCACTGTTATCTAAAAAGGGATGGAAGACGCACGTTGTCACGATGACGCCCGGTGATTGTGGGTCGGTTGATTTAGGGCCGCAGGAGATTGCCACAATTCGACGCAAGGAAGGTGCTGCAGGAGCCAAGATTTTGGGGGCTCAATATCACTGTTTGGAGAGCAGGGATTTATATGTGACATATGATGAGTCGACGCTTCGCCGAGCCTTGAGTTTGACACGCCAGATTGCACCTACACTGGTGATTACTCACAGTCTGGTTGATTACATGATTGATCATGAACAGGCGGCGATGATCGCCCGTGCCGTTACATTCGGATATGCCATCCCCAACGCATGTCCCGGTCCAATTGCACGCGGTTCAAGAATCCCTTACCTCTACTATGCGGATCCGATCGAAGGTATGGATGTGTATGGTGATCCGGTTGTTCCAACGACCTATGTGGATATTACTAGATCGATGGCTACGAAAAGACGTGCTCTCAAAGCCCATGCATCACAACGCCGCTGGCTCATGAAACACCATGGCATGGATCAATACGTTCAGTCTATGCAGGAGTGGTCAGCCATGCGTGGTGAGACCGTTGGGGTTAAATATGCGGAGGGTTTTCGGCAACATCGAGGCCACCCATACCCATGTGATTGCATCTTGGGGAAACAGCTAGGCAAGTTTATTACGCTTGGCGATAAGTGAAAGGACATTGATATGGCGATCGATTTTCTGTCTACGCTTGAAGGTTCGTACGCTGGGTCTTACTACCCCAAGGGGTGGGACTATCGCAAGATCAAGCGAATCACGGGCTTTGGGCCCAAGCAGTTCATTGAACGCCAGCCCCATTGGCATAAGAACTTTGAGCCGGTGATTTGTGACGACACTTCGGGTGGGGTAGAGACCATGGATGCCATGATGGGTTATGAGATATTTGACGTGGTGCGTGCATCGGCCCAACGCCGTAAGCCGCTGGCTCTCATTTTACCCGTGGGTCCAATGGGCATGTACAAATGGGCCATCTATTTCAGTTGCAAGCACAATGTGTCATGGAAACATGTGCACGGGTTCAACATGGATGAATGGTCTGATGAGAAAGGGAACTCGTCACCACCAAATGCTCCGGGTAGTTTCCAGGGAGCAATGGAGAAGGCGCTTTATGGTCCGTTGGGTAAGCTGACGGTGTCCAAGTCGCATCGCAATTTTGCCACACGGCATAGCCTTCCAAAATACCCAGCCAAGATTGCTGCCATCAAGAAGCGAGGTGGCAAACTGGTGGTTGTGTACGGTATCGGCCGGGCATGTCATATTGCTTTTTGGGAGCCACATTTTGCGAGCGAATACAAGTCCACGCGGGCCTGGCGCAGCGACCCGTATCGATTGGGGGCAAATCTGCATCCGCTTACAATTGAGCAGAACTCACTTCATTCGTTTGCCAGTCGATTAACACTAATTCCCTTGCGTGCTAACACCATAGGACCAGGCCTATTCACCAAGGCGGATTATTGCATTGGCGGAGCAGATGGCTGTAAAGTCAACTTCAACTGGCAGGGTCAGTCCGTTTGGATGACACTTCGCTATGGTCCGGATCCCTGGGTGCCTAGTTCTTTTATGCCGACAATGGCGGGCAGGATTTTCGTCATCCGGGCGTTGGCGGGCCCACTGGTGGCAGAGGCTAACTAACGGATAGATCCGAAGATTTCAGTTGGTGAGTGTTTCCCACCTGCTGCAGGGCCCAAACCGGGAGAGTGTTTTTAAAACTAAGCCTCTCTGTCGGCTTGATCATCCGGTTGCATTGTCTGGGTTGTTCGTCCGGTATTTCTCACCGGTCGACAGTTCCCAGCCCGGGTGATCGCGGGGGATCTGTAGATCGCGATATTCACTACGGCAACGATAGCAGACCAGGCAGCGACCAGAAAAGACATAGATGATTGCATCGATCAGAGTGACAAGCCCAAGGACAAGGAACCCCCAAAGAACCTGGCGGGTGGCGAACATGACCATCGCAATGACCGCTGCCAGCAACACAATGATAAAACCAATGGCCTGTGGAAAATCCTTACGGACGAATAGTTCTCCGCAACCGCACACGGGACAGCGTTTGAGGTGTTTGTGATCATCAATTGCTTGATCCCAATCCAGATGAATGCCTTTGCTGTCACTTGGGCTGACGACTGAACTTTTAATTACATCTGGAGGCCGGTCCAAGTCCACCTGAGCTGTAAACAGCCGATGGCGTTGCAGGTTGCGCACATCAATTTGCACCGGAATATCCTATCGCAAATGGTTGTGGATACCGGTCCCTGGTGGTGGGAATTGTGGCGGTATTGGATGTCTTGAAGATGGCATGCTGGCATCATGGGAAGTTTTCACGGTCACTTCTCCTGCTGGTCCGGTGCAGCGGAATTTATCTGCGGCTTGCCGGGCTCAATCTCCCGTAGATATTGCCAACTGTACAGTCCTGTATCATGGCCATCAGAAAAAAAGATGCGAATCGCGTAGTTACCTACCGGTTCGGCACCGGTGGCTGTAAGTGGCTGGCCATCACCCACTGCGGAATTGGGTAGCACGGTTAAAGGATTGCGTTCCATCTCTTCTCGCATTTGGCGTGTATCAGCTGAAGGGGACATCTTGCGAAGGTAGTGGATAGGATAGAAAGTGATCCGTCCGTCATCCCAGTGAACAGTCAATCCCTTCTGCTTGTCCAAATCAAGGTGTTTGGGGTAGGGTGTTTTGCCCATATTGTCCCATCATAGGCTTGCGCGAACTGCTTGCCAGATCAGGTGGGACTGATACATTGGGCTCATTCATGACGGAAATGGATCGTCCAGCCAGTGACCGTGTTGAGCGACAACAAAAAATCGCAGCAAGTGTCGGGGTTACTTGTGCTCGCCGTCATATCTTTCTGTGTTGCGATCAGAGCAAACCCAATTGCTGTGATAAACTACGCAGTGTATTTGCCTGGGAGCACCTTAAGAAGCGGCTCAAAGAGTTAGGCTTAAGTGAGCGGGGCGGCGTGCTGCGGACAAAGGCCAATTGCCTACGCGTCTGTGAGGGCGGCCCGATTGCTGTCGTCTATCCCGAGGGCGCCTGGTATGGCCACTGTGATCCACCCGTGCTGGATCGAATCATTGACGAGCACCTGGTTAAGGGCGAAGTGGTTATCGATCACCTTATTGAACAGCAGCCGTTGGATGGATAGCAATAGCTATGGGTGTCCTACCACGTGCTGGGGCCCGTTGGGTCTGTTCGGTCATGGGCCCTACGGCTTTTCTTCCAACATTTGACTCGACTGTTGCGCCCGTTTATCACTGGCGATGATTCAACATTATACAGGCGACGGTAGGGTTTCTTCGTGAGGCCGAATGTACCGGTTCGACTCTATGAAAAAGCCAACAAAGAAGAGTTTTGGGGTTAGCTGAAAACTGAACACTTTGCCGGTCATTCCCGTGGTTCGCAAGGCTATTACTGTGGAAAAAAAAAGCCAAAACCTTTTGGTTAGGGACAATCGGCATATATAATGGTTGTGCTGTGAAAGGATTGTTTCTAACCATCAGGGTAGGGCCCTCTGGGAAATCCCAGATAATTGGACCAGCAACTTTATGTATGAGAGGAGGAGACTAACTCATGAAAAGGAAGCAGTCTTTTTTCTGCACGATACTGGCCATTCTCAGCGGTTCAACTATATGGGCCGGCCCGCCGGTTCCGTTCTTGGATGACAACGAACCGGGAATCAATCACCTGTTCTCTGGGGACCCAAATACCACAGAGGAAGGTTGCGTCCAGAATGGACCTCGCGCTGGTTCCGGGGGTGAAGCCGGCAAAATGCACAACGAGTTGCTGGAGTGCGACAACTGGGATTTCTCGCCCAGCGAGTGGGGTTATGCCGCGTTCCTTCAAGGCGCCTTTGTTCTAGGTGAATCACCTTATTCCGATGACGGTGGCTGGGAATGTTCGGGTAATCAAGGACCAGGCAAAGTCAATCCTTGCATCAACTCGACAGTCCGTGGCCGGGCGACGTTCAAGAACACGCCGCCTCCTGGTTCTGGAACTGCAGGAGCTCAGCCTATGGACGAGGCCAAGGACTGGGTGTTCTCGTTTGATTTCAGAATAGAAATTCCAGCGGGTGATACTTTTGGCAACGACAAGTTCTTTGAAATTAGTTCTAACCGCGATGTGTTAAAGGTGAGAGGCGCCAATAACATAGGACCGGGGCTATATAGTTCTTTCCTTCCTGATGGAACGCCCGATCGATACGTCCTCGTTCACGGTACCGGCGTCGAACTTGAGGAGACCCTTACACTAATCGATGTGCCGCTTACCGAGGGTAAAATGACTGTTCATTACAAAGCCTCGAACCAGCGGTTGGACCTGTGGCACAATGACACGCTTCTGGTTGCAGACTTCCAATCTATAGTTGCCAATTACTTAGCCAGAGCATTCCAGCTGGGCGGTGGCGGTGGCTCATTCGAAAATGCACTCTACGACAACGCCATCCTCGGCGTGGTTGCTGAATCGAGTGACCCGATGCCTGGCGACGCCAACGGGGACGGCGTGGTAGATGTGGCTGATCTGGGAATTCTTGGCGCTAACTTCGGCATGACGGACATCGCATTTTCCGACGGTGATTTCAACGGCGACAATTTCGTAGATGTCGCTGATTTGGGGATTCTGGGCGCTAATTGGACTACAACGCAAGGGTTGTCGTTATCGTCGGCGTTGAAATCCGCCGGCCTGAGTACACTTGTGCCTGAACCAGCGACAGTAGGATTTTTAGCCTTTGGGTTGGTCTATTTAGGGCGCCGCCGTCGAAAGTAAAATACCGGTTTGCCAAAGAGTCCTCCTCAGCACGACGATGATGGCCTATGCTGTGGGCGACGGATCCGTAGTGGTTTGCGTAGGTTGTGCGGACCATCTCGTCTACTGTGGGATAAGTTGGAGAAAAATATACTCTAAACACCAATATATCCGTCACTTAAAATAAAAAGACTGAGCGATTCTACGAGCAACTTTAGCCAAGGTTGTGGTTGGTTTATCTTTAATCCTTGCAATTTGCTGTAGGTCGTGGTTACAATTTAGTCACATTTTTTACGAAACATGGCTGAAATGATTCTGTGTTGCGGTTGAGGAAGAAGCTATCTTGAAACCTGCACTTCGTATTAACTTGGGAGATTGTCATGTCAGTTCGAAGCAGTTCGAAAGTCTTGGTTCTTGTGTGGATGTCAGTGTCTGCTTTGGCAATTACTGCCCCGGCATTAGCTGAAATTTATTCATTTCAGCAGGGGACCAACGGATATGATCGTGCGCAAGATACGGAGATCCGCTGGGCTTTCACCACGAAGTTCGGCGAGACAGCCGAGTGGGCTCGGGGCAATTCGGGTGACGCAAGTGCCTACGAATTGTATTCGACCAACGGAGGGCGTCAGTCGGTCCTCGAAGTAGGTCACTTTTTCCACCGGGTCCACGGGAGTATCGGTGGCGGTCGATCTACACTAGAGGCTGGCCCCACCTACCGTTATTCGCGATTCTTCATTCGTTTCCGGGATGTGTTTGGCACGGGTCCGGGGCAAGTGCCAACGGATATCGCGATTAAAAGGGCCACTCTGAAGATGTATAACACCGAAGACAACGGCACGAAAGTCGCCACTGGTGGTGCGTACTTCGGTGACACCATCACCGTGGTGGGCCCTGGTGATGTGGAAACTAGAGAGCCGAACCTCGTTGCTCAGCCCAAGCTGAATGCGGGGACGATCGCGATCTATCCGGCGCTGACCAAAATCAGTTATGGATTCGACGATGGTGTCGCGACGAAGGGCAGGGTCACAGCTGATTTCAAGAGACGGGGAAAGGAAATGTGGGCGCAAACATGTTCGTCGGCTCGATCACCCAATGACCCGATTGGGATTGCCTTTGATTGCGGCCCCTCCGATGTGGGCGACCCGGATATCGCGGACGGACGCGAAGCCGAAATCGATTCTAACCATCCGGGCTTTGTCGAGGTCTTTCAAGATGCCACCTCAGGGTTCAAAGAGTTTGATGTCACGGGCTTGATTGACTTCATCACGGGTAACGGTGTGTATGTGGCAGCGTACAGCCCACCCAGTGAGTTGCCGACTCTGGATATCAACTATGGCAATGCCTATCGCTCCAGCGAGTGGGGGGATACCTACGACAAGGACGCCAACTTGCTCACCGCCGGTTCCCCAGAAGATGTCGCGACGCGGCCAATGCTCGTGATCACACTCGTACCCGAGCCTGCTACGGCGGCTCTTATAGTCTTCGGTAGCATGCTGATGTTGCGACGACGGCGATAACGTAGCAGATGCGGGTTGCTCTGGGCACAAAGCCTTGAACCAATGGTCTGACGTCTGAGTTTGGGTATTTTGTCAATGTTCAGATATGGGTGGTGCTACTAGATATATCAGCACTTACGGTTTTTCTTCCAACATTTGACTCAACTGTTGTGCGCGTTTTTCAATGGCAGAAGGGTCAAGATCCTCCAGCAGATCAAGATCGAAGTGCCATTGCTGTCGCACGGCTAGCCCGGGTATGGCTTCGGCAACCAGATCAGGGCCGGGAAACTCCCACCACGGCGCTTTAGCCTCTTGTTTTGTCCACATCGGTTTGTGGTCGTCCAACTCCAGGCGGACGCTGTATACACCGTAGAAGCGGTGGGAAATGGTAAGTGGCGTCCGGCCGACTTCCTCGTCGTTCAGATACACCAAAGCGCCCTGAGGATTCGATGTAATGGAAATCGTACGTTCCACACATCCAGCGAATCCTAGGGTGACGGCAATGAGCAGCCAGGCGGTTTGATGGATTGGTATTGCCACGATGGCCATTGTAACGCCGCAGTGGCATCGTGTTTATCGTGGTGTGCCAGTAGAATGGGCGTTGATGGCAGATAAACTCACCCATCTTGATGATCAGGGCCATGTCCGAATGGTTGACGTTGGGGCTAAGCCGCCCGTACGCCGCACAGCAATTGCCCATGGTGATTTTGTGGCAGCTCGTACCACCATTGACCGGATCTTTTCGGGTGATCTACCAAAAGGCGAGGCTTTGGCAACGGCACGTATTGCGGCAATAGCAGCAGCCAAGAGGACGGATGAGTGGATTCCCCTGTGCCATACACTTGGATTGGACCACCTTGATATCCAGTTTGATCGTGTGGCGGAGGATCGTGTGCGTGTGATTGGCCAGGCGTCAGTCACGGCACGGACCGGGGTCGAAATGGAAGCTCTGGTGGCGGTGACGGCAGCTTGCCTGACGCTTTACGATATGACCAAGGCAATTGATCGAGGGCTGCGGATCGAGAATATCCAGTTGGTTGACAAGCGCAAGGGGTCATGAATGGAAAGTTCGGCTAACGGGGAGATTTTTCGACTGTTTACCGTAAGGGTAGAAATATTCAACTGTTCAATTCAATATGATGAAAGGCTCAGGTGTTCATTTGGAGCATATTAGGCCCTGCGTGGATTTTATATTTCAAATGACGTCGCAGAGCTGATCACCCCTCTTCACGGACATCCAACTCGCTTAGTGCGGATTCAATCGTATCCGATTCAAATCCACGCCTGGCCAATGTCTCCCACAACTTTTTCCGGACATGTTGGGGGTTCGTGATTTTCATTCTGCCTAATCGGCCTTGGGCAAGCGCCCTCGCTTGTTGCACTTGATCAATATTTGTCTTGGCTGTGTCGACCAGATGATCAACTAATGTTGGATCGATGCCGCGTCCGATCAGCTTGGCCTTCAGTAAATGAGGTCCTGTGGGTTTTCGGGACTGGAGTTGGTTCATGACATCTATACCCAATGACTTGTCATCGAGAAATGCCAGATCCTGGAGCCGGGCGATGACCTGGTGAATTACACGCTGGCCAAATCGTTTGCCACCGAGTTTGGTAGACAACTCTCGGCAGCTCAAGGCGCGTCGTTTGAGCATTGCCATGGCTGTTTGCATGGCTTGATCATACGATTCTTCTTGCTGGCTCATAGTGACATGATAAACTGTTAGTACATCGCTAGGGGTGTCGGTACTCAACGTATTGGCTGAGATGAAACCCTTAGAACCTGATCCGTAAAGGGTCTAAAGTCAGTGGGCCAAGCTGCGTAGGGAATGCGAAACTTCTCACGCGATCCAACCTTGGTTTTTCCCGAGTCCCACCTTTGGGCGGCTTGGTAGATGTTTTTTTTCGTCAAGCCTATACACGGAGGTTGTCCATGATAAAACCAAATACGAACACTCCCAGATACGAACTTCCACCACTCGGTGGCAACCCAAGTCAACATAAAGCCTGTACAACCCCCGGGAGCTTTGCCCAACCCGGTCAGATTGCCGCTGGATCCAAGGGGCGTTGGTCCTTCAGCTCGCCTGATACACCTGGCATGCCCCTGCCAAGTGATAAGACTGCATGGGATTTTATGCCGGCTGGCTTTGATCAGCAGGGAGACCGTTGTGCATCTCCACAACCGGTCACACAGCTTGAACATGCTCGTTTGGGTTCGGTCACGGCTGAGATGGTAAGGGTTGCCCAGCGCGAGACGCATTTAACGCCCGAGCAAGTCCGTGACGAGGTGGCAGCTGGAAGAATGATTATTCCGGCCAACAAGGTGCATCTGTCCTTTCAACTGGATCCGATGTGTATTGGTCGAGCATCAAAGACCAAAGTGAATGCCAATATGGGCGCTTCACCCGTATCTTCAGGCACAGCTGAGGAGGTTGAAAAGTTGCGGTGGGCTGAGCGGTGGGGTGCTGATACCGTGATGGATCTTTCAACTGGTGGTGACCTGGATGAATGCCGCAGAGCGATTATCAAGAACAGCACCGTTCCGATCGGAACGGTGCCAATCTACTCGATGATCATCGGACGCAAGATCGAGGACCTCGATCACCAGGACATTCTGAATATGGTCGAGCATCAGGCCAAGCAGGGTGTGGATTATTTCACGATTCATGCCGGGGTGCGCCAAGGCCATCTTAAGTACGTCAAGAACCGCCTGATCGGCATCGTGAGTCGTGGTGGCAGCCTCCTGGCAAAATGGATGATCCACCATCACCAAGAGAACCCGATGTACGAATTATGGGATGATATTTGCGACATCATGCGTCAGTACGATGTTTCGTTCAGCATTGGTGACGGGTTGCGCCCGGGGGGGTTGGCGGATGCTACGGATGCTGCACAACTGGCGGAATTGGAAACGCTGGGTGAACTGACTGAGCGAGCTTGGCAAAAGGGCGTACAGGTCATGATTGAAGGCCCAGGTCATGTTCCATTCGATCAGATCGAATACAACATGAAGCTGGAGCGTCAACTCTGTCACGGCGCGCCGTTTTATGTTCTTGGACCGCTGGTGACAGATATATTTCCTGGTTACGACCATATCACAAGTTGCATCGGCGCTACGGCTGCTGCTTATCATGGCGCCAGTATGCTTTGTTATGTGACGCCTAAAGAGCATCTTGGTTTGCCCAAGAAGGATGATGTGAAACAGGGCTGTATCGCTTACAAGATTGCCGCCCATGCGGCAGATGTGGCGTTGGGTATTCCTGGTACGCGTGATCGTGATGACGAGTTGACCAAGGCCAGGGCTGCTCTCAATTGGGAAAAACATTTTGATCTTAGTTTTGATCCCGATACTGCTAGAGCCTACCACGATGAAGACTTGGATGTAGATACGGATTTCTGCGCGATGTGTGGCCATGATTGGTGTTCTGTGCGTATCAGCAAGCAGATCATGGAATTTATTTCCGGCAAGGATGAGACCTATGCGTGGGATCAACCCAAGGTGACGGCGGCATTGACAGTTGAGCAACAGGAAATTCTTAAAAAGCGCGGTGTTTTAAGTGCCCAGGAAGTACACCAGTTGGCGTCGAAGACTAGGACATCAATGGTGGGCGTCGAAGGCCAGAAGGCCAGTTGCCACAGCGAAAATGTTGATGCCGAACATGCCAAAAAAATTCAGGATAAAATAATTGTCAAGCCGGTGTAGGGAGATCTTCATAGCCATCCAAAAACATCCTCGAATAGACAAAATACGTCAGCTGTTTGTTGATGATTCGATCATTGCCGAGTCGCGGGGAACACACCGGACGTTGCATCAACTTACAAAGGACTCTGATAATCCGATTGTTCACTGTGACCGGCCGTGGGAGGGCAACGACATTCGCGCGTACGGTTCGATCTGGCGCGAGCCAGGTGATGGCCAACTGCGGATGTGGTATCTGGCACGGCCGCGTGACCTCGATGACCGGCGGTTCTTTACCTCGGTGTGCTATGCCACCTCAACGGATGGGCTTCACTGGACCAAACCTGATCTGCACCTTTGTGACTTTTGGGGCAACACGGCCAATAATGTTTGCTTCCAGCCGCACTGGAAGTCCAACAAGGCAACCGGTCGATTTGACACCGTTTCAATCCTTCATGACCCCAGTGAACCACGACCGCTGCGTCGTTACAAGATGATGACCTATCAGTACGCCGTTCCTGACAAGTGGAACCCGAAAGCGGCATTTCCCAGCGGGAATTACGTCGCATTTTCGCCTGATGGATTCCATTGGCAAGAACAGTCCAAGCCAGTGTTTCGGCTGGATCGTGGTATTGGCGACTGCATGACCCTTATGCATGATACGCCGCGAAAGCGTTACACCGCCTTTGTAAAGATTCTTAGTTCGGAATATGGGCTTTATCCTGAGCTACGCGAAAAAGTGGGCGACACGATCCAAATCTGGGATGGCAAGAAATGGATTGTTTGCAGCGGTGAGAATCCGGTGCGCAGATTGCGTGGCATTTCATTCAGCGATGATTTTGTGCATTGGACCACACCGAAGTTCATCTTGCCAACTGATAAAGACGATCCACCGGACATCCAAATGTACAACAACACCGGTTTCCTCTACGGCAACCTTTATCTCGGCATGGCTTATGTCTATCACGTCGACACCACGGGTGGGATCGATATGCAACTCATCTGGAGTCGAGATGGCGAGGAATGGCAACGAGCATTTGATCGTACGCCCATCTTGCCGAACGGAGTTGATGAGCGTGACTGGGATATGGGTTGTCATGCCATGTTTACCAACCCGCCGATCCAAATGGGCGACGAGCTATGGTTCTACTACGGCTCACAATGGAAACGACATGGTGGTGGTCAGGTCAAGCGTCATAGCCCACTTTTTACGGGTAGTGGTACTGCTTTTGGTCGTGCCAAGCTTCGACTTGATGGTTTTGTTTCACTCGATGCAGGTAGTCGGACTGCCCGAGCCACAACGGTACTGCTTCGTCTTGCTGCTTCAGCTTTGGTGGTGAACGCCAATGCGGCTGGCGGTGAGATCCGTGCCCAGATTGTGCGCCGAGGTCGCCCACTGACTGGTTTTGATTTCAAGTCATGTGAGCCACTGACCGTGGACCGGACTCGGCACGTCTTTCGTTTTAAGGGTGGCAAGATCCCCTTTGGGGCCGGCGGCTCGCCGATTCGAATTGAGTTTTCACTCAAGAATGCGCAATTGTATTCGTTCTGGACTGAATCATTTGCGCCGTCGAATCTATAAGTTTCACTTTCAATCAACACCACCAATTGAAACGTGCTTGGTCTCTAGATAGGGTTCAATGCCTTCGGTACCCAGTTCGCGGCCAAGCCCACTTTCTTTGCAGCCACCAAATGGGCTGGTACTGACGGCGGGAACGGCGTCGTTGAGACCAATCGTGCCGGCATCTAGCTCTTCTGACAGACGCAGGGCTCTGGCTAGGTCATTCGTGTAAACGTATGCGGCCAGTCCATATTCCGTCGCATTGGCATGCGTGATGCCGTCAGCCTCGTCATCAAATGGACAAATCGGAGCAATGGGGGCGAATGTTTCACAGTTCATGCATTTAGCTGTGGGGGGGACGTCAGCAAGTACTGTGGGTGCCAAGAAGTTGCCAGGACCTTCAATTCTATGGCCACCGTACAGCACTTTGGCGCCACAAGCCCGGGCATCTGTGATTTTCTCGAGTGCCAATTCGATGGCCTGATCATCGATTAGCGGACCAATTTCCACATCCGGTTCAAAGCCATTGCCGACCTTGAGCGATTTGGCAGCCGAGAGAAACTTGGTGAGGAACTGGTCGTAGATGTTGCGTTGTACATAAATGCGATTGGCAGCGACGCATGATTGGCCTGTATTGCGGAATTTGGCGATGATGGCACCTGCAACTGCTCGGTCGAGGTCGGCATCCCCAAACACGAGCATGGGCGCATTACCTCCAAGTTCCATGGAGATGGCAGTCACTGTTCTGGCAGATTGTTCAATCAGACTTTTGCCGACCTCGGTTGAACCGGTGAAAGAAACTTTCCGGCATAAGGGGTTTTCCATGAATTCTGCGCCAATGTCCTGTGCGGATCCTGCAATGAGTTGAAAAACACCACGTGGTATCCCGGCTGCTTCAATGCACTCGGCGAGCAATACGCTACTGAGCGGCGTGGCGCTGGCTGGCTTAAGCAGGACTGTGCAGCCGGCTGCAAGGGCTGGCGCTACCTTTCTTGTGGCAAGGACAACGGGGAAATTCCACGGTGCAATAGCACCTACGACACCAACAGGTGATTTGAGGATTAAGTGCCTTTTGCCTTCAGCCTGGTGCGGGACCATGCGACCGTAGATCCGTCTTGCTTCTCCAGCAAACCAGTGGTAGTGGTCGATCATCATGTCGACTTCGCCGCAGCTTTGGGGCAGGGGTTTACCATTCTCCAGTGTGATGGTTTGGGCGATTTCATCGGCACGCAGTGCCAACTGGTTTGCAATGGCATTAAGATAATCGCCGCGCTGCTTGCCCGTGACTTTTCGCCACGATGTGAATGCCTTTTGCGCATGGTCGATTGCTGTAGCCACATCTTTACGATTCATCTTTGCTACACGAGCAAAGACCTGCCCCGTGGCGGGGTTGGTAACCTCGATATGTTCATCAAAGTCAATCCATTGGCCATTTAGGTACAGGGGATAGGTTTTTATATCTATTATTGACGTTGGCATGAGAGCCTCCCTATTCGATGGCAAACCGTCTTGGTTATCTTAATCGAACAAGTGTTTGCAGCCAGCGAAATGGCCTGGCAGGTGGATGGGGGACGGTTGTCGGCTGTGGTGCAAGGGCATCGGTTCATCCCAGGCTTGATCGGTCATCTTGAACCAAGCTCCGATCATAATTGTGTTCCACTCAAAAATCAGCATCACGCCGATGTTTTGGCTGGTCATTGTGGTTTTGATTGATCAATAGCTGGTTGGTCAGACTTTGCCAATGACCAGGCAGACATTGTGACCGCCAAAGCCAAAGGAGTTGGACATGGCAACGTTGATATCGACCTGGCGTGCTGTATTAGCGACATAGTCCAAGTCGCACTCATCGCTTGCGTTTTCAAGATTGATGGTAGGCGGTGCCGTTGTGCTCTCAATTGCCTTGACGGCAATGATTGCTTCAATTCCACCGGAGGCGCCAAGGAGGTGTCCGGTCATGCTCTTGGTGGAACTGGTTGGGATCTTATAGGCTTGGTCGCCGAACAGGTGTTTGAGGGCTCGGGTTTCTGCCAAATCACCCAGTGGGGTTGAAGTGCCATGGGCATTGATGTAATCAACATCGGTCTGATTGACGCCAGAATCCTTCATGGCGACCTTCATCGCGAAGGCCGCACCTGTTCCAGCTTCGTCAGGTGCGGTGATATGGGATCCGTCTGCAGATTGAGCATAACCCAATAGTTCAGCATGAATCTTGGCCCCCCTCTTTACGGCATGTTCATATTCTTCTAGGAGGATGATCCCTGCCCCTTCAGACAAGATGAAACCGTCGCGATCGGTATCGAATGGTCGTGATGCGGCAGTTGGCTCGTCATTACGTTTTGACAATGCCTTCAATGCAACGAAGCATGCCAGGCCCAGGGGCGTCAGCGCTGCTTCGGAACCACCAGTGACCATAATGTCTGCCACATCGCGGCGGATGGCTTCTGCAGCATCGCCGATTGCGTGTCCAGCACTGGCGCATGCAGTGGTGATTGCCGCATTGGGGCCCTTGAGTCCGTAGTAAATGGAAACGTTGCTCGAGCCGGCATTACACATCAGTTTGGGAACCATGAACGGACTTACACGCCCAGGCCCCTTTTCCAGGAGTTTCTGATGGCCTTCTGCGAACTCCTCGATACCACCTACACCTGAGCCAATGATTGAGCCACATCGCCATGGATCCTCTTTATGAAAATCGATACCACCGTCATTGACGGCATCAATAGCAGCACTAAGAGCGAATTGGGCGAAGCGGTCGAGCCGTTTGATGTCTCGACGGTCTAGATGAGGGCCGCCTTGCCAATCGCATACCTCGCCGCCAAATTTTGTTGTGTATTGGCTTGTATCAAATCGAGTGATTGGGGAGATACCACTTGTGCCGTTAACAAGTTTCTGCCACACCCCGTTAACATCACAACCTAGACTGGTAACCCAGCCAAGACCAGTAATGACAACACGCCGACTATTCATAGGATCGATCTCAAGAGCAAAGGGCCCGAACTTGCCTAACACAGCACTGGCGTCCAAGGCCCATCGGGATACGCATTGGGAAGGCGAGAGTCTTTTATCAGCCCGTGCTGGACTCTAGGTGGGAACGGATAAAGTCAATCGCATTACCGACAGTCTGGATCTTCTCGGCGTCTTCGTCAGGAATAGACGTTTCGAATTCGTCTTCAAATTCCATGGCGAGTTCGACCGTGTCGAGACTGTCTGCGTTTAGATCATTCACGAAATTAGTCTCGCGGCTGATCTCGCCTTTATCGACACCCATCTGTTCAGCGACGATCGCAATCACCTTTTCTTCGATTTCGGATTCTTCCATTGCGTTGATTCTCCTGATGTTGGGTCCATCAAAGAACCCGAAAAATACCAGCTCGACTGGTGGAAAATATAGCCATCCTGATTCTGTGTGCCAAGTGGCTCCCGTAAGCGACTGATTACGCCATTGTCATACCGCCGTCAACTACCAGAACCTGCCCGGTGGTAAATCCTGCTGTATCACTAGCCAGGTAGGCTACGGCAGCGGCAATTTCCATTGCCTGACCAAAACGACGCAGGGGGGTCGCCTGGATTGCCGCATCCTTGACACGCTGGGGCAGTGCGGTGGTCATATCGGTCTCAATAAACCCTGGTGCCACCACGTTGGCGGTGATATTCTTGCCCGCCATTTCCTTGGCCAGCGATTTGGTCAAGCCTGTAACGGCCGCTTTTGAAGCCGCGTAGTTGGCTTGGCCGGGGTTGCCCACAACAGCGCTTACAGAGCTTATATTGATGATACGACCCCACTTGCCCCGCATCATGGGCTTTAAGGCTGCCCGGCAACTGATAAAAACGGATCTGAGATTCACAGCAATGACCTCATCAAATTCCTCATCACTCATCCGCACCAGCAGATTATCTCGGGTAATACCAGCGTTATTGACCAGAATATCCAGTCGCTTGTGGTCGGCGTATACCGACTCGATCGCGGCTGCCATGGCCTGGTGATCAGAAACGTCACAGGGCATGGTCGTTGCTACGCCGCCGGAAGCATGGATTTGATCCCGGACGGCGTCAAGAGCCTCGACGTTACGTGCCATGAGGACCACATGTCGTCCTTGTTCGGCCAGTGCCTTGGCAATTTCGGCACCAATCCCACGTGAAGCACCGGTGACGACCGCAACTCGTATTGGAGTATCTGCCATGGGTTACAACTACTTTATCATTGCGGCTGTGTTTGGTGCGTGAGTTGCATCAGCCGGTTTAAGGTGATTGAGGATCTTGGTTTTACGGTCAATCCGCCGCATTAAGCCGCTTAAGACTTTACCCGGGGCCAACTCGTTCATGGGAGATTTAGTGGTATTGATCAGCCATGACATTGATTGTGACCATCTCACGGGGCTCGTAAGCTGTTCAACAAGCCGACTTTTAATGCTTTCGATATTTGGCTCATGTGGTTGAGCAGTTACGTTGGATATTACGGGGATGTTTGGAAGTTTCCAGGTAATCTTTTGCATCGCATCGGTAAGCCGGCCAGCTGCTGATTCCATGATGGGTGAATGGAATGCACCGACGGTGGCGAGCCGTGTAGCACGTAATTGCATTTTTTCTGCAACCTCCAATGCCCGGTCACAGGCGGCCTGGTGGCCGCTGATAACAACCTGTCCAGGGCAGTTGAAGTTGGCCGGAACCAGAACCTCATCTTGTCGTGCTTTTCGGCACAGCTGGTCGGCTGTCTGTTCGTCAGCCCCGATCAGGGCAACCATTCCGCTGGCGACCTTTTGGGCCGCCTCTTGCATCGCCTGTCCACGTGAGCGGACCAAACGCAATCCATCTTCAAAATCAAATGTACCGGAAATGTGAAGTGCCGTGAACTCGCCCAAACTAAGCCCGGCGCTGTATGTCACGGACCTTAGTTGACCCGTATCGACCAACGCCCGATAGCATGCAATCGATGTGACGTAGATGGCCACTTGAGCGACATCAGTTTGGTTCAGTTGTTCCTGTGGTCCTTCGAAGCACAGTGCAGACAGATTCATCTGTAGGACCTCATCCGCTTGTTTGAATGTTTGGGCGGCGACTGGGTGGGCTTGAGCCCAAGCCTTGCCCATACCTACAGTCTGTGCGCCCTGGCCCGGGCAGAGCACCGTTTTAGGGTTATTGCCAGAATCACTCATGTTCTTGTTTCTTCGTTGTTAATCACGATGCTTTCGAAGATCCAGGGGATACCAATCGTTGTTGGATCGGTCATAGTCGCCATAAGCTTGTGCCCCATGTCAGACCGCCACCTTGAGCCACGAAGATGACATAATCACCCTGAGTTAAACGTCCCTGCTCTGTGAGTTCATGTAGACACAAAGCCACACTGGCCGCTGAGGTGTTGCCATACCGGTCAATGTTGACATAAATCTTATCATCATCAAATCCGAGTTTTTTCCATGCGGTGGTCAAGATTCGGATATTGGACTGATGAGGAATCACCATCTTAATATCCCCAGCAGTCAGATTAGTGGCCTTCAGGGCATTGCTTACGGAATTCCGCAGTGCATTGACAGCAAATTTGAATACCTCCCGACCATTCATCTGAAGCGTATTGTACTTGCCTTCGAACGGCTGCTGGCCATTGGGGGGCAAGTCATGTTCTGACCTTGGCACATAGAGGCTCGCCCATTGGCTGCCATCTGAGCAGAGTTGTTGGTAGAGACAACTCTGCATCGGGTCTTCAGAACGGCTTACAATGGCCGCACCCGCAGCGTCCCCAAAAAGGATACAGGTTGTCCGATCCTCCCAATTAACAATTTTGCTTAGACAGTCAGCTCCGACCACGGCCACATGGCAGCAGTAACCACTGCGGATAAAGGCTGATGCGGTCGTCAACGCCGCGACAAAGCCGGTGCAAGCTAGATTGAGGTCCATGGCACCACATGGCACTGCACCGATTTTGTCCACCACGCGACATGCAGTTGCTGGGCAGACCAAGTCAGGTGTCATTGTCGCACAAAGCAGCAGGTCGAGATCAGATGGCTCCAGCCCGGCATTTACCAAGGCTTGTGAGACAGCTGCTGCTGCCAGGTCGGAGGTATGCTCGGTCCTATCAGCAAGATACCGTTGGGCAATGCCCGTTCGCGGCCTGATCCATTCGTCTGATGTGTCCACGATCTTTGACAGGTCTTCGTTGGTAAGCACTTTAGCTGGCAGTCCCATACCCGTGCCCGCAATGCATACGCCAGCATTCTCAGGGGGTATATTTGCTGATGGGCTTGGGGGGGGCGATGCGTATTCTGTCATACAACGCTCTCTTTGGCAGTCTGCGTTTGGGATAAAGCCTCAACGATCGCGTCGTTGACACCCAGGTTGGCGTATTTAATGGCAGTTCTAACCGCTGCGGTGATCGTTCTTGCCTCGCTGGAGCCATGACAGATCATGCAGATGCCATTGGCGCCTAGCATGGGAGCGCCACCATATTCATGGTAGTCATGTTTTTTATAGATCCGTTTCACAACCGGGTCGAACTTCGGTGCTAAGGTAGGGTCAATCTGCACGATTTCCCGTGTAATCATGCGAAATAGCCCTGCCGCCAAGCCTTCAGCAAGTTTAAGGACAACATTGCCGGTGAACCCTTCTGTGACCACCACATCCGCTTTGCCATCGAATAGGTCACGGCCTTCGACATAGCCTACATAATTGAGTGATGGATCGGCCTTGATGAGTTGGTGGGTCTGTCGAACAAGAGAGTTGCCTTTACCTTCTTCACCGCCGATTGAAAGCAGGGCAACGCGTGGATTATTCAGGCTAATGATGCGTTGAGCATAGACGCTGGCCATATGTGCATATTGCAGGAGGTGATGTGGTTTGGGTTCAGGATTAGCACCCACATCGCAGATAACGATCGGACCATGATAAGTGGGAAAAGTAATGGCAATACCCGGTCGATTGACCCCGGGTAAGCGCCGCATTTCCATCTGTGTACCGGCTACGCATGCCCCCGTATTACCGGCGCTGATGATTACATCGCAATGCTTATCACCACTGTGGCGTCGACCTCCCAGTTGCGCTAAACGAACGATCGAGCTATCCGTTTTGGCTCGTAAGGCGCCCACTGGCGACTCGGACATCTCAATGACTTGCGAGGTTGCTTCGATCTCGATCCGGGGGTCGGAATCCAGTCCGGCGAGCTTGATCTGTTTGCGGATGACCTTTTCGTCTCCGACGAGAACGAGACGGTCGGTTGGGTGCAGTAGAGCTACCGCGTCAAGGCTCCCTGCCAGGATCGCGTCCGGAGCGTGATCGCCACCCATGACGTCGATTGCGATGCGCACTATTCTTCCTTGGAGGACAACTGCAACTTCAGCCCAGGTCGTACGTAACCGCATTCGGTGCAGGCTGCGTGGGGTTGTTTGGTGTTACCGCAATTGGGGCATCGGGCAGGAGTAACAGCACGGAGAGCGTCGTGCGAGCGGCGATTACCGCGTTGGGATCGAGTTTTACGTTGGCAGGGGACCATGGTTACACCTTTGGAGGTTGCCAATTGCTGGGTTGAAGGTAATCCGCATCTCGCCTCCGGTCAAGTACAAATCGTTCGACCGTATCGTCAGCCGCCAGTGGATGGGTGACAGCCAGTTGTTTTCTTGACGGCCTACAAACCCCTTTCACTATTAGCCGTAGATGGCTTTCGGTCGCCTTTAACCCTTGGATACGGGCCTCTGCAGCCCTTTGGGGTGCCTGTCGTAGCGGCCATTACATACCGCCGCAAAGCGCTGACAGGTGTTTGGCAAAGTGTTCTGCCAAGACGCTGCGATAGGTTTGAGGTTCACCATCCAGTAAGTTGGCCAAGGCTTGGCCAAGGTCCGGATCGGTCAACACCGATCCGAAGGTACAGTGCAAAATCTGGCGCCCAGGTTCGGTGAAGCCACATCCATCAGATACGTCCGGCCAGCGCTCAAGATAGATTGATTCCAGCTTTTGAATGTCGGCCACTTCCGAGGGGGCCGGTGTCGCAGCGACCGTGGCTGATACATGGTAAGTTGCCTTATCGGTGTCATAGTGTTGTCGTGCAAAGTCGACAATTTTTCTGAACAACGCCTCGTCGTGCCTTGCAACAACCCTTAATGCTTCCAGGTAGCTGGTTCCTGCTGTCTTGATGTGGAACGTGCCCTCGGTTGCTTCGGCTAGGATTCCGTACATCGACAGTTTGTCGCTACCCGAATGCAGGCTCAGCTTATACGGCCCCAACTGTTTTGCGATGGCGGCGTGTTCATTTAAGGATCTGCGTAAGGAATCCAAGTCACCCTTGTAGTCAACGCCTTTCTCGAAATCACCAATATATCTCGGAGCAAGACTAACTAATTTTACGCCGGCGCGTCGGAACCGATCGGCAATGATATAGTGTTCGGCCGGTGTTGTTGGTTGTTCGGTCTCATCAACACTAAGTTCGATTTCATGATCCTGTTTTCTTTTTGTTGAGGCTTGTTTGATGTATTGAGCCAGTGACAGTGCGCGGTCAATCGCCTTGGCGTATTTGACCGCCGCGCGTTGCATTGTTTCTTCATCAAATATCAGCGTGGGCCCACCATCGATAGGCACGGTCTTTCCTGAATAGTCATCCAGCCAATCCACGTCGCCTTTGATGGTGTTGAACTTTTCTGTCAGTGTCGACTGGTTGTAGCTATCAGCTGCTTGATCGACATCGTCGGACGGATCTATTGTGAAAAAGACAAATCCGGCGTCAGCAGTGATGTCGACATCATTCTCGGTTTTGAGATGGTCGGCGTCAGCGCCCCAGACGTTGTTAAATCCTTCAGTTTCGAGGCTTTGGGTTGCCGCGGTCATTACCTCGCTGGGAGTGCGGTTGGTCCGTGTCATCTCGCGAATTGACTGCTGGGCGAAGATCCCTTTGATCGGGCCGCCTTCAGCACGCAGTGCATCGAGGTGCCCGGCTGTTGCGGTACCTAGGCGGTCACCGAATCCGAAGCTGGGCTGCAGTCCTAGCGTGGTGGGTTTGTTTGCTTTCATAGGGGGCATAAAAGAGATCCAGTTCTTTGATAAATAGTCGTTTGGCTCAAAATACACCTGATTTGGCGAGGGGTCAAAAACGGATATGTGCCAATTGGGGTGGGTGGTCAGAGTTTTAAGTGTTCAGTACTTTGCGAAGGATTCGTTGAATATGTACATTCAGATCCACACCTTGTGGTCTTGTTTATCTGGTTGGCGATAGGGTATTTAGCATGTCCACACTTGCATGGCTGTACATCTTTGTGGGGCTCTACTGGGCCTATTGTCTGTATTGGGGCTTTAAGGGTGCTCTGCGTTCCCGTACTTCCGAAGATTATTTCGTTGCGGGTCGGTCGATCAGTGTATGGGTCTTTGTGTTGGCGGCAACGGCGACCAGTTTTAGCGGCTGGACATTTATCGGCCATCCTGGAAAGATTTTCACAGATGGTCTGCCATACGCCTTTGCATCCTTCTATGCCCTGACCATTCCATTTACCGGCGTCCTTTTCCTTCGTCGCCAGTGGGTACTTGGCCGGGCATTCCGGTATATCACACCTGGTGAGATGTATAGTGATTATTACGGTGGAAATGCAATTCGCTTATTAACTGTTCTGGTGGCACTGCTTTTTAGTGTGCCATATCTGGGCGTGCAACTAAAGGCATCAGGTCACTTGTTTAACGTGTTGACCGACGGGCAATTTACCGTCAACCAAGGGATGTTTGTGTTGTCGGCAGTTGTAGTCATTTATGTGGCTTGCGGCGGATTGCGTTCGGTTGCTTACGTGGATTGTGCGCAATGTGTATTACTTGCTGTGGGTATTGTTGTTTTGGGTTTCGTCGCGGTGCACTTTGCCGGTGGCTGGTCCGGTTTTACGGAGGGTTTAGCTAATTTCGTCAAGCAAGATGTGATGTCAAGCGAGAAACTGACGCCGGACAACTACTCTCGCCATGTGGCCATGCCAGGCGCTTATCAATTAGTTTGGGCCGGTACTGATGCCAAGGGTGGCATCTGGACCGGTGTGATGTGTATGACCTATATGTTCGCCTTGATGGGGATTCAATCATCACCTGCGTTTTCAATGTGGGCTTTCGCCAACAAGACCAGCCGTCCTTTCCGTTGGCAGCAGGTGGTTGCCTCGTCACTGATTATTGGGATTATTCTTTTTACCTTTACCATCTTTCAAGGCTTGGGCGGAAATATTCTTGTCGCCAAAGGAATTCTGAAGGACCCGACTCACAAGGATTTAGTGCCCCAGTTAATCAATCTTCTCAGTACAAGCTCGCCCTGGCTGGTTGGTCTTTTGGCCGTCTGTGCCTTGGCAGCAATGCAGAGTACCGGGGCGGCCTACATGTCCACTTTTAGCGGCATGGTTACACGTGATGTGTATCGCCATTACATGGTTGTAGATGCATCAGATCAGTCACAGAAACTGGTGGGACGTATTTGTGTGTTTGTGATTGCTGCCTTTGCTTTATTGGTGGCCACCCGTGCGAACAGTCCAATCGTGATGCTTGGTGGATTGGCGGTGGCTTATGGTTTTCAGATGTATCCCGCATTAATGGGTATTTGTTATTTTAGATGGCTGACGGGTCGCGGTGTCGTATGGGGCCTGGTTGCCGGCCTGATGGCAGTCACGCTGACAGACAAGACGGTTGAATGGTTCCCCTTTATTGCCTGGGGTAGGTTCCCGCTGACCATTCATAGCGCTGGTTGGGGTATTGCATGTAATTTGTTGGTTGCGACAGTTGTATCCCTGGTTCTTCCTGACGGTCCCGAGGTACGGGCAGCCAAGCAGAAGCGGCACGACTTTATCCAAGCGGTTTCCGGCATTCCTGCCAATCGACGCAAGTATGTGAGATTGGCATGGATTCTGACGGTGGCTTGGTTTTTAATTGGGTTTGGTCCCTTTGCCGTGATTGGTAATAACATTTTTTCAAATCCCAACGCGCCGGACACTTGGAAACCATTCGGCTTACCCTCACTTTGGGTTTGGCAACTGGTGATGCTTGTGGTCGGCATCTTCGTGATGTGGTTTCTAGCCTTTTTCGTGGGCATGTCCAAGCCGGTTCCGCCCGAGCAGGTTGAAAAGTTTCATCGCGAATACTTTCCTCAACTGGCCAATGAGCCCGACCCGACTTGATTTTGACATAAGTTTTTAGGCTTGTGATAATTATAGCGCTGTGGTACCTAGCACTTCGACGTTGCCCCATCAACTCAAGACAGCCATCGCGGCAAGCAAGCTTTCGTACCTGGCGATTAAACAACAAAAAAATGTCAATAGGGGTCGATCATGCGATTTATGCATGGGTAGCAGTTTTTGCAGTTGGACCGTACGGATCTTTTGGCGGATTTATTTGATATTGTTATGCGGCATCGTTCACGCTGGTTAGTCCAATATTTTGACAGTGACACGCAGGTTTTCTGATCAGGCTGAGTAGTGGTATGAGCAACATGGAGCCAACTTCTAAATTGGTATGCAACGGGAGGCGTGGCCTTTTCCAGGTTGGAGTAACGGCATTCCTGCTGTTGTCCCAGGCTGGTTGTGGGCCTTCGGAAGCAGATTTGGAATACCTTGAGTTGGTGAAAGCAGGAAATGTGCCACAGGTTAAGGCCCTGCTGACCGAGGGTGTGGATGTCAATACACACGATCGGGATGGTAATAGCGCGTTGTATTGGGCGGCTTGGAAGGGCCATATTGCAATGTTGGATCTATTACTTAAAAAGGGTGCTGATGTCGACGCCAAGGCTGCGTACGGTCAGGTTGTGCTGCATGCGACAGCAAAAGCGGGCAAGATCGAGATGGTGCGATATCTACATAAGCATGGTGCGTTGGTGAATATTCAGGATAATCGTGGTCGCACACCGTTCTTTCTGGCGGTACGGGAGGGGCGTGATGATATGGCCAGGCTTCTGATAGAGCACGGTGCAGAGATTAACGTGGGTGACGGACGCCGATGGACGCCGCTGCATGTGGCATCATGGAATGGTGATATGGCAATGGTTCAGTTTTTATTGAAGCAGGGCGCAGACGTGACTGCAGAAAATGTAGATGGTCTGACACCATTGCAATTGACAGTTGAGGAAGGTCATCGCGGCAAGGCCAGTCCACTTCGTCGGGCTGATGTGGCTTCCTTATTGCGCCAGCACGGTAGTTAGGCTCTTCTGCGGCATGGAGTGACCAAATGGAGCCGAGCGGGATCGAACCGCCAACCTCTGCATTGCGAACGCAGCGCTCTCCCAATTGAGCTACGGCCCCATGGTCAGGGCAAGTATACACCATGAATTGACATAACGGGCCTACGGATTCGTCTGGTTCTGGCCAGCGCATCCGAGGAACTTCGACAACGTCTAGCAGAGAGGGAAAAACCCTATTTGCACGTTTATAGCCCTTGCTTATACCAGAATCTTGACCTTCGGAATGTGGGGCGATTAAATAAGTTTGCTGGGCGGATGGCAGTAGGGGTGCTAATCCCGAGTTCCCCGAGAGCCCCACGCAGGCATACCCCATAAGGCCCCCATAACAAATAAGCTTTATCTAGCCCTGCCGGTTCCCACTAACGCATGAATTCAATACCATAACTGTGATTCAAGATCAGGTAATCGGCCTAATGGAATTCATAGGTCAGCACCGTGTCTGATCTCCGGCAGGTTTGGTGCTGAACAGCAGTTGAATCAGGACGACCGCGCACGAATAGAAAAAGATCGAGAACAAGTGGTTTAGCGAGGTATACGGCATGGCGAAGAAGAACGACTGTTGGGGTATCGAAGTAGGGTCTAATGCTATCAAGGCAGTAAGGCTGATTGGCGATGGTGCTGATGTGGCCTTGGCTGACTACACGGTGATCCCGTTCAAGCAGATTCTCACCACGCCGGATTTAGATGTCGAGGAGCAGATTCAGGTTGGCCTAGATGAACTACTTGCGACACGCGACTTATCTAAAAGTACGGTAGTTGTGTCGGTACCAGGGCATATGGCATTTGCTCGATTTGCCAACCTGCCACCGGTCGAACCCAAGAAAGTGCCTGACATCATCAAGTTTGAGGCGGTACAGCAGATTCCATTTCCCATCGAGCAGGTAGAGTGGGATTACCAGGTGTTTTCCCAAGCCGACTCCCCGGATTTGTCTGTTGGTATTTTTGCGATTACTAAGGATAAAGTCGCTGATTTTCTTCTTAACTTCAAGCAGGTTGGGATTAATGTTGATGGTCTGACGCTTTCACCGCTGGGAGTTTTTAATGCATTCGAATATGACAAAAGACAAGATAAAGATAATGAGGGTGTGATTGTGGTGGACATCGGTACAACCAGTACCGATGTGATTATTAATGAAGGCGGCGCCATGTGGCTTCGCACACTTCCTATCGGAGGTAAAAACTTCACCGAAGCACTTGTGCGTGCATTCAAACTAAGTTACCCCAAGGCAGAGAAAATCAAGCGTGAAGCTGCTACGAGCAAATACGCTAAGAAGATCCTGACCGCGATGCGTCCGGTGTATGCTGAACTGGTTCAGGAGATACAGCGTTCACTTGGCTATTACCAGAGTCTCAATCAGGAAGCTAACCTTGGTCAACTGATTGGTGTTGGATCAACATTCTGTCTTCCGGCTTTGCGGAAATTCTTTAAACAGGAACTACAACTGGAAATTGTGCGCCCCGAAGGCTTTGGCCGCATCGGTGTTGAAGGTAAACAGGAGTCGAAATTTGCGGCAGATGCGGTGAATCTTGCGACGGCCTATGGCCTGGCGATACAAGGCCTGGGTTTGGAATCGGTGTCAGCCAATGTGTTGCCCCGCCATCTGATTCGTCAGCAGTTGTGGCGGGAAAAACAACGTTGGTTTGCGGCGGCGGCGGCAATGATCCTCCTGCCGGTGCTACTGATGTGGGGCAATCTGCTCCGGGTTGAAGGGGTGGTGGAGTCAGCCGCACAGGAGACGAAAGAAAAAATGAAGCAGGTGGTGCCAAAGGCTGAGGGATATGTGATGGAACTGGAGGGATTGAGCGAGGATAAAGGAGATTTAGAGGCGATCGAGAACCTCAGCCGCTTACTCGATTATCGCGACGTGTGGCCAAAGTTGATGCAGGATCTTAATATGGCGACCTTGGCCCTGAAACCCCAGGAGGTCTTAACCAAATCACATTATCACGATTGGGAGCAGATTCCACGATCTGAACGCCGCCGGATTTTTATCGAATCAATTGAGGCGGAATACAAGTATGCAACGGGCGATGAGATGGAGGGTTTGGAAAGGTCAAAGAAAAAAGGAAAGAAAAAGAAGTCGAAGAGAAAGAAAGGTTCAAAACTGGGCGCAAAGAATAGATCCGGCGGTGGTTCATCGGCAGACCCGGGATTGCCTGGCTCCATACATATCACGGTAACGGGAATAACTACCTTGCAGCCTGGAGCCGCCAGGGAATTGTCAGATCATGTCATTGGATGGTTAAAGTCGCATAGCGATCAACCGGACCGTCCCTATCGGCTTGAAGTCCCAGATGAGGACTTTTACGTCGAACCTGCCTTGGATGCCAGGGGAATACGTCGTCGCGACTTATCAAGTTCCAAGCGAACCCGGAGGACCTCGCGTTCTAGATCCAGTGCAATGGGTCGATCAACCATGGTAGATCCGATGGCTGGACGAATAGGTGGGCCTGCCGCCATGGGTGGCATGATGGGTTTTCCAGGCGCACCGCCAATGGGTGGCCCAGTATCCGGGGGACGCGGTAGTGTGGATCGCTCGACCGTCGATGACTTGTATCCCAAGCGGCCATTTTCTGATGAGCCCCGAACAACGGACTCGCGTTTCAAGATCGTCTTAATTGCCAAGTTGGTGGGGCCCGATGATGCCCGCAAGGCTGAAACCGGCGAGCGGACAACAGGCAAACCGATCAAGGATGGCACGCAGGCCAGGGCGGAGGTGCGGCCATGAAAGGAATACTCGCTTGGATAAAATCAAATTTAGTGGTGGTAATCGGCGGTGTGGTGGTGATTATTGCGGTGGTCGGCCTGTTTCTTGGCCACGTGCGTGGCGGTGGGATTGTTAAGCGTGGCAGTGAGATCAACAAGAATCTGAGAAAGATTACGGGATTGATGGAGAAATCCGTGGAGATCCCAGCAGCGAATCCTGGAGAGAAGCCAACCAGTCAAACCGTCACCGTCAATCCGCGGGTGATTGAGCAGTTGCAGG